>SMUY01321133.1_pt1 | contig 10152 bp, 7 predicted proteins | sample 2456441 | NCBI WGS metagenome assembly SMUY01 (sample SAMN11095931, study PRJNA526329) | marine sediment metagenome | biome: Marine sediment; feature: Surficial sediment; material: Deep marine sediment; isolation source: Hadal surficial sediment | place: Pacific Ocean | collected 2014-11 | depth 0-1...
AAAGGACGAGACAAAGAGTCCCCTCGGAGACAGACGTCAAGAGGCAGGATCGGCCGGCCTGTCTGCCGTCGCCGTGGCGAAAGCGGACGGGCTTCGCCAATTTCTGCTGCACCGCTCTGGCCGCGATGTCGAAGCGTTGGCTGACGGCTCAGTGGTCTCGTTCGAGATTGCGGTGACGCACCGAGGACGTCGAGGCGACACCTCGGTACGGCGCGACGAGGGAGCATACCGGGCAGTCTTCGACCGAGGAGCAACGCAGCTGTGTGGGATGCATCGGCGGCCGAATGCCACCGAAATTACGAACGGGGCCACGAAGGTCTGCGCAGACTGTGAGACATCAGACCACAGACCTTATGGAGAGACACATGCGACGCAGGAGCGGACCGCGACCCGAGGCCGTGCTTGTCGCGCTCGCGATCATCGTCGCGGGCACCCTGGGCAGTGGAGCAGGCCAGAGCCACGCGCAGGACAACACCGGGACCTATCGCCTGGACGAGAGCTGGCCCCAGTATCCGCCGGGGAGCCAGTTCGAGATGGGGTCCGGCATCGCCGTGGATGCCCGAGGGATCGTGTATGCGATTTCGCGAGATCGGGATCACTGGGCCGGTCATCCCCTGTCGATGACCCGGTATCGGGGCACCGGCTCTATCTGGATGTTCGACCGGAGCGGGACCTATCTCGGCAAGTTTGCGGAAGACCAGGAGTTCATCGGGCCCCACAGCCTGTACATCGACGGCGAGGGCTTTGTCTGGGTCGTCGATCGCGATGGGCACCAGGTGACGAAGCTGACACCGGATGGCACGCCGGTGCTCACACTCGGAGAATACGGGACGTACGGAAACGACGAATCGCACTTCAACGGCCCCACAGGCGTGGCCTTCCTGCCCGGTGGCGACTTCGTGGTCGCGGACGGGTACTGGAACTCGCGTCTGGTCTGGTTCGACGCGGACGGCGAGTTCCTGAAGCAGGTGGGCGAGTATGGCAACGGGCCAGGGCAGCTCGGCGTGGTGCATGCCGTGGCGCTGGACGCCCGTGGCCGACTCCTGGTCGCCAACGTGTGCGGCGGAGCGTTGCACCCGTATGTCACCGTACGGGGGCAGATCGCGGAGGAACGGCTGCAGCCGATCCCGGGCTGCACCAGCCGCTTCGACGTCTTCAATCAGGACGGGTCGTACGAGGGGCCCTGGTCCGTCGTGGGGGGCACGCTGACATTGAGTATCGCCGCCTACGGGAACAGGATCTTCGCCGGCACGACCGGCTCGGAACGCGGGCGGCAGGACCTCGTCATCGTCAACGCGGAGACCGACACGGTGGTGGACATCATACGGAGCGCCGACGTCTATGTGCACCAGATGGCGCTGGACCCGACGAGCGGCGACATCTATGTGGCGTCGGTGTATCCGGAGCACGGCGGCGAGAGCCGAGGGCCGGAGGGACCGTCCTTCGTGCGCTGGACCCGGTGATGAGGCGACGCCGGCCCGTCTGTGTGATGATGCAGTCGTGATTCGTCGTTGGTTCTACGTCTGTGCGGCCGTGTCGCTGGCCGGCGTCGCCCTCGCCGCCGCCACCTACACACTGACCGCGCTCTGGGCACTGGTGATGCTCGGACCGCTCCTGCTGGTGGGACTGCACGACAGCCTGCAGCGGCAGCACACTATCCTGCGGAACTTCCCCATCATCGGCCACGCGCGCTATCTGCTCGAGATGCTGCGGCCGGAGATCCAGCAGTACTTCATCGAGTCGAACACCGACGCGTTCCCGATCGCGCGGGAGTTCCGCGACATCGTGTATCAGCGGGCCAAAGGCGAGCTCGAGACACAGCCGTTCGGCACCCAGCGCGACGTCTATCGCATCGGATACGAGTGGGCGGCGCATTCACTGACGCCGATGCAGCCGCTGGAGGAGCCGCCCCGCATCCGGGTCGGCGGCCCCGACTGTCGCCAGCCCTACTCGTGCTCGCTGCTGAACATCTCGGCGATGAGCTTCGGCGCCCTGTCCAGCCACGCCGTGCTGGCCCTGAACGCCGGGGCGAAAGCGGGCGGCTTCGCGCACAACACCGGCGAGGGCGGTCTGTCGCCCTATCACCTCGAGCCGGGCGGCGACCTCATCTGGCAGATCGGCACCGGCTACTTCGGCTGCCGCACACCCGATGGGCGGTTCGACCCCGACCGGTTCCGAGACCAGGCGGCGCACGACGCGGTCCGGATGATCGAGATCAAGCTCTCCCAGGGCGCGAAACCGGGACACGGGGGCGTGCTGCCGGGCCCCAAGGTCTCGGAGGAGATCGCGGCGATTCGCGGGGTGACGCCGTGGCAGACAGTCTTCTCGCCCCCGGCGCACTCGACGTTCTCGACACCCGAGGGGCTCCTGGAGTTCGTGGCCCAGCTGCGCAACCTGGCCGGTGGCAAACCGGTCGGGTTCAAGCTGTGCGTCGGGCTCCGGGTCGAGTTCCTGACCCTCTGCAAGGCGATGCGCGACACCGGCATCACCCCGGACTTCATCACGGTGGATGGAGGGGAAGGGGGCACCGGCGCGGCGCCGCTCGAGTTCGCGAACTCGGTGGGCATGCCGGCGCGTGACGGCTGGATGCTCGTCAACAACGCGTTGACGGGGCTGGGGCTGCGGGACCGGGTGGTGGTGATCGCGTCAGGAAAGATCCTGACCGGCTTCCACATGGCCCGCGCACTCGCGCTCGGCGCCGACCTGTGCCTCTCGGCGCGCGGGATGATGTTCGCCCTGGGTTGTATCCAGGCGCTACGCTGCAACTCGGGGCACTGTCCCACCGGCATCACGACGCAGAACCCGGCTCTCGTGCATGGTCTCGACGTCGAGGACAAGACGCCACGCGTCACCCGCTTTCACGCCGCGACGGTCAAGAGCCTGTTGGAGCTGCTCGCCGCGATGGGTCTGTCCCACCCGCGCGATCTCGGTCCGCACCACATCTTCCGGCGGGTCAGCGACGCCCACGTGCGCACCTTCGCCCAGATTCACGAGTTCCTGCCAGAGGGAGCGCTGCTCGCCGACGATGTGGAGTCAGGGGAGTGGCACGACGATTGGCGGGCGGCTCGCGCTAGTAGTGAGGCTCCACCTCGCTAGCGCTAGCCGAGCTTTTCTCACAGCCCAGCTCCGCGGGGTCGAGCAGCCCGTACGTGGAACGGGCCCCACCCATCATCCTTCCGAAGGCAGGACCCAACAGCGTGCCGCCGAGCGCCTCGGCGCTATCTCGCTTCGCGGGCGTCCGCCTCCAGCACCCGCGCACCGCGAAGAATGCCGCCGAACGAGTAGTTCGCCTCGTGACAGGCGTACTCGTAGACCTTGTGCTCGCTCGCCGGCCAGACATATTCGCCGCTCCAGGGCGCCGTCCAGACCGTCGGGTCGTCCACCGTGAACTGATACAGGAGGGTGTCGGCGTCGACGCGGGTAAAACGCTCGACGACGTGCAGGTTCCGTGACGCCTGGCCGAGTGCCGGTGTGTCGCGGAAGTTCGTGGTGTCGACCACCAGCGTGTCGCCTTCCCAGTGGCCCACCGAGTCGCCCAGCCAGCTCCGGATCTCCGGTGGGGCGTGCTCCTGATCCAGGCGGATGACGCGAGCGTCGTGGACCATCTCCACGAGGATCATCACCGTGTCTTCGGTCTGCACGATCCGTTTCAGGTTGTTGTAGAGGACCGGCAGCATCGGCGGTCCGGCGGTCGATCCGAACCCCAGCAGACAGCGCTCGGAGTGCGGGCGGAGCTCGAGGTCGTCATACGGGCCGGGCGCGTTCAGATCGTTCTCGAGCCACCAGGCGGTGCCGGTGTTCGGGCGGAAAAACGCTGCGAGCGAGGCGCGTTGCGTCCGCGCCTCGGGTGTCAGCGCCGGCTGCCGCCCGTTCGGTGGATCAGTGATGATCGACGTGCGCCACTGCCCGTCAATCTGGAACCCGGCGCTCCCGCGGTCCATCCAGAAGGAGTTGTAGCCGCCGACGTTGCCGGCGGCACCACTCGACCCGTCTCCACCGACCGGCGGGGCCTCACGAGGCGCCCCGGTCTCCTCGTTCCGCTCGTCCGGGATGTTGAAGATTCGCTCGAGCGAGTCGGCCCCGGCGGCGAGCGCCGCGGCTTCCTCCTCGGTCAAGACCAGCTTGTCGCCGAACTCGGCGGGTCGCTGCAGCGGGGTCAGGGTCGCGATGTCGTAGGTGCCCGACAGGTCCGGGCGGCCGTCCGGCGTGCGGGGAATGTCGCCCCCGCCCTGCTGCGCCACCGCAGTCGGCGCCAGCACCGTGAGCGCGAGCGAGAGAACACCGAGCATCACCGGAACTCGACTACTCATGAGCACCTCCATCAGATACCGATTCCATGCACGTGGCCGGCCTCACACCTGTCGCGCGCCGGACCGATCCGGTGACGCTGGTCACGCGCCACCAGAGGCCACGGTCGGCCTATTCCACGATCAACGTGCCGTGCATGCCAGCGTCGTAGTGACCCGACAGGAAGCACCCGGTGGTCCACTCGCCGCGCCGGTCTTCCGGCAGCGTGAAGGTCATGAGGAACGTCTCGCCCGCCCGGGCCTCTACCATCGTGCCATGTTCGTGTCCCTCGCCGTGGGCGTGTTCTTGGGCGTCGGCGCTCTGCTCGGCGTGTTCGGCATGGCCGGCGTCAGTGTCATGGCCGGCATGCTCGGCATGTTCGTCATGGCCGGCATCTTCGTTGTGCTCGGCATGACCCGCGTCGACCTGCTCGATGTTGACGTGGAGATCGGCAAACAGGTCCTGCTTGAAGTCGTTGCCCTCCACGTCGCGCCCGGCCATGAACTCGTGCGCGACTGAGCCGACGTTCCGGATGACCAGCGTCACCCGTCGACCGGCGGGAATCCGCAGCGGTTCGGGGGAGAACGAGTACTCGTCCAACGTGACGTCGATCCGCAGCGCCTCGGCCCCCTGTGCAGACGCTGAGCCCGGGGCCCCGGCAAAGACCAGCACCCCGATCGCCACGACGGCGATTGACGCCGACAGGGTGAGACCGCCTACGCGCCGTGTCGAGTATGGTGTTCGCATCAGTTGTCCTCCAGTTGTCACGTGATCACCAGCACTCCGTCCCTCAGATCAGATCACATGATGATGTTCGCGGCAAGCAGAGACTCTCCTGACACTCGCTCGCCTGCTCCGGCCGCACCCGCACGGTCCTGCGACCGACGCTGGCAAAGCCCTCCGGCGTCCTCCTGCCTTCCCACTCCTGCCTCCTCGGGAATATTCCGGCACTCAGCGCTCCTGCATGTAGGGATAGCGGTAATCGCGCGCCGGGGTGAACGTTTCCTTGGTGGTGCGGGTACTGACCCAGCGAATCAGGTTCAGGAAGCTGCCTGCCTTGTCGTTGGTCCCCGACGCACGGGAGCCGCCGAACGGCTGCTGCCCGACGACGGCGCCGGTCGGCTTGTCGTTGATGTAGAAGTTGCCCGCCGCGTGCCGCAGCGTGTCATGGGCCAGGTTGATCGCCGCCCGGTCCCGCCCGAAGATCGCCCCGGTCAACGCATACGGCGACGTGGCGTCACACAGCTCGAGTGTCTGCGCGTAGTCGCTGTCCTTATAGATATGGACGGTCAGCACCGGCCCGAACAGCTCCGTCTCCATCGTCGTGTACCGGGGGTCGTGCGCCTGGATGATCGTCGGCGCAATGAAATACCCGGTGCGGTCATCACACACGCCACCACAGATGACGTCCGCGCCGCTGTCGGTCCGCGCCGCCTCGATATAGCCCTCGAGCTTGTCGAACGTGGCCTTGTCGATCACTGCGCCCATGAAGTTGGTGAAGTCGGCGACATCCCCGTAGGGAATCGCCTCCACCTCGTCGCACAGCCGGTCGCGGAGACGGCTCCACAGACTGGCAGGGATGTAGGCGCGACTGGCGGCGCTGCACTTCTGCCCCTGATACTCGAAGGCGCCGCGGATCAGATTGGCCGCCAGCTCGTCGGGGTCCGCCGAGGCGTGGGCGAACACGAAGTTCTTGCCGCCGGTCTCGCCGACGATCCGGGGATAGCTCTTGTAGCTGGCGATATTGGCGCCGATGGTGCGCCACATGCCCTGGAACACCGCCGTGCTGCCGGTGAAGTGCACGCCGCCGAGGTCGGTGTGCGCCATCGCGGGGTCGCCGATCTCGCCGCCGTTGCCCGGCACCAGATTGATGACGCCGGCCGGCAGCCCAGCCTCCTCGAACAGCTGCATCAGGTAGTAGGCGGCGAAGACGGCGGTGGACGCCGGCTTCCAGACCACGGTGTTCCCCATCAGCGCGGGACTGGTCGGGAGGTTCCCGGCGATCGACGTGAAGTTGAACGGCGTGGCCGCGAAGATGAACCCTTCCAGCGCCCGGTACTCGACGTAGTTCCACATCCCCGGCGCGCTGTCGGGCTGCTGCCCGTAGATCTCCGGCAGATACGACGCGTTGAACCGCCAGAAGTCGATCAGCTCGCAGGCAGCGTCGATCTCCGCCTGGAACGCCGTCTTGCTCTGATTCAGCATCGTGGCGGCGTTCAGCACCTGACGATACTTCCCGGCCAGCAGCTCGGCTGCCTTCAGAAAGATCGCGGCGCGCGACTCCCACGCCATCGCGCTCCACTCGGGTCGGGCGTCGGCCGCCGCCGCGATCGCCTGGTGCACCGTCTCGGCGTTGCCCTTGTGATAGGTGGCCAGGCTCCGCCCGTGGTCGTGCGGGAGGATGCACCTGCCCAGATCGCCGGTCGTCACATTCCGGCCACCGATGATCAACGGGATCTCAATCGAGCCGGCGGCGAAGGTGTCGAGCTGCGTCCTGAGCGCGGCCTTCTCCGAGGACCCGGGCGCGTAATTCAAGACCGGTTCGTTGCGGGGGGTGGGGACCGCGACACGCGCGTTGTTCATTCAAGAAACTCCTTACCGAGCATGGACAGCCATGGATCGCCAATGGCACACGAAAAGATCTATTCTCCCACAGGGGCGCGAACCACGCCCCGCGCATCGTGCTGTTCGGCCAGTTCACCGTCCGCAAGGGCCACACGATCAGCGGCGCGTACTGATTCTTTTTCTGTGGAGGTCTCATGACACGCCTGGCTCGCGAGGCTGCGCCTCGGACCGTCCCAACCCGGTTGGCTCCGCCTCGCTAGCCGAGCTTTTCTCACAGCCCCGCGACGCGGGACTCGTCTGGGCGCAGGACTACCCCCACGCGTATCCGCGGGACGGCGCGGAGCACCTCTTCGAGAACGACCGCGTCAGCGTCTGGGACGTCAGCTGGCCTGCGGGTCACGCCGTGCCGCTCCACGTACACCCCACCGACACCGTGCTCGTGTTTCTCGAGGGCGGTACGATCAGCACGACACAGGAAGACGGAACCGAGGACACCACCACCTACAGTGAGAACGAGATCGCGTTCCTGCCGGCGGGCACCGCACACACCACGCGTGTGGTGAACGGGTCGCCGCGCGTGATGTTCTACGAGCTGAAGGATTGAGGGTGGCACTCGGCGCTTGACCGACCGATCTGGTCCGAGATAGACTGGGCATTCGAAACTGAGACTCAATCTCACTTTTCGCGACTACGCCCTGGAGCCCCTCTCCAGTGGCGTCCAGGAGCTCTCTCCTCCGTGCACCAGGGCCTCCGCACCCTCGACCAGTTGCCGATCGGCACGAGCGCCGTCGTCCATCACGTCGGCTGCGACCGGCCGGTGGCACGCCGGCTCATGGAAATGGGGATGCTGCCCGGCACCCGGATCGAGACGATCCGACGGGCGCCGCTTGGTGACCCGCTGAAGATCCGGCTGCGCGGCTACCTGCTGTCGCTCCGACTCGCGGACGCGGCCGGTATCCAACTGGTCCCGGAGGGCCGGGCCGACATCGTGGAGGAGGCCGGCAACGGCGACACCCCGTACCGCTTCGCAGCCCACGAAGCACATGAGAAGACCGACGCGGCACGAACCACCCACGTCCCGCGGGTGCTGGTGGCCGGCAACGCCAACTCCGGCAAGACCACCGTGTTCAACGCGCTGACCGGCGCCCGCGCGCAGGTCAGCAACTACCCCGGCGTCACGGTGACGCGCGCATCGCGGCGCGTCACACTTCCCGATGGGTCAGGGGTCGAGATCGTCGATTTGCCAGGCACCTACAGCCTGAGCGCGCAGTCGCCGGACGAGCAGGTTGCGGTCGATGAGGTACTTGGCCGGCACACCGATCCGCCGGACGTGGTCATCGTCGTGGTTGACTCCGGCGCGCTCGAGCGTGGGCTCTACCTCGTGCTGCAGATCGCCGAGACCGGCGTCCCGGTCATCGTGGCGCTCAACATGATCGACGAGGCGAGCGCCAGCGGCGCCGACCTCGACGCGACGCGGCTGGGCGTCTGGCTCGGCGCCACGGTGGTGCCGACGGTTGCCTCGAAGGGCGTCGGACTCGACGAGCTCCGCGGCGCGATCGGCACGACGCTCGCCCTGGCCCCGCGCGCCGACTCCGTCTGGACCGGTCTGCCCGCGCAGGTCGAGCGCGAGGTCACCACGGTCACCCAGGCGCTGCGGGATGCCGGCTTCGGGAAGACCCCGGCGGCGCGCCGGTCCTGGGCGCTCTGGTCGCTGCTGTCGCTCGAATCCGATGACGGCGCGGCCACCGGGCTCCCAGCCGCGGTCCGACAGACGGTGCACACGATCCAGCGGGACGCCGTCGCGGCACAGCGGAGTCTCGACCACGAAATCATCGCCTCGCGGTATCGCTGGATCGAAACGGTGGTGGCCGACATCCGGACGGTGTCCCGCGAAGACACGCGTAAGTGGACCAGCCGGATCGACGGCATCCTGACGCAACGTGTCTACGGGCTCGTGGCGTTCGCCGTGGTGATGGCGGTGCTCTTCGAGGCGTTGTTCACCTGGTCCGCGCCGTTGATCACCGGGATCGAAACCGCGACCGGATGGTTGCAGACCGGCGTGACCGCCGCGCTGCCGGACGGCATCCTGAGCGACCTGATCGTCGACGGGGTCATCGCCGGCGTCGGCAACGTCGTGGTCTTCGTGCCGCAGATCGGGATGCTCTTCTTCTTCATCGCGATACTCGAGGACGTGGGGTATCTCGCCCGGGTGGCGTTCGTCATCGACCGGCTGATGGGACAGGTGGGGCTACACGGCAAGGCGTTCGTCCCGATGCTGTCTGGATTCGCCTGCGCCATACCGGCGGTCATGGCAACCCGCACGATCGAGAGCCCCCGAGACCGGCTGATCACGATGCTGACGCTGCCGATGGTCTCGTGCAGCGCCCGGCTGCCGGTCTACGCGCTGGTCACGGCCGTGGTCTTCGCCGCCGACCAGCGCGTGTTCGGCATCCTCAGTGTGGGCGCCGTCGTCCTCTTCTCCATGTACGCCCTCTCGGTCCTCGCCACCCTCGGGGCAGCCGCGGTGCTCAGACGCACGGTGCTGCGCGGCCCGCGGCTACCGCTGCTGCTGGAGCTGCCCCCGTACCGGGTCCCGGTCTTGCGCAACGTGGTGATGGTGACCTGGCAGCGTGTGCGGAGGTTCCTCAAGGACGCCGGCACGATCATCCTCACCATGACGATCATCCTGTGGGCGCTCCTGTCGTTCCCGCGCAGCGCCGAGATCGACGCGCGGTTCGACGCGTCGCGCACACAGCTCCTTGCCACATCCTCCGACGGCGGTGCGCGGGAGGCGGGGCTGGCCGAGCTCGACGGGCAGCTGGCTGGCGAGCAGCTCCGCTACAGCGTCGGTGGCCGGCTGGGCCGGGTCATCGAACCGGTCATCGCGCCGCTTGGCTTCGACTGGCGGATCGGGGTCGGGATCCTCGGCGCCTTCGCCGCGCGCGAGGTGTTCGTGTCGACGCTGGGCATCGTCTTCGGCATCGAAGGGGCGGACGAGGAGAGCGTCAGCCTGCGGTCCTCGCTGATGAACGCGACGCGGGCCGACGGATCTCCGCTGATGACCCCGCTCACCGGGATCTCGTTGATGGTGTTCTTCGTGCTGGCGTGTCAGTGCATGAGCACGCTCGTGGTCGTCCGCAAGGAATCGGGCAGCTGGGGCTGGCCGGTGTTCATGTTCGGGTATATGTCGGTTCTGGCCTACGTCGCGTCGCTGACGGTGTATCAGGTCGGGTCCGCGCTCGGTTGGGGGATCTCATGATCTGGCAGGAAGTCATCGTCGCACTCATCATCGCGTGGGCC
>SMUY01137448.1_pt1 | contig 10148 bp, 8 predicted proteins | sample 2456441 | NCBI WGS metagenome assembly SMUY01 (sample SAMN11095931, study PRJNA526329) | marine sediment metagenome | biome: Marine sediment; feature: Surficial sediment; material: Deep marine sediment; isolation source: Hadal surficial sediment | place: Pacific Ocean | collected 2014-11 | depth 0-1...
ATGGAAGCCTTGACCTCGAAACCGATGACGTAGACAAAGATCGGGACTGCGAGAATCGAACCGCCCGCCCCCAACAGCCCCATGCATAGCCCGACAACCAGCGCTAGAACGACGACGAGTATAGTCATGCGCGGCGAGCACGGCAGTTCGAAGAATACATGGCGCCTGTATGTAGCGATCCTCAGGGTTCGGCGCAATCGCCTCTTGTCAGTCCGATATGCACGCCGGGGGCTTGCGGACCGTGGGACGAGATGACAAAGTGTTTCCCTGTGCCAGCCGGGGTGGACACCGTCGTCCGCCACAAGCTCATCTGAGTACGATCGCAAATCATTGCGGCGATCCCCATTTACACGACGCCTCGGCCGCGGTCCAGGGAAGCTGGTAGCGTGACGGCCGTCACACGCAACATCTGCTCTCAAGTTTTCGGGTCGTGTTGCCGATAATCAATCGTGAAAGGATCGCACTCAGGAAAAACCATATGTCGCTTCTACCACCAGTCTCGAATCCTCTGCTCTATACGACCGACGTGTCGGGCGCGGCGCGGGACGCCGTGAAGGCTGCGGACATCGTGGCGGCGCAGGCGGGCGAGCCGACACCGGCGGAGCCCAGCAACGCCCAAGTCATCACGGGCGACACCAGCTTGGCGCCGCTGAGCAGCATCGGCCTCAAGATTCTGCTCGAGGCGCAGCGTGACTTCGCGGCGACACAGCTGTTGCCGGACGATCCCACCACTCCGCTCATCGAATCGAGCAGTATCGCACGCCTGCTGTAACCGCTCGGGCGGGGCGTTCTCCAGGGCCAAGGGCCGTCTCCCTCGGCCAAATCACCATCACCGTCCATCGTCACCACACCGGAAACGGCTCGAACCCGCGGTCGTGCGCACGGCGAAACCGGCACGCACACCCCTCACAAACACTCGTATTGACGGCGACTCCCAGGTGTTACACATTATACACATGAAACGTACAAATCTTGTGCTCAATGAGCAGACGCTGGAGGAGGCGCTTCGGTTGAGCGGAGAACGCACCTACTCCGCAACGGTCAACCGCGCCCTCGACGAGTTCGTGCGTCGGATTCGCGCCGGACGCATACTCGAGCTGGCCGGATCCGGGCTGTGGGAAGGAGATTTGGCGGACATGCGGCGCGACGCATCGGGGTCCGGTCGCCGCCGGAGAGCCCGTGGTTCTCGTTGACACGTCGGCCTGGATCCAGGTTTTTCGCAAGAACAGCAAGATTCAGCTCGAGTCCCTCGTCGACCTCGACGAAATCGTGACCTGCCTTCCTGTCATCCAGGAGGTATTACAGGGATTTCGCGAAGAGACGGCCTACCGTATTGCGAGGGACTCCATGCTGGCCTTTCCCATGGTGGAATCACCACTCCGAGCAGAGGTCTTCGACGAGGCCGTCGAGCTGTACCGGCTCGCCCGGCGCACGGGACGCACAATTCGGTCCGGGGTCGATTGCCTCATCGCAGCGTGCGCGATCCGTAACGGACTCGAAGTCATGCACGTCGATCGAGATTATGACGCCCTGGCTGACGTGTCGCCGCTGCAGGTACGCTCTCCGTGAGGTATGAGCCACGCGCCGCGAGCTACGAGACCGGCCGGGCTCCGTGCTGGTCCCGCCACCATCCAAGTTCAAAGCTCGTAGCTCGTAGCTCGTAGCTCATATTGTGTACACCGTGACTTTGTCCTACCATTGAAACTCGTGAGCCTCACCGGGGAGCCCCCTATATGATGGAAAAGACACCTGACACGGCTGGTCTCGCCGGACCAAGCGTGATACCAGCCCCCCCCTCCCATCTGCCGCATGAGATCTTTGGCATGGGCGAGCTGCCTGGCCGCGCTGGCGTGTCCAGGCGCGATTTCATCAAGGGGGTCATTGCTTCCGGTGCAGCCGTCTCGGGGGCGGCGTACTTGACCGGGTGCGTGAGACCGACGTCCGCGATGCAGGGCACCGTCGAGCGGCTGGTGTCGCTGAACGTGAACGGCCAGATCCGCCGGGTGGACGTGCTGCCGCAAGAAACGCTCGCCATGACGTTGCGTTACAAGCTCGGGCTCACGGGAACGAAACTGGGATGCGACCGGGCGGAGTGTGGCGCCTGCACGGTTTTAATCGACGGCGTGGCAAATTACTCGTGCTCGACGCTGACACATCGAATGCGTGGGAAACAGGTCACGACCATCGAGGGGTTGGAGAGCCCGTCGGGTGAGCTGCACCCGGTGCAGCAGGCGATGATCGACGAGCTGGGGCCGCAGTGCGGCTTCTGCACGCCCGGCCAGATAATGTCGGGGGTGGCGTTGTTGAACGCCAACCCGAATCCGACGCGCGAGGAGGCACGGCGCGCAATGTCGGGCAACCTCTGCCGGTGCGGCGCCTACGACCATTACCTGAACTCGATCATGCGCGCCGCGCGCGGAGGGAGGGGGGGGGCCTGATATGGCCGATCTATTAGGCAAGAACTTCGAACCGCCCGATCTGAGGGCCAAGGTGACAGGCCGCGCGAAGTACGCAGAGGATTTTCGTGCCGACGGCATGTTGTTCTGCCGGCTGTTCTTGAGTCCCATGCCGCACGGGCGGGTGCGCAGCATCGATGCGTCGGAAGCGTTGCGGATGGAGGGCGTGGTGGCGGTGCTGACCGCCGACGACGTGCCGTCGATTCCGGCACCCGGTAACCCCATTCTCACCAACGAGCCCCATTACGTGGGCGAGCCGATTCTGGCGGTCGCCGCGGTCGACGAGACAACGGCGCAGGACGCGATCGCCAAGATCAAGGTGGACCTCGAGCCGCTGCCGTTCACGGTGGATCCGTTGGAGAGCCTGCGCCCGGGCGGACCCAACGCGCGCACGGATGGCAACACGGTGATCCCCCGCGAGGGTGTTCAGGAAATCAAATGGACGGAGGAGGACTTCGCGGCGGCGGAGGACGGCGCGCTGCCGATGGGCAAGCCTACGACGGAGTGGTCTTACGGTGACATCGAAGCGGGATTCGCAAACGCGACGCTGGTGCTCGACGAGAGCTTCGTGACCGCGGGTCACTCCCACCACTCCATGGAACCGCGCAGCGCCATGTCATATTGGCAAAATGGCAAGTGCTACGTGTACGGGTCGACGCAGAGCCAGACCCAGATCATCGGAGGACTTGCCCGCTACATCGGCATCGAGCCTCAAGACCTGGTATACGTGGCGGAGTTCTGCGGGGGCGGGTTCGGATCGAAGGGCGGCGCATACCCGATCATGTCGATACCCGCCCACATGGCCAAGAAAACCGGCCGGCCCGTGATGATGCGCATCAGCCGCGCAGAAGAATACTTCCTCGGTTCCGCGCGCCCCGGCTTCCAGGGCCGTATCAAACTCGGCTTCAGCAGCGACGGCCGCATCACGGCGGTCGACCTGTACATCGTGCAGGAGAACGGCCCGAACTCTGGGTTCAGCGACTTCACGAGCGCAGCCGGCGCCGTGTCCATCGTGTATACCCCGTTGGCGATGCGCTTTCGCGGGATCCGGGTGTTGACCAACACACCGCCGAGGGGTGCCCAACGCGGTCCGGGCCAAAACCAGATCGCCGCCGCCGTCGAGCCGATCATAGACAAAGCGGCGCGTCAACTCGGCTTGGACCAAGTCGCGATCCGACGCATCAACGCGCCGGACAGCGATTCGCGTTACGGCGGCAATCAGGGTCCCATCACGAGCGCGTACATGCGCGAAGCGCTGGACAAGGGCGCGCGGAAGTTCGATTGGGAGACCAAGAAGGCGCAGAGCGGCCAGCGGCGTGGATCGAAGGTGATCGGCATCGGCGTCGGTCAGGCGTTTCACTCGGCTGGATCGAGCGGGTTCGACGGACTGGTACGGATCGCGCCCGACGGCAAGCTGCACATCCACACCGGCGTCGGAAACCTCGGCACGTACTCCTACGGAGCGACGTCACGCGTGGCGGCAGAGGTTCTCAAGTACCGCTGGGAAAATTGCGAGATCGTGCGCGGGGACAGTTCGCGACACCTGCCGTGGAACCTCGGTCAGTTCGGGAGCAACACGTCGTTTACCATGACGCGCACCAACTACGCCGCAGCCATGGACGCCGTCCGTAAACTCAAAGAGATCGCCGCACGGGATCTAGGCGGGTCGCCCGACGATTACGACATCGCCAACGAGCGGGTGTTCGCGCGCGCAAATCCATCCCGGTACCTGACATACGCCGCGGCGGCGCGGCGCGCGATCCAGCTGGGAGGCAGGTTCAGCGGACACGATTTGCCCGACGACATCAACGGCATGACCAGAGCGTCGGCCAGCGCGCTCGCCGGCACCGGTCTGATCGGCGTGGCCAAGGACAACCTCGAGCGCCGCGGCACGGTCCCGGCGTTTGCGGCCGGGTTCATACAGATCGAGCTGGATCTGGAAACCGGCATGATCGACATTCTCGATTACCTGGGCGTGGCCGACTGCGGTACGGTGCTGCACCCGCAGAGCTTGGCGAACCAAATCAAGGGCGGCGCGGTGATGGGCTTCGGCATGGCGTGTCTCGAGCGCCACATCTACGATCCGCACTACGGTCTGCCCGGGGTCGTCGGACTGCACGAAGCCAAACCGCCTTCATATTTGGACACACCCGTGAACATGCAGTGGGACGCGGTGAACAAAGCCGATCCGCAGAACCCGGTGGGTGCGAAGGGAATCGGAGAACCGCTGCAGGGTTGCGCGGCGGCAGCGCTGTTGTGTGCGATATCGGACGCACTCGGTGGACATTACTTCAACCGAACGCCCGTCGTGTGCGACATGATCATCAACGCCGTGGCGGGGAAGGCGCAGTCCCACAAGCCACTCCAAGTCAACACCGCGTGAGGAGCTGACTCATGCTCAAAGACATGATGCCGCATTTCGAGCTGTTCCAGCCGTCGAGCCTGGAAAACGCACTTGATCTCGCGGACCGATTGGGAGACGACGGCTGGGCGCTCGCCGGTGGGCACGACAGCTTCAACTCGTTCAAAAACCGGTCGACGCAGATCCACTCAGCGATCGATCTGGCAGGTATCGCCGAGCTCCAGGGTATCCGTGAGACAACAGACGGCGTAGAGATCGGCGCGATGGCGACGCTCACGGAGGTGGAGCGTCATCCGCTGATTCGGGAACGGTACGGCTTGTTGGCGGATGCGGTGGGGCAGGTGGCGAGCCCACAAATTCGCAACTCGGGCACCCTGGGCGGCAACGTCTGCCAGGATACCCGCTGCTGGTACTACCGGTTCGGACTCTCGTGTTACCGGGCGGGCGGCAACGTCTGCTACGCAGACGCGCCGGAAGCCATGAACCGCGAGCATTGCCTGTTCGGTGCCAACCGTTGCGTGGCCGTGACGCCCTCAGACGCGGCGCCAGCGCTGGTGGCGTTGGATGCCTCCATGGTCATCCGCAGCTCGAGCGGCGAGCGCGTCGTGCGGGCGGAGGATTTCTTTATGGAGCCCTCCAGGGATATCACGCGGATGACCGTGCTGAAGCCGAGCGAGATCCTGACGACAATCCGGATTCCGGCAGCTTGGGCGGGTGCGAAGTTCTACTTCGAGAAGGTGGCTGACCGCAAGGCGTGGGATTTCGCGCTCGTAAGTGTGGCCGCGGCAATCAAGGTCAATGGCAACACCATTGAGGACATCCGCATTGTTTGTGGCGCCGTGCAGTGCATACCACGTCGCCTAACCGCCGTCGAGCAAGCCGTAAAGGGAAGCCCGCAGAACGAACAGACGGCGGAACGCGCCGGCGCAATGGCCGTCCGCGGGGCGAGACCGCTCAACTACAACCACTTCAAAATGCCGCTGATGGAGAACCTGGTCAAACGGGCGATCCGGGACGCCTGATAACAGTGAGTAGTGAGTAGAACCGCAATCGGAAATTACTTGCGTCGTCGTGCCAACCGCCAGGAACTGAGCCTACTCACAACTCACTACTCACTTAGTAGTCGCCGCACTGACGAATCGATTCGTGGCGCGCAGCACCGCAAGGACCGCGGCGCGGGTCGGCTGATCTTCGCTCAAACACGACCCCGTGACACGTGTCACTACGTCGCCAACAGTGATCGAAACAAGAACGAGCATAACGTCGTCTTCATGAGCCGCGTGGGTCTCGATCACGTCGAGTACCTCGAACCCGACCTTTTCCTGGCTCCCCGGCTCGCGTGCAAGCGCGTAAGCAGTCGCTCGGTCTAGTGCCATAGCAGTTGCGTCGGCAGCACATCGCATCCGGCCTTCCGGCGAATCCTCACCCTCTACGGTGCCGACAAAACGATGGTCGGGATTCCAAACCAACGTAACGTGTCCCTCAACGCCGCCGCCGGGAAGTTGTTTGACCTCGCACTCTTCGAGCCTGACTCGATCGTGAAACTCGCTTACCTTTTCAGACAACTCCATCCACCTACCCCCCACCTAGTTGGGAATCCCTTGTTAACCGCTCGGCGGCCCGATGTTCAGCGCACCGGATCGAGACGGCGTTCGGCCAGCAACTCGTTGAACCTCTCGAGGTCTTCGCTCACCACACGGTCGAGTCGCGCCAACTGCGCCGCCAGCGCTTCCGACAGTTCCCGAAACACCCGGTAGTGACCCTCGGTGGGCGGCGCGTCGCCCCGCTCCACGATCGCCAACAATCCCGACAGGCGATTGTTCAGCTTGATCGGGAAGGCAATCTTGTCCTTGGGGCTTTGGTTCCTCACCTGGTACAGCTCCCGCTCCACCGCGCTCAACGAGTCCACTAGCCGTGCCGCCGCATGACTGACCTCCGTGTCGTTCGCCCGTTCCACGCGTTCGGTGATCTGCTCGTTGAGCGCGCGAATCCTGATCACGGCTTCGTTGGCTGCGCTCGTCGCGTCCCGTACCTGAACGCCCAGGTCGAACTGTGCTTTCAGGTCGGCCGCCGTGACGCCCGTGAGTCGCGGGTCCATCCGCACTGTCAAACTCCGCGTCTCCTCACGTCCATTCGCCGAGAGGCGAACTCGATACGTTCCAGGCGGCGCCCATACGCCCTGTGCGGGACTCGGACCCTCGAGCACCATGCCGTCGAACACCGTCGCCCCGGCATACCGCAAATTCCACGTGACCCGATGAAGTCCGGCGCTGGTCGGAACTCCTGTGAGACGCCGCACGGAACGACCTGCTGAGTCGAGAATCTCCAAGACCACGTCGTCTGCAGGCTCACGCAGCCAGTAGTCGATCTCAGCCGGGTAAACCCGCCGCACCGCATCCGCAGGCTCGAGCAGCCGAACCGCCGCGCGCTCGATGTCCTCCGTCCACTGCCGCAGCGGTGCGACGTCGTCCAACACGTAGAACGAGCGACCGTGCGTCGCGATCACCAGATCCCGCTCTTCGACAGCCAGGTCGATGACTTGAACATCCGGGAGGTTGAGTGAGAGCGACCGCCACAATGCACCGGCGTCGAACGAGACGTACACCCCGTGTTCGGTCCCTGCGTAGAGAAGCCCCGAGCGCTCGGGATCTTCCCGAATCACATGAGCGAGATCGTCGCCTTCGATTCCCGTCACGATCTTGGTCCACGTCCGGCCGTAGTCGGATGTCTTCCAAAGATAAGGAGCCCGGTCGTCGAGTTGGTAACGATTCCCCGCAACGAACGCCGCCGCCGGATCGTGCGGCGACGCTTCAATCGTTGCGACTTTGGTGAACGGTCGCATGTCGGGCGGTGTCACATCGGTCCACGTCGCTCCGCCATCGCGGGTGACATGAACCAATCCGTCATCCGACCCCACCCAAATCGTATTCGCCTCGTGATGCGACGGGGCGATTGCGTAGATTGTGGCGTATATCTCAGGTCCGTCCTGGTCGAACACTATCGGCCCACCCGAGTTACCCATGGTGGCGGGATCGGCGCGCGTGAGGTCAGGGCTGATGCGCGACCACGTCCTGCCCTGGTCGACGGTCCGCCACAGATGCTGTGAGCCCACGTACAAGGCGTTTGCATCGGCCGGCGATAGCTCGATCGGATACACCCAATTCCACCGTTCCGGCATGTCGCGGCCCGGCTCTCCCATCACCATGAACGGGTTGGGCTGGATGTCCCGCACCAGACCGGTGTTACGTTCGTACCGCGTGAGCGCGTTGGTCGCGCCTGCGTAGAAGATGTTCGACCCGTCGCGGGACGCTGCGATAGACGCGTTCTCGCCCCCGCCTACGGCGTACAACCATTCGCCGCGCGGCGAACGGGGATTTCGCAGATGGTACGATGGATCGCTGGGAACACACGCCGTGGTATTGTCCTGTTGCGCTCCGCAGACGTGATATGGAAAATCGGCGGTCGTCTCGATGCGGTAGATCTGGGCCGTGGGATAGCGCTGATCGGTCCACGTTTCGCCCCCATTCACCGTGACCGCGGCGCCGCCGTCGTTGCCGTTGATCATCCGTCGCGTGTCGGCCGGATCGATCCAGAGATCGTGGTGGTCCGAGTGCGTCCCGCGGATCTCTGTGAAGCTGGCGCCGCCGTCAGTCGATTTCAGGAGGATGAAGTTCAAGACGTAAACCGTCTCTCTGTCCGACGGGTCTGCCACTATTCGTAAAAAGTAGAAGGCGCGCTGCCAGAGATCGCGATGGCCGTTGACTTTTTGCCACGTCTCACCCGCATCGTCCGATCGATACAACCCGCCGTCTTCGGCCTCGATGTTCGCGTAGACCCGCGATGAGTTCGCGCCCGAAACCGCGACGGTGATCTTGCCCAAGGTTCCACCGGGCAGGCCGGGGTTCCGCGATAACTCTGTCCAGCTGTCACCACCGTCCGTGGACTTGAAGAGACCCGAGCCCGGCCCACCGCTCCATAGCATCCACGGCTTGCGATAGACCTCCCACAGCGTGGCGTACAGCACGTTGGGGTCGTTGGGATCCAGGATGAGATCGACCGCGCCCGTCCTGTCGTTGCGATACAGGATTTTGTCCCACGTGCGGCCGCCATCCTGCGAACGGAAAACGCCCCGCTCCTGGTTCGGCCCGTACGGATGGCCGAGCGCGGCAACGTACACGATGTCCGGATTGGAAGGGTGGATGCGTATGCGGCCTATGGCCTCCGTACCCTCGAGCCCGAGATGCCGCCAGGTTGCGCCGGCGTCGGTGGACCGATACACGCCGTCGCCCTGCATCACGTTGCCGCGAAGCTGCACTTCGCCCATGCCCAGGTAGACGATATCCGGGTTAGACGCAGCCACTGCGACGGCGCCGACAGATGAGCTACCGATCTGACCGTCGGTGACCGGCGTCCACGTAGTGCCGCCGTCCGTCGTCTTCCACAGCCCGCCACCCGTGGCGCCGAAGTAATACTCGTATGGACGCGCAGCGCTGCCCGCTACCGCGATCGATCGTCCTCCCCGGTTCGGGCCGATGTTCCGCCACCAAAGGACGTCGTCGAATGCCAGATCGCCTGCGCCGGTGCTGACCAGTGTCTCGGCCGGCACTTGGGCCTGCGCGGCCATGGCCGCTGTCGGACACCGGTAGACGCTCACCAACGCGGCGACAGCCAGAAACCAAACGACGTGCGAGCGCATGGGTACAACTCCTCGATGCAGGAAATGGTCAGTCATCCTGAACGCAAAAACCATCCATCCAATGACCGTGATCACCTTGCCGATCCCCGCGGTCCATTCCTATCGACGTGGTAAACTTCAGGCTCTCTCCCGTTCGCTGACGCCGCCTCCTCGTCAAAGGCCGCCAGCCGGCAAACGTAACGCGGATGACGCTGAAACGGCGAATTACCGCCGATCGTATGATGTTTGTGGTTCACCACCGGGGCCGCTTCAGCATGAGGAGCGGAAGGGCCACCACCCTCAACCGATCGCTTCCTCATACAACCGATACAGGTTCCGCCCCATGATCTGCTCTATCTCATCCTCCGAGTAACCGCGCCCGACCAGACCGTCCCACACCACCTCCATGCGCCGCGGGCCGTTGAGCTCGTCGATGAAGTAGGGCAGTTCGCTGTTGACGACCTGACTTCCCTCCTCGGCTCGTAACTCGGCGATGTACTCGGGCGTCATCTCGATCACCCGGTGGTCCCGGTCGCTACCGATGCATACGTGCTCGATACCCGCCACCCCGACCGCATGGACAATGTGATCGAAATACGCGTGCAGGTTGTCCTGTTTCTTGAACGTCAGAAACGGTCGTAGTTGGCACACCCCG
>SMUY01073204.1_pt1 | contig 10147 bp, 5 predicted proteins | sample 2456441 | NCBI WGS metagenome assembly SMUY01 (sample SAMN11095931, study PRJNA526329) | marine sediment metagenome | biome: Marine sediment; feature: Surficial sediment; material: Deep marine sediment; isolation source: Hadal surficial sediment | place: Pacific Ocean | collected 2014-11 | depth 0-1...
GTCAACGAGGGGTCGGACGATGACTGGCTCGAATCGATAGACGCCTGACAATCGATCGACCATCAGGCCCGGCCGGCGCAAAAGCCAGTGCCACCAGGCTTCGTTTCACGTAATTTACTGAAAAAAAAGGAGAAATCCGTTTCACCTGAGACATGAGTCACAGCGATTTCCGTCGTTGCATGGCATTGTGCGGTGGTTCCCAAATACAGGGCCTTTCCCGGCCGCGCTAGAGAGCGACACTCGCCTATGTTCGCAGACGTGCACAACATCATAACGAATAGAAATATCGACTCGGCCAAGGGACTGCTGCAGTCTCTGGTGCCCCGTGCACAGCGCTTCTGTTTTTACGACCTCTCCCGGAGCTGTGTCTGGAGCAGTGAGGGCGTCGACGATTACGAGATCGACAACTACGTTTCGGATTTGCCCGATGACGTTGTCTCGGGGATTCTCCCTGATTCGAGTCTTCTGCGCCGCACGTTGCCTTCTGGCCGAACGGTGCTCGTGTTGCCGGTCTATGGTGGCACGGATAAAGGGCTCGGCCTGCTCATAAGCGTGTTCTCCAGGAACGCAGGCAAGTCCTCCTCATTCAATCCGCGTCTGTTGAAAAATATTCTGCTCCCGGCGGTGCAGGTCATCGGTGAGAGCCTGCGCCTCAATCAACAGCTCGGCGAGATTGCGACACGGGCGGACATCGCCGAGAAAGAACTCGAACTCGTCTATAAAGTCGATGAGAAAATCCATGGTGTATCACGCAGCCACGCCGGGCTCGCACAGCTAATCGGCCAAAGTGGCCGCTTTCTTGGCATTGCCTACAGTGTTCTGCTCTTGCCGTCCAAACGAATCCGGATCAGTGCCACACACTCGAGCTGGAAGCACGTAAACAGGAAAGTGCTGGACAAGTACATTATCGGGAAGCTGTTTCCGAAGCTCGAGGGTCAGCGAGCGCCGCTGATCTTTGAAGTGCCGCCGGTAGAGGGCTCGACCAATATTGCCGACCAGGGTTACCAGGCGATGCTGTGTCCGCTCATTGACAGGGCCGGCAATGTCGAGGGTGTGCTGGCCCAGCTCGGGCGCGTCAACAACACACTGTTCGACAAATCGCACATGCGTTTCATGTCGCACATCGTACGCAAGGTCGAATACGTCATTGAGCAATCTTTCGACATAATGACCGGCCTGATGAACCGCTCGGGATTCGAGGCGCAGCTGCATGAATCGATGAAATCACTCATCGACAGAGATGACGAACACCAGATTATTTATTTCGACCTGGACAATCTTCAGCTGGTCAATAACACGTTCGGACGGGAAGCCGGTGACGAAGTCATTATTCGCTTCGCGCAGATGCTCGAGGAGGTATTGTCCAAGAATGCCGTGGCAACCCGGCTCACAGGCGATGATTTCGCCATTCTGCTGACACACAGTACGGTCGAGCAAGCGCTCGATATGACCACGGCTTTACGCAGGAAAGGAGAGCAACTTCGATATTTGCAGGGAGATAAATCCTTGCAGGTCACAGTCAGCATCGGCGTCGCAAGTTTTGACGTTAAAGCCTCCGATGTGGCGGATGTGTTGACGGCTGCCCGAATTGCCTGTGACACTGCGAAAGACCACGGTCGTGACCGTGTCGAAGTCTATGACCAGGAGAACCAGAGCGTCATACGCCGCTATGATGACATGCATCTCGTCTCGGAGATTCAAAAGACTCTCGACGCGGACGGATTTGAGCTCCAGGCGCAACCTATCGTCTCATTGACGGATAACGACGACCACAGTTACTTCGAGATTCTTTTGAGAATGAAGGACAGCAAAGGCAACAAGGTGTCATCCGACGCCTTTTTCTCCGCCGCTGAGCGTTATCAGCTCATGCCGCAGGTCGATCGATGGGTCGTTTCGACGACCTTGTCCAAACTCGGCGAGCACGCGGAATACCTCAAAGCGACGGGCGCAAGCTTTGCGATAAATCTGTCAGGCCAGTCTCTGGGTGATGACGAGATTCTCAAGTTTATCGAGGACGAAATCGAGTCCAGCGGTGTCCCTGCTGCGTCGCTCTGCTTTGAGGTCACGGAATCCGCGGCGGTATCCAACCTCAGGAAAGCTCAGGCCTTCATCGATGCATTGCGCAAGCGTGGTTGCAGCTTCTCACTCGATGACTTCGGCGCCGGGTTGAGTTCATTTGCCTATCTCAAGAATTTCCAAGTCGATACTTTGAAAATCGATGGCAGTTTTATCCGCGATATCACTGACAACAGGATTTCGGAGTCAATGGTGACTGCTATTACGCAAGTAGCCAAAGTGATGAAGCTCAAAACCGTGGCCGAGTACGTGGAAAGTAAGAAGACCATGTCGCTCATCAAAAAGATCGGTGTCGACTTCGCGCAGGGCTATGCTATCGGCAAACCCATCGCCATCGACGACGTCCTGCAAGCTCTGACCAGGGAGACGCAGTCGTCAACTGGGTGATCACGAAAAAGACCTGACAGGTTTTCATCACCCGTCTGGTTTCGTCATACCTCGAGCGGATCAAGTCAACGAACGTCAGTTCGCAGCGAGCGGAATGTTGCCAATAATATACGTTGGCGGACTGGGGCTCCTGCAGATCAGGAAATGCCCGATTCCAGTCCGGCAGCCATAATCATCCCCAATTCTTCGCATTCAATGAGCCGGGTCTGGTCAAACTCGCCGGCGATCAACAGCGGGTCTGGATCTGTTTGACGGAAAGTCCCGTCAGAATTCGGCTAATGCTACTTAAGGGGGGCGGGATGCTGCATCTGGCGGCCATTCCGATAGACTGGCCGCGATGAAGCCGTCAGCCAACAAGAAACTCGAGCAGCTGATCTCGAATCTGCCCGACGAGCTCAGCGCCGTCGTGCCGCTTTGGCTCGAGCGGCTCGAATCGTCTCATCCTGCCAGTGCTGCTCGATTCAGTTTCCCGGATGACTTCCTTGCCGGCTTGACCAGGCTTGTTGCCTGCAGCGAGTTCGCGGCGAATACGATCGTCCGGGAATGGCCCTGGGTCCTGTCCCGCCGGGACAATGCGGCGTTCCTGCAGGCTCCGGACAGGGAGGCCCTGCGTGCATTCTCGAACGAGATATCCGGATGTATGGATGATATCGATACCGTAAAGAGCCGTCTCAGACGGTTCCGCGATCGGTGGCTTTTGCATGTGCTGTGGCGCGATATCTGCGGGGCAGCAAGCCTTGACGAAACATTGCAGGCATTGTCCGATCTTGCCGACGACTTAATCGCTGCCTGCACGAAATATGCAACGCGAATAATGCAGGAACGATTTGGAATACCGCGAAATGATCATCGGGCAGAGATACCCATCGTAGTACTTGCAATGGGCAAGCTCGGCGGCCGGGAGCTGAATTTTTCCTCTGATGTCGATCTGATTTTCCTGTACACCGATGATGGAGAAACTGATGGCAGGAGCCCTCTCAGCGCGCATGAATACTTCACTCGCCTGACTCGGCAGATTGTAGCTTTGCTTGACGAGGTGACGGCTGATGGCTTCGTATTCAGGGTCGACACCAGGCTCCGGCCGTTCGGCGACAGTGGCCCACCCGTGGTCAGTTTTGCCGCCCTGGAATCCTACCTTCCACAGCATGGCAGGAGCTGGGAGCGATACGCCTACATCAAGGCCCGGATTACAGGTCCGCCTGTCAGCGAGGCAGTTGCCGAAGAACTCCTGAGCAACATGATTGAGCCCTTCGTTTATCGGCGCTACCTGGATTTCGGTGTATTCGAATCGCTGCGTGACATGAAGGCGCTTATAGCTGCAGAGGGTCAGAAGAAGGAGCTGGCATCCAACATCAAGCTCGGCCCCGGCGGCATCAGGGAAATCGAATTCATCGCACAATCGTTGCAACTCGTTCGCGGCGGGAGCGACAGGCGACTACGCAGCAGCGAGTTGCAGCTTGTGCTGCCCCGTCTCGCCAATAATCTCGGGCTTTCGGCATCGTCAGTCGCCGAGCTTCTCAATGCCTACACTTTTTTGCGGCGTCTCGAAAATTTCATTCAGGCCATGCGCGACCAGCAGTCGCACGATCTTCCGAACGATCCCACGGACAGGGCACGACTTTGCCTGGCGATGAATTATCCAGACTGGGACAAGCTGGTTGCAGATCTCGATATGTATCGCGGCAATGTCAGCAGGCAATTCGATAACGTGACCTTCAGGAACGAACGTCCCGAATCCCGGTCCACGGCTGCGACAACATTTTCTGAATGCTGGATTTCGTCATCTACTGCCGCCCAGTGGCAGGAACTACTGGAACAACAAGGCTTCGCACAGGCGGAGGAACTATCGGCAACTGTGGTGAATTTCCAGCGGGCTCCTCTGATGCTGCAAATCGACAAAGTCGCCCGTCAACGGCTGGATCAGCTCATGCCGAAGCTGTTGGTTCAGCTACGCGACAAGCCTCGTCCATCCCCGGTGCTAGGCAGGGTACTCAGTATCGTCGAGCGAATATTGCGGCGCAGCGCTTACGTCGCCTTGCTGAATGAGAATCCGGCTGCTCTCGAGAGGCTGGTAAACCTGTGTGAGAGTAGTGCTTATCTCGCCGAGGAGATCAGCCGTCTTCCTCTGTTGATGGATGAGTTGCTCGACCCGCGTCTCTTTTCGGCTTCGCTTTCGGCCAGCGAAATGGCAGAGGAACTGGATCAACGTGTCGCCCGTCTCGACGAGGTGGACAGCGAGCAGCGTATAGAGATGCTCGGACAGTTTCAGCGGGCAAGTCTGTTTCGCGTTGCGGTCGCTGATTTCAGCGGCAAGCTGCCAATCATGAAAGTCAGCGACCGCCTGACCGACCTCGCGGAACTGGTTTTGAAAGAGGCGCTGAAACTGGCTTATGCGGATCTCGTGGAGAAGCACGGTGAGCCATGCTACGTCGACGGTAAGGTCAGCCGGGTTGCCGGATTCGGTGTTATCGCTTACGGCAAGTTCGGCGGCATAGAATTGTCATACCGGTCGGATCTCGATCTCGTGTTCCTCCACGAATCAGGTCATTCGGGCGTCGCCGGGCAAATGACCAACGGTGAAAAACCGCTTGAAACGAGTGTTTTCTTCGGCCGTCTGGTGCGCCGCCTGGTGCACTTTCTGACGATACAAACCGGCACAGGTGCGCTTTACGAAGTCGACACCCGCTTGCGCCCCAGCGGACGGGCCGGTCTTCTGGTAACGAGTATCGAAGCGTTCGAGCGGTACCAGGAGGAGAATGCGTGGACCTGGGAGCACCAGGCCCTCCTGCGCAGCCGGCCCGTCGCCGGCAGTGCCCGGGTAGCCCGGGAATTCGAGAAATTACGGGCCGAGACGCTAAGGAACCGCGTGCGTCAGGAGAGTTTGTTGGAAGACGTGACGTCGATGCGGCGAAAAATGCGGGAGCAATTGGATCAGAGCAATGCCGAATTATTCGATCTCAAACAGGGCGAGGGCGGCATTGGCGATATCGAGTTCATCGTGCAATACCACGTTCTCAGGAACGCCAGGCTACATCCTGCCGTCATTCACTATTCAGACAACATACGGCAACTTGGAACTCTTGCGGCGGCAGCTTGCCTGACGGAGAAGGATGTCGTGGGCCTGCAGGACATATATAAGGAGTACCGCTTGCGGCTGCATCGCCTCGCTCTGGATGAGCAGCCGCCACTGGTGCCTGACACAGCATTTATTACGGAAAGAAAATTCGTGTCCAGCGTCTGGGCGCGCACGATGAAATGATCTGTGACAGCACAGAGCTGAACTGACAGACAAGGTCAAATTCGTTGCTGCTACGCATTTCTTCGACTTGACGCTATTCCCGTATTACTGCATAAATCTTGGAGCCAACCGACAAAGGCATATCCAGCCGAAGCTAGCGAGGAGATCTGTCATGACCAGGTATCTGTCAATTGGACTTTCAGTGCAGAGTCGCAAAATAACTGCTTGCAATCAGCTGTGGCGGACGATCACGAGGCTGCTTGCCGGGGTGGGTCTGGTGGCATTGTTCTGGGCACCCGCCCCTGCTGCGCTTGCTCAGCAGGAGGAGGTGATCGAGAGCGGAGAGCAACAGTTCAGTCAACAGTGTGCGGTCTGCCATGGTCTGGAGGGACAGGGTGACGGTGTGTTGGGACCGCATCTAAAGGAGCAGCCGGCAGACCTATCCCGATTGAGCGAGAGAAACGGAGGGACCTTTCCGGTTTGGGAAGTCTACGGGAAAATCGACGGCCGCGACAAAGTCGGCGCCCACGGAGCCGGCGATATGCCTGTGTGGGGAACAGATGAGCGGTATGAGGGGACCAGCGGACGGCTGGCGATGGGGCAGATTTTGGAGATTGTCTTCTTCCTGCAGTCCATTCAGGAAGAATAATGTGCTCAGAGACGGAGAGGCTGGACCTTACGATAGGTCAAGCTTCGCCAGACCCATTCCATTGGCCCTGATCTGAATCGTCGAAGCCACCGGGCGCAAGAAATTACCAGTATCGCGAAGAAGATAACGGTGTATGCGGTAGTTTCCGTCGGCCCAATCAAGAATAGTTGGCCGATGTATGCTCATCGCGGCATTATTTTTCTAGTCGTTTGACTGACTGCTTCATGCGCAAAAGCTCCCTTTAAATTTCGAAATCCGACAATTCTTATTGAACGTCGACTTCACACTCAAGAGCGGTCGGTCAGGTGATAGAATTCCGACCGGCGGGAAGCGACCCGTTCCGGCCGTTCACTACACCAGACGATACTGTCAAGGTGACGAACTCGACAACCGGAAACTGGGAATGTCGGCCGTCTTTCGACGTCAACATTTGGGCCCAGTGGGCGGCTGGATACACTTATCGGCCATGCAGATCCCAATTTCTATGCAGCTGGCCCATGTCTTTCTCTTAACTTGACAGTATTTGTGCCACGAGGCACGGAAGAAGAAAGGAGATCTTTGAAAGTGTTGTATCTCTAAAGGAGTTCCGTCCAAAATTGGAATTCGCCCCCGACAGGCGCGACAAATGGGAGATGCCGGGGCGGGCGGCAGTGGCAGGATGAGTGACTCCCTTACTGCCGGAGTTTGTATCTCTGGATTTTTCCGGTCGCGGTTTTCGGCAGCTCGTCAATGAACTCTACCCAACGCGGACGCTTGTAGGCGGCCAACTTGTCGCTGACGAATTCGACAAGCTCTCTCGCAAGCTCCGTGGACGGTGAGGTTCCCGCGGCTGGCACTACAAATGCCCTGGGTTTGATGAGTTGGTCGTTATCCGGGCTACCGACGACCGCTACTTCGTCTACTGCAGGGTGGGACAGAAGCGCATTCTCCACCTCCATTGGGGAAACATATATCCCCCCCACCTTGAGCAGGTCATCGGACCGCCCGCAGTGCGTGTAATAGCCTTGCTCATCACAGATATATTTATCGCCGGTGGCTACCCAAGGTCCCTGGAACGTGTCGGCATTTTTCTTACGCAGGTTCCAGTAACCCGCGGCGCTGGTCGGTCCACTCACGTAGAGATCACCGATCTCGCCTTGGCCGACCGGGTTTCCATGCTCATCTCGTAGGTCGAGCCGATAGCCGGGAACAGGCTTTCCCGAGGATCCTGGCTGGAGGTCTCCGATCCGGTTGCTAAGAAAAATGTGCAGCATCTCGGTCGAGCCAATGCCATCGAGAATCTCCAGGCCGGTTGATTCACGCCATCGCTCGAAGACCGATTCGGGCAACGCTTCACCCGCCGAAATGCATATGCGCAGCGCAGTAGTGTCCGGCAAGGTCTCTGTGTTCAGCATCATGGCGTAGAGCGTGGGTACGCCGAAGAATACCGTCGGATTGTGTTTTTCAGTAATCGCCCTGATGGTCTCTGGCGCCGGTCGGTCGTCAAGGAGGATGGCCGCAGCACCAACCGAGAAGGGAAAGGTCAGCGCATTACCGAGGCCGTAGGCAAAGAAGAGCTTTGCTGCGGAAAAGACCCGATCATCGGGCGTGATTTCGAGCACATTGCTCGCATAGAGATCTGCCGTACCCACCAGATCAGTCTGGAAATGCATGGTGCCTTTCGGGCGCCCTGTGGTCCCCGAGGTGTACAGCCAGAAAGCGATGTCGTCCGGGCGTGTCGGGGCAGCCTCAAAATCGTTCGGCATACCTTGGAGAGCTTCGCTCAGCGATTCGAGTCCTGCAATTGCAGCTCCCGACGTCAAAATTTCCTTGAGATCGGGATGATCGCCCACGCCTCCTAGCCTGAAACCGCCAACCAATTGAGACGAAACGACAAGCATTTTCGCCCGACTGTCGGCGAGCATGTACCGATAATCTTCCGACTTGAGCATCGTGTTGACCGGGACAGGAACCACGCCGGCCTTAATGGCGCCGAGAAAGCAAACCGGAAAATCCACCGTATCCAGGAGACACAGCAGCACACGCTGCTCCTGGCCCACGCCCCTTGCCCGCAGGAGTCGTGCGAACTGATTGACCCTACTCTCCAGTTCCGCATACGAATATTCTCCTTGACTGTCAATTACCGCGATCCGCTCACTGCCACCGCTGCGCATATTTCTGCCGAGCAGGTCCGCGGCGGCATTGTAGGTGTCGAATTGGTGACTGGACGGTGCGATCAAAATGATTTCCTGGGTTAGCTCGATTTAACAGCTCAATCGACTTCGCGCGGCTATTTTCGAGTATAGGCGTCTACTCAGATCAGACTCACAAATATTGATCTGATTTTCATAGCAGGACTTCACCGGCTTTACCTTCCGCAGGGGGCAAGTTTGCCAAAGACGACGCCGTGACCCCGGCTACCTGCAGTGTCGAGTATGAAGAACCGACGGGTGCAGGCCTTGCGCCAAGGATCATCGTTCTTACCACCACTTGCTGATTAGGCAGGTCGTTTCGGCGGGGTTTTTCTTACCCTGTTGAATGTCCGCTTGTGTTAGCTGGCTGTCGCGGCATCGTTTTTCTGGTTGTTTGAATGACCGGTCTCGGCGAAAGCGGCCTGTCAAAATTCGGTTGCTGCGACATTTTTTCGGTCGTCCGCTTTGGACGGAGGAGCGGCCAGATTCAGTAGCGAACTGAAGTGCCGGAGTAAGTGTATGGCGCATACTCCGGCACTGGTGCTGATCTAATCTGTCGATTCCTCGACGTACTCTGAGATATGGTTGTGGACTTCCTTCCATTCGCTGCCGTCGCGTACAACTACGGCAGTGCGCCGATTTTTGACTTTTTCTGTCGTGCCGTCGGGCATTGTAACCGTACCAGTTTGGAGAGAGGTGACCACGGCCGTATCGCCATATACGGCGATGTCGAGGTCCACGAGTTCGAAGTCATACTTGTAGCCTTCGTCAAAACTCGCCTGTAATTCAGCTGTTTCTTCCTCTAAGGAATTGTTGACGGTCAGTGCCCCTCCCTCCGCACCGAATGACGAATTACCCGCCTTATGATGAGCAATGTGCCCGGCAGCATCGCCTGCCTTGAAAGTCACGAAATGCTTTTCCATGGCGGCCTTAATGTCCGCTACATCATCTGCCATGGCTGACGCGGACGCAGTAAGGATCAACCCGAGGATGATCATAAGGTTTAATTTTTTCATTTGTTATCCCCTCAATTTGTATTATTCACTCGTTACATTGCCTGTTTAGGCAGCCCCGTACTGTCCCTGGGAGTATACGAAGCATAGACCACGCGATTGCCATAAACCATGGATATGCGGCCGTGCGATCATCCGACGAAGTAGTTGAGCTACTCCGCAGTATGTTGCAATCAGGATTTGGAGAGCAAAGCCTTGCAGACCTGTGACCACCAGCGCCTATTTCTAGACTCGCGAGAATAGCCGCTTCTGGCCGAGGCTGTGTGAAAACTCCGCAACAGACTTACCCCAGAAGTCGCCTTCATCTACAACATCCTCCTCTCTATACTTTAGAGTCTAGGTGTTGCATCGACCGGTTGAGCCCGCAACCCTAAAGCGGTCGTTAGGCTAATATTGCTCGTAATGACCGCTAATGACCCAAAGCGGACGCCGATCAATTGGTGGCGCTGCCGAAGTAGGCGACCACGTCTCTTAGTGAATATGTGGGTCCCATGATGTCAAAAACAATCAATATAGAGATGGTATCTGACTTCGCATGTCCCTGGTGTTTTGTGGGCAAGCGCCGCTTGAAAAAGGCGATTGAGCAGCGACCGGATCTGGATATTGCATTGAA
>SMUY01293902.1_pt1 | contig 10146 bp, 11 predicted proteins | sample 2456441 | NCBI WGS metagenome assembly SMUY01 (sample SAMN11095931, study PRJNA526329) | marine sediment metagenome | biome: Marine sediment; feature: Surficial sediment; material: Deep marine sediment; isolation source: Hadal surficial sediment | place: Pacific Ocean | collected 2014-11 | depth...
CGGACATGAACAGGGAGTTCAGGACCGCCTCCTCGATGGCCTCGACCACCGCCTGGCCGAGGGTCGTTACCGCCGCCTGCTCGTTGGCCAGGGTGTCGCGCATCAGGATCGGTGTGCTCGGCCGGTCGGGAATGCGGTAGCCGGTGCTGAAGGCGATGACCACGTCGCCGCTGCCGCTGTGGCAGGTGCTGCCGGTGCGCGCCAGGCCGAAGCCGGCGCGCCGGGAAATCCGCTCCAACTGGCGGCCGTCGAGCGGCGCGTCGGTCGCGATCACCATCACGATCGAGCCCTGGTCGCTGGCCTCGCCAGTGTTTGTGGGACGGGCGTCGGGCGGGCGGATATGCCGGCCCACCGGCACGCCGGAGACCACCAACTCGGCCGCGGCGCCGAAGTTGCTTTGCACCAGGACGCCCAGGGTGAAGCCGCCGTGCTGGTCCGGGACCCGCCGGCTGGCACTGCCGATGCCGCCCTTCCACTCGAAGCAGGACAAGCCGGTGCCACCGCCCACGGCGCCCTCGGCGACCGCCCCGGTGCTGGCGGACGCGAGCGCCTGGCGCAGCTCGGCCTCGCCGATCCGGCGGCCGTGCATGTCGTTGAGGAAACCGTCGTTGCACTCGCCGACCACCGGGTTGACGCTGGCGTAGCCCTGGCGCCCCGTGGCCTCGAAGCCGACGCCGATGTAGGGGTTGGCCTCAAGCGCGAGGGTGATCAGGGCGTCGGCGACGCGCGGCATGTTGAGGGTGCCGGTCAGCGCGATCGGAGATTCGAGGCTGCCGGTCTCGCGAACCTGCTCGAGGCCGGTGTACTTGCCGAAACCGTTGATCGCGTAGGCGGCGCCGGCGACCTTGTCCTCGTAGAGGTTGCCCGGGTGCGGCACGACCACCGTGACCCCGGTGCGGTAGGGGCCGGTGCCGGGCGTAAACGCGCCCTCGCCCTCGATCACCGTGCAGTGCCCGACCGCGACACCCGGGACATCGGTGATCCCATTGAGCGGCCCGCAAGGCAGGGCGCTCTCGTAGATCCCCAGGTCTCGAACCCGTGGCATGGGCGAGTCTCCCCGAGCCGACCTGCGCCGCCGCCGGTCAGGCGTCTTCAGTCAGCCGCCTTTGCGCCTCGCGGTATTTCCCGGCGGTCTTGGCGGCGATGTCGGCCGGCAGCTCCGGGCCCGGCGCGGTCTTGTCCCAGTCGAGGGTCTCCAGGTAGTCGCGCACGAACTGCTTGTCGAAGCTCGGCGGGCTGGAGCCGGGCGCGTAGGAATCGATCGGCCAGAAGCGCGAGGAATCGGGCGTCACCGCCTCGTCGATCAGCACCACCATGCCGTCGCCATCGAGACCGTACTCGAACTTGGTGTCGGCCACGATGATGCCCCGGGCCTCGGCGTGGTCGCGCGCGCGGGTGTAGATCGCCAGGCTGACGTCGCGCACCCGCTCGGCGGTCTCGCGCCCGACCAGATCGATCGTCTTCTCGAAGGAAATGTTTTCGTCGTGGGCGCCGAGCGCGGCCTTGGTGGAGGGCGTGAACAGGGGCTCGGGCAGCTTGTCGGCCTCGCGCAAGCCTTCCGGCAGCGGGATGCCGCAGACCGCGCCGTCGCGGCGGTAGTCCTTCCAGCCGGAACCCGCCAGATAGCCGCGCACGATGGCCTCGACCGGGAGTGGATCGAGTTTGCGAACCACGATGGCGCGCCCTTCGACCTGGGCGCGCTCGATGGCGTCTGGCAGCACCTCCTCGAGGCGGAGCTCCGAGAGGTGGTTGGGGATCAGGTCGCGGGTGCGCGCGAACCAGAAGTTGGAGACCGCGGTCAGCACCGCGCCCTTGCCCGGGATCGCCGTTGGCAGCACCACGTCGAAGGCCGACAGCCGGTCGGTGGTGACGATCAGCAGGTGGTCCGTGCCGACCCCATAGATGTCGCGCACCTTGCCGCGGGCGACCAGCGGCAGCGATTTTAAATCGGACTCGAACAATGTCTCCGGCATGCCGCCTCCCCAGGTGATCGCCCGTGCAAAATCCCTAACCGGCCGGGCCTTCCGAAGCGCGGAGAATGTCGATTCCCGCGCCCCTTGTCACGCCCGATTCGGTGACACTCTTGCCCCCGCCCCTAGCCGCCTCTAACCGCCCCCTACCCCGCCTCGACGATCTCGAAGTCGTGGGTGATCGCGGCGGTGGCGCCGAGCATGGCCGAGGCCGAGCAGTATTTCTCCGTGGAGAGCCGAATCGCGCGCGCCACCTTGTCCGCATCGAGCCCGGCGCCGGTCAGGACGAAATGCAGGTGGATCTTGGTGAACACCTTGGGGGCGGTCTCCCTGCGCTCGGCCTCGAGCTCGACCTCGCAGCCGGCGAAAGGCTGGCGCCCCTTGTTGAGGATCGCGACCACGTCGAAGGCGCTGCAGGCGCCCAAGCCGATCAGCAGCGCCTCCATGGGTCGGACGCCCAGGTTGCGCCCGCCCGATTCCGGCGCGCCGTCCAGGACGATGCCGTGGCCGCTGCCCGACTCGCCCAGGAAGGCGGCGCCCTCGATCCATTTGATCCGTGCTTTCATCGCGGAACCGATCCTAGCGGGAGGGGTGGCGTTAGGGCTACTCGAAAACCGCGCGCGCCGTGCCCAGGCATTCGATTTCGACCTCGACCCGATCGCCCCGCGACAGCCACTTGGTCTCGACCACGCTGCCGAGCATGACGATCTCACCAGCTGCCAGCTCCTCCCCGGACCGCGCCTTGAGGTTGGCGAGCCAGGCCAGTGCCTCGAGCGGGTGGCCCAGGATGTCGCGGCCCTGGCCCCGGCCCGCCGCGGCGCCGTTCACGGTCATGCGCCCAGTCAGCCGGTCGAGCTCCAGCGCCGGAAAATCGGCCACCGGCGTGCCCAGCACGCAGCCGGCGTTGAAGAAGTCGCCCGCCGCCATGGTCCAGACGTCGATTTTGCGGAAGTCCCGGAAACGGTCGTCGACCACCTCGATCCCGGCCATGCAGGCCGCGACCGCGCCGGCCACGGCCTCGCGGCTGTAGGGTGCGCCGGCGGGCGCCAGCGCCGCGCCCAGGCGCACCACGATCTCGCATTCGACCCCGACCCGGCAGAAGCCGTCGAAATCGTAGCGGCCGCTCTCCTCGGTCCCCTCTTCAGCTATGGTGGTCGCGAACAGGCCGCCGGCGCAAGGGTGGTCGATGCCCATGTAGCTCTGCATGACCGGGGTGGTGCAGCCGATCTTCCAGCCGACCCGCGCGCCCAGGCCGGCCGCCTCCTGAAGTGCGTGCAGGCGCGCCTGGACCGCGTAGGCCTCGGCTTCGCCGCCCGGCCGACAGGCCTCGGGCAAGGCCTCGAGCGGCACGCGCTCCACCCGCGCCCGCGCGAGCCGCCGCGCGGCTTCTTCGATCGCGTCCCCGTCCATGACCGGCCTCCCGTCCTGATCGTCCGCCCCGGCAGGCTAGACGAGCCAACGCCCCGCGCCAAGTCGCGGCGGGACCGGTCGGCACGGCGGGACGGCTTTCAGGACAACACGAACTCTGACTTGCGGAACCCCTGGATATACAAAAGGGCCGTCAGATCGCCATGATCGATGCAAGCGCTGGCCCGTTCCTTTAGGCTGTCGGAACCGTGGAAGGCGACGCCGAGTCCGGCCGCTTCGATCATTTTGATATCGTTGGCCCCGTCGCCGACCGCGAGCACGTCGGAAGGCTCCAGGCCTTTTTCAGCACACAGCCGCATCAAGGTGTTCAGTTTCGCGGAGCGCCCGAGGATCGGCTCCCGGATCTGCCCCGTCAGTTTTTCGTCCTCAAACGCCAACTGGTTTCCCTGATGGTCGTGAAAGCCGATGCGCTCGGCGATGCGGCGGGTGAAAAAGCTGAAACCGCCGGACACCAGGATGCAGAACGCGCCATGACGGCGCATGGTTTGAACGAATGTCCGCGCTCCCGACTGGAGCGAAATACGTTCCTCATAAACACGATCGAGCAGGCCGCGGTCCATCCCTTTCATCAACGCCATGCGTTTGCGCAGGGCATCGGAAAAGCTAATGTCGCCATTGACGACGGACGCCGTGATCTTCCTGATCTGCGATCCAACGCCGATCGCATCGCCCAACTCGTCGATGCACTCCTGGTTGATGACCGTGGAGTCCATATCGGAGATAAGAAGCTTCTTTCGCCGCCCCTCGATCGAGGTGCACACCGCGTCGATCGCCGTCCCCGACAAGGCATCGCGCGCCTGCTTGGCGATATCGACAGCGGAAAGGGGGGATTCGATAAACAGATCGCAAGCCTCCCTGTCCGCCAGCCAGTCAACCTCGCCGGTGGCCGCCAAATGCCGGCAAACCCGTTCGATATGAACCGGTTCCAGAGGCGCTGATGCCATATTGCCGATCAGCGTGAGTACATGGGGCGTCATCGAATCTGTCACCGCGTTCATCGTCGTCGTGCTCTTCGAATGTGTTGCCCGCACTGCCACTCCCCTTGGCAACCGCCTTGGCGCCCGCCTTGGCACATTGACATGGGTGGCCGCAAAACCTAGAGTTCGGCCATGAACAGGGCGTGGAATATACCACAAACCATCCATTGGTCTATACCAGAAGAAACGCGAAAATCATGGGACCGCAGGGTCCCCTATTATGTTCGCGTCCGGGACCATTTCGCGACCATGATCGAGGCGGGAACGCTGGCTCCGGGCACCAAACTTCCGCCGGAACGGGCGTTGGCCGAAGAATTTTCCATCACCAGGGTTACGGTGCGCCAGGCACTGATACGGATGGAGGCCGAAGGCCTGATATTTCGCGAGGAACGTCGCGGATGGTTCGTCTCCCCGCCTCGGGTCCGCTACGATCCGACCGCCAACACCAGCTTTACCAAGAGTATTTCGGAGCAGGGCCGCACGGTCGGCACGACGATCCTGTCCAAACAAACGGCTGGCGCTTCGCAGTGGGAAAGCGACCAACTGGGTTGTGCCGTCGGCGACCCGCTCTTTATCATCAACCGCCTGCGGACGGTCGACGGGCGAGCAGTCCTGGTCGAACAGATTTATATCAGAGCGGAGCGTTGTCCCGGTCTTCTGGATTACCCGCTCGATCAATCGATGACCGCTTTGATGGCGGAGAAATTCGGCATAATCGAGCACCGAACACGGATCAATATGCGTCCGACGGCGCTATCGGAATTCCCGGCCAAAGCGCTCGGGGTCGCTGTCGGAACGCCGAGCCTGTATCTATCGCGGACCATTCTCGATCAGTTCGACGAGGTGGTCGAGCTCGATCAGGAATTCTGGCGGCACGACGTGATCGAAATCTGCGTCTCGGTGGCGGGAAGGGTCAAAGAAGAGGCACCCGCATAGCGCCATAAAGCCGCGGACAGGGAATGAAAAATGCAAAGCAAACCGCCCATCGTCGTGGTCACCGATATTAGCAAGACCTTCGAAATCCGGGGGCGTCCGCCCGTGCATGCGCTGCAACACGTTACCAACCACGTGGACAAGGGCGAGGTCCTGGTCATCATCGGGCCGAGTGGCTCGGGCAAGAGCACGTTTCTGCGGGCGCTCAACGGTTTGGAACCGGTCGACAGCGGTTCCATCGTGATTGACGGTGTCGAGTTGACCGATCCCAAGACCGACCTCAACCGATTGCGCCAGGGGGTCGGCATGGTCTTCCAGCACTTCAATTTGTTCCAGCACAAAACGGCGCTGGAAAACATCACCATGCCGCAAATGGTCGTCCTCAAGCGCTCGCAAAAGGAAGCCGAAGAGATCGGCCAGGGGCTGCTCGAGCGGGTCGGCATCGGCGACCGGGGCGACAACTACCCGAGCGAACTTTCCGGCGGACAGCAGCAACGCGTTGCCATCGCCCGCTCGCTGGCCATGACGCCCAAAGTCATGCTGTTCGACGAGGCGACCTCGGCGCTCGATCCGGAAACCGTCGGCGGCGTTCTCGACCTGATGAAGGAGCTGGCCGCCGACGGAACGACGATGGTCGTCGTGACTCACGAGATGGGTTTTGCCCGCGAGGCCGGCGACCGGGTTATCTTTATGGACGACGGCGAGATCATCGAGGAAGGCACCCCGGAGGCGGTCTTCGACCATCCGCAGCAAGACCGCACGCAATTGTTTTTGAGCCAGATCCTTTGAGGGTCGATCACGGTTGGTATAGACCATAACTTTGAGGTGATATATACCAGTTGGGCTGGAATCTCGGGCAGCCCCTACGCCAGAGGCGGCCGAAGCGCCGTCAACCACGGGAGCACACGATCAAAGGGAGTGTAGAAATGAGGGAAATCACCAAATTGTTCGGGCTGGGCCTGGTCGCGCTTGGGCTGAGCGCGTTCGCCCAATCGGCTTCGGCCGACGTCGTAAACGACATCGTCAAGCGCGGCGAACTTCGGGTTGCCGTTCAGACCCAAGGACCGCCGGTGAGTTACGTCGACACGAAGGGCAACCGCACCGGCTTTGCGGTCGAACTCGTTCAGATGATGGCTGATGACATAGGCGTGAAGCTCAAGCTTCTCGATTACGACTGGAAGGGACTGATTCCTGCCGTCACGTCGGGCAAGGCTGACTTCCTGGCCGCCGACATGACGCCAAAGGCCACGCGTGCGTTGGTTCTGAATTTCACCCGACCGTACATGTACAGCCGGAACGTCATTTACTCGAAGAAGAGTGCGTCGTTCGTGACCTGGCAGGACGCCTGCGTCAAGGGTGTCTCGGTCGCCGTGGTGCAGGGCAGCAGCAACGTCGGCGTGCTTAAGGCAAAGTGCCCGCTGGCGACGATCAAGGAATTCGCCGGTGGCGGACCCGCCGTCGCCCAAGCGGTTGCTGCCGATCGGGCCGATGCGGGGATCAACGATGAGGCTTCGGCAAAAGGCTATATGGTCGAGTATCCGGAATTCAAGATTCTCGCGGGCGCTCCCGACAGAGGCCCGCTCAGCTTCGCCACCCGGCCCGAGGAAACTCACCTGCTCACCTGGATGAACAACTACATCATGTTGATCGAGGCCGACGGGCGCTTGGACAAGCTCAAGGACTACTGGATGTTTAGCACCGACTGGAAGAAAGAACAGACGCCAGTGCCGAAAAATTAGGCGGAAGCTTCGAGCATTCGCTACGATACCAGGGGGCTCCGCCGACTAGGGTGGAGCCCTCTATCGTGTTGTCATGAAGCGAATATGAAATAGTCGCGGACATGGACTGGATCCTCGATTTCTACAACTACCGCGTCGTCGTCCAGTATGTCCCGGAGTTCGCGCGGGGCATGACGGCGACCATCTGGATTTCGGTCCTGTCTCTGGTTTTGTCCCTGACCATCGGCACGGTTTCCGCCATCATGCGGATGTCCGACAACCCGGTGTTGTGGCGCATCTCCGCCGGCTACGTGCAGACGATCCGTTCGACGCCGCTGCTCATCCAGATCTATGTGATCTATTTTAGCCTGCCGGCGCTGCCCCTACTCGGCCGCCGCCTGGACGAGCTCGAAGGCGGCATCATCGCGCTCGGCCTCAACGCCGGCGCCTACATGAGCGAGATCATCCGCGCCGGCATCGAGTCCATCTCACGCGGCCAGATCGAGGGCGCCCAGTCGGTCGGTATGACCTATCTGCAACGCATGCGTTACGTCGTCCTGCCGCAGGCTTTCGCCAACGTACTGCCACCGCTGCTCGGCCAGACGGCGGTTCTCATCAAGGACAGTTCGCTGGTCAGTTTCATCGGCGTGTTCGAGCTTTTCGGCGCCGGCTTGACGGTTCTCAGCGAGCGGCTCATGCCGAACGAGGCGTTCCTGACGGTCGCCGTCTGCTACTTGGCGATTTACGGGGTCATGCTGTTTTTCTCCAATGTCGCTCAGCGCCGGCTGAGTGGGGCGCGGGCCTGAGATGGGGGCGCAACCATGGTCGATGTGATCTGGATCACCATGCCGTTCCTTCTGGTTGGGCTGTGGATGACCGTGAAAATTTCTTTTATTACAATCATCTGCGGAAGTATCCTGGGATTCGTCGTCGGGATGCTGCGAACGGTGGGCGGCTGGCCCATTTCCGCGACGCTGGGGATTTACATACATGCGTTGCGGGGGACGCCGTTCCTGGTCCATCTCTATGTCATTTACTTCGTGCTCCCGGCGACCGGCATCTCGTGGTTGAAGTTGGAATCCTTTCCGGCGGCCGTTATCGCCCTCAGTCTGTATACCTCGACCTATGTTGCGGAAATCGTTCGCAGTGCGATCCAGGCCGTCCCGCGCGGCCAGAGCGAAGCGGCGCGCTCGACCGGAATGACCGCCTTTCAGTCCATGTGGTACGTGATATTGCCGCAAGCCGTGAAACTGATGATCCCGCCCATGGGGGGCGTCTATGTCATCATCATCAAGGGCACATCCATCGTCTCGGTCATCGGCATCGCCGAGTTGGTCCGGGCCGGCGAGCACGCCACCCAGCGTCATCCTAGGGAACTGATGGTCATCTATGGCATGACCGCGCTTCTGTACTTCGCATACTGCTACCCGGTTTTGCGTATCGCCCGTTGGGCCGAGACCAAATTCGGCAGCGTCCGGTTGCCGTCGTGAGTCCCTGGCAACAATGCTTCGAGACGGCGCCTCCGCACCTCCTCGGCATGGGGCGTAACGCTTTGGTAACGGTTCACCTTCACCTTGTCCCCGAACATCGGGCGCAACGCCTTGGGAACGGTTCATCTTCATCCTGAGGAGCCGCGCGGAGCACTCTGCGTCTCGAAGGCCAAGAGGCCACCGCGAGGCCTTTTCAGCAGCCTGACAAGCCTTCTGGGGCGAACGGATCTAGCGAGCGAATTCGATGAAAATCGTCACCTACAACATCCAGTTCGGGCTCGGAAAGGACGGTCGATTCGATCCGGAAAGGATCGCCAGCGAAGTCGATGGCGCCGATGTCATCGCGCTGCAGGAAGTCGAACGCCATTGGAAACGTAGTGGCAACGTCGATCAACCGGCGCGACTCGGACGGATTCTGAACCGGTACTATTGGGCCTATGGCCCTTACTTCGATGTCGATGCGAGCAAGCTTCAGCCCGACGGCAGCATCGAAAACGTGCGCAGGCAGTTCGGCAATATGATCTTGTCGAAAACACCGATCCTGTCGACCCGGCTTTTCCCGCTGCCGAAATCGGCCCTGCGCCAGCGTCATAACATGGTGGTCGGGGTTTTCGAGGGGGTCGTCGAATTGCAGCAAGATGGCGCCTTGCGCATATACAACGCCCATTTGGGCGCGCGATCGCAGCGCGATCGCGTGGCTCAAATCACCTCCATACGCGACACCATTCGCCGGGCGCCGGCCGAGGGCGGCGCGTGGACCGGCGATCTCGCGCAGACTTTATGGGAAGATCATGCCCATACCTTATGGGAAGAGGATGCCACCCCGCCGCCGATGCCCGAATCATTCGTCTTGCTGGGGGATTTCAACCTGGAGGCCAAGGACCCCGAGTACGATTATCTGGTCGGTCCCAAGGACGGTGATCTTGGCCGACTTTCTTCCAAGGAGGAATTCGTCGATACCTGGGTCGCCGCTGGACATCACGAAGACGAAGGGGTTACCTATTCGGGCGGCCATCCCTCGAGCGACGCGCGGGGCATGCGCATCGATTATGCCTTCGTCGACCAAACCATGGAAAATCGAGTCCTCGGGGCGTGGATCGATGACGCGGCTCAAGGGTCGGACCATCAACCCTACTGGCTCGACCTCGATTATGCGCCACATGATTAGGCGCCATCCGGGTCGTGGCGGCCGCCATCCGCTGGCGCGCCGGTCATAAATCTCGGCTCGAGCCAAAAGCCGCCGCGGCGGACTGGCATCCCCGCCTGCGCTTCGTCAACGCGCGGAAGCCGGGGCCACGAATTTCAACAGAGATGAGGGGCATCGCCGCAAAACGGCGCGCGAAACGAAAACGGCCGATCCGGGGGGAAACCTCGGATCGGCCGCTAAATTGGTTGCGGGGGCAGGATTTGTTCAAGACCCTACCATGCTCGAGCTGAGGAAAGCCGTTTGAAACTGGTTGCGGGGGCACGATACCAACCATTTCGTACTCCGGTTTCGGCTTTCGTTCCGATCCCCGGGTAAATGCTTACGGCGGCACGCAACCACCTCTACCGAACACACCTGCGGCACACCAAGACTGGAGCAGCTGTCTCTTAATCAGCGGGTCGCAGGTTCGAATCCTGCTGCGCC
>SMUY01321846.1_pt1 | contig 10146 bp, 11 predicted proteins | sample 2456441 | NCBI WGS metagenome assembly SMUY01 (sample SAMN11095931, study PRJNA526329) | marine sediment metagenome | biome: Marine sediment; feature: Surficial sediment; material: Deep marine sediment; isolation source: Hadal surficial sediment | place: Pacific Ocean | collected 2014-11 | depth...
AGCCTTAGTTCTATTTTATGAACAAAACTGTTATTTCACACGATACCGGTATTGGGTTCGACAAAAAAGAGAGATACCCATATTGCCTCTCACTTTCAGAGTATCAAATTCTCCTAAGGTGATATTACATTTGTAAAGCGCCGCTATCAGGATCTAGTATCATTCCCCGTTATACTCTTCACCATCCATTGTCAGGCCTTTGATGATTTCTAAACCGAATGGAGGTTGATCTTTATCAATTCAACGCTCTTTCCATATACACTTCCCTTTTCCTCTTATATTTCAAAGATTGATTTAGCTTTTTCGGTATAATCGTCAACGGTCTTCCACTTTCTAAAGATATCTTGAGCAAAGCGGCTAATCGACGAAAAATAAATCAATAGTAAGGTTATATAATATTTGCGGGGAATTTCAGAAAAACCAATGATTAATGATCACTCTTTAGGATTACTTTTATCTTTGAGTCGTTGCAATGAAATATTCAACTCAAAGCCGAGCAACAATAAATTTGAATTGATCCAAATATAGAACATCATTATCAGAAGCGCCCCGATCGACCCATATAACTCGTTATAATTACTGAAATTGTTTATATAAACCCCAAAAAAATAGGTGGTTAACAAAAATAAAAGTGTGGTAACCAAAGCCCCGATTGAGAAAAACCGTGTTTCTTTTCCTTCTCTTACACCGAAATGATACAAGGTTGAAATAGTTGTATAGAACATAATAACAAAGATCGAATACTGCAAAAAGTTAACCCAAAAAAAGTCATTCTCAATATATGCATTCGCCTTCAATTCACTGATCAAATACTCCCCATAGAGGATCGATCCTACGGTGATCAACAATAATATCGCTAAAAAGATAGACACCAATGTTGCGACAAAATATTGTTTAAAAAAGCCACGGTTAATATTGATATGCACCGAATATTCGAAGGCGCTGAATATAGAATTCACCCCGTTGGCTGTTAAAAATAAGGTTAGAAAAAATGTAACGGAAATAAGACTATTTCGTGGGTTCAAAGCAATATCCTCAATTACCGGAAAAAAGAAATCTTGCGTTTGAGGAGGTAATAATTCTTCGATAAAAGACAAGAATCGATTCTGGAAATCTTCTACTTTGATCACGGGGATCAGATTGAGGATAAAAAGTAAGAAAGGGAATAACGCAATAAAAAAACTATATGCAATTGAACTCGCGCGTGAGGAAAATGTCCCTTTGATAATACCCACGATATAAATTTCGAGTAAATGGTATAAAGAAAGTCCGTTAAACCCGGGGAGAATAATCATTTTGAGCAACTTCACCAGGTTACGAACAATTGGTATTTTATTTAATTTATCCTCGATTTCGGTACTCATTACACCGCTTTTAGACTTAAATCCATATTAGAGACCGAATGCGTTAACGCCCCACTCGAGATATAATCCACACCACACTCGGCATATTTTCGTATGTTTTCCAAAGTTATACCACCGCTGGACTCCGTCTGACATCGACTGCCTATCATTTGGACTGCTTTTCGGGTATCTGCTAAATTGAAATTGTCGATCAGTATACGGTATACCCCTTCACTTTTGAGTATTTCTTCAATTTCTGAAAGGTCTCTTGCTTCCACGATGATCTTCAGGTCAAGACTGTTATTTACCAGGTAGTTCTTGGTTTTGTTAATGGCTTTGTTGATCCCTCCGCAAAAATCTATGTGGTTGTCTTTCAGCATTATCATATCGTACAATGCAAAACGGTGATTTTCCCCTCCACCTATCTTCACCGCCCATTTTTCGAGCGCACGAATTCCGGGAGTTGTCTTACGCGTATCAAGAATATTCGTTCCGGTTCCTTTGAGTAATTGTACATACTCATTGGTTTTGGTCGCTATGGCACTCATTCGTTGCATGGCATTTAGTATAAGCCGCTCGGACTTTAAAATAGACTGTGAATTCCCTGAAATATAAAAACAAATATCGCCGTTTTTTACGTAAGTGCCATCCTCTATCTTAAATTCCATTTGAAGGCCCGGATCCACATACTCAAATACCTGTCTGGCAAAGTCTATCCCGGCAATAATTCCATCCTCTTTTACCAACAGTTTTGCCGTGCCGGTAGCATCTTCAGGAATACAAGACAATGAACTGTGATCACCATCCCCAACGTCCTCACGAATAGCATTGGCAATTATGATATCAATTTCTTTGTTGAACTTCTTTTGAGAGATCATCTGGTGGTTAATTTATAGCTAAAATACTAAAAGAAGTAAGAATTAAGAAGTAAGACGTAAGAAGCATGAAGTTTGAAAGATGATTAGTTAATAGTGAAAAATTAAAAGAGAATAGAGAATAGGGTATTTAGATTTGAGATTTTTGGATAGTGAACATTATGTCACAAACACTAAACTCTAAACGCCAAACTATCAACTTAAAATCATCAAATATCAACGGCTAAACGATTAATAGTCGTGGTGCGAAGTATCAAATAATAAGTGAAAAGTGAAAATTATAAAGTTTGCGTAACTTTGTGTTTAACTAAGGGACTTATGAAAATTACGTTAGTAGCGATCGGTAAAACAGATGATAAAAATCTTGAGGTCCTCATTGAAGATTATGCGAAACGGCTTAAGCATTATGTACCATTTGCCATCGACATCATCCCGGATATAAAGAACACCAAAAACCTAAATGAGACCCGGAAAAAGCAGCTGGAAGGGCATGAGATCCTAAAACGAATTACCCAGGCAGACACATTGATCTTACTGGATGAAAATGGAAAGTCGTATAGTTCTGTTTCCTTTAGTGACTACCTTCAAAAAAAGATGAACAGCGGACTCAAAAACCTGGTCTTTGTGATTGGGGGTCCTTATGGATTTAGCGAAGAGGTATATGACCGTGCGACTGGGAAAATTACCTTGTCGCAAATGACCTTTTCCCATCAAATGGTGCGGTTATTTTTTATAGAGCAGTTATATCGTGGATTCACAATTCTTCGGAATGAGCCTTATCATCATAGATAGTTAAATGTATTTATATACCTATCTCTCAATTTAAAGGAAAGATCGCTAAACTATTTCCTCATCCGTTTTTTACTCATCTTGGCTAACGGATTAAATTCTACGCAAAGATCGATCCAATACAAAAGGTCTTCATCTGTATCAAAACCTTCCGGTGTGACAAAAACATAGCCCTTCATCGGCCGACCAGTAAAGTCCATGGGATGACATCCTTCCCGCTTCATCGCTTCCGTATAGGCCTCCTCACCTATTCGCGCCATCAAGAGATCGGTCTTTTTCTTTTTATCGAAATGAATGCCACAACACATTTTGGCATCGACCATAAAACAAAGCCCGGAGAACATTTTCTTTTCGTAAAAAGTCACCTTCTTTTCAGTAAATACATTCCTGATACGGTCTGCTAAAAATTCGTCGTAAGCCATAGTTCTTTTCCGTTTGTTTAAAATTTAAAAAACTGCCTGATCCACCAAAGCTTCGCTTTAGAATGTGGATGGTATTTCAAAGGAAGTTCCAACAATGTACTTTTTTCAATTATACCTTTGTAGTGAGTAAATGCTTTAAAGCCTGCTTCCCCATGATAGCTACCTATTCCACTCGAACCAACACCTCCAAAGGGCAGATTACTATTGGAAATATGAGTTATCGCATCATTCACCATACCACCTCCAAAGGATATCTTGTTCAATATTTCCTTTTTTAATTTCCCGTTTCTCGTAAAAACATAACAGGAAAGAGGATTTGGTAGCTCAAGCACTTGGTCTATTACTTCTTCCAGGATATCATAAGGTATTATAGGGAGGATGGGGCCAAATATCTCCTCTTGCATCACTGCATCGTCAAAAGAGACATTCTTCAATATAGTGGGCTCAATATATCGTTGTTCCCTATTTACTTTTCCCCCATAATACACCTTTGCAGGATCGATCAATTCTTGCAAACGACCCAGATTTCTGTCATTGATGATCTGAGTGTAGTTTCCATTGCTAAAGGAGAACCGTTCTTTTTCTATTTCGACTTTGCACAACGCCATGAATTTCTCTTCGATAGAACGATCCACAATCACATAATCCGGAGCGATGCAGGTCTGACCCGCATTGAGAAACTTGGCCCAAATAAGGCGCTTTACCGTCATCTTCAGATTACAATCTTTTAGTATAAAAGCAGGGCTTTTCCCGCCTAGTTCAAGGGTGACAGGAGTTAATTTTTCAGCAGCGGCCCGGTAGACTATTTTACCCACAGTTGTGCTTCCGGTAAAAAATATTTTGTCAAAATTTAGCCGTAATAATTCGGTAGTTTCCGGTATACCGCCTTCCACAACAGCTATATACTCCGGTGAGAAATTTTCAGAAATGATCTTTGCCATGGCTACACTCGTTCTGGCAGGCAACTCACTAGGTTTCAGAACAACAGTGCAACCGGCTGCCATGGCCGCGACCATTGGAGCCAATGACAACTGATAGGGGTAATTCCAGGCACCTATCACTAAACAAACTCCTAAAGGCTCAGGGATGATATAACTGGTGGCGGGGAAGTTTAGCAAATTGGTTTTTACCCGCCGTTTTCGGGACCATTTATGCAAATTTTTACGAGCTTCATCGATATCATGGTAGACCAATGCCAATTCACTCATATAGGTTTCAAATCGAGATTTTTTGAAATCGGCGTAAATAGCATCGTAGAGCAGTTCTTCGTTCGACTGCAGTGCCTTTTTAAGCCTCTTTAATTGCTGTAGTCGGAATTCAATGCTCTTTGTTGCGTGGGTGTTGAAATAAGTTCGTTGATTAGCGACAAGTTGATGCATGAATGTGTAAGATCAAATAATGCTAAAGGTATAAAAGAAACGGTAGACTTATTTTCCTTTTTGTCTTTCCTTCGATCTAGTCAGTACGCGGTATTCTTCGTAACATTCGCTAATAGCATCAAGGATTTGGAGGTCGTTGGCCGATTTTATAAAATCGATAGAGTAACTGCAATGATTCAATATCTCGTTGATATCGTCTCTTTCCAACTGCAACACTGCCATTAGGGTTTCCCGGTCGAACTTGGATTGCAACAGATTACGGATCTCATCGTCCTCCTTCATTTTTCGAAGCTTTCTCATTTGTTTGGGTCGCTTTCCGAAGACATTATACAGGAAATCTGCCGGATTAAAGATCGAGCTCAGCACTTTGGAAACAGCACCGGGTTGAGACTTACCACCTTCATATCCCACTCCAAGGCCGGCAATACGATAACGATAATTATCATAGATCGGAATGATCTTCGCATCTACCTCAACATAACCTGTAAGTTCTATAGGACGAATGACGACCTCTTCCAACGCGATTCCAAGTTCGGTCATCTTAATCTTTACCTCGCCATATTTCATCCAGTCATTAGTAACCCTAACCCGAATGGATTTAAAACCCAAATACGAAAAAAACAAGGTGTCATTTACCGCAGCTCGCATCTTAAAATTACCCTTGTCATCGGTAGAGGTTCCAATCACCTGATTGAGATTCACAATATTTACGTTTTCCAATGAAGTATCATCAGCATCATTCAAGACAACACCATTGATGATCTCACCTTCCTGAGCCCAGGTATAAAACGGAATTATAATTAAAAAAAGTATGATTAAAACTCTCTTCATAGCTACTTATTGAGGCTAAAAATACACATTTAGATACTAATTTCCTGCCAAAGTTTCGTTAAGCGAGTAAAAAGTTCGATACTCAACAATTTCTGTTTGATCTTCACAAATCCTCATTCATTTTTTAGGTCTTCTATCATTTCGGCTTTTCACGACAACAATAATAGAAGACCAACGCAGTAACCGAATTAAACACCAGCCCATCCGTAAACTAACTTCGCCTACGTCGTCTTCCACCGGTTCCTTTACTTTCATTCGAACCTGAAGATCTTCTTCTACCTACACTTGCAACTTTACGCTCATTGGTCCCCGAGGATCTTCTTCTGTTTTTACCTGAGAATTTGAAGTCCCCTCCATTATCAAATTTGCGATTTCCTTTGTTGAATTTACGATCTCTTCCATTACGGCCTCTACCGCGATCACCGCCTTTACGGCTTCCTCTGCCACCTTTACGGCCCCGATCTTTGGAAATTTCTATATCGACCATCCGGCCATTGAATTCTATCCCCTTAAGTGCTGCAAGTACTTTCTCCATGTACTTCTCATCTGTGTTGAAGAAGGAGAAGGTATCCATGGTATCTACGTGAAAAACATCATCTTTTCCAAGATCGGTCAATTCGCGAACCAGATCTTTCAAATCCATCCATTCCAGGTCATCCTTGCGGCCTATATTAACAAAATAGCGAACGCTGTTCTTTGTGTATATCTTATCTGAACCTCCACTGCCGGCCGCTATATTCAGGTCTTTGGCTTTTCGGTAGTAATTGTAAAATCTCGTGAATTCTACCGAGAATACTTTTTTAATGAGTTCTTCCTTTGTGAAATCCTGCAAAACCTCATTGATCCTCGGTAAATACATATCGATCTCGTGGTTGACATCGGTGTTTTTTACCTTGTTGGCTAAATGGAACAACTGAATTTCACAGATTTCCATTCCGCCAGGAATATCCTTCTTTATAAATTCTTTCTGAATACTCTTCTCTATCGCTCTTATCTTGCGCTCTTCACTTTTAGATACGATTACCATAGAAATACCCGTTTTCCCGGCTCGACCGGTACGGCCACTACGGTGGGTGTAGACCTCAAGCTCGTCCGGTAATTGGTAATTGATCACATGAGTAATATCTTCTACATCTATACCTCTTGCAGCCACATCTGTTGCCACCAACATCTGTATTTGCCGTGAACGGAAGGATTTCATCACCATATCACGCTGATTCTGACTCAGGTCTCCGTGCAATGCTGCGGCATTATAGCCGTCTTCGATCAGGAGTTCGGCTACTTTTTGCGTATCACGTTTGGTTCGACAAAAAACCAAAGAAAAAATATCGGGATTCGTGTCTACCAGTCTTTTTAAAGCCTGATACCTATCTCGTGCATTTACCAAATAATATTCGTGGGATACATTTTTCGTTCCGGTATTTCTGGTTCCAATTGTAATTTCAACCGGGTCATTCATGAATTTTTTAGCAATGGCAGAAACCTCTTTTGGCATAGTCGCACTAAACAGCCAGGTGCTTTTATCTTCAGGTGAATGTGATAATATGTCGGTAATATCCTCATAGAAACCCATATTGAGCATTTCATCCGCCTCATCGAGTACGCAATACTCAATTCTGGAAATGTCAATCATCCCCCTGCCTATCATATCTTTCATTCGGCCGGGTGTGGCGACAATGATCTGCGCTCCTTTTTTGATCTGCTTTGCCTGATCTGTGATACTGGCTCCACCATAAATGGCTACTACATTTAATCCATTGACGTACTTTCCGTAGTTCCTCATTTCTGTAGCGATCTGCATACATAATTCGCGGGTTGGCGAAAGGATCAGGCCTTGAGTGGTACGGCTCTCTACATTTATCTTCTGAAGCATGGGAAAACCAAAGGCTGCCGTTTTACCGGTTCCGGTTTGTGCCAAAGAAACGAGATCTGTTTCTTTTTCTAAAAGGATGGGAATTGTTTTTTCCTGAACCTCAGTTGGGGTTTCAAAGCCCATGTCGGCGATGGCCCGAACGAAGATATCTTCCAGGCCCAATTGCTGAAATTTTGACATTTGTTATAATTAATCGTTATTGTGCTGACTCGAAGACGACGACGATTAAACCCAACTGTCTTACTTCAACACTTCCTCACCCTGAGGAATTAGCGGCAAAGATACTTTTTTAATGCTAACTGCCTAATTCTTACCAAATAATAATCTTCACCCCGGTAGGAAGCTATTTTGAAAAATGGGCGATCAATTGCTGAATGGCTTTTCCGCGATGACTTATCTTTCCTTTTTCCTCGGAAGTAATTTCGGCAAAGGTTTGGTTATATCCGCTTGGTTGAAATACAGGGTCATATCCAAATCCGTTGTTACCTCTTTGCGTTGAAAGGATCTTTCCTTCACAAATTCCTGTAAACAGTTGTACCTTATTTTTCAACGAAAGCGCGATTACGGTTTTAAACACAGCAGAACGGTCTTCAACACCTTCTAAATTCTTTAGCAATTTCAACATATTGGCCTTCGGGTTGTTCCCGGCCCCGGCATAACGGGCACTATGAACACCCGGTTTTCCATTCAAGGATCTTACTTCCAGGCCCGTATCGTCTGCAAAACAATCGAGGTCATAATTTTCCTTTACATAAGCTACTTTTAAGATCGCATTGCCTTCAATGGTATCTTTAGTTTCAGGGATCTCGTCAAAACATTCAATATCGGTCAAGCTCAATAATTCAATATATGGAGGAAATAAGAGCTTTACTTCCTGAAATTTGTTTTGATTATGGGTAGCGAAAACAAGTTTCATCATTGAAGAAAGTTATATGATCTAAGATTGTGATTATCGATAATCACTCTTGTTTTTTAACTCGATCAAAGTAGATAGTCCTGCCGCACAAAGCGTTGCATTTCCATCCCGGAACGCATAGATCTCAGACCTGCAAATGGTCAAGGTCCTTCCGTTCTTGATCACCTCAGCTTTTCCAATCAATACATCCCCTTTTCCCGGAGCCAGTAAGTTCAGTTTAAATTCTACCGTTAAAATTGTGGAATCTGCCTCCATGAGTGAAAATGCCGCATACCCTGCCGTGTTATCTGCCAAGGTACTGATCACTCCCGCGTGAAAAAAGCCGTGCTGTTGGGTCAATGATTCATTAAAGGGAACTTTGATCTCGCAATAGCCCGGAGTGACTTCAACCAGCTCTGCACCGATCAAGTCCATAAATTTCTGACGGTCAAAACTTGCTTGAACCCTTTTCCGGTAATCCTTGTTCTTAGGTTCGTAATTCATAGATCAAGAGTTATTGCCGTGAATGCAGTGCTACTCGATTGCCTTCGGTATCTTCGAAGACTGCCATATAGCCATGTTCGGGCGAGATTTGTGTTTTACCTTGCAGTATCTTACCTCCGGCGGTCTCTATACGGTTCAACTCAATTTGCACATCTGCTGACGAAAAATACACTAAAGTACCTTCGTGACTAGGAATATAACTTTCTTGCTTGATCAAACTACCGGTCGCGCCAATCACGTCACCAATATTAGGGAACCATCCCATTAGGGTGCCTCCTAAATCCACCACTTGAATTTGTATCTCGAATGCTTTCTCGTAAAATGCCTTGGCCCTATCCATATCAGTAACTGGGATCTCGAACCATCCTACCGGGTTTGATTTCATAGATTTTGGTTTAGGTGTTTTGGCTATTTTTCAAAGTTCGGTTCTTTCAATTGGTTTTCCAGCACTATCTTCAATTCCTCCAGGCCTTCTTCAAAGTCCTTCCCAACGGCCTTATCCATATTGTAGAATAACATCATAATATTCATTGGAACTTTATTCGTGCCGGAAAAACCCCAGGTAACCTTGGTTGCCCCATCAGCTGATTCCCGGGTCTCTATATATGCGGTGCTTACACTTTTCCAGGGCTTTAAGAACCGCAATTCTGTTCTAATCTGTTCATCGGGCGTAATACCTATGATCTCCTGTTCCCCTGCTCCAACTTGCTTGTGATCGCTATCCCATTTGGATATAAATCCAACGGTTCCGTCTTCGCCGGAAAATGTCTGCTTCATCTCGGGATCTCGATTTTTCCAGGGAGACCATTCATCCTGGTTCTTTATATATTTTAAATACTGAAATACCTCCGGTCTTGGTCTATTGATCACAATACTGCGATTCACATCGTATTTCTTGGGTGCAAATGAAGCTAATAGTACCAATACACCTATAATTATGCCTAATATGTATAAGAATGTCATCATGATACCACGTTTTAGTAGTTTCTATAAAATTACAAATTTTTCTGCTCCTGAAAGCGTGCAATGATCTCATCCACCCGCTTTATCGTTTTTGTGGCCCATTTGAATTTGAGTTCGCGGTGTTCTTCATCATCGAGTTTCCAATTTAAGTTTTCGGAGTGCATGTGGGACACAAGATTTTGCAAAATAATGGCAGCAGAGACCGAGACATCAAGGCTTTCTGTAAAACCAAACACATCGCAACTTCGCATAACGGCACTGGTATTATAGAG
>SMUY01270088.1_pt1 | contig 10142 bp, 8 predicted proteins | sample 2456441 | NCBI WGS metagenome assembly SMUY01 (sample SAMN11095931, study PRJNA526329) | marine sediment metagenome | biome: Marine sediment; feature: Surficial sediment; material: Deep marine sediment; isolation source: Hadal surficial sediment | place: Pacific Ocean | collected 2014-11 | depth 0-1...
ATGCCTGAGGTGTATGACTGCATGTAATTATCCGCATCGGCGGCCGTCAATGCTGCCTCGCCAAGCATGTCGAACGAGTATCGATAGCGTTTCTCGTTTTTTTTCTGCGAGAGGGCGAGCGCTTCCTCGATGGTCCGGCCCATCACGAACTGGTGACCCATGATACGCATGGCTTGCCGCATCGCGGCCCGGACGACCGGTTCTCCGGCACGACTCGCGAGCTTGCCGACATATTTTGCAGGGTTGGAAGTTGCCGTCTCGTCAAGGGTCAGCAGTCGGCCCGTAAGCATCAGGCCCCAGGTCGATGCGTTTACAAAAAGTGAGTCGCTCTCCCCAAGATGATCCTGCCACCGCGCAGACGTAATCTTGTCTGCTATCAAACGATCCGCAGTATCCGCATCGGGAATGCGTAGCAAGGCTTCGGCTATGCACATCAGCAACACGCCTTCCTCGGACGACAAATTATATTGCTGTAAAAAGGCGTCGATGCCACCTTCTTTTGCCGTCTGCCGCCGCACCGCACGCACGAGATTTGCTGCCGTGCCCTGAATTTTCGTTCGCGCGGACTGCCCCGCGTCTGCAATCTCGATCAGCTCGTTGACCAGTGACTCTTCGTCCGCAAGGTACTTATCGCTTACGTGCCCCAAAGGTCCCGCTTTGATAAAGGAATGATCAGTGAAACGCATCAATGAGTACCATTCAACCGGTGCTGGGTGGGCTTGTTACACCGCAACAAGGGCGGCGATTATAGGGTATTGTGCGGCCGGCTTCAGTCCATACGCGTCAGCAAGCTCGCGTTTGCCGATAACAAACATCAGTCCGGCTGCCGGCGACTCCGCTCACGAAGCTTGCGACGCGTATGTTTGTCAGGCTTGCCGCGCGTCCGTGGCATTTGTCTGCGGTCCTCTTTTATCTGCGCAATCGCTTCCTGGCGCTCTTGCTGCGTCGCAGAATCCTCTACGTAACATTCCCGGGCCACGGTCGCCGGCCCGCGACGTGCCGGCAATGACAGAATACTCAGTTTGTACAGGAGCCGGGCCTTGACAAGTTCGATCGTATCACCAGGCACCACCCGCGTGCCCGGTCTTGCACGCTCCCCGTTAATCCTTACATGACCTGCCTGCACCGCGGCGGAAGCCAGCATCCTTGTCTTGTGAAAGCGGGTGAACCAGAGCCAGCGATCGACCCTCAGACTGTTGTCATACTTGTCAGCCATACATCCCCGTACCAATTCGCGCCTGATATACTTTGCGGCCTTTGAGTTCGGAGGGCAATCCCGTGCCCGGCAATTTTCTCGATGCACTGGCGGAACAAACAGAGGCGCTCAAAGCCCAGGGTCTCTATAAGCAGGAACGACTGATCGCAGGTCCACAACAGGCCGCGATCGATGTCCGGAATAACGGCGGCACGACACGAGTCATTAATCTCTGTGCAAACAACTACCTCGGACTTGCCAATCATCCGGCGATCATAAAGGCAGCGCACGCGGCGCTTGACGAGTACGGCTATGGCATGGCTTCGGTCCGGTTCATTTGTGGGACGCAAACCGTCCACAAGCAACTGGAAGAACGCATCAGCCGTTTCCTTGGCACCGAAGACACGATCCTCTACCCATCCTGTTTTGATGCGAATGGTGGTCTTTTCGAGACACTGCTCGACGAGCAGGATGCCGTCATCAGCGATGCGCTCAATCACGCCAGCATCATCGACGGCATTCGCCTTTGCAAAGCAAAACGTCTTCGATATCAGAACAACGATATGCATGATCTGGAGTCTCAGCTCAGAGCGGCAGGTGATTGCCGTACGAGGCTGATCGTGACCGACGGCGTATTCTCGATGGACGGGACCATCGCGGATCTCAATTCAATTTGTGACCTGGCTGAACGTTACGACGCGTTGACGATGATCGATGACGCGCATGCTGCCGGATTTCTCGGGGACAATGGCAAAGGTACGCACGAGTACCGCGCTGTCGTGGGCCGAATCGACATTATTACCGGGACACTGGGCAAGGCACTGGGTGGAGCGTCAGGCGGCTATACATCGGCACGAAAAGAGATCGTTGCCTGGCTGCGGCAAAGGTCCAGGCCGTATTTGTTTTCCAACTCGGTTGCTCCGGCGATCGCGGCAACATCGATTGCCGTGCTCGACCTGCTTGAGAATGACGCAAGCCTGCGCGATAAGTTGTGGGAAAACACAACTTATTTTCGCGACAAAATGACGAAGCTTGGTTTCGAGCTCAGACCCGGCGAGCATCCCATCATCCCCGTAATGCTCGGTGACGCCAGGCTCGCAACAACCATGGCCGATCGTTTGCTCGATCGCGGGATTTATGTGGTCGGGTTTGCCTTTCCGGTCGTGCCGAAGGGCCAGGCACGCATACGGACGCAGATGTCTGCCGGCCTGACCCGTGATCACCTCGACCAGGCGCTAGGCGCATTTGCCGAAGTCGGTCGTGAACTAAAGGTCCTGAACTGAGAACAGCATGAAAGCACTGGTCAAATCGAAACCTGAGCGCGGTATCTGGCTCGAGGACCTGGATATGCCGAAGCCCGGCCACAATGACGTGTTGATCAAAGTCGGCCGCACCGCGATCTGCGGCACGGATATTCACATTTATCAGTGGGATGCCTGGGCCAGCAAAACTATTCCTGTGCCGATTGCCATCGGCCACGAATTCAGCGGCGAAATCGTCGAATACGGAAGCGAGGTCAAGGGTTTTGCCGTAGGCGATCGCGTTTCTGCCGAAGGCCACATAACCTGTGGCGTCTGTCGCAACTGTCGTGCCGGGCGTCGCCACCTCTGCATCAACACGGCAGGCGTCGGTATTAACAGGCCTGGCGCATTTGCAGAGTACATATCCGTCCCTGCTTTCAACGTGTTCAAATTACCCGATGCAATCACCGACGACATGGCATCGATACTCGATCCGCTGGGTAACGCGACGCATACTGCACTGTCATTCGACCTCGTTGGTGAAGACGTGTTGATCACCGGTGCCGGACCGATCGGCATCATGGCCGTTGCCATCGCCCGATACGCTGGCGCCCGTCATATCGTTATCACAGACATCAATGACTACCGCCTTCGGCTCGCAAAAAAAATGGGCGCCACGGTGACACTGAACGTGACGGAGGGCTCGCTTGACGACACGATGCACGAGCTCGGCATGGAGGAAGGTTTCGATGTCGGCATGGAGATGTCGGGCAATCCATCGGCCTTCCGCGATATGCTCAGGACATTGCATCACGGCGGCCGTGTCGCCCTGCTCGGAATTCCGCCCGAAGAAACCGCTATCGACTGGAGCGAAGTGATATTTAAAGGTTTACTTTTAAAAGGGATTTACGGACGCGAGATGTTCGAGACCTGGTACAAGATGACGAGCATGTTGCAGAGCGGCCTCGACGTCAGCCCGGTCATCACCCACCACTTCGATATGAACGACTATGAAGAAGCTTTCCAGCTAATGGAATCGGGGCAGACCGGCAAGGTGATCCTGAACTGGACGTAAAGACAGCCCGTGGGAGCGGCTGTAGCGGCTTTAGCCGCGATCAAGCCGCGAATCCCAGCATCATCACTGATGATCAATCCGCACCGATTGTAGTGGCGCTAATCAGCCTCAGGCGGATTGCATCCTGACGGGTGATTTGTTTTTATTCGAACGCACAAAAACAATGTGCATACACGCCCTTCGGATCGTTGAAGCGCGTCACGGGCGTCAGCACGTTCTCGACGACTTCAATAAGATCCCGCACGGATTTCGCGGGTCTGCTGACGAGGCTTCGCGGATCGATTCCGAGCCACATTGCCGTGCTCAGAAAATCAAGGACAAATTGTTCACCCGGAGTCAGTTCCTTTTCGATCGTTTTTCGACCGAAAGACCCGGCGTCAAGGCTTGCAAGTTCCGCAGCAGCGGCCACCGCCTCATCGAGGTTGCCGATTTCGTCGATTAAACCGAAACCCAGCGCATCGGCTCCGGTCCATACCTGGCCCTGTCCGATACGATCGACCTCGATCTTGTCGAGGTTCCGATGTTCGGAGACTTTGCTGATAAATTCGTCGTAGCCCTTGTCGATGATTATCTGGAACAGCGCCTTGGCATCATCGGACATGGCCCGGTCAAGGCGCAACTGACCTGCCCAGCCCGTCGTTCCCACTCCGTCCGTCGTGATACCAAGCACCGCGAGAGATCGCTGGAAGGTTGGAAACATGCCGAATATCCCGATCGAGCCGGTGATTGTCTTGGAATTTGCGTAGATTTTGTCCGCCGCCATTGAAATCCAGTAGCCACCCGAAGCAGCGACGCTGCCCATGGATGCCACGACAGGCTTGCCGGCGTCTTTCAAGGCCTCGATTTCATTACGGATTATCTCCGATGCGAACGCACTGCCACCGGGACTGTCCACGCGAAGAACCACGGCTTTCACTGAGTCATCGTTACGCGCACGGCGCAACAGCCTGGCTGTAGAATCGCCCCCGACCAGGCCGGGCGCCTGATTTCCGTTAAGAATCTCACCGGATGCCACAATGATCGCAACGTTTTCTTTAGCGGATTTGTCTCCTTTCAGGAGACGTGTCTGTGCCAAAAAGTCATCCAGGTCGATGGAGCGATACGAATCCGGATTCTCGGCATCAGCGCCGACATATCCGACAATTATTGTGTTGACCTCTGCTCTCGTCAGCAGTCCGTCGATCAGGTCAAAGCCCAGTGCCAATGCGGCGATATCGCCATCCTCACGCCTCGCGTTCTCCAGGAGGTTCAGAGAGAATTCGTCGAAGACGCTAACGTCGAGACCGCGGGCCGCAGCAACTTCTTCCCGGTAGGCCCTCCAAAGCTGGTCGAGCAATTTTATGGTGGACTCGCGGACTTCCTCGGACATGTCCATGCGCATATATGGTTCGACAAACGACTTGTGTGTACCAACTCTGAAGATGTTCCAGTCGATCCTGAGCATGTCGATCGCGTCTTTGAAATAGTTCCGGTACGCAGCAAAGCCCGGCAGAAACAGAAGCCCATCCGGGTGCATATAGACTTCATCAGCATGCGAAGCGAGGTAATAGGCCCGCTGATCCAGAAAGTCCGCATTTGCAAGCACCGGTTTTCCCGAGGTGCGAAATTCGTCCAATGCAGCGCCGATTCTGTGCAGCTTGCTGAGGCCGCCCCCGCGGAGGCCGCGCAGGTCAAGCACGACCGCCTTGATACGTGAATCATCTTTCGCATATTCGAGGCCGTCGACGATGTCCTGCACGAGCGTCTGTGGATCTTCATCGCCGAGCAGTCCGGCGATCGCGCGGTCATAAGGATCGCCTGCCAATTGCTCGACCAGTACACCGACTGGCCGGATAAGCAGCGCCGCTTCGCTGGGCAATCTCGGTACAGTCGATGATATTGCTCCAAACACGATAGAAAAAATGAATAACAGAAGCAGCAGGTGCAAAACCTTGCGGATGCCGTCAACACCGGTCCACAGTGCGGAAAAAATCTTCAGCACGGTATCGCGCTTGCTCATTTTTTACTCTCCGTCTATTCTAAAAAGAAATATTCTTGCGATGATTTCGAGTCACCCGCCGATTTTTATCGCAATCTCCAGTTCAAGGATTCCGATAGCTAATTCGGTAAATGCTACCGGATTTATCATCACTGACTAACATCGAACCATCGTCAAGAAACAATAAATCCACCGGGCGGCCTGACACCTCGTCTCCATTAAGCCAGCCATCCGCAAATACTTCGTATCCGGACGGCCCATTATCGCCCATTCGTACCAACATAATTCTGTAGCCGATCTTTTCTGACCGGTTCCAGGACCCGTGCTCGGCAATGAACAGCTGTCCCCGATATTCCGGTGGAAACATATCACCCGTATAGAATTCAATCCCCAGCGCCGCCACGTGTGGCCCAAGCTTTAAAGCCGGAGGAGTGAAATCCTTGCAGTCACCCTGCTCTCCGAATTCAGGATCGCTGATCTCACCAGCGTGACAGAACGGATAACCGAAATGAGCGCCGAACGATCGAAGGTGATTAAGCTCGTCCGGTGGCACATCGTCGCCGAGCATGTCCCGGCCGTTGTCAGTGAACCACATTTCCCCGGTTTCCGGGTGCCAGGTAAATCCAACTGAATTTCGTATTCCATAGGCAATGATTTCCTTTCCGGAACCGTCGGCGTTCAGTCGCGTTATGTTGCCAAATCCTTCTTTCTTGCAAATATTGCAGGGTACGCCGATGCTTATGTAGAGCTTACCGTCAGGACCGAAGCCTATGTATCGCCAACCGTGGTGCCGTTCCGACGGAAAGGTGTCATTGACGACTTCCGGCTCAGGAATACTCTCGAGACTTGACTCGATATCACTGTACCTGCTTATGCGTGAAAGCTCGGCAACGTACAGGTCGCCATCATGAAAGGCCACGCCGTTTGGCATATCCAAATCTTTGGCAACAGTCACTACACGGGGCGCTTCATCTTTACGCGGAACCACAGCATACACACGACCGTCCTTCCGGGTAGCGACAAAAATCGTCCCATGTTCGCCTAAGGCAAGAGACCGGGCGTTCGGAACTTCATTCGTATATAGCTCTATCGAGAATCCCGACGGCAAGCGAATATCGTCCAAACCAGAGCCGGATTCTGCACTTGCCGACAATGTCAGGGCCAACACAAGCAGGGACCCAGGTGCGATTCCCGGTCGATTCATGAATATTTCCTCAGCATTTTGTCAGTCAATTCAAATATCTTCAGTTTGGTACCAGAAAAAGAGATAACTGCGGCCAGTACATGATCAGGATAACGGATAACAAAAGAATCATCAGAAACGGGAATGTCGCTGAATAGACCGTCATTATGGGCTTATCGAATCGATAGCTCGCGATAAACAGGTTCAACCCGACCGGCGGCGTCAGATAACCCAATTGCATAGCGGCAAGAAATACGATGCCCAGATGAACTTCGTCTATGCCGTATTGCGCGGCAATCGGCAAAATTAAGGGTACGATCAACACCGTGGCCGAAAAAATATCCAGAATTGCCCCAAGTATCAGCAGAAAAATCAGCAACAGAAACAGGAAACTTGCCTGACCGCTCACAAATGTCGATACAAATTCCAGTATTTTCTGTGGCACACCAGCATCGATCAAATAATTCGTTGATGCGAGGGACACGCCCAAAATGATGAGTATTCCCCCGACAAGCAGCATGGACTCACGCATGATGCGTGGCAGCTCCGACAGCTTTATTTCGCGATGAATGACGACTTCTACAATCAACACATACAGTGCCGTAACAGCAGCAGCTTCCGAAACCGCAAAGAAGCCGGAATAAATTCCGCCGAGAACAACGACCGGAAGCGGTAACTCCCAAATCGACTCACGCAGTGATGCCCCAACCTTGCGCCATGAAAATGTAGCGAGCGGTTTTCGGTTAGCCCGATTGACCCAGAGGCTCCACCCCGACAACATCATCAGCATGAGCAAACCTGGCAGAATGCCGGCCAGAAACAGGTTATCTATCGAGACTTCGGCAACAATGCCGTAAAGGATAAGTGGCAACGATGGCGCAAATAGCAAACCCAGGCTGCCAGAGGTCGTGACAAGGCCGAGATTAAAATTATCCGGGTAACCGTCTTCCTTTAGCGCTGGATAGAGAATCGCCCCAAGAGCAATGATCGTGACGCCTGATGCTCCGGTAAATGCGGTGAAAAATGCACAGGCACCCAGAGCCACAAGCGCGAGCCCACCGGGCATCCAGCCGAGAACCGCACCAGTGAGCCGCACAAGGCGGCCGGGAGCACCACTTTCACTTAGAAGATATCCGGCAAAAGTGAACAGCGGTATTGCCGAAAGAAACGGCATCTGTGAAATGCCGAGAACCTCGATAGCCATTGCCATCAGGTCGATTCCTTCCTGGTGGTATCCGAGCATGGCACTTGTCGCGATTACCGCGAATAACGGTGCGCCAAAAACGGCCAGGAGCACAAGCAATAACCCGAGCAATATCATTTCGCTGCCTCCGGAACTTTTTTCGCGCTAAAAATATCGACCATTCCTTTTGCAAATAACACGAAAAAGCGGTAGCACATGAGGAAAAATGCCACAGGCAAAATGCCATATGCAATCCACGATGGAAAATCCACGAGTACCGTGTCGTCCATCTCTATCGTGATCTGCAGGAAGCGAAACGAGTGCCACGCAAGCAGACCACAGATCGAAGAAGTAAATCCATCGACGATGATGCCGGGGACCTGTGTATACCGTTCGGGAACGAAATGCGAAAGTATGTCGATTCTGAGGTGCCGCTTGCTTCGAGCCGCTGCAACCGACGCGATCAGCGCGATCCAGAGCACCATGATTCTCAGTAACTCATCCGCCCATATCAGGCCGGAGTCGAAAAAGGTGCGTAACACGATCTGGCCGACCGCCAGTATCATCAAAGAGCCCAACAACAGTACCAGCGACGCGTTTTCCGCCGCGGTTCCCCAACGCTCCAGGCGAGCGAGCAACCTGGATATTGCTCCAGTCATTACTAGTACTCCGTCAAGGTGATATTGATGGGTTCAGCGAGTCGTGAAGCGGTTGCACCCAGAGGGCATAAAAAACCGCCCGGCGCACCTCGCCGGTAATGGCGCATCCTTGCCAGGAGGCGCAACGCCGCGGACGACCGCTGCACGGCTCGCCCGAAGGGAGCTGCCCAGATGATCCAATACCGCGTTGCAGTCCTTGCAAAGGACATGCCGTTCCCTGCGGACTGCGCCTTGTCCTGGACCATCTGGGTAGCTCTGAATCCATCAATATCACCTTGACGGAGTACTAGCTTTCGCTCCCAGAAGCCTGTTCGAGCGGTTCTGTCGCGCTTGCATCGGGTTCACAAACATCCACGTCGCCTGCTTCCCTCACTTTGGTTTCAGCCGCGGGGACTATCTGCTCCCCGGCGTCAACTTCATCCCCTGCCTGTACGCACGTCATCGTGTCACGGGACGCCTGCGCGCGCCGAAATTCCTGCACGTGTGACAACATCTCTTCCAGCAGTTCAGACGAGAACATGCCGCGATCCGCCATGCTCCGGTTCGCTATGGCCGTCTCTTTTCGCAACTTCTCGAACTCGTCAGGAAGCGGCTCCACGCTTTCGACGCCGGAATTAATTAACGCTTGCATGGCATTGGGCGCATCTTTTCGCTCAGCCGCATCGAACTCAGCGTAGAGGCGGCCCATTACCTCTCTGACGATCGCCTGATCAGCTGCCTCTATTCGCCTAAACGCCCTTGCATCAATGACCATGAAATACATGGTGAAAATAACCGGCATTCGCGTTACGTAATTGACTTTGGTGTGCCATTGAAAAATCAGGGCACCTGCTGGAGGAATCGCAACAATATCAATCAAGCCCGTCTGCAGGCCGGTCATTACATTCGCTATTTCCAATGGGACCGGCGTCAACTTCAGCGCCTGCATCGCTTCATAGCTGAATACATCGCCTTCGGGCACCCATACTTTCTGGCCTTTCAGATCATTGTGACTGCGGACTGGCTTATTGGACAAGACCATCGCAAAACCACCGCCCGCAAAGCCGAAATTCACAAAGCCTGCTTCTTCAAGTCCCCTTCGAAACTTGACGTCCATAATTTTGCGAACATAGTCCACTTCATCCTCCGACTCGAAGATGAATGGCAAGCCATAAATGTTGATGTCCGGATAAACCTTCTGTAAAGCAGCCGGCGAATAAGTCGAGCCGTGAAGCTGGCCGATCTTCATCTTATAAAGTACTTTGTCGTCACTCCCCTGACTCCCGCCGAAGTAATACTTGAACGAAACGCGGCCATTTGTGCGCTCCTCTATTTCATCGGCAGCCGCGCGCATTCTCTTCACGCGATCCGTATTCTCGGGAAGAAGTGTCGCTATCTTGAACTGTGTCCTGGCTTCCGCACTGGAAATATTGACCACAGACAGGAAGGTGGCAGCGACGAGACAAATAACAATTCGCATCAGCATTCTCCGTCGAAGCTGTTTTGCAATGGTAGCAGGCGCTAAACGCCTATCAGAAGTAATCATCAGCACTGGCCAGCATGTCGGCAGCATCACGCTGCGCCAAAACGTTCGTTAGTGTATAGCCCGGCACATTTGGATCTGCAGCCATGACTTCATCAAGCAGGCG
>SMUY01399255.1_pt1 | contig 10138 bp, 7 predicted proteins | sample 2456441 | NCBI WGS metagenome assembly SMUY01 (sample SAMN11095931, study PRJNA526329) | marine sediment metagenome | biome: Marine sediment; feature: Surficial sediment; material: Deep marine sediment; isolation source: Hadal surficial sediment | place: Pacific Ocean | collected 2014-11 | depth 0-1...
CACAGACGGGTGCACACATCCGCAGCGTTTCGTCATCGGTCACCCGTTCAACCCGGTCTACCTGCTTCCCCTGGTGGAGATCGTGGCCGGGGACCGAACCTCGCCATCGACCGTCGAACAGGCGGCCGAGGTCTACGACTTCTTGGACATGTATCCGCTGATCGTGCGCCACGAGGTGCCGGGTTACCTCTCGGATCGCCTCCAGGAGGCGATGTGGCGCGAGATACTTCACATCGTGAAAGAGGGCGTGGCCACCACCGAAGAGCTTGATGACGCGATCATCTACGGTCCCGGCCTGAGGTGGGCCGGGTTCGGCACCAATCTCACCTTCCACCTGGCAGGGGGCGAGGGCGGCATGCGGCACACGCTGGATCAGTTCGGCCCGGCTCTGAAGTTGCCATGGACCAAGCTCGTTGCTCCCGAGCTGACCGATGACCTGATCGAAGCCATGGTCGAGGGAACCCGAAAGCAGGCCAACGGACGCTCCGTCGAAGAACTGGAGCGCCTTCGGGATGACCAACTGATCGCCACCATGCGGGCGCTGCGATCGGTGGACATCGGCGCCGGCAAGATCCTGGCCACCCGTGAGGCCCGCCGATTTGGCACAAGGGCGGGGCGCTGGTCGGAGGGCGACACGATCGCCTCTCCCCTCGAGCTTTATCGTTGCGACGTCGAGCCCGATTGGGTGGACTACAACGACCACATGACCGAGGCAGCCTTCCTCACCGCCTTCGGATGGGCCAGTGACGCTCTGTTCCGATACGTCGGTGACGACGAGGCTTACCGGGCCAACGGATCGACCTTCTTCACTGCCGAGACCCACATCAACTATTTGCAAGAGGCCCGACTCGCCGACCCACTGCGGTTTGCGACGCAGATCATCGGCCTGGACCGCAAGCGCCTGCACATCTATCACGAGATGGCCAACGCCGACACCGGCCAAGTCCTGGCGACCACCGAGCAGATGCTCCTCCATATGGACACACAGCAAGGCCGCACCGCCCCGATTCACAACGAACCAGCCCGGGCCCTCGACGCCATTTGGCGCGTGCACCGGAAGATGAAACAGCCATCGAACATCGGTCGAGTGATGGAGATGCCGAAGTGATCACACCCAGCCCCCTCCGCTGGCGCGGCCGCCGGTTCCCAGTCCCCATTACCAAGGGTCTGGTACTTCCACGGAAGGTCGGCGATGCATTTTGAACTGACCGATGAACAAAAACTGATCGTCCAGGTCACTCGCCAATTCACCGAGCAGGAGCTCTTCCCCCACGAGGCCGACGTGGAGAGAAACGACCACGTACCCAAAGATCTCATCGACGAGATAAAGGCCAAGGCGATCGCCGTCGGAATCTACGCTGCCAACATGCCCGCCAAATACGGCGGCGGTGGCCTCGACTCGCTGACGATGGCCCTCGTCGAGCGGGAGTTGGGAGCAGCCAGCTATGCGCTCAACTACATCGTGGCCCGTCCGTCCAACATTCTGTTGGCCTGCCGGGGCGAACAGATCGATCGGTATCTGATCCCGACCATCAAGGGCGAGCGCTATGACTGCCTGGCGATGAGCGAGCCGGACGCTGGGTCAGATGTTCGGGGCATGAAGTGCAATGCGATTCGCGATGGCGACGATTACATCATCAACGGCACTAAACATTTCATCAGCCACGCAGACATGGCCGACTACGTGATCCTCTTCGTGGCCACCGGCGAAGAAGAGACCTCGCGGGGCATCAAGAAGAAGATCACCTCGTTCCTGGTCGATATGGGCACCCCAGGATTCGAGATGGTCCCTGGTTACAACGCCGTCTCCAACAGGGGCTATCACAACTTCATCCTCAACTTCGACGACTGCCGGGTCCCGGCGGCCAACCTGCTCGGCGAGGAGCACAAAGGATTCGATCTGGCCAACCAATGGCTGGCCGCCACCCGTCTCCAGGTGGCGGCGATCTGCCTGGGCCGAGCGCGAAGGGCCATCCGCCTGGCGACCCAGTGGGCGGCCACCCGCACCCAGTTCGGGCAGACGATCGGCAAGTTCCAGGGTGTGTCCTTCAAACTGGCCGACATGCAGACCCGCTACGAAGCCGCCGAATTGTTGACGCTGCGGGCCGCCTGGAAGGACACCCAGGAGACGATGACCGATGCCGACGCCGCCATGGCCAAGGTGTTCTCCACCGAGATGTGCCAATTTGTCACTGATGAGGCCATTCAGATCTTCGGCGGCATGGGCCTCATGGACGAACTGCCATTGGAGCGGTTCTGGCGCGACACCAGGGTCGATCGTATCTGGGATGGGACGTCAGAGATCCAAAGACATATCATTTCCCGCTCGATGCTGCGACCACTGGGCGGATAGGAGACACCATTTGAACTTCCGCGAGCTTCACCATCAGGATCAGCCACTCATCATGCCAAACCCCTGGGACATCGGGACTGCCAGGCTGTACGAAAGCATGGGATTTTTGGCCCTGGCGACAACCAGCTCTGGCCACGCCTACACAATTGGGAGAGCCGACGGCGTGCGAGCGGTGTCGAGAGATGAGGCGCTCGACCACGCGGCATCCCTCGCCGCGGCCGTCAGCGTTCCGATCAACGGCGATCTCGAACGCGGATATGGCGACAGCCCCGCCGACGTGGCCGAGACGGTCCGCCGGGCGGCCGATGCCGGACTCGCCGGGTGCTCGATCGAGGACTCGACGGGGATCAATGACGATCCCATCTACGACCCGGGGTTGGCTACCGAACGTGTCGCTGCCGCAGTTGAGGCAGCCCGCGACTCGTCAGAGGATTTTGTTCTCACCGCCCGAGCCGAGAATTTTCTGCACAGTCGTCGGGACCTCGCCGACACCATCTCCCGCCTCCAGGCCTTTCAAGATGTAGGAGCAGATGTGCTCTACGCACCAGGCATCACAGACCTCGAAATGATGGCCGAGCTGATCAGATCCGTCGATCGACCTGTGAACGCCCTGGCCCGACCGCATTGGACGGTCGATGAACTAGCCGAGATCGGGGTCAGCCGGATCAGCGTCGGTGGAGCGATGGCCGTATCCGCTTTTGCAACCGCCATGCTGGCCGCCCAGGAGGTCCTCGCCGAGGGCACCTTCACCTACACCAACGCCATCCCTGACGGTTTCAACCTCAACGAGCTCTTTCTCACCTGATGCGCGACCTCGATCGTCTGCTCAACCCTCGTTCGATCGCCGTCATCGGCGGAGGACCGGCAGCGAGGGCGATCGAGGAGTCGGAACGTCTCGGTTTCAGAGGTGAGATTTGGCCCGTCCACCCGACCAAACGCAAGGTGGGCGGACGGACCGCCTTCCCGTCCCTCGCCGCCCTGCCAGGCGTTCCCGACGCCGCCTTCGTAGCCGTCAATCGTAAGCGCACGATCAAGGTGGTCCACCAACTCGCCGCCTTGGGCGCCGGCGGAGCGGTCCTCTATGCGTCAGGCTTCGCCGAAGCGGGACCGGAGGGCAGAGTCCTCCAGGACGAGTTGGTTGCCGACCACCACCTGCCGCTGATCGGTCCCAACTGCTACGGCACAATCAATGCTCGCACCGGAGCGGCGTTGTGGCCAGATGTGAACGGATGCACCAGAGTCGAGCGAGGCCCGGCATTCCTCAGCCAGTCCGGGAACATCGCGCTGAACATGACGATGAACCGGCGGGCGGTGGACTTTGCCTACGTCATCTCATTGGGAAATCAGGCATCGGTCACCGTCGAGGAGTGCATTGCCCACTTCGCTGTCGATTCCAACGTGACCTCGATCGGCATCTACCTCGAATCGATCAACGACTCCATCGCGTTCGCCAAAGCAGCCCTGCTGGCGCGAGAGCACGCAACGCCCATCATCGTATTGAAGACGGGGCAATCGACCGCCGCCGAGACGATCGCCGTGAGCCACACCGCGGCCATGGCCGCCCCCTCCGCCGCCTACGACGCATTGTTCGAGCGGTACGGGATCGTCAGCGTGGATTCGCTGCCTGAGCTGATGACGACCCTTTCGTTGCTGGAATCGATCGGGCCGCTGCCGGGCAACCGGCTGGTCTCGCTTTCGTGTTCGGGGGGCGAGGCGTCGGTGGTTGCCGATCGATCCGCCCACCACGATGTCGTCTTCGAACCACTAACCGATGACCATGCCGGACGGATCAAGGCGACCCTGTCCGAACTGGTGGCGATGACCAACCCTCTCGACTACCACACCTTCATCTGGGGTGACGAACCGGCGCTGGAACGATGCTTCACCGAAGTTCTCGACGGCCCCTTCGACGCCGCCATGCTCGTGCTCGACTGGCCGGCCAAGCCCAACGACGACGCGGAGTGGTGGCCGACACTACGAGCGTTCGAAGCTGCATCCCATGCGAGCGGAACACTGGCCATCGTGGTCGCCGGCCTCCCAGAGAATCTTCCTGAACGGGTGCGGGTGCACATCCTCCAGAACGGCCTCGGCTTCGCCTACTCCATCGACGAGGCGCTGGCCGGCCTGGCCGCCTGCGCTGGCCTGGGGCGCTGGTTCGCGGCGACACCGCCCTCGCTCCACTTCGAGTCGGGTTCCGATGCGAGGGTGATGAAGACGCTCGACGAGTGGCCGGCCAAGCAGCTTCTCGTCGAGGCCGGGATCAGGGTTCCGCACGGCATGCTGATAGCGGATGGCTCGGTGCCGAGCGGCGTCGGCTATCCGGCCGTTGCCAAGCTTGTCGGCGCCGACCACAAGACCGATCGGGGCGGTGTGATCCTCAACATCGCGGACGAACCAGCGCTTATCGAGGCCTTGGGCCATCTCAGAGGTGCGGAAAGGCCGAGCGGAACCATCCTCGTCGAAGAGATGATCACCGGCACCATCGTCGAGCTACTGCTGTCGGTGCGCCGCCAGTCACCGATCGGCCTCGTAGCCACGATCGGGGCAGGCGGCACGCTCGTCGAGTTGCTTTCCGACACCGCCACCGTGCTCCTACCCGTCGAACCCGCAGACGTCGCGGCAGCGATCGCCCGACTGGCCATAGGGCAGATTCTCGGAGGCTATCGCGGTGGCCCGGGCGCACGCCTCGACCCGGTTGTCGATGTCGTTCACTCACTGACCGAACTGTTGAGGGGTCGCCCGGACATCGCCGAAATCGAGATCAACCCGCTGCTGGTGACGCCGACCGCGGCGATCGCGGTCGATGCTCTGGTAACCATGGTCGGTTAGGTGCATCCTCGCTCGGGCCGGTGTGCGCCCAGGCGTACACTCCCGCCCTGATGAGCGATCACGTCAACATCACACGTCGGGGAGCGATTCTCGAAGTCACCCTTGATCGGCCCAAAGCCAATGCGATCGACGCCCCCACCAGCCGGGCGCTGGGAGAGGCATTCGAGAACTTCCGGGACGATCCCGATTTGCGGGTGGCAATCTTCACCGGCGGTGGCGACAAGTTCTTCTCGGCCGGTTGGGACCTCCACGCCGCCGCCCAAGGCGAGGACTACGAATCCGACTACGGACCGGGCGGTTTTGGAGGATTCCCGGAGCTGCCAAACTTGAACAAGCCGGTGATCGCGGCGGTCAACGGGATGGCCGTGGGGGGCGGCTTCGAGTTGGCGATGTCGGCCGACCTGGTCGTGGCCGTCGACCATTCTTCGTTCTTCCTCCCCGAGGCTTCGGTGGGGATCATCCCCGATGCGGCAACGGTGCGCCTGCCCAAGTTGATTCCGCGGGCGGTTGCGGCCGAGATCCTCATCGCCGGGGGACGTCTGGGGGCGGACGACGCTCTGCATTTCGGCCTGGTGAACAAGGTCGTCCCGGCCCACGAGTTGATGGATTCCGCCCGGACCTTGGCCACCAAGATCATCGCCCTGGCGCCGCTGGCGGTCGAGGCGATTCTCGATCTGCGCCGCCGGACCGCCGCCATGACCGTCACCGAGGGCCTGGCCCATATGCGCTCGGGAGAGGTGGAGAGTTATCAGCGCATGCTCGGATCCGAAGATGCCCGGGAGGGCCCGCGGGCCTTTTCCGAAAAACGCGATCCAGAGTGGAAAGGGCGCTGATGTCGTCCACCGCCAGAGCCCGCCGCCACGCCCAATCGGCCCAACGGCCGCCACACCGTTCGACATCGTGAGCGACTACGACTTCATCATCGTAGGCGGCGGGTCGGCCGGGTCGGCTCTGGCCGATCGGCTGAGCGCCGATCCGACCAACCGGGTCCTGGTGCTCGAGGCCGGACGGCCCGACTACCGCTGGGACGTGTTCATCCACATGCCGGGTGCTCTCACCTATCCGATCGGATCCAAGTACTACGACTGGAAATATGAGTCCGAGCCGGAGCCCTTCATGGACGGACGGCGGATCTACCACGCCCGCGGCAAGGTGCTGGGCGGATCGAGTTCGATAAACGGCATGATCTTTCAGCGCGGCAACCCGATGGACTTCGAGCAGTGGGCAAGCCACGACGGGATGCAACGGTGGGACTACGCCCACTGCCTGCCCTACTTCAAGCGGCTGGAGACCACCCTGGCCGGCGAGGACGAGCACCGGGGAGGGGACGGTCCGCTGATCCTGGAGCGGGGGCCCGCCACCAACCCACTCTTCCAGGCGTTCTTCAAGGCGGGGGAGCAGGCGGGCCACCCCAACACGACCGATGTGAACGGCTACCGCCAGGAGGGCTTCGCCCCGTTCGACGCCAACCGACACCGAGGTCGGCGGTTGAGCGCTTCGCGGGCCTACCTCCATCCGGCGATGAAGCGGCCCAACCTGACCGTCATCACCCGAGCTCACACCACCCGCATCCTGTTCGATGGGACCAGGGCGATCGGCGTCGAGTATCGCAAGCGGGGGAAAGTCAAAAGGGCGTCGGCGGGCGAGATCATCGCTTGCGGAGGCGCCATCAACTCGCCCCAGTTGCTCATGCTCTCGGGCGTTGGGCCGCGCCTGCATCTCGAGTCGCTGGGCCTGCATGTTGTGGCCGACCTGGCGGGGGTCGGGCAGAACCTCCAGGATCACCTGGAGGTCTACATCCAATACAAGTCGCTCAAACCGGTGTCGATGCAGCCCTACCTGGCCAAATGGCGGATGCCCATCATCGGCCTGCAATGGCTGTTTCGCAGGGGGCCGGCCGCCACCAACCACTTCGAGGGTGGGGGCTTTCTCCGCAGCAACGATGACGTGGGATGGCCCAATCTGATGTTCCACTTCCTCCCGATTGCCGTTCGCTACGACGGATCGGTCCCCGAGGGGGGGCACGGCTATCAGGTCCATATCGGCCCAATGTTCTCCGACGCCCGCGGCTCGGTAACACTGAAGTCGATCGATCCGTTCGACAAACCCGTGTTGCGCTTCAACTACCTCTCCACCGACAAGGACCGCCGGGAGTGGATCGAAGCCGTGCGGACCGCCCGCCACATCCTCAACCAGCCCGCCTTCGACGAATTCAATGGTGGTGAGGTCTCGCCCGGCCCCGCCGTCGAGACCGACGAAGAGATCCTCGCCTGGGTGGCCGGCGACGCCGAAACCGCCCTCCACCCTTCCTGCACGCTGAAGATGGGCCTCGACGATATGGCGGTGGTGCACCCCGACACCATGCGGGTGCATGGCACCGAGGGGTTACGGGCGGTCGACGCCTCGGTCATGCCCACCATCACCAATGCCAACATCTACGCCCCGGTGATGATGATCGCCGAGAAAGCCGCCGACCTCATTCTTGGCAACGACCCACTCCCCGCGGAGCATGTGGAATGGCACAGGCATCGGTGAGAGCGCCCCGCCGGGTCGAAGAGCCGATAGCCGGCCGGGAACCCCTGGAGGTCGGGCCTCGTCATACCTCCGATATGGGACTTCGATCGGGCTTGGTAGCGATGTTGCTGTTGATGGCAGCAGCGTGTGGGACGACTCCTGGAGATGGATTTGCGCAGGATTCGTCCTCGACGACCGTTGAGACATCGACGGCGACTCTCGCCGATGGGCCGCGAGATGACGATGGGAACCTGCTCGAGGGCGACGGATGGCGGCTGATCGCCTTCACCCGCAGCGGCCTCACATATGGTGTGGCAGTGGCCGAGAACGCCGTGGACCTCGACCGAATGTGGGAACGGCTGGCGTTCGATCTCGATCCACCCGTCCTCGATTTCACATCACAGGTGCTCATGGTGCTCGGGCACGCCGTGTCCGGCTCGTGCCCAGAGATCCAGTTCCAGGGCCTGGCGGTCACATCGGATAGCGCCTACGGGACGTTCACCTTCGATCACGACCGCAACGCATGCACGGACGACGCCAACCCCGCCGCCTACCTCCTTGCCGTCGACCGGGTGGCCCTGCCAGATGTCTTTCAGCTCACGCTGGAGGCCGAGGATATCTGCGGGAGCTGCGACGAAGACACCGTCACAGTCGACCTGACAAACGAGCAGCCCGACGACTCCCAGTGGTGGGCGCGAGGTCGGTTCGCCATCGTGCTCGGCGGGTCGCCGCCAGAGGACAGCCATGTTTTCACGATGCATTTCGGCTCGGAATCAGAACCGCTGGCCATCCTCGCCTCGGATTGGCAGGTCGAACATCGGTGGATGACGGGCAGCGACCAGTACATACCCGATCGGGTCGAGGCATTCACCGCCCACTGCATCGGCGGAGGCGAGTGCATCGAGGATCCCGACCTGATAGAGCCGACCGGCCCGGTTTGTGCCACTGACATCTCGATGGTCCCCCGACAGGACCTGGCAGTGGTGATCACGTTCGCCGACGACGGCTCGTGTCATATCGAACTCGTCCCCGGCTCCGACGGTAGCGAGTATGGCTGAGGACCCACCCGACCAGGCGGCGTCTATGCGCACCCCTCGATGAAATCTACGGCTGGCTTGATCCCGACCCGGTAACGGACAACAACGCCTTCCTCATCTAGCTCGAAGAAGATTCGGTATTCGGCGTCTGAGTCGTCATTGGGCACGAAGCCCACGGCCTGGCCATCGAAGACCGCTTCGTTGGCCTCCTGGAGATTGTCCGGATACATCTCGGCCAACTCGTCGGCTGTAGTACCGATCCCGGCACCCGATCGTGTTGTGACCGTGGCGGGCTCATCGATCTCGATCCTGGCGATGACATCCTCGAACACCATGAACGAGATGCCTTTGAGACTGGCATCCGGCGTGACGTAATAGCAGGTGTCGCTGATTTCCGGATCGAGCTGACCGTCGAGCGGGATTCCGGCAGCGGTGATCGCCTCCTCCACGGTCATTCCAATCACCACCGGACCAAGGGCCCGCAGGGTGACGTTCGACTCTGCCGTCAAGCTCGGTACCGGCTCGGTGGTGGTAGTTGTGGTCGGCTCGGTAGTGGTCGTGGTGCTGGCGATCGTGGTCGTCACAGCGGTCGTGACTACAGTTGAGGGGACGGTGTCTTCGGTCGAAGAGCCGCTGCAGGCGGCCAGCGCCAGACACAGGCCTGTGACAACCGTCCGCGCCTTCCACATGATCCGTTCTCCCGGTCGTGAAACCTGTGGACCCGGCATCCGCCGAATCCGACTGGCGATACGACAACCTTAGAGGCTCAGCGGACAGGTTCAATGTCGTGTCCCCAGACGTCTGCTCTTTCCGCTCTGGGCCCTTCGGGCCGGGCCGCTGGCAACGAGGCGTTGCTTGGCCACGGCGCCAGCTCCAGGCCTCGCTGATGCTCGGCCTATCCGCTACGCCTCTTAGAGGTCTCCCACATAGGGCGCACGGTCATCTGACGGCAGCGCCATGGCCGGGCCCATCAACGGCGTCTACGTCGCAGCAGACGATCGCCGCTCTCATCACAATTCCTTGGGCGACGCTACTCGAATCGGTCCCGGAGCTGGTAGTACTTCGTGCCGATGGCCGAGTAGACGGATTCGAGGCCATGCATGGGGATCACCGGCATCCTGGTGACTGGAAGCGGGGATACATCCTGGGGATCATCGCCCATAGCAATGCCGGCCACTGCTAAACCGATGGCCGTTGCAGACGCCACCCCCCGCCCGTTGAAGCCGACGATGGCTGTCATGGCCGGCACCGGGCGATTGATCTGAGGCAGATGAGGACGATTCACAGCCACCCGGCCCCCCCAGTGGAATTCGAAACGGGCTCCCATGAGCTGTGGGTAGATATCGCGGGCTCCCTTCACGATCCGCATGTAGGACTCGACACTTCGCGGCTCCCCGAGCTTTCC
>SMUY01423759.1_pt1 | contig 10131 bp, 9 predicted proteins | sample 2456441 | NCBI WGS metagenome assembly SMUY01 (sample SAMN11095931, study PRJNA526329) | marine sediment metagenome | biome: Marine sediment; feature: Surficial sediment; material: Deep marine sediment; isolation source: Hadal surficial sediment | place: Pacific Ocean | collected 2014-11 | depth 0-1...
CATAATACTTCTCCCAAACATTCGATCATCGCGTGTTCGGCATCGTGAATACCCTTTTGCGCAACCAGTTTCTGGTAAACAACCAGAATGCCGACAGGTCGGTCGCCGCCCGCCTGCTCGCGCAGGGTAATATGCATTCCCATATGTAAAAACGGATTGGTTTGACCGTCTTCGGGTGTATAGTCTTTTTCGGTGGCAGATTCGCCCGCTTTCAATAATGGATGATACTCGGGATGCAGCTGGATGACGTCGGCAATGATTGCTTCCAGCGGTTCAAGCAATGACTGGTCCTGCATTTTTTTCCAGACCTTGAGGTAAACCAGACGAATTTCGTCGCGTGACTGGAACATGACTCGTTTTTAGTCCCCGGGCTTATGTTTGTATTCACAAAGGTCTTCGATGATACAGCTGTTACAACGCGGGTTACGCGCGATACAGGTGTAACGACCATGCAGGATTAGCCAGTGGTGCGCATCGATTTTGAATTCATCGGCCACGAAATTGAGTAATTTCTTTTCTACCACCAGGACATTCTTGCCGGGGGCGATGCCGGTCCGATTCGCGACGCGAAAAATGTGAGTGTCGACCGCAATGGTGGGCTGGCCAAAGGCGGTATTCAAAATCACATTAGCAGTTTTTCTGCCGACGCCGGGTAATGCTTCGAGTGCCGCCCGGTCTTCGGGCACCTGCGAATTGTGCTTTTCGATCAATATGCGGGAGGTGGCGATAACGTTTTTAGCTTTCGAATTAAACAGGCCGATGGTTTTAATGTAATTCTTGAGCGCGTCTTCACCAAGCGAAAGCATTTTCTCCGGGGTATTTGCGACTGTATAAAGTCTGGTGGTGGCCTTGTTGACACTAACATCGGTGGCCTGGGCCGACAGTAATACAGATATCAACAGCTCGAAGTTCGAGCCGTGTTCAAGTTCGGTTGTGGGTTTGTCATTGTGCGCTGCGAATCGACGAAATATCTCGAGACGATTTTGCTTGTTCATGCGGTTTCAGGCTGACTTTCGAGCGCAGTCGATGGCTGTTTTAATCGTGAACTGATAATATTTTTAACGACGATGAGGAGGGCCAGACCAAAAAATGCGCCGGGGGGTAGAATTGCCAGCAGGAAGCCTCGATAGTTTTCGTTGAAAACCAGCATCAGCACCCTGGCCTTTTCACCGAACATCAGGTGAGCGTGTGAAAACAATGTTCCAAAACCGATGATCTCACGCATACCGCCGAGCAGGGCGAGGACACACAAAAAACCAAAGCCCATCATGAAACCGTCGAGCGCGGATACGGCAACCGGATTTCTGGATGCAAAAGCCTCGGCCCGACCGATGATTGCACAATTGGTCACGATCAGCGGAATGAAAATGCCAAGCACCAGGTATAGATCGTAAAACAGTGCTTTCATAATTAGTTCGATAATGGTTACGATACAGGCAATAATCAATACAAACACCGGCAGCCGCACCTCCCTGCGAACGAAACCACGAATCAGCGAAACCAGTGTATTTGACAGCACCAGCGTGATCAGTGTGGCAATTCCCAGACCGATACCATTAACGACGGTACTGGTGACTGCGAGCAAAGGGCATAAACCAAGCAACTGCACCAGTGCTACGTTATTAGTCCAGAGGCCGTTACGGGTTATTTTTTGATTAGCGCTCATTTATTTTAAAAAATTATTTCAGCATTTTGCTCATAGTACAACAGTGTGTTCTTTACCGCCTGTACGATTGCTCGTGGCGTAATTGTAGCGCCGGTAAACTGGTCGTATACTCCCTTGTCGCGTTTCACAAGCCATTGATCAGCAGGCGGGTTGCCGAGTGATTTAGCATTAAAATCGAGTATCCAGTCCGATTTCTGTATTTCTATAGCATCACCGAGGCCAGGGGTTTCATTGTGCTTTACCGCGCGTACACCGGCGATGCTGCCGTCGTAGTAGACGCCTACTAACAGGTGAATCTTGCCGCTGTAGCCATTGGGAGCAATGCTGTTAAAAATTGCCGCAACAGGTTCACCCTGATAGCGAGCACGGTAGACCAGGCTCGCGTCTTTGGTGCCCAGTAGTGAAGAAGCCTGAATGCGAAGCGTATCGGTGACGATATCGTTGTCGAGTTTTTCTGCCGGTAGTAAGGCATTTAGATTACGCAACAGCATACGACGTTCATTCTCTATGATGGGGTCTCGCGCAAGGTTTTCCGTGACGGCGACAAATGTGGTTCCGGCGACTGCGAATAACCACAGAAACAATCCAGAGAGTAAAATTTCCCGGCTACTCATCGTCAGACCGGTCAGTGTTGACCCCATAAACCCTTGGCTGGGTGTAATAATCGATCAGTGGTACGCACATGTTCGCCAATAATACCGCGAAGGCGATACCATCCGGATAACCACCCCAATTGCGAATCAGGTGAACCAGCAGGCCAATCAATATACCATAGGCTATTCGGCCTTTATCAGTGGTAGCCGCAGTCACAGGGTCGGTGGCGATAAAAAACGCACCGAGCATGATGGCCCCGGAAAACAGGTGGAATAGCGGCGAGGCAATTCTCTCCGGGTCGTAGAGATAAAAGACCAGCGCGCAGAGGCTGATACTGCCAAGCACCGCCACCGGAATATGCCATTTTATCGTGCGGGTATACAAAAGCCAGAGTCCGCCGATGAACCAGCAGGCCGCAATCCATTCCCAGCCCACTGCTACAAAGTTACCGAACACCGGCGACACGCGGATTTCGCTTGCGCTTATATTTTGACCTGACAGTGTTTTGAATTGATCGAGCGGGGTTGCCGAGCTGAGCGCATCCCATTGCTGAATATCGGCGAGACCGAGCGAATAAGCAATTGAGTCGGCCAGACCAATCGATTCTCCGCTAATGGCTATGGGTAAATACCAGGTAGTCATTTCCAGCGGAAACGAAATCAGTAATACTACATAACCGACCATCGCCGGGTTGAAGGGGTTGAATCCAAGGCCGCCGTATAAATGCTTACCGGCTATCATGGTAAACCCAATACCTACCGCCACCAGCCACCAGGGTGCATGCATCGGCAGGCAAAGAGCAAATAACCAGGCAGCGACGACCGCGCTGTAGTCGGTCAAATGTGGTATCACCGGTTTTTTACGCAACCACAGGATTATGGCCTCGTAGGCCAGCGCAAAAACGATGGCGAGCAGGATGTTGATGATGACACCGACGCCAAAAAACCAGGCATAAGCCAGTGTGCCGGGTATCAGGCCAATGTTGACATTGATCATCAAGCGTCTGAGCGAACTGCTAGGACTAATGTAAGGAGAGGAAACTAATACCGAGGTCATGCTCGCTGCTCGTGTGCGGTGCGACGCCTGGTGTCTGCTTCTTCTATTTGCCGTTGTTGGGCAGCGCTTAAATTGGTGGTGTTTTTAGGTGGGTTGGCTACTGGTTGTTCCTGTTTTTTAGTCTTCACTCGTGCGAGCGCGGCTTGCACCGGATCGATTACAGAATCGTCATTTAGCACTTGCGGAATCTTTTTCTTCAATGCTTCCCGCTTCAGGCGGCGGCGTTCTTCTTCTTGTTGTTTTCTCAACAACAGGCGTTTTTCTCTAAACTCGAAACGAATACGCGCGCGATCCGATTTGAAATTCGCCTGCTGTGCGGCACGTATTTCGCTCTTGGCGGCCCGGTAATACTGTACTAACGGGATTTCACTGGGACATACTGTCGAGCAACAGCCACATTCGATGCAGTCGAACAGATTAAATTCTTCGGTCTTATCATAAGCCCCGGCGCGCGCGTGCCAGTATAGCTGTTGTGGTAGTAACTGTGCCGGGCAAACGTCGGCACATCGGGAACAGCGAATACATTCGGCGTGATCGCCCGGCGCTTGCGGGATAGTCTGTTGCTGCATGATGAGAATATTGTTGCTGGCCTTGACAATGGGTACCTGGTCACCGGACAGGGAAAATCCCATCATCGGGCCGCCCATCACCAGGTGCCGCCGGGCTTGATTGTCGAGATAGCCGCCGGCGAGTTCAATCAGATGGGATATGGGTGTGCCGAGGCGCACTTCCCAGTTGCCTGGTTGTCGAATGCCGTCACCGGACAGGGTGACGATACGAGAGATGAGTGGCTGATTTTGATCAAGCGCCCGGCTAATCGCTGCACAGGTTCCAACATTCTGACAAAACAGTCCGATGTCAAAGGCAAGCTTAGCCTTCGGAATTTCCTTGCCGGTGAGGATTTGTATTAACTGTTTTTCACCGCCCGATGGGTAAATAGTTGGAATATCGACGACATGGGTATTATCGAGATTTCCCGCAGACAGGGCCTGCTTCATCGCCTTGATCGCTTCAGGCTTGTTGTCTTCGATGCCAATCAAGGTTGACGCTGGTTTAAGAATGCGCTGCAGCCAGGCGATGCCATTGATAACCTCGTCGGTATAGGTTTGCATCAATATGTCATCGCAGGTGATATAGGGTTCGCATTCCACACCATTGATAATCAGGGTTTCGATACCGAGATTATCTCCGCGTGATATTTTTGGCGAAGTCGGGAAGGATGCACCCCCGAGCCCTACGATTCCGGCATCGTGTATCAGCTTAATAAATTTTGTGACTGAGAGATTTTGCGTGTCAACCGCATGGCTCGGCAGGACCTCGTCCTTGCCATCGACATCGATAACGATACAGGTATCCGACTGCCAGGAGGGATGCGGCACCGGGTGAGCTGCAATCTCACGAATCCAGCCCGATGTTGGCGCGTGTAGCGGTGAGCTGATCGGTGACGAGCTGTCGGCAATTAACTGTCCGCGCAAAACCCGATCACCAGGGCGCACCAGGGCTTTGTTAGTCACACCGATGTGCTGTTTTAACGGTAACAATAGTTGTGGGGGCAGGCTCGCCTGCTGCAGCCCCTGGGTCAGAGACCCGGTTTTATGATCTTCCAGCTGCAGGCCGCCATGCATCCGGTGCAATTTTATCGACCAGACTTTAGTATTCATGCGCCAGATCCGGTCGTGCCTTCGGTGCCGTCCACTTCCAGTCATCGATGGTTTGTCTAACTGGAATCATATCGATGCAGTCGACCGGGCAGGGGGGGAGACAGAGCTCGCAGCCGGTACATTCATCGGTAATTACCGTATGCATGTGTTTGGCGGAGCCCAAAATTGCGTCGACCGGACAGGCCTGGATGCACAGGGTACATCCGATACAGGTTTGCTCGTCGATAATAGCGACCAGTGGAATTTCATGATGTTGGCCGTGCTCGTCATTGGCTTCCAGTGCCTCGACTTCGAGTAAATCGGCGAGCGCAACAATCGTTGCCGCGCCACCGGGCGGACACTGGTTGATCGGTGCTTCGCCGTTGGCGATGGCTTCGGCGTAGGGCCGGCAACCGGCATAGGTGCATTGACCACACTGGGTCTGCGGCAGCAAGGCGTCGATTTGATCCACGATCGGATTGCCTTCTACCTTGAAACGGATCGCGGCATAACCGAGGATCAGGCCGAAAAATCCGGCCATCAGACTGATGGTGAGAATGGCGAGGATCATTTCTATACCTTAACTAGTCCGCCCAATCCCATGAATGCCAGAGACATCAGGCCCGCTGTGACCAGACCAATGGCTGCGCCCTGAAAAGGTGCCGGTACATCGGCGACATTGACACGTTCGCGCATCGCCGCGAACAGAATTAGCACCAGAGAGAAACCGAGCGCAGAACCAAACCCGTAAATGGCGGATTGTAAGAAGCTGTTTTGCTCCTGTACGTTGATCAGCGCCACTCCGAGTACCGCACAGTTGGTGGTAATCAGCGGCAGAAAAATACCTAACACGTTGTAAAGCAATGGACTGGTTTTGTGCACCACCAGTTCGGTAAAATTGACCACTGCTGCAATGGCGATGATAAAGGCAATGGTGCGCAGAAATTCGAGTCCCAACGGTTCCAGTATCCAGCTGTTGATCATATAGCTCAGAATTGCGGATAAAGTCAGCACGAAGGTGGTAGCTGCACTCATGCCGATTGCGGTCTCAACCTTACGCGAGACCCCCATAAACGGACACAGTCCGAGAAACTTCACCAACACGATATTGTTGACGAACACGGTACCGACCAATAGCAGTAAATACTCTGACATGGGCGGCATTATAAAGTGTAGATGTTATGAAAAATACAGAATTAATAAGGGGTTATTATTAAATTTACGAATATCTTAATACCCGGAGAGATATGCTGACCGGCTCACCTGATATTAAAAAAGCATAGAAATTTTTAATATCCGGGGGGATGAGATCCCGATTTGCCTAATCTGAAAACTCACCGGGTTCAAGATCGCCTGCCTGTTCAAAAAAGGTCTCGATTGAAATGGTTTTCGACAGGTGCAGGTTTAGTGGGCTCAGGCTTTTCTGATAGTTAGCCGTTGCACTAAAATCGTCGAGCAGGGTGTTGATGGTCGGGTTTTGCATTATCGCAAGTATTGCAAAAGGGCTGCTGATCATGGTGGCGAGCAGGATGCTTTTGCGCTGGCCGAGATGGGTAACCCGGATCAGGTAGAGACTGACTGCGGCTGGAATGAAAACCAGATACCAGACCAGATTGAATATTGACGTCGTAAGGTCAGAAGAGAACAGGTACATGAGTTCGTTGGCGACTACCGACAATAGTAGGTAAAGCAGATAAAGCAGCGTTACCGAGATGGTTATCAGTTTAATTTCCCAGCGGTTAACCAGCAGTCGTTCGAAAATCGACAGGATTAATATAAAAGCGGCAATACTCAGTACTGACTCGCGGAACACAAATTTGATCAAGTCCTCCCATTTGAGCGCGTTGTATGAGGTAAAGTAAAACTCTAAACCACCGGCAAGAACACACAGGCTTAGTAGCAAAACGGCCGATAGCGGGTGCCAGAACAAGTTGTTAGGGCGACCGTTTCCGGCGAGTGACTTGGTTGCCGTTACGCGGTGATCCCTGGCAAGAATGCTGACCGAAATCCGACCCATGCGAATGTCGATCGGCAGGTTTGTGGTCGAGTACTTGTCCCCCAGCTGGTTGTTGAATTGCGCCGGATTTACTTTCGCCAGGTTTTGCAGTTCGATATTACCGTCCTCGTGGCGCCGGATTTTTATGTGATACGGTTCTACCGTGGGGTCAGAGAGGATGATATCGTTGTCCAGCGCCCGACCCAGCCGCAGCTCAGGTTTATCGAAGGCGTGATACCGATGCAAACCCCGGGTTTTGATTTCGATGATCAGGGGTTCCACGCGATATTCTCCAGGAATTTTTTCACCAGGGGCAACGTGGCTTTGAAGTCGGTTCCAGTCATTATTAAAGTAATAAAAAATCCCTGGTTACTGTGCCCGGTCAATGCCGCGGTAAACAGAACATCGCTCAGGCCCTCGTACTCGACGTATTCACGCCGACACAGGTTGGCTTTGAACTCTTCTCCGGAAACGTCGACAAACCACGTATCACAGTTGAAATTGCTAACTTCTTCCTGGCTCAGATGGTTTTCGATCTGATCCTTGTTGAGTTTTTCGTAAAGGTTGTAAAAACGCACCGAGTTCAACGCGTCGGATTCGAGCCAGTAATATTCATAGATAAGTTTGCCGACAAATTTATTGGCATCATCGAGGTAGACGTGATTCTGGTTCGCACACCGGATCTGGTAACGCTTGAACAGGGCGTTGGCCTTTAACTTTCCGCTATTATCCCAGCAACGCACGGTGGGTGAAATTGTTCCAGGCACCGACAGTTGACGTAACTGTACGACAGGCCAGTCTTCGGCCAGTACCTCCTCTATATAGCTCTGCTCGTAGCTTAGTAACTGTGCCGCTACCTCGTCGGCCAGCGTTTGCTTGGAATCGAAACTATTAATCGCCGAGTTTTCTATCAGTTCATTGAGAAATCGTGATGGCACGATAAAGCTGATGTCGTTTCGTGCGGTAGCGACATTGATGCCGATTACCTTGCCGTTTTCGTTGAATGTCGGGCCGCCACTCATACCGGGGTTAAGGCTACCGGAGAACAGGATTCGGCTATCGTCGGTTTGATTGAGAATACCACCATTGGTGCCAACCGCAAGGCTGAGACCGAGATCAAGCGGGTTGCCCATCGCATAGACAGGAGCGCCCTTGGGCGGCAGATCGGCGGTGACGATTGGCTTACCCAGATGTTCACTGGAAACCAGTAATGCCAGATCGTGGGCGACATCCATGGCAATAAGCTTTAACTCGCCTTCGCGGCCATTCTTTGCCTTGAAAGTGATATAGAACAGCTCCGGCTCCAGTATGATTTTGCTAATCACATGAAAGTTGGTGGCGATGTGTAAACCGTCATCGACGATGAAACCCGAACCGATACTGGACTTCTTACCCGTTTCTCGATTCAGCACCCGAATCTGAAAAATACTGTTCTCGTTTAACTGGTAGATTTCCTTGGACTCGAGCGCGGAGGCCGGCTGAAACCAGATCAGCAGGCTCACAACAAGGCATATGGCGCTGGTCTTTTTCATGAATCTATTGCTGAAAGGACTGGTTGCAAAACGAGTAATGGAACGCGTTTAACTGACGCGCATTCCCGGTTTGGCGCCGTTATCCGGGCTCAGCAGGTAAATTTCGCTGTCGCCGGAACCAGCCGCCAGCACCATGCCTTCGGAGACACCGAAGCGCATTTTCCGCGGCGCCAGGTTGGCGACCATGACAGTGAGTTTACCCTTTAGCTGTTCCGGCTCATAAGCGGCACTGATACCGGCAAAAACATTGCGGGTTTCAGTGCCAATATCGAGCGTCAATTGGAGTAATTTATTTGATTTTTCCACTCGTTTGGCGTCGACTATTAGCGCGATACGAAGATCGAGTGTGGCGAATTCGGCGTAGTTAATTTCATCTGCGATCGCTTCGATGCCGGTATTTGATCCGGAACTGATCTTATTCTCTTCGATCTGGGCCTCCTTGCTGGCTTCGATCATGCGCTCGATAAAAACGGGCTCAATGCGCGTCATCAAAGGTGTAAATCGGTTGATTTGATGATCTAGCAGGTCGGCATCCAGGTCTGCCCATTGGAGGTCTTCGACATTTAGAAATGCTTCGGCCTGGAGCGCCAGACGTGGCAGTACCGGTTTGAGTAGTATCATCAGCTGACGAAAACAGTTGATGCCAATGGTACATACGTCCTGAACTTCGGCCTGCCGAGCCGGGTCTTTGATTACCACCCAGGGTTGTTTTTCGTCGATAGTCTGGTTCACCTTATCGGCAATCGCCATTATTTCCCGCATCGCCCGAGAGAATTCCCGACGCTCATAAGCATCAGAGATACTCTGCGCAGCTTTGACATTTTGCTGGCTAAGACTGTTGTCGCTAACTTTGGTTGCGAGCCGGCCGTCAAATCTTTTATTGATAAATCCCGCGCAGCGGCTGGCGATATTGACGACCTTGCCGACCAGGTCAGAGTTCACCCGGGTGGAAAAATCCTCGAGGTTTAAATCGATATCGTCGATGCCGGGTCCGAGCTTGGCGGCAAAATAGTAGCGCAGGTATTCGGCATTCAAGTGTTCCAGATAAGTCCGTGCCTTGATGAATGTGCCGCGCGATTTCGACATCTTTTGACCGTCAACGGTCAAAAATCCGTGGCAGTAGACAGCACTTGGTTTTCTAAAATTGGAACCATGTAACATTGCCGGCCAGAACAGCGTGTGAAACCTGGCGATATCCTTGCCGATGAAATGATATAGCTCAGCCTTGCTGTCAGTATTCCAGAATTCATCGAAGTCTCGATTATTTTTATCACACCAGTTTTTGAAACTCGCCATGTAGCCAATGGGCGCATCGAGCCAGACATAGAAATACTTGCCGGGCGCATCGGGTATTTCGAACCCCCAGTAGGGTGCGTTGCGCGAAATGTCCCAGTCTTTTAAGCCTTCATTGAGCCATTCAGCCATCTTGTTGGCGATTTCTTTTTGAATATGACCGGCACGAGTCCAGTGTTTGAGCATTTCTTCAAAGTCGCTGAGTTTAAAAAAATACTGTTCCGAATCTCTCTCGACCGGAGTCTCGCCGGTGACTACCGAGACCGGATTTTTTAAATCGGTTGGTGAATAGGTTGCACCACAGTTCTCGCAGTTGTCGCCGTACTGATCGGCCGCGCCACAGTTTGGGCACTC
>SMUY01096752.1_pt1 | contig 10130 bp, 6 predicted proteins | sample 2456441 | NCBI WGS metagenome assembly SMUY01 (sample SAMN11095931, study PRJNA526329) | marine sediment metagenome | biome: Marine sediment; feature: Surficial sediment; material: Deep marine sediment; isolation source: Hadal surficial sediment | place: Pacific Ocean | collected 2014-11 | depth 0-1...
GCGCGGTACCCCTCTCGGGACGCCACCTCCTCGACGGTCTCGTTGACGTCCGCGCCCGCCCTCAGCAGCAGCCGCACGACCCCGAGTTGCCCTTCGCGGACGGCGAACAACAGCGGCGTGAACCCGGAGTCGAGCGGGATGCGGAAATCCGCTCCGACTTCGATGAGCGTCTCCACCACCTCGACGTGCCCCTCGGCCGCCGCCCACATCAGGGCTGTCTGTCCGCGGCTGGCTTCCGTGGCGAGCAGGTCGGCGCCCCGGGCCAGCAGCGCCCTGACGGCGCCGACCCTGCCGGTCCGCGCGGCGGTCATCAGCACACTCTCCCCTCCCGGCAGCGACGTGTTGGGGTCGGCGCCGGCATCGAGGAGCCGCTCGACCATCGCGACGTTCGCATTGGTACAGGCCAGCGACAGCGGGCTCACCCCATACCGGTTCAAGGCGTGCACGTCGGCGCCGGCACGCATCAGCCGTCCCACGATGTCCAGGTCGTCGTGATACGTCGCCCAGAGCAGCGCGGTCATCCCATCCACCTGGGACGCGTTCACGTCGATCGACCCCTCGAGCAGGCTGCCAATGGCGGCCCGATCCATCGCCTGTACGGCATCGGCCAGCGGTGCGTCGGCGGCCCGGGCGCCCAGCGGCGCCGTGCAGAGCAGCGGGACGATCAGGCAACTGCCGAGGAATGCGCGGCGCATCATGTCGTCTCCTATGGTCCGTGGTGTCCGGTAGACAGGCCCTTCAGGACCGTCTCTCGACTGCGGGCCTCGCGGTTACAGGCGCGGCCCCCTTTCGTCCCGGCGTCAGCGAAGCGGCCAGAGCCCATAGCGCATAGCCTGAAGCCCGCAGGCTGTTGTTGTGCGGCAGCCTGCTACAGGGCAACCGGGGTGAGCATGGTGTCGATCGTGCCGGTGCTGTCGGCGAACGAATCCAGACGGACACCGACACTGTCGAGCAGCGTCAGGTGCAGGTTGGCCATCGGCTCCGGCTCGGCGTACTTGATGTGACGTCCCCCCCGCACCGTGCCGCCCCCGCCGCCGGCGACGACGATCGGCAGGTTCACATGGTTGTGGACATTGGGATTGCCCATCCCACTGCCGTACAGGTAGAGCACATTGTCGAGGAGCGAGCCGTCCCCCTCGGGCACCGACGCCAGCTGCTCGAGGAAATGGGCGAACAGCGACACGTGGAACTGATTGATCTTGGCCAGCATCGCCAGCTTTTCGGCCACGTTCCCGTGATGCGAGATCGGGTGGTGCGGATCGGGCACCCCGATCTCGGGGTAGGTGCGGTTGCTCGATTCGCGGGCAAGCTGGAACGAGATCACCCGGGTGACGTCGGCCCGCAGCGCCAGCACCTGCAGGTCGAACATCAACCGCGCGTGGTCGGCGTAGGCGGCCGGGACGCCGACGGGACGATCCAGGTCCGGCATCGGGTTGTCCCGCGTGTCCGCTTCGGCATGCTGAATGCGGCGCTCCACCTCACGGACCGTATCGAGATACTCGCTGACCTTGGTCCGATCGGACGCGCCGAGCGTACCCTGCAGCCGCGCGATGTCCTCATGCACCCAGTCGAGCAGGCTGGCCCGTCTCCCCAGGGCGGCGCGCCGTTCCGCGGGGGTGCCCCCCTCGCCGAACAACCGCTCGAACACGACACGCGGGTGCGCCTCGGCCGGCAGCGGCGTCGTCGGTGACGACCACGAGAGGTTGTTCTGATACACGCAGGCATAGCCGTTGTCGCACTGTCCCACCATGTCCAGCACATCCATCGCCAGCTCCAGCGACGGCAGCTGTGTGTCCTGACCGATCTGCTGCGCGGCGATCTGGTCGACGGTCGTGCCCAGGTAGTAGTCGGTGCTCTCGGTCCACTTCGCCGTGGCCGCGCTCAGGAACGAGGCGTTGGAGGTGGCATGCGTGCCGGGATAGGCGTTCTTCAGCTCCAGGTTGCTGACGACCGTGATCTGATCCTGAACCGGGCCCAGCGGGCCGAGGCTGATGGACAGCTCCCTCAGCGCACCGCCCTCGCCGGGCGGCGTCCAGCGGGCGATATCAGACCCCATCGGGACGTAAACGAACCCGAGGCGCCGCACCGGGCTGGCCGGCGTCTGGGCCAGGGCCGTCATCGAGGGGACCATCGCATCGAGCAACGGCAACGCCACCGTGGCGCCCACGCCCCGCAGAAACGTCCGGCGCGGCAGTGCCTTCTTCATGATGATCATGATGCTCTCCTCATCTGGAACGGCATGCTGTTCACGACCCCCAGGACGAGCGACGAGAAGCGGTAGTCCTCTGTCTGCGCCTCACGCACGATGGTGCGGATGGCCGACGCGTCGTAGTACTCGACGCCCCGTCCCGTCGCGAACGTCAGCAGCTTTTCCGCGAGTGTCGTGACGAACAGTGCCGGGCGCTGGAGCAGGACCTCCTGCAGCTCGGCCACACCGTTGAACGTCGTACCGTCGAACAACGTGCCGGACGCATCGATCGGCGCGCCGGCCTCGGTGGTCCGCCAGCGCCCGACCGCATCGTAGTGCTCGAGCGCGAAGCCGATCGGGTCCATCAGCCTGTGGCAGCTCGCGCACACCGGATTCGCACGGTGCGCGGCCATCCGCTCGCGCATCGACCGCGCCTGTTCGCCCGTGGCGGTGTCTTCCAGCTCCGGGACGTTGGGCGGCGGTGGGGGCGGCGGCACGCCGAGCAGATTGTCGAGGATCCACTTGCCCCGGATCACCGGTGAGGTGCGCGTGGCGTAGGAGGTCACAAACAGGATGCTGCCGTGACGCAGCAGTCCACCCCGCGTGCCGCCCTCGTCGAACGTGACACGACGGAAGCGGCTGCCGTAGACGTGCGGGATGCCGTAGTGCTTGGCCAGCCGCTCGTTCAGGAACGTGTAGTTCGCCCTCAGCAGGTCGAGCACGCTGCGGTCCTCGCGCAGGACGCTGTCGACGAACAGCTCCGTCTCCTGCCGGAACGCCTGCCGGAGATTGTCATCGAAGTCCGGGAACAGCCGCATGTCCGGCGTGATCGCGTCCAGGTTGCGCAGGTGCAGCCATTGTGCCGCGAAGTTGGTCACCAGGTTCTCGGACCGCGAGTCGGCCAGCATGCGCCGCACCTGCTGCTCGAGCACCGCGGGCTGGCTGAGCGCTCCGCCCACGGCCACGTCCAGCAGCTCGTCGTCCGGAATGCTGCTCCACAGGAAGAAGGACAGGCGGGAGGCCAGCTCCAGATCGCTGATGCGATAGGGCATGTCGGACACCGCGCCGGCGGGGTCCCGTTCGATACGGAACAGGAACTCTGGGCTGACGAGGATGGCGGTCAGACCCATCTCGATGCCCGCGTCAAAGTCGACGCCGCCGTCCGCGGTGCGCGCGGCCTGATACAGCTCGAACGGCGTCTGCAGGTCGTCCTCGGTCACCGGTCGCCGGTACGCCCGTCGCATCAGCGTCGACAGGATGCGTCTGGCGCAGGTGTCGTCCTCGTCCGGGTGCTCCGGCCGGCACACGAACAGGCGGCCGCGGCTGGGCGTGTCCCCCGGACCCGTTGCATCATACGGACCGACGATCGAGACCTCGTACACGGCCGGCTGGATACGGGGATGCCGGTAGTAGTTGAAGTGGGCCTCATAGGGCTGACGTGCGGTTTCGAGCAGCAGCGACGGTTTGCTCGGAAACGTGACGCCGATGGTGTGCGGGCCGGCGGTCACCGGGACGCGGAGCGTGAGGTGTGCATCCAGGGTGTCCTGGGACGGTTGATAATTCGCCGCGTGCTCTTCTCGGATGTCGGCCGGTTCCACCGTGAAGAGGTGCACCCGCGCGCCATCCAGCAACAGCTCCAGCTCGTGGGGCTCGCTCAAGCCCTCGATGTGCTCGTTGCGGTCTCGCGCCAGGCGGATCGTGATCTCGTACTCGCCGTCGACCGGGAACGTGTGGGGAACGAGGACGCCGCCGCGGGTGCCGACCGGCAGCCCGTCGAGATGCTTCTCTTGCGTCAGATCCGGTCGGGTCCGGACCGTGGTGCCACCGGGCGCGCGGCCGGTTCGCCCGACCGCCAGCCGGCTGATCTTCTCCGCCGCCGAGACGTAGCGCTCCAACAAGGTGGGGGACAGATTGCCGACCGTCACGTTGTCGAATCCGTAACTGGACGCGTCGCCCGGCAAGAGGGACGCGACGTCGACCTCCAGCGCGAGCAGGTCGCGGATGGCGTTGTGGTATTCGGTGCGGTTGAGCCTCCGGAACGTGTCGGTGCGGCCTGGATTCGGCGTCGCTGCAGCCACGCTGTCCAGCGACGTCTCGAGCGAGGCGAGCGCGGCTTGGTAGGTGGCTTCGTCAGGCCGCCGCGCGCCGGCCGGCGGCATCTGACGTGCGCGCAGCTTCCGGACGACCTTCTCCCACGCCTCCCAGTTGGCGTCCAGGTCCTCTGCGCTGATCGTGTCGAGCGCGAGTCCCGCGGTCTGCGTCCTGCTGTTGTGGCAGGACAGGCAATACTGGTTGACCAGGGCGTTGTGCGGCGCCTCATCGGTCGGCACGCTCACCCCGCCGGGGCGTTGCTGGGCGCGCAGCAGTCCGCCGTGAGACCCCGCGTTGCACCGAGACCGGAGATGCGCCTGGCTGACAAGGCGCGACGAGGGAGAATACCGGACAGTATTCGACCGAGAAGCAACGCCGTCAGCCGGGATGCAGCTCCGGTCGAATGCAGCGGGGCTCTCACCGCGGGCTGCGACAGTGCCCACGAACCCGGCGAGTGCCAGCACACCCGCTGCCGTCCAGCGGAACATCCACGCTGTCGGTGGATTCAGCATTCGGTTTTCCCTCCTCAACCGGGTGACCCCTCTGACGGCGGTATGCAAGGTCCTTTATACACCCTCCACGCCCCCGCCAGGCCAGGTTTTCTGCCTCTTCTTGTGGTGCAGACGACGTCACGCCGCACCGAGGCATAGTCGCTCGGTGCGGTGGTCCGCCTCTGTGTTCCGGAGCGTGCTCCTGTCGAGCGCCCCGGCCGCGCGCCAGGACACCACACTCGCAGCTCATGTGGGTTGCAGGATGTGGCGCGGGCCAGCAGGCCTGCGAGGCAAGGCTGAAGCCTTGCCCCACGGATGTCGGCACAAGTACCGGGCATGGCGGAACTAGCTCAAAAGGGACTCCGACGGCCGCGAGGTGGATGTCGTGGTCACCGAGGGTCGGCACGCACGACTGTGTGTGGAGTGCACGTGGGCCGACACGGCGGTCGACCGGAGCCTCCGCTGTTTCAGCCAGCGCTGTCCGGAGTGTGACGCCTGGTAGATCGCGGCCACCGACACGAAGGCCTACATCGCCCGCGACGGCATTCGTGTGGCGCCGGCGTTGACGTGCTCGAGCACGCTGGTCTGATCGGCGACAGGGCGTGCGAGTGATCGGCCGGCTCCCCCGCGCATCGCCGGTTCGGGCTACCTCGACCCGGTCTGCGCGGCGCTGGCCGCAGCCTGCTCCAGGGCACGCTCGCCGCCCAGAATACCCTCCATGCTGTAGTTGCCCTCATGGCAGGCGTACTCGTAGAGCAGCTCGTCCGTGGCCAGCCGCCGCATCGGGAACTCGCCTGAGAAGGGCGTCGTCCAGGTAGTCGGGTCCTCGATGGTGAACTGGTAGTTGAGCGTGTCGGCGTCGACCCGCGTGATCCGCTCGATCACCGTCACGGTGTCGTCCGACCGGCCGTTGGCCGCCCGGAGCAGGATCGCGTCGCCGCCGGCGGCCGCCGCGTTCGCTTCGGTCCTGCGCAGATTCGTGGTCTCGATGACGAGCGTGTCACCCTCCCAGTGCCCTCGCATGTCGCCGTTCCACTGTCGGACGTTCGATGGCAGATGGGAACGCCCGTCCAGCGGGATGATGCGGGTGTCGTGGATCATCTCCACCTGAATCGCCACATAGTCCGGCGTCTGCAGAAAGATGAAGTTGTTGTTATAGGCGCTCGGCAGCATCGGCGGACCGGCCTGCCAGATCATGCACCGATCGTTCAGCTCGAGGTCCTCCCATGTGTCGGCCTCGGCGCGCGCCCGCCGGGCGTCGGTGCGTATCCGCTCGGCCTCCGGTGTCATGGCCGGAAGTCTCCCAGTGGGCGGATCGAAGATCAGGGAAGTGCGCCCGGTCGGTCTCGTCCCCCCGTCCAACCAGAAGTTGTTGTAGGCGCCCACGTTGCCGCCGGCCGTCGTTCTCCGCGCCGCCGCCTGCAGGAGCTGTTCATTCCGGTCGAGCGCCGCCCGCTCGCGGTTGGCGACCTCTTCCTCGGTCAGGAACTCACGATTCGCCAGGTCCTCGGGTCGTTGCAGGGGAGTGGTGGTCTTGTTCGTGTAGGTCCCCTGCAGATCCGGATCACCCCACGGGGTTCGGGGCGTGGTCTGACCAGCGGCGCCCAGCGGCACCAGCACGACGAGCGCGATGACGTTCAACACACCCACGAGAAATCGACCCTTCATGTGACCCCTCCTGTCTCGCCGTCCAGTCCCGTCCAGGTTCGCCCGTGATGGAGCCCGACGACAGCGACGCGCACGCGCTTCATTCTACATCCAGCGGCCGCGGCCTCCTGCCCGCTCGGCGGGCTACTTAGTGGCCCCGGTCATCATGACGGTAGCATTCGGCTGGCGATGCATCCCGCCTGGACGGCGTTGCTCCTCGGTCACACATGCCCCAATGTGCTCCCTCGTCGCGCCTGGCCAGCCGGGCGCCTCGCCACCCTCGGTGCGTGACCGTCATGATGACCGGGACCACTTAGTCTCGGTCCGGCAGGGCGAACACGAAGAGGGCGTTGCCGGCGCGCGGGTTCCGCTTTTCCGGGAGGAGGTCGGCCGGCAGGATGCTCGTCCAGCTCGACCCGCCGAGTGGACCGCCGGCCCCGAAGGCGATGAACTGGGTGCCGTCGACCGCGTAGGTAATCGGATACCCGTTCGCCATCGTCGACAGCCGGCTCCGCCAGAGCTCGTCGCCGGTCCGCGCGTCGTAGGCGAAGACGTGCCGTTCCCAGTCGCCAATGAACACGAGACCGCCGCCCGTCGTCAGCGCCGCCGTGTTGTAAGGCGCCCGGCGGCGCTGCTTCCACAGCGTCTCGCCGGTCCGGATGTCCAGCGCCTGAAACTCGCCCAGCTGGTCTGGCGCGTCGGGATGGAAGTGATTCTTCCGCCCGCGGACACCGCCCGTGCCGCCGCCGCCTTCGCGACGCTCGACCGGGCCGAACGCGGCGGTCTCGCAATTGAGGTTCAGCGGCACATACAAGGCCCCGGTGTCGGGGTGATACGCCATCGCCCGGAGGCTCTTGAAGCCGCCTGTGCTGGGGCAGAAATAGAGCTCTTCGCCGACGACCGACACCATGTCTTCGCGATGGGTCACGGCACCCGTCAGGGGATCGACGTCGACGATGTTCTGATAGCCGAGATCGACGGCGCTCAGGAACTCACCCGTCATCCGGTCGAGCTCCCACAGAATGGCCAGCTTGCCCATGCTGAACACCGAGCGCCGGCCGTCGTGGTCGATCAGGATCCGCTCGAACGTTTCGTCCATGTCATGGCTGTCGCCGGGGATGTGCTGGAAGTACCACTGCATCTCGCCGGTGGCCGGGTCGAGCGCGAGCGTCGAGTTGCTGTAGAGTGCATCGCCATCGGTGCCGCGTGCATCCCGCGTCCACGGTTTGGCTTGTGACGTGCCGTAGTAGATGAGTCCGCTCACCGGGTCGTAGCTGCCGGGAATCCAGGCGTCGCTCCCTGCGCGAAACAGCAGCGGCAGATCGCCCCAGGTGTCGCCGCCGCGTTCCCCGGGCCGGGCGACGGTCGAGGTGCGCCAGAGCACCTGGCCGGTGCGCCCGTCGAGCCCGACGATGTAGCAGGTGTCCTCACGGAAGCGGTCGCAGCCCATCAGCCCCGCCACGATCGTGCCATCGGCGACGATCGGCCCGCTCGAGAACCCGTAGCCCTCCTGGTCGGGCATCACCCGCGTATCCCAGCGCACCTCGCCCGTGCGTGCATCCAACCCGACGATGTGTGCGTCAAACGTGTTCAGGATGACGAGGTCGCGGTAGATGGCAAGGCTGCGCATCTGCGCGGCCGTACGGCGCCGATCGTCCATCTCGCGGCGATACTCCCAGATGAAGTCGCCCGTCCCGGCGTCGAGCGCCTGGACCACGTTGCCGGGGTTCGCGATGTACATGACGCCGTCATGCACGATCGGGGTCGTCTGCGACACGCCCGGCTCGAGTCCCCAGGACCAGGCGAGCCTGAGCTGCCCTACGTTGCCCCGATCGATTTCATCGAGCGGGCTGTAGCCCCACCCATCGAGGGTGCGTCGCCAGTTCAACCAGTCTGCCGGGTCGGGATTCTGCAGCATCGCGTCAGTGACCGGCGTGAAGGTCTGGGTCTGCGCTCGACCGGGACCCCCCGCGGCCATGACGATGGCGGCGCACGCGACTGCGACGAAGGATGCACGAGACGTCATGGAGACCTCCTGGAGCGTCGAGGATTATCGCAGCGCGCCGTCACCGCCTTGTCGGCCGTCAGCTGGGCGGCGCAGCGAGCCGACTCGTGTCGGCCGTCTCGATCGGACGCCGTGGCCTGTTCCAGATCGCGGTCGGCCTGCGCGCGCCAGTCTCGAGATCGATCGGTCACGGATGCGGCACTCAGTCTACTGTATCGCCGCGGGTTGGCGGGACGTCAGGTCCGCCTCGACCGGGAGGTCGCGCGGGAACCGGGCAACATCTGAAAACCCATCTGCCTGAAGTGCCGATCGGTCGTGATCGCGTGGGTGAGCTTGAGCTCCCGCATCACGACGAAGCTGGTGCAATCCGTGAACGAAAAGTCCTTGTCACGATAGCGGAAAAAGAGCCCGCGCGCTTTCTCGAAGCGGTCGCTGTCGACGCGCTCCCACCGAAGTCGCGCACTTCCGTCGATCTGGTCCCACCACTCGTCAGCCGCCGGCAGACCGAGCCTGAACCGGATCAGCGTCAGGGTTTCGTCGACGACGAGGTCCGTGGTGACCAACGTCTGGCCCGCCTCGAGCGCGCCGTCGCGCGCCGCGCACACCCGGACGTGAGCCGGGTCGGCGGCATCCGCGCCAGCCATCCAGCCGGCCGTGTCGACGAAGACGGCGTTCATTTCCCATACAGCCGGGCGTCGTGTTCGGCCGCGCTGCGTCCGTCACGGGATCGTCCGACGGCGCCAGCACGGTACAGCGGATCATCTGGCAGTTCGCCGGCCACGTGCTCGGTCTGGTTCACAGGCACGATCTGGAACGCCGGCCGGCTCCGGTAGATGACGGTGAAGCGCGTGCCTTTTCGCACCCGCTCGACCACGGCGGGCAGCGAGGCCCGCAGCTGCTTGGCGTTGATCAGGATGTTCATCACGTTGCACTATGGTTAACTTAGGTTCACCTTCATCGCGCCCCGCCTGTCAAGCCGTCCTACGGAGTGCCTCTGCAGCCGGGCACCGATCTCAGGGCGTAGGGACGAAGCGCTGGCACTCTTCGCACCAGGGAGGAGGCCAGCCGGTCCGGGTCCGGGGTCACAGACATATCTGGCTGGACACCCGCCGATGATACGTCGTGCCCCATGCTATCCTGATGGGCAGATCCCGCCCGCGCAGGCAGTGCGCGATGCCCAACTGCGGCATCGGTGCGGCCCGGACCCTGCGTCTGCGTTTGGCTTTCGCGTGGCAGTCGCTCGGTGAACGCAGTCCAACTGATGAGGTGTCACTGGGCAACATGGCCGCGTCCAGCCGTTTCGGCCAATAAACTCGGGGGTCGATCGCAACCTGCGGTCGGCCCATTTTTCTCTCGTGTGCAAACAATGTGCAAATATTTCTGGAATTGGCACCAGAAACGGTGACGGAACCGTTCTGCGCCCGGACCTGAGATCGTCGCTCTCAAAGGCGGCGAGCGAGTCCAATTCGGCATCTGGCAGGAACCGTTCCGACTTCCCGCCACCTTGTGAGCCGCCTGCAAGGCAGGCCCTCTGTGCGCCGGCTGGAGCCGTGGACCGCTTCGGCGTAGAATGACCCCGTCGCCCCAACAGACATGGCACTGACCCCCGGCACCCGCCTCGGGCACGACGACGCGACCTGCCGTCGCCGTCCACAGCGACTGCCCCGCACGTCCGCTAGGGTGAGCGCATGGGACTAGCGCCCGGCAC
>SMUY01392409.1_pt1 | contig 10130 bp, 9 predicted proteins | sample 2456441 | NCBI WGS metagenome assembly SMUY01 (sample SAMN11095931, study PRJNA526329) | marine sediment metagenome | biome: Marine sediment; feature: Surficial sediment; material: Deep marine sediment; isolation source: Hadal surficial sediment | place: Pacific Ocean | collected 2014-11 | depth 0-1...
CTACGCCGGCTCTTCGGGCATCGACGTCGCCTGGAAGACGGTCGGGGAAATGCCGGCGCCCAAGCTGGTCACCGCCCTGGCCATGACCTGCGCCTTCGATCCGGGGGAAAAACAGGCGCTCCTGGAAGCGCCGGACCTTGCCGGGCGCACCGATTTGTTGTCCACTCTGCTGGAAATGGCGGCGCTCGGTCCGAAGGACGGGGGCGAGGCCGTCCGACATTGACCGGGCGGAGCCGCCCGGAAAGGGGATTGGAGCCATGAACGAGGAGACCGGAACCGTCGATCGCAAGTTACTGGAAATGCTCGTCTGCCCCCTCACCAAGGGGCCGTTGAGCTATGACGCCAAGGCCCAGGAGTTGATCAGCAAGCAAGCGGCCCTTGCCTATCCGATACGGGACGGCATCCCGATCATGCTGATCGACGAGGCGCGGCCGCTCGATGATGCCGACGCCGGCAAGGGCACGGGCGAACCGGCGGCGCCGGCTTCGGAACAGCCCGGCCCCGAATCCCGATGACCGACTCGCAACCCGGACCCAAGACCGACGTCGCCCACTGGCCGGTGGAGATCCGCCTCAAGAAGGCGGAGAAGGTGTTGGAGATCGATTTCGATGACGGCCGCACCTTTTCCTTTCCGGCCGAGTTCCTGCGCGTCTACAGCCCGTCGGCGGAGGTCACCGGCCACGGGCCGCCGGGACAACGCGTAACCGTCGCCGGCCGGCGCCATGTCGGCATCATGGAGCTGATACCGGTGGGAAATTACGCCGTGCAGATCAAGTTCGACGACCTCCACGACACCGGCATTTTTTCGTGGGACTATTTCTACGAGATGGGCGAGACCCAGGACGAGCTTTGGCAACAATTCCTCGACGCGCTCGAGGCCAAAGGGCTGAGCCGCGACCCCTGAAATTAAAGCGGCGGGAAGCACGCTTGGGGTGACGCCCTAAAGAGGCTCTCCGCGCACCAACCTCGGCAGTTCTCCCAGCACGCCCATGGCGTGGCGCATGAAGAAGCGCTTGGCCGGGGCGATGCGGTTGACGGCGGCGAGACCGAGGTCGCGGGCGATGCGAAGGGGCAAGACGTCGTTGGAGAACAGCCGGTTGAGCCCGTCGGTCGCGGCGGCGAGCACCACATTGTCGAAGCGCCGCCAGCGCTGATAACGCTCGAGCACCGAGCCATGGCCGATGTCGAGGCCGAGCCTTCTTGCGTCCACCAGGACCTCGGCCAGGGCGGCGACGTCCCTCAGCCCCAGATTGAGTCCCTGCCCGGCGATGGGATGAATGGCGTGGGCGGCATCGCCGATGAGCGCCAGGCGGTGGCCGATGTAACGCTCGGCGTGCATCAGCGCCAGCGGATAGGAAAAGCGCGGCCCGACCACCTCGACGGCGCCCAGATGATCGCCGAAGCGCGCCGCCAGTTGGGCGGTGAATTCGCCGTCGTCGAGGGCGAACAGCGCGGGGACGAGGCCGGCGCGCTCGGTCCAGACGATGGAGGAGCGATGCCCCACGGCGGCATCTCTGGTCATCGGCAGGATGGCGAAGGGTCCGGCGGGGAGGAACCTTTCCTGGGCGACGCCATGGTGCGGACGCTCATGGGCGACGGTGCAGACGATACCGGTCTGGGGATAGGACCATTCGGTGGTGGCGATCCCGGCGTCACGGCGCACCCGTGAATGACGCCCGTCGGCGGCGATGGCGAGCGCCGCGCGTACCTTGGTGCCGTCGGCCAGCATCGCTTCGACGCCTCCCCCTTCGCGCTCAAGGCTGACGACGGTCATCGGCGCGATCAGCCGCACCGAGGCGGACGCCGTCAGCCGACGGTTGAGCGCCCGTCGCGTCACCCGGTTCTCGACGATGTAGGCGAAGGGCCGATCGCCGATATCGGCGTGATCGAAGTGCAGGAACATCAGCGAATCGCCGTCCGATACCCTGATGTCGAGGATGGGCTCGGCGTCCGCCGCCATCCCCGGCCACAGATCGAGCGCCGCCAACACCCGTTGCGATCCCCAGGCGATGGCCGAGACCCGCCCGTCGAAGCCGGCTTCGAGCACCGCCGCCGGATCCTCGCGATCGATGACGCAAACCTCGAAGCCGGCGCCGCCGAGCGCCGAGGCCAGGGTCGATCCGACCATGCCGCCGCCGATCACGACAATATCGCTATCGATAACGGCCGCTCCCGCCGGGGGGCGCGTCGCTTGTGTCGCTCGCTCCGCCATGGAAACTTGAGTTTCGCCCGAGCCCGCCCGCCAGTCCAGCCCCGTGGCGTGCAAAGCCGGGACGCCGGGCCAACCAAACGATCGAACTGCCTAAAATTTAGGCGGACGGAAATATGTGATTAAAATATAGGCAGAACCGGCCGCGGCATGACCGGCGGCGGGCCCGGAAGGCGCGGCTTAATCCATTGATATTAGGTGTTTTTATCCGGACTTCCCGGCCTTGGCACGGTTGTTGAAATGTCCAGTCCAACGCCCGCGGTCCCCCGGTGGACAGCCGAGCGGATACCGGCATGACGGCCGCGCCCAGCCGGTCCACGAGCGCCGCGAACCGTCAGGTGTCAGACAAGCTCCGGGCGCGGAGGGAGTGCCCGGAGAGGACCCCCGGAGAGGACCATGAATGAGGAAACCAGATGAAGCTCGTTATAGCCATCATAAAGCCGTTCATGCTCGATGCCGTGCGCGAGGCCCTTACGGCGCTCGACGTTCAGGGCATGACGGTGAGTGAAGTCAAGGGATTCGGTCGCCAGAAAGGCCATACCGAAATCTACCGCGGCGCCGAGTACACGGTGGATTTCCTGCCGAAGACCAAGATCGAGATCGCCCTCGACGACGACATGGCCGACAAGGTCATCGAGGCCATCCAAAACACCGCCAACACCGGCAAGATCGGCGACGGCAAGATCTTCGTCCTCGACCTCGTCCAGGCGATCCGTATCCGCACAGGAGAAACCGATGCAAATGCCTTGTAGAAAGAAATTATCGCTGCGTCTGCAGCCGCTACCCACCGTGCTTGGCGTCATCCTGGCGGCGATGGCGCTGGTTCCGGCCGACGCTTTCGCCCAAGGCGCCCCGCCGCCCAAGATCGACACCGGCGACACCGCTTGGATGCTCGCTTCCACGGCCCTGGTCCTGGTGATGACGATTCCCGGCGTTGCCTTGCTCTATGGCGGCATGGTGCGCAAGAAGAACGTCCTCGCCATCACGATGCAGGTCTTTGCCATCTGCTGCCTTGTCACCGTCTTGTGGATGATCATCGGCTACTCTCTCGCCTTCACCGAAGCCAACCCGATCTTCGGCGGCTTGAGCCGGATATTCCTCAACGGCATGGGGGTGGATGCGTTGAGCGGCACGATCCCCGAATCCGTGTTCATGACCTTCCAGATGACCTTCGCCATCATCACGCCGGCGCTGATCGTCGGCGCGTTCGCCGATCGCATGAAGTTCTCGGCGTTGCTGTGGTTCATCGGCGCCTGGTCGATCCTGGTGTACGCGCCGATCGCCCACTGGGTCTGGGGGCCCGGCGGTTTCCTGGGGGCCGCGGGCGTCCTGGATTTCGCCGGCGGCACCGTCGTGCACATCAACGCCGGCATCGCCGGACTGGTGGGCGCCCTGGTGATCGGCAAGCGCCTGGGTTACGGCACCGAGAATCTCGCGCCCCATAATCTGGTGCTCAGCGTCATCGGCGCTTCGCTGTTGTGGGTCGGCTGGTTCGGCTTCAATGCCGGCTCGGCCGTCGCCGCCAACGGCAGTGCCGGCATGGCGATGGCCGTCACCCAGATCGCCACCGCGGCGGCGGCGCTTTCCTGGATGTTCGCGGAGTGGATTTTCATGGAGAAGCCGAGCGTACTCGGCATCATCTCCGGCGCCATTGCCGGGCTGGTGGCGATAACGCCCGCCTCCGGCTTCGTCGACCCGACGGGGGCGCTCGCTATCGGCGTCATCGCCGGCGTCGTCTGTTACTGGGCCGCCACCGTCCTCAAGCGGAAGCTCGGTTATGACGACTCCCTCGACGTCTTCGGCATCCACGGCGTCGGCGGCATCGTCGGCGCCCTGCTCACCGGCGTCTTCGCCGTCGAGGCGATCGGCGGCACCAAGGGGGCGCTGGAAGGGAATGCCGGGCAGATCCTGTTGCAGCTTTACGGCATCGGCGTCACCGCCACTTACTGCGCCGTCGCCACCTTCGTGATCCTCAAGGTGGTCGATGCCGTGATCGGCCTCAGGGCCGATGCGGAGGACGAGCGCGCGGGACTCGACCAGTCGCTCCACGGTGAGACCGTGCAGTAAGCCAAGCCATCCCGGGGGAAGCACCCCCTGTCGTAGAGGGTGCTCGACGGCTCCGCGGCTCCCGGCGGTTCGTTCTCCCCTTGACTGGCCCGGAAGACTCATCCGTCTTCCGGGCTTTTTTTATCACTCAGCGCCGTCCCAAACCCCAAGCCCCATGAACATATCGCCCAAATTTCAGGCCAACCGCGGGCCAAGGCTTAAAAATTGGGCGGCGCGGCGGGCGCGGCGGCGGAGCAAGCCGATGTATTCTCGCGCTCTAACATGGTTTCGGGGGGTTTGCCGTCCTCACCGTCAGGATGGCGCAATTATTGATCGCATCCTATAACGTCAGGGGACCGAACATGGCGTTCTCTAACGAGTCCCTGCCCCTGCGACATGATCCGGGAGACTTCTTTCGGGAATTCTGTCACTCGCAGAGCCCCGCGCCGGTGGCGCGTGGGCGCGCATAATGAAGGATACCCCAGATGAAGTTCATTATAGCCGTACTCAAGCCGTTCATGCTTGATCCCGTCCGCGAAGCGCTGACCGAGTTGGGCGTGCAGGGGATGACGGTGTCCGAAGTCAAAGGCTTCGGCCGCCAGAAAGGGCACACCGAAATCTACCGGGGTGCCGAATATAAGGTGGACTTCCTGCCGAAAACCAAGATCGAGGTCGCGGTGAGCGACGACATGGCCGAAAAGGTCGTCGAAACCATCGAGAAGTCGGCCCACACCGGCAAGATCGGCGACGGCAAGATCTTCGTCCTCGACCTCGCCCATGTGGTCCGCATAAGGACCGGAGAGGCCGACGCGGAGGCTTTATGAGGAGAAAATGACGAACCTGCGAAATCTCGCCATCTTGATTGGCGCCGTTGCTCTCGTGACCGCGATTGCCGGGCCCGAAGCCCTGGCCCAGGGCAGCGCGCCGGCGAAGATCAACACCGGGAACAGCGCCTGGATTCTGACCGCCACCGCGCTGGTGCTGTTCATGACGATGCCGGGTTTGGCGTTGTTTTACGGTGGCTTGGTACGCTCGCGCAACGTGCTCTCGACCTTGATGCAGTGTTTCTCGATCTGCTGTCTCGTTTCGGTGTTGTGGTTGGTCGTCGCCTACAGCCTTGCCTTCGGTGACGGAGGCTCGGCCAATGCCTGGATAGGCGGTTTCGGGAAATCCTTCCTTTCCGGCGTCGGCGTGAACACGCTTAGCGGCGATATCCCCGAGACCGTTTTCTTCATGTTCCAGATGACCTTCGCCATCATCACGCCGGCGCTGATCGTCGGCGCCTTCGTGGAGCGGATCAAGTTCTCGGCGGTGATCGTGTTCAGCGCCCTTTGGTCGATATTCGTCTACGCGCCGGTGGCCCACTGGGTGTGGGGCGGCGGCTGGCTGCAGACATTCGGCGTGCAGGACTTCGCCGGCGGCCTGGTCGTGCATCTGACCTGTGGCGTCTCGGCGTTCGTCATCGCCGCGATCCTTGGCCACCGCAGGGGCTTTCCCGCGGACATCCGTCCGCCGCACAGCCCCGGCCTGGTGATGATCGGCGCCGCCATGTTGTGGGTCGGCTGGTTCGGTTTCAACGCCGGCAGCGCCCTCGCCGCGGATGGCTCGGCGGGCATGGCGATGACGGTGACCCACATCTCGGCGGCGACGGCGGCCCTTACCTGGACCGTCGTCGAATGGGTCCGCTACGGCAAGCCGACGCTGGTCGGCATCGCCACCGGCGCCATCGCCGGCCTCGCCACCATCACGCCGGCATCCGGTTTCGTCGGGCCCGTCGGGGCGCTGGTCATCGGCTTCGCCGCCGGTGTCCTGTGCTTCTTCGCGGTCAACATCGTCAAGAAAGTGGTGAAGGTCGACGACGCCCTCGACGTGCTGGCGGTGCACGGCGTCGGCGGCGCCACCGGCGTATTGCTGACGGCGATCTTGGGCGCCACCAGTCTCGGCGGCCTCGGCATTTCCGAGACGACGATACTCAACCAACTCTACATCCAGTTCGTCGGCGTCGTCGCCACCCTCGTTTGGAGCGCGGTGCTGACCTACATAATCGTCAAGGTGACGAGCGCCTTGGTCGGACTGCGGGTCGGGGAAGACGAAGAGATCGAAGGCCTCGACATCATCACCCACGGCGAACGGGGCTACGACCTCTGAGCGGCCGGAGATGAGATAGCACCGCGTTCGGGCGGTTTGCCGCCGGGCCTTTTGCCGCCGGCATTGGTCCCCTCACCCGGAAGGTTCCTTGCCTTCCGGGTACTTTTTTGCCCGGCTTCCGGTAGCGGATTGGAGGCTTTCGGTGCTTGTATCCGGGGAGAAGGCCGGATAACATCGCCGCCGTTTATGTTTTGTACCCACAATATGTGGTGCCAGTCCCGGCCCCTGGCCGGCACCGGAGTGTTTTGCCATGGCCCGCTTATCGTCCGAGACCCACAAGACCCCCTTCCTGCCCAAGAGCGTCAGCGCCTTCATCCATCGCCGGATGACCGAAACCGCGGGCCTCGTCTTGATGGTGATGGGCGCCATGTTGCTGGTGGCGTTCGTCACCTATTCGCCGGACGATCCATCCTTCAACCGGGCGGTGGACGGGCCCATCGCCAACCTGATGGGCCGCCCCGGCGCCTTTGGCGCCGATTTCCTTTTGCAGTCCCTCGGCCTCGCCGGCATGCTCCCGGGACTGGCGCTCGCCGCCTGGGGATACCAGGTGGCGGCGAAACGGGGTCTGAGGCTGGCCTGGCTGCGCATCGCCCTGTTGCCCTTGACCCTGCTGCTCGCCGCGGCGGCGGCGGCGGCGGTGACGCCGCCCGAAAGCTGGCCGCTGCGCGCCGGATTGGGCGGCTACTTCGGATCCTGGGCGCTGGGCCAGGCCGTGGCGGCGGTGACGGCACTTCGGATCGCCGCCGACGCCAGGATCATCGGATCTTTGGCCGGCGCCGCCGCATTGACGTTGCTGCTGCCGAGCATGGGCATGACGCGCCACGGCTGGATGATATCGGCGCGCGCGGCGATGCGGCTCATTTTCGCCGCCGGTGGCGCCCTGGCCTGGCTTGGCCGCAATGGCCTCAAGGTCACCGGCGGCGTCGCGCTCCGGGCAAGGGACCGCATCGCGCCGCGCAACGCCCGCGTCGAGCCCTATTTCGACACCGTTGACACCGACGGCCCGGGTATCGCCGGGCGGGGCCACGCCAGGACCGCCGGCGCCCCGCGAGCGGTGGCCGAGGCCGGGCTCGTCGCCCCCAAGGCCCGTCCGACACCGCCGGGCAAGCGGGCGCGGGCGCAACGCCAGACGACCCTCGATCTGCTTCCCGGGGAGGAATTCAAGATACCGCCGCTCGATCTTCTCGATCCGCCCCCGGAAGTTCTCGATCACACCGAGGTGACCAGGGAAGCGCTCGAGAGAAACGCCGATCTGCTGAAGACGGTGCTCGAGGATTTCGGCATACACGGCGAGATCATCAAGGTCAGGCCCGGCCCGGTGGTGACGCTTTACGAGTTGGAGCCGGCGCCAGGCATCAAATCGTCGCGAGTGATCGGGCTGGCGGACGACATCGCGCGGTCGCTGAGCGCGCTCTCGGCGCGCATCGCCGTCGTGCCCGGGCGCAACGTCATCGGCATCGAGATTCCCAACGCCCGGCGCGAGTCCGTGTATTTGCGCGAGCTTTTGGCTTCGGAAGCCTATGAGCGCACCACCGCCAGGCTGCCCCTGGTGCTGGGCAAGGACATCAGCGGCGCGCCGGTCATCACCGATCTCGGGCGCATGCCCCATCTGTTGATCGCCGGCACCACCGGGTCGGGCAAGTCGGTGGCCATCAACACCATGATCCTGTCGCTCCTCTACCGGCTGACGCCGGACGAGTTCAAGTTCATCATGATCGATCCCAAGATGCTGGAGCTTTCGGTCTATGACGGCATCCCGCATCTGCTGGCGCCCGTCGTCACCGAGCCCGACAAGGCGGTCATGGCCTTGCGATGGGCCGTGCGCGAGATGGAAGACCGCTACCGCGCGCTGTCGCAGCTCGGCGTGCGCAATATCACCAGCTACAACGCCCGTCTGGCCGAAGCGCGCAAACGGGGAGAGGCGCTGACGCGCACGGTCCAGACGGGATTCGACGCCGACACCGGCGAGCCGGTGTTCGAGGACCAGCCCCTGGATCTCAAGCCGCTGCCCTACATCGTCGTCATCGTCGATGAAATGGCGGACCTCATGCTGCTGGCGGGAAAGGAAGTCGAGGGGGCGGTACACCGGCTCTCCCAGATGGCCCGCGCCGCCGGGATTCACCTCATCATGGCGACCCAACGTCCTTCGGTCGACGTGATCACCGGCACGATTAAGGCCAACCTGCCGACCCGCGTCAGTTTCCAGGTCACGTCCAAGATCGATAGCCGCACCATCCTCGGCGAACAGGGGGCGGAGCAGCTTCTCGGCTCGGGCGACATGCTCTACATGGCGGGCGGCGGGCGCATCATCCGCGTGCATGGGCCGTTCGTCAGCGATCAGGAGGTCGAAGCGGTGGTGACCTACCTGAAGCGCCAGGGCAGCCCCGACTACATCGATGACATTACCGACGCGATGGAGTTCGGCCCGGCCTTCGCGCCCGGCGGCGGCGGTTCCGTCGATGCCGTATATGACGAGGCCATGGCGCTGGTGCTGCGCGAGCGCAAGGCGTCCACCAGCTTCATCCAGCGCCATCTCCAGATCGGCTACAACCGGGCGGCCCGCATCATCGAAATGATGGAGGCCGATGGCGTCATCAGCGCCGCCAACCATGTCGGCAGACGCGAGGTCCTGGTCCGCGGCATGGACGAGGCGGAACGCTGAACGACCTGTTGAGACTCCACATCTGGAGCACTATGCGGCCATGGTACGTCACGCTTCGTTGAACCTGAGGTTTCTCGCCCTGCCGGCGGCACTTTTCGTGGCCATCGTCTTTGCCGCCGCGCCGTCCTCGGGCAAGACGCCCCAGGCCGCGAACTTGAGCGCCGGCGACAAGGCCGACATCGCCAGGATCGAGCGCTACCTCAACAGCATTTCGACCATGCGCGCGAGGTTCCTGCAGGTCGCGGCGAACGACGAGTTGAGCCAAGGCTGGGTATTCATCTCGCGGCCGGGGAAACTCCGGGTCGAATATGATCCGCCGACGCCCGTCCTCATCATCGGCGACGGCGCCTGGCTCATCTATCACGATTCCGAACTGGAACAGACCACCTACCGGTCCCTCGAATCGAGCCTCGCCGGCTTCCTCGTGCAAAAGACCATCCGGCTCGGCGATGAGGTGACGGTCACCGGCCTCGAGCGGGGCCCCGGCGTGATCCGGGTGAAGCTCGTCAAGTCCGGCGAAGCGGAAGAGGGATCGCTGGCGCTCACTTTCTCCGACCGGCCCCTGGTCCTGCGCCAGTGGACAATGACCGACGCCGATGGACAGGCGACGCAGATCGCGCTCGTCAACGCCCAATTCGGCTTATCCCTCGACGAGGCGCTATTCGAATTCACCGAACCCACCGAGGACGAGAGCACGGCGGATTAGCGGGCCTTCGCCACGCCGACCCGCTACGCCAGCGACGCGTGGCGAGAGCGGCTCCGGCCGCACAGGCGGGCCGGCGCGAGTCCACGCCCGCCCTCCGTACGACTCCTGCCTACGAGAAGCCGGCGCTTCGCTTCGGCGCAGGCAGGTCGGGCGGCGGGCGAGTGGATCAGGCACGAGACTCCACGGGCGGCGTCATTAACCGCGCCTTTACGCCGCCGCCTTAATATGAATGAAGACGGAAAACCGCGCGTGCCCGTTGCCGGGGGGCGCGCATCGTGATAGCGAATGACCATGACCGTTTCCCAAACACGCCCACTGATCGGCCTTACCGCTTCCGTCAACATGCGGCACAATCTGCC
>SMUY01100705.1_pt1 | contig 10129 bp, 13 predicted proteins | sample 2456441 | NCBI WGS metagenome assembly SMUY01 (sample SAMN11095931, study PRJNA526329) | marine sediment metagenome | biome: Marine sediment; feature: Surficial sediment; material: Deep marine sediment; isolation source: Hadal surficial sediment | place: Pacific Ocean | collected 2014-11 | depth...
AAGAAAATTTAAACCAATTGATAGAGGAATTAACCCATCCATTCGTTTTTAGAGATCATCTGAAGTAAAGACCGGTTTATCTTGGCCCCTAACCTATCAAACATTGATGGGTTATCAATAATCTCTACCTTATAAAAAGATGGACAGAGTACCGCCGCATGGGCAATTTCGCCGCATAGGCCACAACCCGTACAAGAATGCTCAATATGGGCAACCGGGTCTTCTCTGAGAATAGTAGGACTGTCCTTTAAAGTAAGAGAAGGACATCCATTGTAACGCATGCAGGAATGATCACCTGTACAAAGCTCAGGATCGACTCCTAGTTTTTGCTGCATAACGCGCTTACCAACCTTTATTTGTTCCTTAATAATCCCCTTTTCCCGTCGGGTCTTCTCTAACTGGCACTCTCCTCTTGAAATTATTACTTTGAGCCCTTCATCTTCCTCATAAGCTTCGGTTAGTACCTCAAGAGACTCCATTAAGTCATACGGGTCAACCGCTTTTATCCACTTCACTCCAGTGCCTTTTAAGGCTTTTTCAATATCCATCCTCACCTCTTCACCCCTCATATTCTTGCCGGACGCAGGGTTTTCGTGATGCCCCGTCATGGAGGTCCAAAAATTTTCAAGAATAATCAAGATAGCGCTTTGGTTATTGTAAACGGCGTTTGCAATACTAGTCGTAAGACCGCTATGCCAAAACGTGCCGTCACCCATAAATGAAATAACCCGCTTATCCGCCATACGTGACAGCGCCGCCGCCGAGGCCAGACCTATACCCATTCCAGTAATCGAATTGCTGAGATCAAAAGGCGGGAGCCCGCTCATCGAATAGCACCCTATATCAGAGGCATAATAAGACCTCCCATAATCTTCCTCAAGCATTTTAATTGCGGTAAAGATAGGCCTTTCCGGACATCCGGTACAAAAAACCGGGTTTCTCTTTGCGACAGGCTGTTTTAAATAAGTTGAAGCCTTTTCCTTATGTTTTTCAGTGTACTCGCTTCTTTCCTTTATCCGTTCTTTCTCATAATTTGATAAAGTGTTTTTTAAGAGAAAACTACCTACTCCCTTAGCGATATGGTCAGGCGTATATTCTCCTGCTTTAGGGAGGATATCCTTTCCAAATATATCAAGCCCCAATTTTGCCCTCTGCGCTATAGCGCGTATCTGCTCTTCAATGAGATTAGGCATGCCCTCTTCAACTATTAACACCGCTTTCTTATCCCTAAGGAATAAGATAATTTCTTCAGGTACTAAGGGGTTTGTAACACAAAGGTTTAAGATGGGGAGTCTCGCCTCTCCGTACAAGTTTGCTTCACCTAAATTATAGAGGCATCTCATAAGAGAGTTGTAAATCATTCCGTGAGTTATGATCCCAATTGAACTCTCGTCTCCATCAAAAAATTCATTAAGCTTGTGATCTAGAATATATTTCTGTGCAGCGGGAATTCGTTCATAATACTTTTTCTTCTCATGATCAAACGTGAAAGGCGGAAGAGGTATAGTCTCCATGTCGGTCTTTAAGTCCTTGATCTTATTTAACATGCTAATCTTAGCTTCCTTATTATCCCCGCATTTCATCTTGTTCATGATATGCGCAACTCTGGTGGACAATAAAAACATTACTGGCATATTTGAGTACTCAGAGAGTTCAAACCCCACTTCCACCATCTTTGCCACATGATCTAAATCGCCTCTGGGATCTATCACCGCCATCGTGGACTTAAGAGCGAATGGAAGGGCTCTTTCTGCGACACATGTGCTGTCACAGCCATAATCCTCTCCCACAATTATCAATGCCCCTCCTGTAACCCCAGAAGAGCAAATATGGGACAGGGCGTCTGAGGCAACATTTGTACCGACTATCTTCCAATTAACAGAACCCCTGATCGGGTAACTTATCGAAGCGGATAATAGAGCTGCCGCGGAGGCTTCGTTGCCTGAGCAATCAAAGTATATGCCTTTTGGCTTTAAAACTGTTTCGTAAGAATCGGACATTGCGTCTATCAGGCCTGCAGTGGGGGATCCGGGATAACCGCCTAAATAGGACACACCTGACTGTAGAAATGCTTTAAGAATCACAAGAGGTGTATCCCCAAAAAGTGTCTCGCCTTCGCCGTAATGTAACTGGTCAAGCAACTCTTTCGAATAACCCATACAATCTCCTTTTGGGACACCAATAAGTATTAAAACTTGATTAATAATTTACCAGATAAGAGCTCTATATACCAGAAGAATTCTATCTGACCACAATTTATATACTAGTTATTTAGAAACCTTGGAAACACGAATATTATCTCTAATTACATAAAAATATTCTCTTAAGGCCTCCTCTTGGCTATAGGTCACAAGATGGACGGGTCTTTTTAGCCTAACCTCCTCTAAAGCCTGATCGGGATCAATAGCTAGATGATGCATTAAGTAAGTCGCTAACATTAGATTAGTCCTTCCCATCCCGGCATAGCAGTGAACAACAACTCGTTTCTCTTGAGCAATTTGTGCAGTAACGAAGTCTATAAAATCTTTAAAATCCTCTAAATTAGGAGGGGCAAAATCATTTATCGGGATATTTTTTACTATAAATCCTTTATGATCTAATAAGTGCTCTTTTTCTTGCAAATTCACAATAACTTCAATACCTTTTGCCTTTAAAAAGTCTAAATCCTCTTCAATTGGAGAAAAGAGACCCGGCATTTCCATACCGGCAATACTTTTTTCTATAATCCATGAAAATCTCTCAGGCATTACTCATTAACTCCTTCTTAAGCTCTGCCACATATTTATCAGCTAGTCTAGTGGGTTCTGGTATCCTGTAAGCCCTGACACAGTTTAGAGCGACACTCACTGAAGTGGATAAATCTATCTTATGCCCGATGGACACAAATACGGGTTTAGTTTTCTTCTTGGTTTTTAAGGCCACTCCAATTTGCTCGCTGTTAGTTGAAAATAGTGGCTCATAAGAACCCGGGACATCCCGGGGTTCTTGATAAGTGCCGTAAAGTCTTTTTTTCGCAATCCCCATCGTCGGAATATTTAGTAAGACTCCGACATAGCAGGCAATCCCAAACCCCCGAGGATGAGCTATACCCTGCCCGTCCAGAATAAGCACATCGGGCTTTTCTTTAAGCTTTTTATAAGTTTTTATTATTGCTGGCCCTTCTCTAAAAGCCAACAGTCCTGGAATGTAAGGAAATTCCTCATCTACAACTTCCCATGCACGCTCAATTTCATTTAGTTCCGGGTAGCTAAAAACAATTATTCCGCATACGAGCTTCTTTTCATTCTTTAATATCGCTAAATCAGCCCCTGCAACTGTTTTTACTTGACTAAGTTCATTTTTAGATACGACTTTATCCCTAAGCTCCTTCTGAATCGAAACGGCTTCACTATATAAAGGAGGGTCCAACTCGTATAAGCTTTTTAATCTGTCTTTATCAATGAGAGACATATGTTTCTCTTATAGCACGTTTAAATTTGGGGGCGTAAAGAAGTTCAAAAGCAAGCTCCTTTTCCGGAAACAGCTTAAGGGCAAATCTCCTTACTTTTGTAAAGTGTAAAAGAGCCTCTTCACGTGGCATATCGTTCTGATATATGAGAGATAATGTAAAATCCACCATGAATTTCAGCATTCTTAGTTTCTTATTTTCTTGGGCTATTTCTTGGGGAACAGGTCTGGTTTTCTTCATGTATAATCCCTTGTAATGTAACAAGTGATAGCTAGTTATATCTTTTATAGAGTATACACCAAACCTTTTTCGACCCAGACTTAAATATGGTTATTTGTCCCCACTCATAAAATTCGGTAGAATCAATCGGCAATAGCGAGCATTCCAAAAGGAAAGTCTATGAAATTAAAAATGGCATTTGTAATGGACCCGATAGGGACAATTAATACCGAAAAAGACACTACCTTTGTGCTCATGCTTGAAGCCCAGGCAAGAGGGCATGAAGTATGGTATTTGGAGCTTAAGGATATGTTTGTAAAAGAAGCTCAAGCCTTTGGCAACGCTACACAGATTAGCCTTGAAAGAAGTGAAGATTTCTATAAATTAGGCGACACACAAACATTACCGCTCGAAAGCTTCGATGCCGTATGGATGAGAAAAGACCCTCCGGTCAACAACGACTTCCTTTATGCAACATACATACTCAGCCTTATTGATGAGAACAAAACGAAAGTACTGAACAATCCGACTGGGATCAGGGAATCAAATGAAAAACTTTACTCCTTATTTTTTCCTGAAATTATTCCCCAAAGCATTGTGACCAAAAATATCGGGCAACTTGAGGAATTTCTTAGCGAAGCCGGAGGACAAATAGTAGTCAAACCGCTTGACGGACACGGCGGAGAAGGGATCTTCTATGTTCGAGAGGGGGATCGCAACGCAAACGTAATATTGGAATCAATCACCAAATTTGGAACGGAGTATGTAATAGGACAAAAGTTTATTGAAAAAGTATCAGAGGGTGATAAGAGAATAATAATTCTAAACGGGGAGCCTTTAGGAGCGGTGCTCAGAGTACCTAAGCCCGGAGGAGAATTCAGATCCAATTTTCATTCAGGGGGCAGCCCCGCTAAATCGGAGCTCACCCAAAGGGACCTAGAAATATGTGAAGCAATTGGCCCACGCTTAAGAAAAGATGGACTTTATTTGGTAGGTCTTGATGTTATCGGAGGTTATGTAACTGAAATTAATACAACAAGCCCCACTGGAGTTCAGGAAATAAACAACTTAGACGGAGTCAAACTTGAGACCCAGATTATTGAATTTGCCGAGGAGTTATGTGGAAGTTAAGAACAGGAGTATAAATGAAAATATCTAAAGACGACATAATTAAGGTTTCTGAGCTTGCGAGGCTCGAATTCAATGAAGAAGAGCTTGAAAAATTTACAGAGCAGTTAGGCAAGATATTGGAATACATTGAACAACTAAATGAGCTTAACACCGATAATGTAGAACCAACCTCACATGTGCTGGATAGTTCCACCCCTCTAAGAGAAGATAAGGTTGTAGAATGGTTAAGCACAGAAGAAGTTCTTAAAAACGCACCAGAAAGTGAGGATGATTTCTTCGTTGTACCACAAGTGATCGAAGACTAAGGAGACACACCCGAATGGAGTTGCCATTTTTAACCATTAAAGAGGCATCTGAGTTAATCAAAGGAAAAGAGTTATCCCCTGTTGAGCTAACTCAGTCAATCTTGGATAGAATCGAGGATAAAGATGAGAAGCTTAATACATATATTACTGTACTTTCGGAAAAAGCACTTGAGTCCGCCAAGAAAGCTGAGGAGGAAATCTCTAGAGGCAACTATATAGGGCCGCTCCACGGTATTCCTCTTGGACTAAAGGACATATTTATAACAAAAGATATAACTACAACCTGCGGCTCAAAGATGCTTGAGAACTTTATTCCCCCTTATAATGCCACAGTGACTCAAAAGCTTTTGGATTGTGGTGCCGTGATTTTAGGAAAAAATAACATGGATGAGTTTGCAATGGGCTCGTCAACTGAAACTTCTTACTTTGGCCCCACTTCAAATCCTTGGGATCTAAAAAGAGTGCCGGGCGGATCAAGCGGAGGCTCCGCATCCGCAACAGCAGCGTCGCTTTGTCTGGGGTCGGTGGGCACAGATACTGGGGGCTCAATTAGACAACCTGCCGCTCTTTGCGGCGTGGTGGGGATGAAGCCGACTTACGGGCGAGTAAGCAGATTTGGGATGATAGCATTTGCTTCATCCCTTGATCAGGCAGGCACTTTGACAAAAACGGTTGAAGATACGGCGCTAATTCTAAATGCGATCTCCGGACCTGACCCAAGAGATTCAACATGTGTGAATATTCCTGTGCCCGATTATACCATGAGCCTTAAGGATGACATTAAAGGGTTAAAAGTCGGCATACCCAAGGAATACTTTGTAGAAGCTATGGATAAGGATGTAGAAGACGCATCTAAGAAAGCTATTTCCATGATTGAAGATTTGGGCGCGGAGGTTATCGAAATATCCCTTCCCCACACTAAGTATGCAGTCCTGACTTACTATATAATTGCCCCTTCTGAGGCCAGCTCAAATCTTGCAAGATACGACGGTGTAAAGTATGGATTCAGGGCTTCAGGGGCGGAGTCTTTAAGAGATATGTATTTTAAAACCAGGGCTCAGGGGTTTGGAAATGAAGTAAAGAGAAGAATAATGCTCGGCACTTACGCTCTATCGTCTGGATACTATGACGCTTACTACTTAAAAGCCCAACGCGTAAGAACTCTAATAAAGAATGACTTTGACGAGGCCTTTAAGAAAGTGGACGCAATTGTGGCACCTACTACTCCTGAAGTTGCGTTTAAGATTGGTGAAAAAACCCAAGACCCCATAAAAATGTATTTATCCGATGTACTCACTATACCTTGTAATATAGCGGGACTCCCGGGGATTTCAGTTCCATGTGGATTTTCCTCGGGCGGACTGCCTATCGGGATACAAGTGCTCGGCAAACCATTTGAGGAAGAGACCGTTATTCATGTGGCTCACGCCTATGAGCAGCATACCGACTGGAGAGAAAAAAGGGCGCCCGTTTAAATTGAGAAATAAATATGTATAAAATTTCTAGAAAAGAATTTCATCAGTAAACTTTAGAGTGGAGACAGAGATCATGACAGAGAAGAAAAAAGTATGCATGCTTTGCGGTAAACCTTCCGAAGAGTCCATTTGCGAATCATGCAAGTCTAATGTGCAGGGCGAAGCAGCTCACAAAAAACAGAAGATGGAAAAACAGGTCAAAGTTGGTTCAGAGGTAGAAAAGGATAGAATTGTAAGAAAGCACATAGATAAATAGGGAAATTTATCCTCTATGAGAATTTCCTATTCCCAAATCTGAAGGGCCTTTTTATAAATCTTACTTTTAGAAACACCGCTATCCACTGCAACTTGCTTGACCGCATCTTTTAAACTGACTCCCTCTTTCTTAAAATATAATAATAAATCATCAATAGTATCAGAATCGAATTCACCCTTGTCTTGAGAATTTCCTTCTATAACTAAAGTAAACTCACCCTTTAAATTATCTCTGGATTTAAGAGTAGTCACAATCTCTGAGAGCGTACCTCTCAATGTTTCTTCATACATCTTCGTAATCTCACGGCCTAAAGAAGCGTTGCGTTCTCCAAATACTTCAGCCATAGATTCTAATGTTTTAATAACCCTCCTGGGAGACTCATAAAAAACAAGCGTCTCGGGGTAATCCTTTATTCTCTCCAGATATTCAATCAATCGTTTTTTTTGCTTCGGAGGAAATCCGAGAAACGTAAAACCGGATGTCGGAAGCCCTGAAATACTAAGTGCTGCAATAGCAGCTGAAGGTCCGGGTACCGAGAATATTTGAACCCCATTCTCAGAAGCGAGCTTTACGATCCTGTACCCGGGATCTGAGACTCCAGGTGTGCCCGCGTCTGTAACAAGAGCAATGCTATGACCCTCCTGAAGCATAGAAAGAAGTTCTTTTGCTTTTTCTATCTCATTGTGCTCGTGGTAACTCGTCAGCGGCTTGAGGATTTGATAGCGGGAGAGTAATTTTTTTGTAGTCCTAGTATCCTCGCATGCTATGAGGTCAACTTGTTTTAAAACATTAAGCGCCCTTAACGTTATATCTTCAAGGTTGCCTATAGGAGTTGAAACAATATAGAGCTTAGAACTCATAGACTAAAGGTTACAATTAATTTTGTTATTTCGTATTACACTTTTTCTTCTGCTCATAGTTTAAGCATTTATCTTTGCCTTTTCCGCCGTTAATACTATCAGTTCCGGGACCTCCATCTAGGAAGTCTTCTCCATCACCGCCTTTTATATAATCGTTGCCCTCGCCGCCATATATGATATCATCCCCGCGGTTGCCCTCTAAACGGTCATCCCCTGCCCCTCCATAGATAATATCGGGTCCGCGGTTGCCCTGGATAACGTCATTTCCGTCACCGCCGCATATATAGTCTTTACCTTCTTTCCCGCTTATCTGGTCGTTACCGCCCAATCCCACAATCACGTCATCGCCCATTGTGCCGGTCAATATATCGTCCCCTTCCGTGCCTACAATGGTTGCGACTCTGCCGTCACAAGTAGGTGGTGCATTTTCAGCAGCTTTCTCATCCCCAGATTTTGCTAAAACAGTATTAGCACTTAAAATCGCAAAAGCAAAAATAGCTATATAGATAAACATCTTGCCTCTCATATACATCCTCCCTTGTAGTCATAGATTTAATTTCAATTAAACTACTTTAAGGAAAAAAAGTCAAGAAAAAACCATTAGAAATAAGGTTTTTCGTGCAATTTGAAAATTTTTCCATATACTTAACATCTAAATAATAATCAGACTTCAAAATTGGAGGATACTCGTATGATCAAGTATGCAATAGTTTTATCACTAATTGTTATATCTCCTTATTTAGCTCTAGCCGACTCCCCCTTCCCTGTATGCAAGGACAATCCCAATGGGATAGTGAAGGATTATTACGAGAGCGGCAAGCTTAAGACAGAATGGATGTGTAAAGACGGTCATCTAAACGGGATCACTAACCTCTACTATGAAAACGGACAGCTTCACAAAGAATCAAACTATGTAAATGATGAAAGACAAGATATTACAACCAGCTGGTACAAAGGCGGAGAATTAAAAAGCGTATGCAATTTCAAAGACGGTAAGCTAAACGGAGAGCATAAAATATTAAATAAAGACGGCTCAATAAAAGAGCTTGCTTATTATAAGAATGGAGTAGAATTAGATTAATTTTAGATCTCTATTCGTAAGTGGCGGAGGGCGAGGGATTCGAACCCCCAAGTCCGTAAGGACGCCGGTTTTCAAGACCGGTGCAATCGCCGTTCTGCCAGCCCTCCAAATGTAATGATTTCAGGAAGTTATGTAACATCAAGCTTCCTCTGAATTTTCACTGGTACGGTTTTTGGTACGGTTTGAGTTCAAATTTCCCAGTTTTTCCACCGCTTCCCTTAGGGAAGCGTCAGGGTGAGCGTATCTCATGGTCATGGAAAGGGTAGAGTGCCCTAGTATCCTGCTTACTGCCACGATGTTAGCTCCACTTTCTACCATGCGAGTAGCCGCCGTATGCCTCAAATCATGAAACCTCAGATTTATAATATTAGCACGTCTGCAGGCATTTTCAAACGCAGTCCTGAGCCACTTTATGGGCTCGCCATTAGCCCCAAGGAAAACATGCTCACTCCCCCCAGCATTCTTTAGCCTTTGCTCCAGCAGTATCCCTCTTAGGGTAGAGTTGACGTAAATCCTCTTGGGCTTCTTGCTCTTCGTATTGGTAGCTTCTATTGTGATAAGGTTGTTTTCCATATCTATATTAGACCATTTCAGGTTTAGAATCTCGCCCTTCCTCATCCCTGTATTGAGCGCACAAAGTATAATCGGCCTAAGGTGCGGCGCGCTACAAGCCAAAAGCTTCTCTTCCTCTTCCAGGGTTAGCACCCTTTCTAGCTTGTTGTTTTCCTCAAAGAATTCAACCTGAGATACTGGGTTGTCTCCAAAGTATTTCTTCCACCTCTTGGCCAAGTTGAAAAGATGCTTAAGGCAAGACAAAGCGCGGTTGATTGTGGCGGGCTTAACCTCTTTAAGCCTCATACGCTTATAGTCCTCAATGTCCTTAGGTGTGATTTCCGAAAGCCGCTTATCTCCAAAATACTTGCATAGGTTCGAGAGCAACTCACGGTCTCTACTCCACGACCGCTTCTTTTTCACGTCCCTAACATACTTGTTGTACTCCTCTGCAAACTCACCAAGCGTAGGAATGCGGGCGTCAAAGATGTCGAACTTACCTAGTCGGAGTCGCCTCTTAGTCTCCTCCATTACCCGCTTAGCCTGCGTCTTGGTAACTATGCCTGCCTCGCCTACGGATCGCTTTATCTCCCTGCCGTTATGCCATAGCCTATAGTACCAGTAAGGGGTTTTAGTTCCGTCTTTGTGCTCATGCCAGCGCTTAAATACTCCCATTATTTCTTCCTCCTTTTCTTCTTTTTAATAAGATTCATTGCATCCACTTCTTTTTTCTCTTTACCAACATACGCCATATATTGCTTACCCTGATACCTGAATTTTGCATACCAATATAAGCCATGTC
>SMUY01284971.1_pt1 | contig 10129 bp, 7 predicted proteins | sample 2456441 | NCBI WGS metagenome assembly SMUY01 (sample SAMN11095931, study PRJNA526329) | marine sediment metagenome | biome: Marine sediment; feature: Surficial sediment; material: Deep marine sediment; isolation source: Hadal surficial sediment | place: Pacific Ocean | collected 2014-11 | depth 0-1...
GGCAGATTCGTAGTAGGCCTCGGCTTGGCTCATCGGGACGATGGTGTCCGAGGTGCCTTGGATGAGCGTCGTAGGCACGTTCGCGGGTAAGCGATACATCGGGGACGCCTGTTGATAGCGATCAGGCCATCGTGCGGGGGGTCCACCCATCAGTTGCACCACGGCGCGCTGGCAACTCGATTTCCCGGCAGCGAAGGATTCGAGATCCGTTATACCCGCCAGCGTTATCACGGCCGCGATCGTTACCGTATTTTTACCCGGCAACACCTCCCGTCCGGCAGCCCACAAGGCCAGATGGCCGCCAGCGGAATGACCAACCAGATAAACCTGGCTGACATCTACCGGATATCGAGCGGCAAGCGCAAGCAGGTGATCCACACCCCGGGAGATGTCGTCAAACGTACCTGGCCAGCCACCGCCAGGATCACCGATCCGCCGGTATTCCAGGGACCAGACGGCATAACCCGCGTAGGTCAAGGCGGTGCTGGCGGCGTGGGTGTGAGTGATGTCGAATGTGTTGAGCCAGCAACCACCGTGAATGAATACAACGACGGGAAACGGGCCGCCCCCAACGGGCAGCCAGAGCTCTCCATACTGCTGCGGTTCCTGGGCGTAGAACAACTCCGCGGTCGGCAGGCCAGCGGCTAACGTTTGTATTGTGGAGAAGCTCACGCCGGCTTCGGTTCGAGGATAGTCGATAACTTCTGCCGTCAACGAACCCCACGCGAACAAGAGTGTGAACGGGATGAGGTTCACGACAGGAAACGTTTCCACGATACCGGGCTGACGTTCTTGATGGTCACATCGGGGCATTGGTTGAACATCGCAAAATTTTGTAACGAGTCGCTGAACGCAATCCTGAACTGCTCGTCGCGGCCGCTTGCGGTAAACGAATCCTCAAGACTCAGGTGTTTGACCTCAAAGCGCTTTTCCGTGCGATGGGCTTTGCAGTCCATTCGCCCAACCAGGCGATCCTGGTAGAGGATCGGCAGGCTGAAATAACCGAACCGGCGCTTTGCTTCCGGCACGTAACACTCGATCTGATAATCAAAATCGAATACCGCCATCGTTCGATCCCGTTGTATTACTGCATTGTCGAACGGTGAAAGGATCTTGACGTTTTTGGGTGCGCTTGGTGCGCGTTGCTCTAACAGTTCGGGTTTAGCAAAAACCTTCTCACCGTTGGGTAATTCAAATGAGGTGAGCGTAGTGCTGGCTTGCGCCTCATCGAGCAGACGCTTGACGGCTGCTCGCAGGGGATTTCCTTTGCGGTTGTAGGTGATCGACTTACTCGTCGCAAACCCGTGGCTCCGTAACGTATTGTCTATCAAGTGCCGGGCGAACTCCTCGGTACTGGGCGGAGTTGTGATTATGTTGCTTGGCAGAACTCGTTCGGTGAGGTCGTATTTTTTTTGAAATCCTTCGCGGGCGCTTATCATCAGATCTCCCATGAGAAACAACCGCTCCAACGCCAGTTTTGCTGGTTTCCAATCCCACCAGCCCTGGGAATTACCGTTGCCCTCGAAATCTCGCGCGCGCAGCGGTCCCTCCGTTTTTATTCGGCGTAAAACCTTGGCCATCAGCTTGTGGTCGTGGTTGCGGAACCAGTGATGTTCACCATTTCTGATCGCCTGCATGCGCCTGAGTGCGAACCGATAGTGCTCCATCGGCAGGTAGGCGGCGGCGTGATACCAGTATTCAAAAATCTCACCGCGACGTTGTAGTTCATCGAGGTGGCGTGGTTGAAAATTAGGCACTCGAGTCGCCAGCACGTGATTATGGGCACGTTCCACCACGGAAATGGTATCGATCTGCACATAACCGAGCTGCCGAATGGTTTTGACCGTACCGGCCCGGCCTCGGCCATACGGGGCCGCCCGAAGTAAGCCCTGTTGTTCGAGTGCAATGCGTCTGAGTTTGCTCAGCGGATACATGGGGGAATGATGTATAACATAAGCTGCCAGTCAGTGGCGCAGTGCAGCTTGGTGAGGAAGCTTGCCGCGCGTCAGCCTCAGTCTGCTTCTGCCTTGCCGTAATCTACCGCCAACCAGTGATCGGGCTGCACCTGCACCACCACGCTGTCAGCTTCATTGGATTGTTCTGCATAAGCAGTGCCGAGTTCTTCGCCCAGGTAACGTTTTGCCATGGGTAGAATTTCGCCATCCTGAGGTGTAATGGAGACGATGGCGCCTTCGACGCTCACGTATTTATAGGGTGGGTCTTCGGTCTGGGCACACAGGGTCACCCTTATGCCCACGTCCAACAGGCGCCCCTTGGCGGACTGGCGTCCGGTGATGAACTGAAGTTCGCCACCTGGCTCGTAGTTATACCAGATGGGCACGGTAAGAGGCCCCAAGTCCGCTCGGTTGATACCAAGTACACCGACGTGCAGGTCGGCCATGAACTGCTCTTTTTCTTTTTGGGTCATTCGGGTCATGGGTCTTCTCTATTTGCAGATATCAGAGATCATGTGGGGGTAAGAAACTTTATTTCAAGAACTATGAAATATTCAAATTGACACCACCTATGCTTGGACATCAAACGATGAGTTAAGGAGAGTTGCATATGAACGTTGTAAGTTTTAATCCGTTGCGGGAATTTGATGATTTCTTCGCTCGGGTAACCCGATATCCAAGCGATAGTCATACTCGCTCGGTGTGGTCGCCCCCCGTTGACATCTCAGAGACCGAAGTTGATTACAGAATCAACCTGGAAATTCCCGCGGTCTCTGCCGACGATGTGAACGTTACCATCAAAGACGGCGTTCTCACCATCTCTGGTGAACGTCACGACGAGCAGGAAGATTCGCACAAGAACCATCGCCTGGAGCGCCGTTATGGGCGGTTCACCCGTACTTTCAAACTACCGGAAAACGCGGATGAAGAGTCGATCAATGCGTCTTCCAAGGACGGTGTGTTGTATGTGGTCATTGCCAAGCGCGAGAAAGAAACGCCACGCACAATTAAAGTCGCCGTGCACTAACGAGATTACTCTGCGGGTGGTCGGCGCGGTGCCTCGTGAGAGTCGCCGCGTCGTCGGTCGGCGTGCTAACCGGTTTAGAGCACAACCTGTGGTAGCCTTCTGCCTCCATGAAATTTGATAAAAAGAAATTCAACAAAGATACGGTTCGCATTGTCATATTCGAGGCTCATACACCAGCCGGGCGAGCGTTCGATGTGGGTCTCATCGTTGCGATACTTGCCAGCGTTACGGCGGTGTTACTCGACAGCGTCGAATCGATCCATCTGGTCTATAGCAGGTGGTTGTACGGCATCGAATGGTTCTTCACGATCATCTTCACGATCGAATATGGCTTGCGTCTATGGTGCATAAACAACACCCGTCTGTATGCGCGCAGCTTTTTTGGAGTCGTTGACCTGCTTGGTATTCTGCCAACCTATGTAAGTCTGATATTTGCAGGCACTCAATATCTACTCGTTATCCGCATCCTTCGAGTGCTACGGGTTTTCCGTATTCTGAGGATGGTTCGTTACGTGAGCGAGGCGGATCTGCTCTCTGAGGCGCTAGTTGCAAGCCGGCGCAAGATAGTCGTGTTCATAGCAACCGTCGCCGCTCTGGTTGTGGTGTTTGGCTCGCTCATGTACCTCATCGAAGGCGCGGAGCATGGGTTTACCAGCATTCCCACGAGCATTTACTGGGCGGTGAGTACCATGACCACCGTGGGCTTCGGCGACATCACGCCGCAAACGGCTCTCGGCCAGGCGTTGGCTTCCGTCATCATGATCATGGGGTACGGCATCATCGCGGTGCCAACCGGCATCGTGACGCTCGAACTCAACGAAGCGAACCGGCGGCGGACCAATACCCGCACCTGTCCGGAATGTTCAGCAGAAGGACACGCCCGGGAAGCCACCTACTGCTGGCGATGCGGTGCCCATCTATACAGAAAGGTCGCGGACCAGGCGGAATCTGACTAGCGCTCGTTTCCCTAATCAACTAATTCTAAAATGGAATTGGTTAGTTGTTTTAGTTTCCCTTTTCTTTCCAATTGGGCACTCTACAATGCCTTTGTTGTTGCATTGAAACGCGATAATTTGTACCCCCGGGGTGCGCCCATGAAGCCACTCGATCAACGCCCCGAACCAGGGCAGAATAGGCGCCCCCTTTTTCCCGGCCCCGTTTAGGAATGACCTCATGAGTTTAGATACGTTCAAATGCAGGAAAACCCTCACCGTCGATGGCAAGGTTTACGATTATTTCAGTTTACCCGATGCAGCGGCGGCCGGCGTCGGTGACGTGGACAAGCTGCCGATGTCCCTGAAAATTCTATTGGAGAATCTGCTGCGCTTTGAGGACGACAACACGGTGAAGGTCGGGGACATCAAAGCATTGGGGAACTGGGCGAGCCGCCCACCGCTGGCAGAGGAAATAGCCTATCGGCCAGCTCGGGTGCTGATGCAGGATTTCACGGGTGTCCCGGGAGTAGCAGACCTCGCCGCCATGCGCAGTGCGGTGGTGGCTGCCGGTAAAGATCCGAGCATCATCAATCCACTATCGCCGGTAGATCTCGTCGTCGACCACTCTGTGATGGTCGACAACTTCGGCGACTCGGAAGCTTTCGAGAAAAACGTCGAGATGGAGATGGGGCGCAACACCGAGCGATATCGATTCTTGCGTTGGGGTCAGCAGGCGTTTGACAACTTTCGGGTAGTGCCACCAGGCACCGGTATCTGTCACCAGGTGAACCTCGAGTACTTGGCCAAAACCGTGTGGACCAAGGAAGAGAATGGCCGTACGTTGGCTTATCCGGATACGCTGGTCGGAACCGACAGCCATACGACGATGATCAATGCGCTCGGTGTGCTTGGTTGGGGTGTGGGTGGTATTGAGGCGGAGGCTGCGATGCTCGGCCAGCCCATCTCCATGCTGATCCCCGATGTGGTCGGCTTCAAGCTTGAAGGGAAGCTACCGGAAGGCATCACCGCAACCGATCTGGTCCTGACAGTTGTCGAAATGCTCCGAGCCCAGGGGGTGGTTGGTAAGTTTGTCGAGTTTTACGGTGACGGCCTCGATCAGTTGTCGCTGGCCGATCGTGCCACCATCGCCAACATGGCACCCGAATACGGGGCTACTTGCGGCTTCTTCCCAATTGATCAGGAGACGATCAACTATCTGAAGTTGTCCCATCGTCCGGCTGAGACCGTTGCTCTGGTCGAAGCTTATGCCAAAGCCCAGGGTCTGTGGCGGGAGAGCGGCATATCCGAGGTAACCTACACCGATACCCTGGGATTGGAGCTGAGTCAAGTTGTGCCGAGCCTCGCGGGTCCCAAACGCCCTCAGGATCGGGTCGCCCTGGCGGATATGGCGACAGCCTTCGATGAGGCTTTGGACATGCAGGGGCGTTCTGCGGACAAAGACACCCAAATCGCCGTGTCCGGTAGCGATTACACCCTGGGGCACGGAGACGTGGTCATCGCTGCGATTACCTCCTGCACCAACACGTCTAACCCTGCCGTCATGTTGGGTGCCGGGTTGGTTGCCAGGAAAGCGCTGGCGCGTGGGTTGACGGTCAAACCGTGGGTAAAAACCTCCCTGGCGCCTGGATCCAAGGTGGTTACGGAGTATCTGGAGAAGACTCATCTTCAGGATGAGCTCGATGCGCTCGGCTTCAACCTGGTTGGTTATGGCTGCACAACCTGCATCGGCAATTCCGGGCCTTTGCCGGAACCGATATCTGCGGCAATCGAGAGCGGTAATCTGGTAGTCGCCTCGGTGCTTTCGGGTAATCGCAACTTCGAGGGGCGGGTACATCAGGAAGTGCGCACCAACTGGCTTGCATCACCACCGTTGGTTGTGGCGTATGCCCTTGCCGGTACCATGCGCATCGATCTCAGTTCGGAGCCTCTCGGCCAGGACGCTCGAGGAGAAGATGTCTTTCTGAAAGATATCTGGCCGAGTAACTCAGAGATTAACGAAGCCGTCGCGCTGGTGTCTGCGGACATGTTCGAGCGCCAGTACCGGGACGTTTTTACCGGTCCCGAGGCCTGGCGAGCGATCGACGTCTCTACCAGCGGAACCTACGGTTGGGAGAATTCGACCTACATCAAGCAACCGCCATTCTTCTCTGTGGGGGATGATCTCGATCAGCCGGTCGAAATTGCCAATGCACGGATTCTTGTCGTGTTGGGGGATTCCGTCACCACGGATCACATTTCCCCGGCCGGCGCGATCCAACCAGATAGCCCCGCGGGGCAATATCTGCAGCAGCACGCCGTGAACGTTGTCGACTTCAACTCATACGGGTCGCGGCGCGGCAATCACGAAGTGATGATGCGCGGTACGTTTGCCAACATCCGCATCAGAAACGAAATGGTACCGGGTGTGGAAGGAGGTTATACGAAACATATTCCCACCGGCGAGACGCTCAGCATCTACGATGCCGCCATGCGTTACCAGGGCGAAGATACCCCGCTGGTGGTTATTGCAGGCAAAGAGTACGGCACGGGTTCGAGCCGCGATTGGGCGGCAAAAGGCACGCGGTTGCTCGGTGTGAAGGCGGTCGTAGCTGAAAGTTACGAGCGCATTCACCGCTCCAACTTGATCGGTATGGGTGTGCTTCCCCTGCAATTCAAGGAGGGTGACGGCCGGGTGAGCCTGGACTTGAGCGGTGACGAGATCCTCGATATCCGCTTGCCGGAAGGTACCCGGGGGATCACGCCACGCCAGACTCTCCTGCTCACGGTACGCAAAGGCGATGGCAGTGAACAAGTCATCGAAGTGCTAAGCCGGTTGGATACGGACAATGAAATCGCCTACTTCAAGTGCGGAGGCATATTGCAGTTCGTTCTGAACAATCTCGTCGCCGCCGCGGGTTGAGGCTGTCGAGCTTATTCTGCACAGGATCACATGGACTTAGCGCGTCCTTCAGCCGTGGTCTTCGACCTGGACGGACTGCTGCTCGATTCCGAGCGGCTCGCTCGTGGCTGCTTCGTAAAGGCCTGTCGCTCAAGTGAGTGGGAACCGGATATGGGCGTTTACAATCTATGTGTCGGCACCACCTATGAGGCTACGGAACACATCCTGAAGGACGGTTTCGGATCGAAGTTCCCCTTCGATCAAGTCTCTGAACTCTGGGGGAAGTTGTATCTCGACCATGCGCTCCATCGTCCCATCAAGGTCAAGCTGGGTGCACTGGAGTTACTGATCCGATTACAGACGCTTGGCATACCTTGTGCACTCGCCACCTCTACGCAGCGTTCCACGGCGCTTGCCACACTGGGCCACGCGGGTCTCGAGGGATATTTTGCTCACCTGGTTTGTGGCGGGGAAACAGCGCGCGGCAAACCGTATCCTGATCCCTACGTGGAAGCAACCGAGCGGCTGATTATGAGCCCCGCAAGCTGTTGGGCGTTGGAAGATTCAGACAACGGGGTACGCGCCGCTCACGGCGCGGGTCTCGAAGTATTCCAGATACCGGACCTGCTGGAACCGAGCGCCGAAGTGCGTGAACTCGGTCATCACATCCTGGATGATCTCACCCAGGTTGTCGCGCTGCTGGATGAGCTAACCAACCGATAAATTTTCAGGAGTGAACTAAACTGTTAGTTAGAACACGTTTCCAACCGCCAGACCACGTTATGTTGAACCGGTCGTAATCCGTGCTGAACACGGGTTGTAGTAGACGAGAGGCTATTTTGATCAATCGCAAAGAATCGAAGCTCATTGCCCTGGAGCGCCGCAATCAGGCGATCCGATCCAAGCAAAGACCCAACCCCCCGATAAACGGGCAAAGGGGTCAACAGGCACAAGTAAGAACGCCCGGGTCAGAAGTACATCGAACTTAATACAAACGTGAGCGTCAGCCACATCAACACGGTTAGTGGCGCGCCAACTTTGACGAATTCGAGAAAGGTGTAGTTCCCCGCACTCATTACAAGCAGATTTGTTTTGTATGCCATGGGCGTTGCGTAGCTCATGTTGGCCCCAAAAAGTACCGCTAAAACAAACGGTTCCGCAGGTAATCCGAGCTGATGCGCGATGCTGATGGCAATGGGTGTCCCGATGACGGCCGCTGCGTTGTTGGACACGACGTTGGTTAATACAGCCAGAAGCGCCATGAGTGCCGAGAGAATGATCGTCGGGCTTGCACCGGCCGTGACGAAAAGAAAAACAGCAGTGACATAGTCGGTTGCACCGGTGGTGACCAGCGCTTTGCCGAGGGCGAGACTTGCTACCACCACAAAAAATACCGAAGGGCTTATCGCACGAATGGCAGCACCGAGGTTGAGGCAGCGAGTGATCAGCAATAACGCAACGCCTGCGGTTGCGCTGACGGCAATCGGCATCACACCGGTAGCTGCGAAAGCGATCACAAACAACAGTATCGCCAGCGCAATGGGCGCTTTGCGGGTTCTGGGAAGATCGACACTCGCATCGAGTACCAGAAACTCGGTGCTCTGCTTCAAGTTCGCAATCTGATCCCGTGCACCCTGCACGAGAAGGATGTCGCCGGGCTGCAGGATGACCTCCTGGATCTCCTCGGAGGGACGCCAGACGTCTTCGCCTGCGCGGTGCACGGCCAGCACGACGAGCTGGTAACGGGCAAGAAAGCGTGCAAACCGCAAGTTGGTTCGATCCAGGCTCGAACCCTGCACGACGGCAACTTCCGCCAACATTTGATTTTCGGCGGACAGGGGGTGCGCTTCGTCCACCTCTTGGTCTTCGGAATAAAGTTTGGCTTTGAGTGCCTCTGCGAAGGACATCAGTTTTGCCGGTGTGTCTCGAACCCGCAGGCGATCGCCTGCTTTTAAGGTGACGTCTGGCAGAGGCAGTATGAACGTGTCGCCGCGCCGGATGCGCACCACGTGCATATCACCACCAGTCAGGGCCATGGCGTCGGAGAGCGTTTTGCCTGCTACCGACGCGTCCTCTTCGATATGCAGTCGTGCTTCGAAAATGCGCGGCGACGTGTCGCCGAGCCCGATCTCCCGGTCAGGGAGCAATCTCGGTGCAATCAACCATAAGTAGACGATGCCGACACCGGCCGCGATGGAAGCAGGGACAAGAAAGTCGAACATGCCGAATCGTTCCAGGCCGAGGTCCACCGCGACGCTGACGACGAGCAGGTTGGTTGATGTGCCGATCGTGGTGCCCATGCCACCGACGAGCGTGGCAAACCCCATGGGCATCAGTACTTTTGCAGACGAAGAAGAAGTACGCAGGCAGACGCTGATGAGAATCGGAAGCAGGAGTACGACAACCGGGGTGTTGTTGACGAAAGCGGACAAGACCGCACCGACGATCAGCGTTGCGAGGAAAGAGAGAAATGGTGCACGTCCCCAGAGACGGCCCAGTACGCGCCCGACGGGCTCCAGCGCACCGGTATGAACCAGCCCTTGCCCTAATACCATTAGCGCACAGACCGCGATGAGTGCTTCGTGGCCAAAACCGGAGAAAAAATCGGTGGGTTCTAATCCTGCAAAAGGAAACAGTGCAAATCCCACGGCCAGAACGGCGATTAATCCCAGGCTTGAGATCTCCAGTGGAAAGCGTTCCCGGGTGAACAGGTACAGAGTCACCACGGTCAGGAGCATCGCAGCTATGGCGTGGGCATTCGGGCTGACGATGGGTGCCAGTTCGTTCATAGTAGCAAGCGTATTGATAGTTGTGCGGGACGCGCTAGAACACCAACGCGACTACCTCCGCGAAGCTTGCCACGAAGTGAGCCTCAATGCCTTGTCGGATGTGGGCGGGTACTTCGTCGTAATCGCGTTCATTGGCTGCAGGCAGAATCACAGTTTTGATTTTCTGCCGTTTGGCAGCCAGCAGCTTCTCCCGAATTCCTCCGATCGGGTACACCTTCCCGGTCAACGTTAGCTCTCCTGTCATGGCGCAGTTGGCCTTTATCTGTTCGTTTCTGGCTAGTGATAGAAGTGCACATGCCATGGTGATACCGGCACTGGGACCATCTTTCGGAGTCGCCCCGGCGGGGACATGCAGATGGATGAACGCGTTGTCGAAGTAACCGTTTGGTACTTGAAACTGCGGGGCGTTGGCGACGAGGTAGCTGTGAGCAATGTTTGCGGATTCCTGCATGACTTCACCGAGTTGTCCGGTGATGCGCAACCCCGCCTGACGATCGTGTACTCGTGTGGCCTCCACCGGTAAC
>SMUY01250159.1_pt1 | contig 10127 bp, 14 predicted proteins | sample 2456441 | NCBI WGS metagenome assembly SMUY01 (sample SAMN11095931, study PRJNA526329) | marine sediment metagenome | biome: Marine sediment; feature: Surficial sediment; material: Deep marine sediment; isolation source: Hadal surficial sediment | place: Pacific Ocean | collected 2014-11 | depth...
GGAGTTTAGAAATTGGTGCGTCTCTTGGTGTTGTTCATGGTGTTGGACGAGCAATCCCATTAATTCTATTGTCAACGTTAGCAATTTTAGGAATTAATGCAACAAAAGGTCTTACAAGAAAAAAAGAGTCTATAGAAAAAGCTACAGGAATAATGCTTATTGTAATTGGGGCATTTTTGATCATAAACGGTCTTCCAGAAGGACATGAATGGTATGAAGAGACATTTATTCATCAAGGATGGAATGTGCTAATTGAATTAACTCTAATTCCTGCCGAATTTGAGATGGATGAGCATGAACATGGAGTTGAAGAAGGCCTTTTCAAAACCATTATGCCGATAATTCTTTTTGTGCTAATTGCAGTCCCCATGATATGGTACTCAATTCAAAGAAAAAGAAAAGTTATTGAAGGAAAATCATGAAAATTGAAATTCTCACTACACCTAGTTGTTCAAACTGCAGTGTTGTTGAAAAGATGCTTGATGAAATGAAAGTTTCTTATGAAGTAATTGATGTAACTGAAAAACCAGAATATCTAGAAAAGTATCCAATATTCACTGCTCCAAGTATTGTGATAAATGAAAAGCTAGAGTTTACAGGCGTTCCAAAAAAAGAGAAACTAGTTGAAAAAATAAATCAAACCTAGTTTGTAATATTTGAGACTAAATTGAGAAGAATATACCTAAAATGATAAATTAGAAGAAACGGTATTTGATTTTATGATGTTAAATTACGATTACCCACTGTATAGACCACCATCAGAGGCCCAATCATTAATTTTTCAAGTTACGGTAGGTTGTTCATTCAATGAATGTTCTTTTTGTGATATGTATAGATCAAAAGAATATTCTGAAAGATCATGGGATGAAGTAAAACTCGAAATTGATATGATGGCAAAACAACTTCCTGACACAGCAAGAATTTTTCTTGCTGATGGGGATGCACTCAATCTTTCAACTGATTATATGATAAAAATTGTGAAATATCTTTACGAAAAATTTCCAAATCTAGAACGAGTTTCGTGTTATGCAATGCCTATGAATGTTCTTAAAAAAACACCAGAGGATCTAAAACAAATGTTTGATGCAGGTCTAAAAATGTTTTATTTAGGAATTGAAAGTGGTTCTGATATTGTTCTCAAAAAAGTAACAAAGGGAGCGCTAGGTCAAACTATAATCAAATCAGTAAAAAAAGCAAAGGAGGCAGGCTATACAATGTCTTGTATGATAATTCTTGGTTTGGGAGGAAAAAAGTATTCTAAAGAACACATCAAAGGAACTGCAGAAGTCATTAATGCGTCAACTCCTCACTATGTAGGGGCTCTAACATTATACCTAGAAAATGGGATTAAAGATGAATTTTTAACAAAATATAATGGAGAATTTGTTGCATTGTCTGATGATGAAGCATTAAATGAATTAGAAGAACTAATTAACCAAATTGATGTAAAGGATGAGATTATTTTTAGAACCAATCATGGTTCAAACGCTTACACCATAAAGGGAACATTTCCCCAAGACAAAGATGCAATGTTAGAAAAAATTTCTTGGATGAAAAATCATCCAGAAGCAATTAGACCAAAAGGTCTTAGAGGATTCTAAATTTAATTTTAGTTTGCATTACAAATAATTCAATTAATGGGCCCACGGGGATTTGAACCCCGGATCTTCGCCGTGTAAGGGCGACGTCATAACCGATCTGGACTATGAGCCCAGCAAACTACCTCGTTAAAATCCATTTAAACTTTGAGAATATTTTTTGTAAAGATTTTGAAAAATGAAAAGTTTAGAAAAACAGTAAACATTACTATCGAAAACCAATGCTTAATAGATGGCTCATGATTTTTTATACCTCATGACAAATTTGATAGTTTCAAAATTTGGCGGTAGTGCAATTGGAGCAGATGGATTATCGGTTCCAATAATTATTCAAAGAATAAATGAATTGAAAAAAAATGCTAAAGTTATTGCAGTTTTTTCTGCGCCACTTACAATACAAAATGGAAAGACTAGATCATTAACTGATATTGTTTTAGATTTAGGAAGAAGAGCAGGAAACGGAGAATCACCAAATATTGATGAGGTAAAGCAAGCATACGAAAAAATTCTAGAATTAGTTAGTTCAAAAAATCAAGAAGAGTGTAAGAATGTCATTAATTCATACTTGGATAACACCAAAAAAGCACTAGATGAAGCAAAACAGAAAGGAGAATTTGCTGATGAAGTTCGTTCAAAGGCTTTAGCATATTCTGGCGAAATACTCATGTCTCAAGTCATGAATTACATCATGAGAGGACAGGGAATCAAATCAGGTGCCGTACAGTTAGATTCTTGGCCCATTATTACAGACAATAATATCGAGTCTACAAATTTTCTAGCATCAGAATCACTAGAAAAAATCCAACCACTAGAAAAATTACTTGATGAAAACGAGGTAGTTTCAATTGGAGGTTTTATTGGAAAGACTGTAGATGGAATAATTACAACGTATGAACGAGGTGGTTCGGATCGTACTGCAGCAGATTTGGGAATTTTACTTCATAAAAAATTTGATACTTCAATTGATTTTGAAAAAGATAGTGCAGTTTTTTCGGCGGATCCAAAAATAGTTGGTGAGGGATTAAGTGAAGTTGTACAGCTATCCTACAATGAAGCACGATTAGCAGGAATGTTTGGAATGAAAATTCTCGATCCTATAGCTATCAAGGAGATAGTAGAGCATGGAGTAGACATTCCAATAATTATTACAAATATGAAGGAGCCAACTAAAATTACAACTATTAAACGAAAGCCTGATGCTCAAAATGGTCATCCGCTGAAAATAGTTGCAGGAAAAAGAAATTGTGCCATACTAAGAATTGAAACAAAAACTGCAGAAAGATTGTTAGATTCTCTTGAAAACGATAAGCGATATAGTGAATTCATCATATTATCACCATATACAAAAGATGGAGTAGAATTTACTAGAGTTTTGTTCCTTGATGGTGATTATGTAAAAAGAAATGAAAAATATCTACTTGGGTTTGACTCACTTGCCACTATTACCTACAACAGAGGAGTCATTACACTGATTGGAGATGAAATGTGGCGAGTTCAACAAATTGCATCAAAAGCTAGTGCAAAAATTGGTGAAGCAGGATTAAACATTTTGAATATGGATGCACAAGAAGAAACATCGAGAATAATTATCGTTGTAGAAGATTCTGGAAAAAATATTGAAAAAGCAATTGAAGCAATTCATTCAGAAAGATCAAAAATTAAATTCGTTTAAATAAAAAACAAATTCACAAGGCGCTTCCGGTTTTTGCCAGAAGTGCCTAGGTGGGTTTGTTCTTGGACCTTTATCATGAATCAGTCCGGCGTTACCCAAAACACGCGTTAATTATTGTGAGCTATTCTGATATTTAGACCTGATCTATATAGAATATCAAGGTGTACGCTCGGCCATGAACCAAAGTACTAGTCCAATTCCAATCATCACGTACCATTTGAAATTTCTTTTATCACCGAAAATTTTTGATGTTGCAAGTTCTTCATCTCGATAAATTGATTTTCGTATTTTTCTCATCTCAAAACCTTGACCAATTAATCCCGTTACAAGTAATACAATTGCAACTCCACCCATTATCCAATCCATACTTATTGTAGATTTTTTTGAGAATATTTAGTTTCTAAAAGTGTGGCTGAAACTAAGACAATTCTTTAAATTACAATGATTTTTTTCATTCTCCTATGAAAGAAGTTGGAAAGATTTGGATGAATGGCAAACTTGTTCCCTTTAAGGACGCAAAAGTACATGTCCTTACCCATGCTTTGCATTATTCAACAGCTGTGTTTGAAGGAATAAGATGTTATAATACTAAAGATGGTTCTGCAATTTTCAGATTACCAGAGCATGTTGATAGATTATTTAGATCAGCAAAATTGTATTCAATGAAAATGAAATATTCAAAAAAACAGATTTCAGATGCAATAATCAAGACTGTAAAGACAAGTAGACTCAAAGAATGTTACATTAGACCAATTGCTTACTGCGGATATGGAGCAGTAGGATTAACTCCTCCTCTAAATAACATAGATGTTGCCATTGCATGCTGGGAGTGGAAGATGGGTGAATCAAAAGCAGGAAAATTTTCTGGAGCAAGATGTAAAATTTCAAGCTGGATTAGAATTGATTCGAGATCACAACCCATGAAGGCAAAGGCTGCTGCAAACTATTCAAATGCAGCATTAGCTCGTGTTGAAGCTTTAGAAAATGGATACGATGAAGCAATCATGCTAAATTTTGATGGAAAAGTTGCTGAAGGGAGTGCAGAAAATATTTTCATTGTCAAAGATAATCAAATTTTGACTCCCCCTCTATCGACAGGTGTTTTAGAAGGCATCACAAGAGACAGTGTAATTCAGATAATTAAAGAAAATGGTGGATATTTAGTTGAATCTGATTTGGAAATAGATGATTTGTACTCCGCAGATGAAGTGTTTATGACAGGAACTGCAGCAGAGGTAAAATCAGTAACTCAGATAGATAATGCAAAAATAGGAAACGGAAAACTTGGTAAAATTACTAAAGCATTACAAAAATCCTTTACAAATGTTGCAATGGGTAGAGATGAAAGATTCCTTCCTTGGCTCACATACATTTAATGTGAGTTTTTTATTCTAAATACAGCAAGGTAATTGTAAATGGAATCCTGTTCAACTGGCAATTCACAAGAAATCTGTTGGTTTTGTAAAAAAGGAAGGCATGATGAATGTATGAAAGAGATTCCAGTAGATGGAAAATCTGAGGGACCTCATGACTGTACTTTTGATACAAAAATGATCACTTGCAAGTGCAAGCATTAATCAAAAATTTTTCAAAATAAAGCGGGTCTATTGAGACCCGCACCGTTTTTGGTTTTATTTTAGACCCAGTTTTATAAATTCTAGATTTACACCACAAATTAGGAAATTTAAGGAAAAATTACAGTTCCATTAGTGAATATCACTGAAGGGAATTTACAGTCAGTTACTCTAATTATTGAAACTGCAAGAGAAGCAGTAAAACAAGGGTTGAAAAGCGATCCCGAATCTTCTAGATATGATATTGCTTTTTCATCTAAGGAACATGATAGAACAAGAGAAGTAGTTTCAAATTTTATCGACAGAAGGCATGATGAAGTATGTGAACCAATCAAGTGCAACCCAGTTTGTTATTGCGACTGAAACCGGCATCTTATACCGAATGAGAAAACAAAATCCTGATAAGACATTTATTCCAGCTTCTGAAAAAGCAGAATGCCAATATATGAAGATGATTACACTGCAAAAAGTATATGATTCTCTTATGTAAGATAAGTACGAAGTTAAAGTTTCAAAAGAAACTGCTGACAAAGCTCGTCTCGCCATAGAAAGAATGCTCGCAATTAGTTAAACTGGACTTAATTCCTTACAAATTCTTTAAGTGCGATTACGATTTGTTATTATGTGTTGATTTTTAATTAATGGAAATAATTGGCCGTGGATTTAAGCAACTCATGCAGGAGTCTCCAATGTATTTTCATATGGGACTAAAGTACGCAGGATACAAGCTGTTTAACAAAAAAAGTCCATTTTTTGGCTCAGCTGACATCATCAATGTCTGTAATTTGCACTGCAAACACTGCTATTGGTGGCTAAACCGAAAAGAGAACGAAGAACTGACAGTTGAACAATGGAAAAAAGTAATTGATGAGAAATTCAAAAAACAACACGTTTTCATCGTGTTTCTTGTTGGTGGTGAGCCTATGATGAGGCCTGAAGTTGTTGAGCTTTTTGTAAACGAGTTTCCAAAACGAGTTTGTGTGGTAACAAATGGAACTTTCCCACTACCAAAATTCAAGAATCTCTATTTTTATTGGGTTTCAATTGATGGAACACAAAAAATACACGATGATATCAGAGGGAAAGATACTTGGGAGCAAACCAGAAAAAATGTAATCAATTATGTTGAGACTAATGGGAAAAAGGCGTCCAAAGATATCTGGATATCCATGACAATCAACTCACTAAACTACAAAACAGTCAAAGATGTAATGGAAGAATGGCGAGACTATACGCACAAGTTTGGCATTCAATTCCACACTCCTTTCATGAAAGATGATCCATTATGGCTTCCATTTGGCAAGGAACGAAACAGATTGGTTGATGAATTAATTGAGATGCGGCAAAACGGATACAAAGACTATCTCAGCAATCCCCAAAACCAGCTTGAATTAATGAAAGGAAGTTGGGGTGGTAAAGGAACGACCCCAATTGATTGTCCAACCTGGGCAATTGTTTCTGTTGATCATATGGGAAGAGAAAAGATGCCTTGTTGCATTGGTAGTGCAGATAAAGATTCTATGAAACCAAGATGTGGAGAGTGTGGTCTTGGTTGTTATTCATTTCTAGTGGGCTATGGAATCAAAGGATCTGAAATGATCTCACATTAACTTGATCGGATTATTTAGTAGAGGACCAAAAGATACAACAAAGAAACAAGTTTCTTAATGAAAATAGTAATTTTGCAATATACTTACTTGAATACAAGATATTAAGATAAAGAAAATTCAACACAAGAACCAGTCTCTGTGACAGATTTTTATAACTTTGTTTTAAATTATGGTTCATTAAAACCAAATGATAATGCCTTTCACAAAACCAATAATCAGTATAGAAAATGTTGTTGCATCAGCTACCATTGACCAAAAACTAGATCTCAAAGATATTACAAAGAAATTTCCCGATGTAGAATGGGATCCAGAACAGTTTCCAGGTGCGGTGTTTAGACTAAAAAGTCCAAAGACTACATTACTTTTCGGAACAGGAAAGATGGTATGTACTGGTGCAAAATCTGAAGCGATGGCGAGAAAGGCAGTAAAAATTGTAGTACAACAGTTGAGAAAAGGCAAAATCAAGATAAAGAAAGATGCTACAGTGACGATACAAAATATTGTTGCCTCGATTAACCTGGGAGGAAAAATTAGCTTAGAGCAAGCTGCAAGAAAGTTGCCAAGAAGTATGTACGAGCCTGAACAATTTCCAGGGGTAATTCACAGGATGGTTGATCCAAAAACTGTGATTCTGTTGTTTGCAAAACATCTTTTTTGTTCAGCTTGACAGTCAATGCAAAAGTAAGGGTGAGTGTCCTAGATAAATGTCAAAAATGAAGCGGGTCTAGAGGGATTCGAACCCTCGACAGCCGGATTAAGAGTCCGGTGCTCTACCTGGCTGAGCCATAGACCCAATAAAATTAGCAAACGCTAGATTCGTTATTAACGTTGAGTTAAAATTAATTCTAGTGTGTGATTTTTGTTTCTATTTCGTTATATTTTTCTAAAATTGCTGTAAGTACAGTTGATACTGGAACATTGTTCATTTTTTTCTTTTCAGCTAATAGTTTTTGGTATGCATCAAGTGTAATGTAAACTGGTATCGAACCATTTCCTTCAAGCAAACCTCTAACTTTGTAAAGAGCGGTTTCCATTCCTCTTGCTGCTGATTTTGCAAACTTTGCCTTATCCAAAATACTTCCAAGTGGACCAAATGGCATTTTATAATCAACAGTCATTGTAACTTTAGTTAAATTATCACCTAATGATTTGAATTCAGTTGTAATTTGCCATTTCTTAAATGGGCCCTCTATCATTTTTGCACTGATTCTTTCATCTCTGACAAATTCAGTTGTTTCACAATCCCATTCTAGTCTTTTTCCGTTAAAGTCACCAATAATTCTAAATGTTGTGCCAACTCCCATTCCTTCCTTGATGTCCATTGGAATAACTGTCATGCCAACTCCTTTGTCAGACATTTGATCAGTAACATGTTCTGGTCTTGCAAAATAGGTAAAGACCGTATCAACAGGAACTTTAACATCAATTGATTTACTTACGACGGTCAACGTTGGATTGTTTTGCCAGTCTGGATTTAAAGGTTTTGTCAATTTTTTGATTAGAGATTCCTTTACAATATATTAATCAAAATTCCATAATTTTATGAAAATGAAAAGTCAGCTTTGGTTGGCAGTTTTAGTTTTTTTTATATTTTCATCGATCGCAGTTTCTGAAGTAAGCGCCCATTCTTTATTTAATTCCGCAGAAGAATTTTTGGGTGGGTACAGAGTTCAAGTTGCAACACAGCCAGAATTTCCTAACATTGGAGAAAATTCTCAAATTTTGTTTAGAGTGACAGATGGTGATTTTAATGAGGTAAATAGATTCTCAATGGGTATTAGAGTTTTTTTTAACGATGAACAGGTTTACACATTTCAACAAAAATCCCATGAGGGATCCCATTGGGAAACAGATTTTGTTTTTGAAAGACCAGGAAACCACATCTTTAGGGTAGATCTTTATGATATGCCAGGCGCAAAAGAGGTACTTACCTATACCTTTAACATGAGTACACAAAGTCCATTTGGATATATTTTTTTCATTAGCATAACTGTTGGTGCAACAATATTTACAATAGTTATGGGCTACATTTACCTGCCAAAAATATTGAAATCTCGTTCTAAATTTTAGTTTGAATTGAAGCCTTCGATAATCTAAAAGCAAACAATGTCGTTAAAAGAACCATTGCAAACAATAAGATTCCAATTCCTAGATGAATCGCAACTAATACAGCATGAAGTTTTAGATCAATCACTATAGCACCCAGTGCAATTTGTGTTACAACAAAAACTGCAGCTAAAGAGCTGGTGATCTTTATTTTCCAATCAGCGTTTTTTGTTATCCAACATCCAATTGTTGTTGCAATAACAAGTATTCCAGTAGAAGCTGCGATCAGTCTATGTGTCCATTCAATAAAGTATTTTTCATTTGGAAAAATTCCATTTGGGCAAAGTGGCCAATCAGGACATGTAAGACCCAAGCCAGCTGCTGAAACGTATCCACCGATAAACATCAATGAATACAAAACTATCAGCGATGTTAATGCGAGATATTTTAAAATCAAAATTAATCTTATGTCTAATTCACTTGAACTGTTCCTGTCATCCAAGGATGAACCATGCAGAAATAATCATAGGTTCCAGCTTCATCAAATGTATACTCAAATGTTGTTCCTGCCATAAACAAACTACTATCAAATGTTCCATCTGGTCCATCAGATGGGGTGCCACTTGTAACTGTGTGAGCTGCTGTATCATCGTTTGACCATGTTACTGTTTCACCTGCGTTGATTTTTACCTGTGATGGAACGTAACATTCGCTTGTTTCATCACATCCTAGAACACCAGAACCTTCAGGAACTGAAATTGTTCCAGTAAATGGCCCCATTGCTTTTGGTGGTGAAACTGTTACTGCAGGTTCGGGTTCTGCCAGTAGTTCTGGCTCTGGAATTGTCATTTGAGCTGAAGGCTCGTCAGAAACATCACCTACAATGATTTTTCCCACCATTCCTTGTTCTCTATGGCCTGGAACTGTACAGATGTAATAGTAAACTCCTTCTTCAGCTGGAATAAATTCTGAGGTTCCACCTTCTCCAGGCCTTAGTGGATTGCTTGCACTTGCAATTTTGCTTCCAGTAATAATTCCGCTAAATCCTTCATCTTGAGCAGTAACACCAAAGGCATGAAATGATTTTCCATCATTTACAACATCAAAGATAATTTTATCGCCAACTTCTGCATTGATTGTGGGATTGTTATCAGGATCACCGGGCAGTGCATTAAAAGCTAAAGTTCTAAAATCTGAAGATTCGATAAATGAAAGAGAGATAGGAATTTCCACCCCTGTTGCAACAACAGCTGGTGCTTCTGGTTCAGCAGCACTTCTCATTATAACCACTGGTGCTGGTGATGAAATCCAATAGTCCCACATACCAAAAAAGATTGCACCGCCAACAACACAAATGCCAAGCATTATTGCCATCATTTTGGCAGTTCTTTCACCTGATGTTCTGAAAATTACCGGTTCTGGTTCGCCTTTTGGTTGTTCAGTTTCAGTTTGACTCATTTTCTTCACTTAATGATGGGGGTTCTTTTGTTGGTGTGGATAATAATATTTTCCTCCAAGTTCAAATGGATCATCCATGTTTGCTAGCTTGCCTCTTGCAGAACTATAGATCATGTTACACAAGAATATCACCATTCCAACTAGAATTATAATTGCTTCAATTGTTGCA
>SMUY01260664.1_pt1 | contig 10126 bp, 10 predicted proteins | sample 2456441 | NCBI WGS metagenome assembly SMUY01 (sample SAMN11095931, study PRJNA526329) | marine sediment metagenome | biome: Marine sediment; feature: Surficial sediment; material: Deep marine sediment; isolation source: Hadal surficial sediment | place: Pacific Ocean | collected 2014-11 | depth...
CGATAATCGGACCGCGGTCATCGTCGAGTTGAACTGCGAGACCGACTTCGTGGCAAAGACGGACGACTTCCAGGGATTGGCCAAAGAAATTGCGCTGCACGTTGCGTCTCAGGCGCCCATTTCCGTCAGTCCGGAGGATGTTCCGGAGGACGTCGTGGCTCGCGAGCGAAAGGTGTATGAGGAGCAGGTGAAGGAGCAGGGTAAGCCTGACGACCTCGCGGCGAAAATCGTCGAAGGTAAGCTCAAGAAATTTTTCAAGGAGACCACGCTCCTTGCGCAGCCGTTCGTGAAGAACCCGGATCAGACGATTGGAGAATTGATCACTGCGATCTCAGCTAAGACTGGAGAGAAGATAGAAGTGGCACGGTTCATGCGTTTTAGGGTGGGCGAGTGACTAAGGCTCCTAAGTATTCGAGAGTCCTGCTCAAGCTGTCCGGCGAGGCATTGGCCGGAAACCGAGGGTTCGGCATCGAACCGTCGGTGGTGGACCAGCTCACGAATGAAATCATCGCCGTACACGAGATGGGCGTCAGCCTCGGTGTGGTCATCGGGGGGGGGAACATCGTCCGGGGTGCGCTAGCCAGCGAAAAAGGGATGGATCGCGTCCAGGCGGACTACATGGGGATGCTGGCTACCGTCATCAACGCTCTGGCGGTTCAGGATTTGCTCGAACATAAGAAAGTTGCGACGCGCGTAATGACGGCCATTCGTATGGAGGAAGTCGCCGAGCCCTATATTCGGCGGAAGGCTCTCCGGCATATGGAGAAGGGAAGGGTCGTGCTCTTCGCCGGAGGCACCGGAAATCCGTACTTTTCGACGGATATGGCGGCGGCGCTCAGGGCGATCGAAATGGGGTCACAAGTCGTGATCAAGGCCACGAAAGTGAAGGGGGTTTACAGCGCAGATCCTTCGCAGGACCCCTCGGCAGAGTTCATTCCGTCCATTACTTTCCAGGAGGTCGTGCAGCGGGAGTTGGCAGTGATGGATGCTGCCGCCGTTTCTCTTTGCAAGGAAAACGACCTTCCGATCATCGTACTCAATCTCGAGAATCAGGGGGCCGTTTCGGCCGCCGTTCGGGGAGACCGGGTCGGCACGTTGGTATCATAGAGCTCCGGCACGGCGTCCCAATCCGGAGTGAACCCGATGAAATGGGGTGGTCATGTCGTTCGATGAAGCCAAGACACGGATGGAAGCGGCGGTCGAGGCGGTACGTCGGGATTTCTCAACGGTACGTACCGGGAAAGCCACGCCGGCGCTGCTCGATACCGTGAAGGTCGACGCCTACGGGTCCAAGATGCCGCTGAATCAGGTGGCCAGCGTGTCCACGCCGGAGCCGTCGCTCCTTGTCGTTCAGCCCTTCGACAAGACGCTCCTGCCGGACATCGAACGGGCGATCTTAACGTCGGATCTCGGATTCAATCCCGCGAACGACGGAAATATCATCCGCATTCCTGTCCCTCCTCTGAACGAGGAACGCCGGAAGGAATTCGCGAAGCTCCTCCACCACATGGCTGAGGACGGCAGAGTTTCGTTACGCCATGCGCGGAAAATCGGAAACGACGAGGTCAAACATGCCATGAAGGAGCATGAGACCAGCGAAGACGAGGGTCACCATCAAATGGATGCGATCCAGAAACTGACGGACGCCTGCTCGAAACAGATCGATGACATGCTCGAGAAAAAGGAAAAGGAGGTGCTGGCCCTCTAGCCGCCGGCGATCCCTCGTCGCGATTAAGCTGGCTCGGCTGTCTCTCCTCATGGCGTCTTTGGAACTATTGCAAGAAATCCGCCTCAATGGGCAAATCCCGCGTCATGTCGCGATCATCATGGACGGTAATGGCCGGTGGGCCAAGCAACGGGGTCTACCGCGCGCGGCGGGGCACAAGCGTGGTATGGCGGCGGTTCGGGAGTCGGTCAAAGGCGCCCTCGACGCCGGCATCGAGATCCTGACGCTGTTCGCATTTTCTACCGAAAACTGGCAGCGGCCTCGATCCGAGGTACTTGCGCTGATGGGGCTTCTCCGTCTCTACGTGTCCAAGGAGACCCAAAAGCTCAGGGAGCAGGGCTGCGAAGTCCATGTGCTCGGCGACTTGGATGCGCTCGATGCATCCACCAAGAAGTCGGTGGAGTTCATCATCTCGGAGACCGCCGGTGGAGTGGACCTGCGTCTCAATCTCATGATCTCCTACTCGGGGCGGGAAGAGATTCTTGCCGCGTGCAGGCAGATGATCGCACGGGCGGCCTCCGGGGACCTCTTGCCCGAGGAGTTCAACGAAGCGTTGTTCGAGGCTGCCTTGTTCACCGCGGGCTTACCGGATCCTGATCTCCTTATTCGCACGTCGGACGAATTTCGTCTCTCCAACTTCATGCTCTGGCAGGTGGCCTACACCGAATTGCACGTTACTTCGGTCCTGTGGCCCGATTTTTCCCGGGAGGACCTCTTCCGGGCCGTCCTGGATTACCAGGAGCGCGATCGCCGATTTGGTCGTGTTACGGTTGGTTAGGACCGCCGAGTGCCCAAGCGAGAGCTAACCAGCCGGCTCATGGTCGCCGTCGTCGGGATTCCCCTGGCGGTCCTCATCATCTATTGGGGCGTCTGGCCCATCGGGATCCTCATGGCGGCAGCCGCGGTCCTTGCGGCTCGCGAGTATTACCATTTGACACCGGACGAGACCGTGGCTTTCGGGTGGCTGGGAGCTGCACTTGCCGGGGCGCTGCCACTGGTCGCGGCGCTCGACCCGGACTACCGGGCCTTTGCCCCGTGGGCCTTCGCACTCGTCCTGGGGACGGCCCTGTTGGCATCAGCCCTCTCGCTCTGGCTTCGCTGGCCCGATGGTCGCCCGCTGGACGCTGCCGCCAGAACGATCATGGGCGCCCTCTACACCGGTGGGGCGCTGTCGTTCTGGGTGTTACTTCGCGCGCTCCCCGAGCAGGCTTCCGACAGCGCGACCGCTTTCCACGGTGCTGCGCTCCTCATCTTCCCCGTCTGGGTGACGTGGTTGGGCGATACTTTCGCTTATGGCTGTGGATCTCGATGGGGCAGAGCGAAGCTCATTGAGGCTGTGAGTCCCAACAAGACGGTGGTCGGGGCGATCGGCGGGCTGGCTGGATCTGTGCTGGCGGGCGGCATCTTCGCCTGGCTCTGGTTATCAGACGTTCCCGAATTCGGTCTATCTTGGCAACTAGGGGCAGCGTTGAGCGTTCCGATCGCTGTGGTCGGGCAAGTCGGCGACCTCGCTGAATCGGTGCTCAAGCGCGATGCCGGGGTAAAGGATTCGAGTCGTTTGCTCCCCGGCCATGGCGGCGTCCTCGATCGCCTGGATGCACTGTTTTTCACTGTACCGTTCACCTATGCCCTCCTCTTGCTGATCCGTCCGTGGCTTTGACCAGGGTCGCCGTTCTCGGATCGACCGGCTCCATCGGCCGGGCCACGCTGTCTGTCATCGATCGCCATACGGACCGTTTTCAAGTCGTTGCGGTTTGTGCACACGGCTCCGTGGATGATGTCGCAGCGCAGGTGGTGAAATATGGTGTACCCGTCGCGGTGATGGCCGACCCGGAGGCTCTGAACGGCATCGACGACCTGCCTGACGCCGAGTGGAGAAGTGGGCATGCGGCGGTGTTGGAAGTGGTCGAGGATGTGAACGTGGATGTTGTGGTGAACGCCATCGTCGGGTCCGCGGGTTTGGAGGCGACTCTTGCGGCGCTCCGTGCAGGTAAGCGGCTGGCGCTGGCCAACAAGGAGTCACTAGTGGCCGGAGGGCCGCTTGTGATGGAAGCGGCCCGCGAGGGTGGTGGGGAGTTGATCCCCATCGATAGCGAGCACTCGGCCATTCTTCAGTGTCTGCAAGGTCACGACTCCGGCTCTGTGGCACGTCTGGTGCTGACGGCTTCTGGCGGACCCTTTCGGGGACTCGAGGCGAGCGAGCTCGAGGGTGTCGGTCCGGAAGACGCGCTCCGTCACCCGACCTGGGATATGGGCGAAAAGATCACGGTCGACTCCGCCACGTTGGCCAACAAAGCACTCGAAGTCATCGAAGCGCATTTTCTCTACGGGATCGACTACGACAACATCGAGGCCATCGTACATCCGCAGTCCATCGTTCATTCTTTTGTCGAGTTCACCGACGGCTCGGTTCTCGCGCAACTCGGATTCCCAACGATGGAGTTGCCGATCCTTTATGCGCTGTCCCATCCGGAGCGCGTGGCCGATGCCTCGCTGAGGACATTCGACCCGATCCGGTTTTCGCCCCTGACGTTCGAGGAGATCGACCGGAAGCGATTCGGGCTTTTCACGCTCGGAGTGGAGGCGGGAGTCCGTGGTGGCACCGCTCCCGCCCTTTTCAACGCGGCGAACGAAATCGCTGTGGAGGCCTTTCTCTCGCGGGACATCCGGTTCGTCGATATGCCGGAAGTGGTGGCGCATGTGCTGGCGACGGTTCCGAAACGGAACGTGGAGACGGTGGATGACGTACTGGAGGCAGACGCGGGCGCGCGCGGTGCGGCCCGTGATTTCGTGTGCTCACGTCGGTCGCTCACTGGCGGCTGAGGCCTGGATAAGCTGAATTAGAAGGAAGGTTACGTGGAAAAGGTGGAACGAGTGGGTTGCGGTAGGGGCGGTTATTGTCGCCCCACCAGGGAGATATCAGAGACCCTATGACGATTCTCGCGACGATTGTCGTACTTGGTGTCCTCATTTTCGTCCACGAGCTCGGTCACTTCATGGCCGCGAAATCCGTGGGTATCGATGTGCAGCGCTTCTCGATCGGTTTGGGGCCGACGATGTTCGGCTTCCAGTGGGGCGAAACCGAATATGTGATAAGCTGGGTGCCGCTGGGCGGATACGTGAAGATGGGTGGGATGGACGACGAGGTGACGGGGCGGCTCGAAGGGGGCGCCGAGGGAGCGGCTGGGGAGGAAGGAGAGGAGGGAGAGGTGGCCGCGGAGCCTCGCCAGCCGAGGCCGGGCGACTTCGACGGCAAACCCATATGGGCCAGGACGTTTGTGATCTCAGCGGGCGTGATCATGAACATGCTCTTCGCGTTTGTCGTCTATACGGGTGTGAACGCCCGGTGGGGGCTTCAGGAGCCCGCCGAGCATCGGGTGGGGCGGATTGTTCCGGAGTTGCTTCCCGCCGGAGCGGAGGCCCTTTCCGAGTTGCCCCCCGGAGCACTGCTGGTTTCCATCGGAGGCCGCCAAGTCAACCATGCGGGCGATGTCCGGGATGGCTTTCTCGAGGCGCCCGCCGGGCCCGTTACGATCGTCACGGACGAGCCAAGAATGGAGATCGAGATCGACCTCGCCTCGGATCCACAGCAGAGAGCCCAGATTCTGCAAGGCCTCTTGCTCTGGATCGACGCGGAAGTGGGCGTCCTGAGCCCGGGGTCGCCCGCGGCACAGGGTGAGTTCGAGACCGGCGATCGGGTGTTGGTGGCGGGTGGCGTACCCATAAGCAACTGGTACGACTTTGTGGATGTCGTCGAGGCTCACCCGGATATCCCGATGGAGGTTACGATAGAGCGGGAGGGCCGGTCCGTCACCCTCTCTGTGACGCCGGAGGCCACCTCCGAAGAAGACCCCGTGACGGGCGAGACCGTAATTGTGGGAAAGGTCGGGATCTACCAGCCGTTCGGAGAATTGGTGTATCGGGACGTCTCGCTCACCCAGGCTGTGCAGCTCGGTTACGTGGAGACGGTGGGTTATAGCAGGCTGCTCTTGGGTTTTCTTGGGGGCCTGGTGACGGGTAGAGAATCACCACGACAAGTGGGGAGTCTCCTGACTATCGGTTCCATCGCCGGACAGGCTGCGGAACTCGGGCTGGAGACCTTTCTGCGATTCATGGCCCTGCTCTCTGTGAATCTTGCAATCCTCAACTTACTTCCCATTCCCGTTCTGGACGGCGGCCATCTTGTTTTTCTCGGCATCGAGGCCGTACGTGGCAAGGCGCTTTCGCTGCAGCAGAGACTGAAATGGAGTCAGTTCGGGTTCGTCATCCTCATGGGAATCATGATTTGGGCCCTCTCCAACGACGTCCTGAGGCTGTTCGGGATCTGAAGGTTCCGCTGTGCTCGCTCTACTCCTCACGACTGCCCTCCTAGAGCAGCGTAAATTGGGCGGGGCCGGTACGCTCGCGCAGTTCCTCGATGTCGATGAAAGCGGTGGGTCGGTCCTGGAGAGCGACGTCCAAGAATCCCTCGAAGCCCGCCTTGCGCAACGCTCCTCCGACCACTGCTGAGGCCAACTCCGGACGGTTACATTCCTGAGACAGGTGTGCCAGGAGGACGCCCGCAAGACGCGGGTGGAGCAGCTCGCAGGCGAAGCGGGCGGCAGCGTGATTCGAAAGGTGTCCATGGCTCGAGGCGATTCTCTGCTGTACCGATGCCGGGTATTGGCCGGTTCGAAGGAGTTCTTCGTCGTGGTTGGATTCGAGGATCAAGAAGTCACTGTGTTCCAGGGCGAGCCGGATCTGAGCGTTGGGGCGTCCTAGATCGGTTGCGATCCCCACCCGAGCTCCAGTGCTTCGGTCCACCAGGGCCACCGCCACCGGATCGACTGCGTCGTGTACGGTCAAGAAGGGCTCGACCCGGATCGCTCCAATTTCGAATGCTCTCCCGGCTTGATACGACCTCAGAGGCTCGGTCCCCCGGAAAATGCCGGAGCATGCGGCCCGGGTCCGATCCGTGATGTAGACCGGCGTGCCATGACGGCGGCTGAATATTCCGGCCCCGTGGGTGTGGTCACGATGATCGTGTGTGATCACGATCGCGTGGACTGCTTCGGGGGTCAGCCCGATCTGGCAAATCCTCCGCTCCATCTCCCGGCCGCTGAAACCGGCATCGATCAGGATCCTCGTGCCGCCCGCCTCGACGAGCGTAGCGTTGCCGGCGCTACCCGTTCCGAGAACACAGACTTTCACCCTCGAGCTGCTCGCGAGCTACTACCGCCGGTCGGTTTCATTCGCGTTCCTCATGTACTCGCTCCCACGCCCGTTGTAAAAGTGTCCGGCCAGCTTTCTCGAGGGACACATCCCTCCGAGACATGGCCAGTGCAGCGGTGTCCAGGAAGCGCTCGATATCGTACTCCTCGAGGCGCTCCCCTGTACCCCAACTGAAGGGGGGGACATGAGGAGGGGCCATGACACCGCCGAAGAGGTTGCTGCCCAGACCTACGACGCAGCCCGTCGGGAGTAACGTGCCGATGCCCGTCTTCACGTGATCGCCCAGGAAACATCCGACCTTGATGAGTCCAGTATCAACCGACCCGTCTGCGGTGTGGACCCGCACCACGCCATAGTTGTTCTTGAGGTCGCTGTTCGTCGTGAGCGCGCCGAGGTTCACCCATCTGCCAACGTAAGCGTGGCCGAGGTATCCTTCGTGAGCCTTGTTCACGTAGCCCAGCAAGACCGTGCCGGAGACCTCGCCCCTGACGCGACAGGCGGGTCCGATGGTCACGTTTCCGACTGATCCACCAAGGATGTGGGTGTCGGGCCCGACAAAGGCCGGCCCGGCCAACCGCGTGAAGGCCGAGACGTGAACTCCGTTCGACAAACGGATTGGCCCATCAGTGGCGTCCAAATGAACGCCCGCTTCCAGCTGGACGCCGTCTCCGAGCGACACGCGCTCGGCCCCCGACACGTGAACGCCCTCAGTCAAGGTGAACCGGCTCTCGGGAAAGAGGACGGGCACGTCGGAGCACACCTGGTCCCCGTTGCCGGCCATGAGATCCCAGATGTTCGACAGGACTCGGCCAGGGATGTCCACTCGCGGGAGATCCATGTCGGAGTCGTCCGGGTTCAACAAGTCATTCTCGTCCGGCAGTTCCGTCCCATGGGGAAGAACCCAACCGACGATCTGCCCCTCCATGGTCAGGACCGCCGGCTCGCGGACGGGAGGGGCGGGGGCGAAGTCCGGCACCGCTCGGCTCGAGAAGAAAATCCGCGCTCTCCCTTCTCTCGCGTCGGGCACCGTGTCGGGCGCCGAGTCCAGCGCACTGGCTTCGACCACCGGGGCGGCTCCGGGTTCGGCGAATCCTTCGAGGCGCGGATCCGCGACGTGGCCGACGCAGGGTTCTCCCCAAAAGTGCTCCGCGCGCCCACGGAGTGTAAGGCACCCGAACAGCAACTCCCCGGCCGGACGCGTGACCGTAAAGGGAGTCCAGGCGCGGGCACGTTCATCGTCGAACAGGAAGAGAGCCATCAGGCATTTCCCCCAGGTGTCGTCGGCTCGCGCACCGAGGAGGGGAGTTGCTCGAGCAGCTGTTTCAGATCAGGTGCCCGCTCCGTCGACGAGACCAGAGTGATGTCGCCACATTGCACGACAACCAAATCGTCCACGCCGAACGTCACGACCGTGCCGCCTTCGGCGTAGATGACGTTATTCTCGCCGTCCACGACGTGCCCGGAACCCACGACGACATTGCCGTTGGCATCGGCCTCGCGGCTCCGTGTAAGGCCGTCCCAGCTTCCCACGTCGTCCCAGTCGAATGTGGCCGTGACCGACGCCACTCGCGCACTCCGCTCCAGCACAGCGACATCCACGCTGACATTAGGCACCTGGGCAAAAAACGCTTCGGCGGATTCGTCATCGATGAGCGGCAGAAGATCGCCGATCTCGGGGGCGACCGCCCTCACCTCATTCAAGAAGGAAGAGGCGGTCCACACGAAGATCCCACTGTTCCAATAGTGCCCCTGGTCGACATAGCGACGTGCAGTTTCGATGTCGGGCTTTTCATGGAACGCGCCGACCTCAAAAGCCTGAACGCCGGCAGGCGCGTCGAGCGGCTCACCGGGCTCGATATATCCGTAACCTGTCTCGGGACGGCTCGGGGGGACCGAAACCGTGAACAAGCGACCGGTCTTTTGTGCTAGGTCGGCGGCGTCCTGCAAGAGCTGCAGGCAAGCAGCCGTGGGCTTGATGATATGATCGGCGTGGAGTGAGACGATCACTGCAGCTGGATCGATTTTGGCGATCTCCCATGCTGCCCACGCCAGCACCGGCGCTGTGCCTCGCGCCTGAGGCTCCACCATGAACGTCTCACGACCGAGGCTGGGCAAGACCTCCGAGATCAGTTCCGTGAGGCGGTCCGACGCGAGGATTCGAATCCGCTCCTCAGGCACGAGACCGAGCGCCCGGTTCACGGTGTCGACAATCAGAGGCTCATCTGAGGCCAGAGGAAGTAACTGCTTCGGCCGGCTAGGTGTGCTTGCAGGCCAAAAGCGACTACCGACTCCGCCAGCGAGCACCGTGACGTAGATATGAGGATCAGTCCCTGTCGATGATCTCGTGGATTCGGGCAAGGAGCTTCTTCGGGCTGAAGGGCTTGGTGAGAAAGTCGTCCGCCCCCAGGGAGAAAGCGGCTTGCCGGTCCGCGTCCTGGCCCTTGGCGGTGAGGATCACGACCGGAGTGGATTTCCTTTCGTCCATCGAACGGATCTTCCCGAGGACTTCCAGGCCGGTGGCACCCGGCATCATGATATCCAAAAGGATCAGATCGTAGTGCTCGCTACTCCTTACCGCTTCGAGCGCATCAGTTCCGTCGCGCCTGAGGTCGACCTCGAACCCAGCCATCTCAAGTACGGTCTGGAGAATACGACGGATATGAGGCTCGTCGTCGGCGATCAGAATACGTTTGGGTGATGTAGTGCGGTGCACCGCTGTGTGCATGAGTTGCAGCCCCTTTTTTGGAGCAGGATCAGCGCGGGAACCTACCGAGCAAACGGTGTAGAAGTCAAGGAACTTCAAGGGTTGGAGCGTTGACAGCGCCCCCTTGATTTGCATAGCCTTGCTGCTTCGGGCAGCCTTGAATCATCTCCTGGCCATCACCATGAACAGACTTTTTCTTCCTCGACCTAGACCGCTTTCCACAATGGCGTTCCTCGTCACATCGGTTCTGGGCTTGAGTGCGTGCGGAGAGAACATCTTCGACGTCAAATGGGTTAATTCGAGTGTCCAGACCGTCCTTATCTACTCGTTGTCTCGTTCCGAACTCAATCTTCCCTCGGGGTTCGACTTCGTAAACAGGAATCCGGTCGAGATCCAGCAACCCGGAGTGACCGGCTTCTGGGACCTGCTCGTCGACACGGAGGACGGCGAATTGCTGTTTTACCCACCGGGAGCCCTGGGGATCG
>SMUY01361105.1_pt1 | contig 10122 bp, 8 predicted proteins | sample 2456441 | NCBI WGS metagenome assembly SMUY01 (sample SAMN11095931, study PRJNA526329) | marine sediment metagenome | biome: Marine sediment; feature: Surficial sediment; material: Deep marine sediment; isolation source: Hadal surficial sediment | place: Pacific Ocean | collected 2014-11 | depth 0-1...
ACGACCTCGGTATCCGAGTGATCGAGTACGTGTCGAAGTTGTACATCACCCGCAACCGGATTCAAGGGTACGATAATGCGATTGTTCGCCATCACCCCGAGGAAAAGATTAGTCGCCCAATAACCATTGTTCAGCATGAACGCGGCCTTTGCACCCTTTTCAAGACCGAGACCGTCGAGTTCAATCCCAATATTATCCACCTCGATTTTGAGTTCGGCAAAGCTGAGCTGGCGTGACGTCTCGGGTGCGATCAAAAAAGTACGGCTCGCGGAAGCCTGTGCGTGATGCTCGATGCAAGCCCGTATGGTTTGCATACTTTGGCCAGGCACTAGTCTTTCCCGTACCTGGCAAAGTGGGCGCCAAACAATTCTGCTTCGGTAGGTTTGTCTTCTCCGACCTCGGTTACCAGGTGGGTAATATTGATGAAATTACGATAGTTCAGATTTTCACTGATGCTATTGCCGCCCCAGGTGCCACAGCCCATGCTCAGCGTGAAGTTCAATGCATTGTTGAAGCTGCCGCCGTTGCCAAAGGTATGCGCCTGGTTTACCAGTACGCGCACCACGTCGATTTCCTCGGCAAGGCGCACCGGTTGATCAGGGTTGTTTGTATGAATGCCGCAGGAATGACCTCGGCCCTGGACTTTCAGAACTTCCCTGACCAGCTGCACCGCGTGATCAAAACTTCGCGCCCGGTAAACGGTTAATACCAGTGATAGTTTCTCATCGGCAAACAGTGAATCCGGATTGAATTCATCTTGCTCGACGAGAAAAAATCGGGCGCTATTTGAACCCTCGCCGAGACCGATACCCTCGGCAAAGACATCAGCATCCCTGGCAATCAGATTTCGATTCAAATTTCCATCCACCCAGAGCTGACTTTCGATTAAACCTCTTTCTTTTTTACTGGTGCGATAAGCGCCGGTTGATTCGAGTGCCCTGATCGCATCCTCATAAACGTCATCGAGAATAATCAACGAGTTCTCCGAGGAGCAGGAAGTTGCATTGTCAAAGGTTTTGGAAGCGCAAATTTTCTGCGCGGCATCGTCGAGGTCGGCACTGGAATCGATCACTACCGGCACGTTACCTGCGCCTACTCCGATGGCCGGAGTACCGCTGCTATAGGCCAAACGCACGTTATTCTGTGATCCTGTCGCAACGATTAAATCGGCTTTTTCCATTAATAACCGGGTCATATTGCGTGATACCGGGTGTGGCAGAATCTGCACCAGGTCCCTGGGTACACCTATGCGCGTTAGTGCTTCACGCATCAGTTCGACCGTGGCATGGGTACTTTTCCAACCGGCTGGTGAAGCTGCGATCACAGTCGCATTAGCACCCTTCAGCGCCATCATGGTTTTATTGACCGGGGTCGCGGCAGGATTGGTCGACGGCGTAATTGCAGCAACCACACCGACCGGCTTGCCGTACTTGACCATACCGGTTGATGGATTGTTTTCGATGATGCCGACGGTTTTAGCACGCATCAGGTCACGCAGTGTGCCAAAGGTCTTGCGTTGATTTTTGACCACCTTGTCTTTGACATTGCCAATACCAGTATCGGCCACCGCCATTTCGGCAAGCCGCTGGGCATTCTCGGGCTTATAAAGTGACCATGCGACAGCAGTGACAATCTCGTCGATTCGCGCCTGGTCGGCGTTGGCAATTTCTGACATTGCGGCCCGGCCCTGATTGATCAGGCTATCGATTATTGTTATTTCTTCGCTGGTCGCACCCTGGACCATGCCAGGTGGAGTTTTAGCCACGATAAATTCTCATATGTTTCGCCAGCAGCAAGTGTACATGCTGCGCATTCCAATTCAAATTTTGCCGGCACGGTCATTAATATTCGATCTTCCTTAATGCCTGTAAGCTGATAAGATGCGGCGTTAATTTCTGAGGGCTCCTGTTTGTTTGCTGGTTACGAATTCTGGATCATCGCCTGGTGTTTCTTTGCTCTTGGTTTCGGTGGGTTTATCAAGGGCGCCCTCGGCGTCGGCACCCCTTTGCTGACCGTACCCATGATGGCAATGGTGTTACCACCTCAAATGGCTATCGCTATCATGGCGATTCCGGTCGTGGTCGCCAACCTCTGGCAAATTTCTCAGGCTGATCGCAGCATGGCGGTGGTAAAGCGTTTTTGGCCGGCCTTCATAGGGGTGCTCATCGGCACCTGGATCGGGGTCAAGATTCTCTCAATAATCGATGAATTTACACTGCTAATTGTGGTTGGGCTGGCAGTTATCGGGTTTGCGATAATACAGGGCTCCAGTTACCGCTTTCATCTTTCGGAATCCCTGGTGAAACCAGCAGGTGGCATATTTGGTCTGGCCAGTGGCGTGATTGGCGGCGTATCCTCATTCTTCGGCCCGATGCTTGTGGTTTATCTGATTTCGATCCGTGATCTCACTAAAAACCAGTTTGTCAGTTCAATCAGCTTTCTGTATGTGAGTGCGGTAATACCCTGGGCGGTAACCCTCTACCTTTATGGCATTCTTGATCAAAAGATGCTGCTGTTTTCGGTCGTTGCGACCCTGCCTGTAACTCTCGGACTGGTGATCGGGCGAAGGATTCGAGGGAGTATCGGCGAAGATAGTTTCAAAATATTGATTATCGGTATTTTAATGGTGTCCGGCACATCGATGCTCTGGCGGGCATTTCAGTAACCACCTTTGAAACTGGCTAGCCTGGCTAGACAGCTCTGCGGGGCTGGTATACCATCCAGCGTGTAATAATAAATCTGCACCAAATATAATAAATCAACCATAACTGAGGAGTTCCCCGATGAAATTTAAAAAGTATCTTGCCAGTACTGGTGTGGCTTTCGCCAGTATCGTACTCTCGGCTAATGTCGCCTACGCGGCCTGCGTTACCGACAATTTGCCAGCTTCGATGGATAAACCTGGCGGCTACCCCACACGCGCGCTAACCATGGTGGTACCCTACGGCCCTGCCGGTGGTTCGGGACAGGTTGCCCAGGCGATGGCCCGGGCAGTCAGCGATTTAACCGGTGTGTCGATTAACCGTGATCACAAGCCTGGCGGTTCGGGTACCGTGGGAATGACGGCATTTATGGCAACGCCTGCCAATGGTTATACCGTGTTGGAACACATCGACGATGCCTCCAGTGCCTTTGCGCTTGATTCGGGCCGCCCCAATCCGGCGAGTGACCTGATTCCATTGGTGATCTCGCAAATTACCTTCTCACAGATTTACATTCGAGTCGGAGAGGACCGATTCAACGACTGGGATTCTTTCGTCAAGTGGATCAAAGCGCAAAATGGCAGAGCGACTATCGCCAACGTATCGAAAGAAGGTTCGATGGAACGCGTGACAATGAAATTCATCACTGATGCAACCGGCATGAAAATTCAACAAATCTCGTTCGACAAAGGCGCTCCTCGTTACGGTGCACTCGCCGGTGGCCAGGTAGACGCACTCTTCGAGCAGCCAGGTGATGTCCGGACATTCCTCGATGCGGGGAAATTCAAGCCAATTCTTACTATCCTTAAAGAGCGTCCTTCGGTGTTTTCAGAGGTACCGAGTCTTACCGATGCGGGACTGGACTTCGAACCTCTGTTCCGTTTCCGGGGTTTCTACGTTCACAAAGATGCGCCTGCAGATCGTGTTAAATGGTTACAGTGGGCTTTCCAGAAAGCCTATTGCCAGCCCAGCTATCAAAAATTTAACGAAAACAAGTATATGACCCTGATCGAAAGCTATCGCGATACCGCAGGTGCGAGGGACCTCATTAATACGACCGTCAGCCAATACCGTGGCGTTTACAAGCAAATGGGGCTCAAAGTCAAGTAACAGGGATATGCCGAACTATGTTTATCGCACGCCCGGGAAAATTCCGGGCGTGTTTGTTCCCACATGCAGGGTTTAACTGAAGCATGGGCCATCTAAGACCGGGGCATCTGGTTGAAGCGGGCATCTGGCTCCTGCTGTGCCTGGTATTATTTATCTACTCGTTTGATTTTAATCAGGGCATAGAAATTTACAAATTCGGCGCCACTGCCTGGCCTCGAGCTATTATTCTATTGATGGCTATAGCAGCGCTTGGACAATTGTTTCACCACTGGAAGCGCGGCGACGAGATTTCGTCAGAAATCATTGGCGCGGCAGTAGACGATGGCGCCGGGAAGGCAGCGCAGGAATCCGATCACTCTGGTTTCAAATGGTACCTGTCGACCTTTGGTCTGTTGATCATCCCGTTTGCCTACTTGCGCGTTCCAGGCTGGATTGCGGCGCTGATATCCGCCGAGGGGATGTCGGTCCATGTCATCAAAATTATCTGTGCCGCAATTCTGATCGGAATCTTCACGTATTACATGCGCCGTAACATTTTAGGCGCGATGTTAACCTTGCCGCTGTTTTTCGCGGCCCTGCTGGAAGACATGGGATTCTACTCGCTGGCGCCATTTTTTATCGTCGGCGTCATGTTTATGATGGGCGAACGCAAGCCTAAACCAATGGTTTTGATCACGGGGCTGGTATTCGGCCTGCTGATGCTGATGTTTGTGAAAATCCTGTACATTGGATTACCTATCGGCAATATTCGCCCTTTCTACGATATCGGTAGCTGGGTAGTTACCGTCTTGCAATAGCAAGCGGGAGAGCAACGCTAGTGGATTTCGATGCGTTTGACAAATTCCTGACTGGTACAGTTACCCTGTTCAGTGACCCGATGGGAGTCCTGATTTTCTTCTCGGGCGTTATTGGCGGTATGTTGTTTGGCGCCATTCCCGGGGTAAGCATGCTCACGCTCGCGGCGATCCTGTTACCTTTTACCGCCCAGCTCTCTCCCGAACACGGCATCATGCTGTTTTCGGTGATTTACTGTACTGGCGTTTATGGTGGGGCTATCACTGCGATTTTGTTCAACATCCCAGGCGCTCCTGAAAACGCGCCGACCGCGTTTGACGGTTACCCGATGACCCAAAAAGGCCAGGCTGGCAAGGCAATCGGTGCTGCAGTCATGTGTTCGGCGCTGGGGGGTACGGTATCGTGCATCATCATGATGCTGGCAACTGCACCAATCGCAGACTGGGCGATTTCAGCCTTTGGCCCACCGGAGATTTTTGCCCTGGTATTTTTTGGCCTAGCCGTGGCTTCCTCGGTGGGCGCCAAGACATTCTGGAAGGGCTGGTTATCGATACTCGCCGGGCTGATGGTCGCGGTAGTCGGGCTCGACCCAGTGGGTGGCATTGCGCGCTACGATTTTAAAATGCCTTACCTGCTCGCCGGAATTCACTTTATCCCGATGATTCTTGGGTTTTTCGCGGTTTCTGAAATATTTGTGCAGGCAGAAAAGAAAGCAATGGGTGCGTTTAAAGCACCCAAGGTAAGCGTCGACTTTCCTACCCTGGCCGAGCTCCTCGCGCATAAGTGGGCGGTGGTTCGTTCGATCGTGATCGGCTTCTTTTGCGGCATATTGCCCGGCATTGGCGCGACACTGGCGGCATTCATGGGTTACAACGAAGCGGTACGCTGGTCGAAAACACCGTGGGAGTTCGGCAAGGGTAAACTCGAAGGCGTTATCTCTTCCGAAACCGCTAACAATGCCGCCACCGGGGCGGCGATGATTCCGTTGCTGGCACTCGGTTTACCCGGTGGAGCCCTGACCGCGATGATGGTTGGCGTGTTTCAAATGCATGACATGGAACCCGGACCCCTGGTATTTGTAAACAGTGAAGACCTGGTCTGGGTCGTATTCTCCGCGATGTTTTTCGCGAATATATCGATTTTATTTATCGGTTATCTCGAAACCAAGACTATCGTCAACCTGTTGCGCATACCGTTCCAATATCTCGCGCCGATGATTTTATTGCTCGCCACAGTGGGTGCTTATGCAGTGCGTGGACTGACTGTCGATATTATCGCCATGTTTCTCGCCGGTGTGGTCGGCTTCTTTCTGCGGCGATCGGGCTACTCGGTGGCGGGTATCGTGCTCGGTCTCATCCTCGGCAAGATAGGCGAGCAGACTTTTGCGCAGGCAATGCAAATGCTATTTTTCGAATGGTCAGGTTTTTTCGATCGTCCCATCGCGCTGGGGTTATTGATCGCAGGATTTCTGGCGCTAGCGGGTAGCATTTACGGCACTTTTTTCAAAAAGATACGCACCCGACCTGCTTCGGCTTAGTTTGACTAACTGCTAAAGAAACTGTTTTTGGTCGTTAACCGATCCAGCTCACCATTACTGATAAGCTGACACTGCCTGCCAATACGCCAGCGAGAAGCATGCGCTGAAATACAAAATAGGGTACTAATGTAATGAACCATCCCCACCCAGACTGCTAAGAATTTGCTTTCTGCCAGTTTGGCATCCAAGTTGAAAGTTCTTAATCTGAGATGGGGGATAGACATGAATACTAAAGTATTGGGTATCGATATTGCAAAGAACGTTTTTCAACTTCACGGCGTTGATGGTCCTGGCAAGGCGGTTCTGAAAAAACGCTTATCGCGCAATCAACTGGCCGCCTATGTTGCTAATTTACCTGAGTGTCTGATTGTGATGGAATCATGCGGAGGGGCTAATTATTGGGCGCGCGTATTCCAGAGAAGTGGCCATACCGTGAGGTTGATTAGTCCGCAATTTGTGAAACCCTTTGTCAAGACGAATAAAAATGATGCGAATGATGCCGAGGCGATAGTAGAAGCGGCGAGCAGACCCTCGATGCACTTTGTTCCGATCAAGCAGGTTGAACAACAGGATATCCAGTCGATACATAGAGTTCGTAGCCGAGTCGTCAAAAATAGAACCGCATTGATCAATGAAATTAGAGGCTTGAATTTGGAGTATGGAATTACCGTTGCTCCAGGCGCAGCCAGGGTCAAGCGGTCACTATGCGCAATCATTGCTGACAACATAAACGAGCTCACGCCGCTATCCCGCGAGTGTATGCAAAATCTCTACGATGAGCTTGTAGCTATTGAAGCCAGGTTAAAAAATCTGGATAAAACGATCCGACAACTCTGTCAACAGAATGAAACCTGCCGTCGCATACTGAAAATACCAGGTGTCGGTGAATTAACCGCAACGGCTATGGTAGCGGCTGTTCCAAACGCCAACGAGTTCAACAATGGTCGTCACATGTCGGCCTGGTTGGGGCTGGTACCAAGGCAATCATCCAGTGGTGATAAACGGGTCTTGCTGGGTATTAGTAAGCGGGGTGACCGGTATTTACGCACCTTGCTGATACATGGCGCGAGATCGGCTTTAAGCCATTATAAAAATACAGACAACGACTATGGTCGCTGGTTAACGGGGAAAAGAGAGCGGCTTAGTTTTAATAAGGCAGCTGTCGCGTTGGCCAACAAAAATGCCCGGATAATATGGTCGTTGCTTAATACAGGCGAAGAATTTAATTGCAATGCACAAATGGCTGCTACCTGATACTCGATATTGGGTGGCTTCTTTCAACACAACGGAACATATCACAAGTTTGCTGATGTTGATTTCAATGATGGCTAATAGGTCAAACCGGCTCTTTTAAATCCTGTAACTTGTCACGGCCCTTAGAGGCCATGGTACTGATGAGGAAAAAGAGTGCGGATTTACATCAGGGCACAAGCCTGGCTTGCATGCCGAATATATGACTGCAACTTAGACCTATGGTATGAATCGGAAATCAGCTTGCAAAAGGGGATGGTTCATATATGACAAGTTAACTGAAATTCGGCGACTATCACCGATGAATAACTCAAATATTTACAAACGATATCGATTTCCATCGGTAATCATCCAGCATGCTGTATGGCTCTACTACAGATTCAATCTCAGCCACCGTGTCAGCCCATTTTGGGTCAACCGACTGGCACAAGTGCGCCGGAAATCGTGGATTGTAAAATCTTTAATATTGGCCCTTTTCATAGCCTTTTTAATTCCATTTGTGGCATGGTTTCTTGGCCCATCACCCTTTTCATTAGTAAACACATACTCCGTCTGTTTATCCTTACTACGACGGAGTAATACTTCATGTACTCGACTGGTCATGCAGATAATAGATTCGTTCTTTACTTTCGGTCTCCAAAGATTGATTGTGTTTTCCTCCATATCGATCCTGTCCCAGGTGATACCGGCAATTTCTCCATACCTTGCTCCAGTATCCAGCAACAGAATAACCAAGTCATAATTATCCTGGCGCATACGATTTTCCTTTGCCGGTCTGTCTTCATATGAAGGTCGATACGGCAGATCAATTTTAGGATCTAGCTCCACCAATAATCGTTTCTCTTCTTCAATCGATAAGAACTTTAATTGTTTGTTATCGATTTTTAATTTTGGATACTCTAATTCCTTCACCATATAGCCATTGTCCTTGGCCTACTGACAGGTACCACGGAGTGCTTGAAAGTTGTGCTTAATCGTCTGCGCCGCAGAATCACCCTGCTCTCGCAGTGATTTGAATTTGGTCAAATGCCAAGGCTGGATTTCATCTAGATTCAGGTGAGTTGGAAAATACTCGTTTAGTACATTTGCCGCATGAAGCGCAAAGCGCTCACTGGCAGTATTCTTTTTAGATTCCTTGAATCCTTCTAGTGCATCTCTTGTGATTCGTTGGCGTTCACCCATTTCCATCATGGCATGGATTTGATCTCGCCATTCCCGTTCCATACGTTCAGCAGTTCGCTTGTTCGTCGATCTCGATGACTTAACGTAGGTTTTACCTCGGTAGTTGTATTGGATGTAATAATTACTAGATCCATTTCGTTTAAATACGCTCATTACTGTTTTCTCCTTCTAACACCCCATACGAATTTGTATGGAGTTCGTACACCATCCCTCCTATTTACAGCAAGGGTCAACGGGGTTTACGGGGTTATCGGGACTTTTATTGGATAATTAGCACTAATGCTAATTTGAATTACGGGTATCTCAATAACTAGAGATTTGACTTATCAAATTCGCAAAAAATAAGGGAGGAAGATGAACACGACATCCCAGAGTTGCCATGTTGATATTGTAAGGACGCTTCCCGTTAGCAATGGGATGGACTCCTCCTCACTCTAGCGGCATCGATGTGCCAAACTGAGATTGACATTTCAGTTAACGAGAAAGAGGAGTCCACAATGGAGATTAAACGAGCTGGTGTTGATTTGGCAAAGAATGATTTCCAATTACACGGTGTTGACCGCAAAGGCAAGACAGTCTGGACGCAAAGATATTGGCGAAACGCAAGCAGGTATACGAACAGGCAAAATCAAACCATCCAGAACGCTGGAGTGGCGATACCAGCAACTGGAAACCGGTAGAAGAGGTTTACCTTAACCCGGAAAAGAAAGCATCTGAAACTGAGACAAACAAGGCGGCATAACTTTAAACTTCAGGCGACAACTCTCTTGACAAACGCCGTATGACTCTCGCAGAGGCGCAGAGGCCGCATAGAGTTTCGCGGTGATTTGATTTACCAAATGACTGGTATTACTGACCGTACTTACAAAGCAAATGCCAATCTACCTCTATTCAGTCTAATTCCCCTTCCCTTTGCGTGCCCTGCGTCTTTGCGAGCGTCATATTTTTTCCTATACCCACACAACTCCTCAAGGGTGTTAATGCTCAGCTTTCAATTTCATTGAGTCAGGTATCACTAAATCAGGATTGACTGAAATACTGGCCTCTCTTATTGTAACCTCCAATTTAAAATAATTGATTCAAGGAACTGGTATGGCGGAAGTGAATCACAATTTTATAGCGGGCGAATGGGTGGCTGGTGCGAGTGAAATTGCCAACGTCAATCCATCCGATTTGTCCGATACTATCGGACACTATGCCCAGGCGGATACCGAGCAATTGCAGCGAGCACTCGATGCAGCGGTCGACGCACAACGTGAGTGGGCCAAGATCGGACTCGAAGGGCGTTATAGCAAGCTGATCAATATTGGTAACGAGTTGATTGCCAATTGCGAGGAACTTGGCACCCTGCTTGCGCGCGAGGAAGGCAAGACGCAACCTGAGGCCAAAGCTGAGGTTTATCGGTCAGGGCAGTTTTTTACCTACTACGCCGCCGAGGTATTACGCCAGATCGGTGACAATGCCGAATCGGTTCGTGACGGTATCGAAGTCGATGTTCGCCGGGAGCCGGTTGGCACTGTTGCGGTAATCTCCCCATGGAATTTC
>SMUY01114739.1_pt1 | contig 10120 bp, 7 predicted proteins | sample 2456441 | NCBI WGS metagenome assembly SMUY01 (sample SAMN11095931, study PRJNA526329) | marine sediment metagenome | biome: Marine sediment; feature: Surficial sediment; material: Deep marine sediment; isolation source: Hadal surficial sediment | place: Pacific Ocean | collected 2014-11 | depth 0-1...
ATGACGGTGAATTCCGACTCACCCCCAATCAGAACGTCATCATTGCGAATGTCCGTGAGAGCGGCCGGGAGCAGATTAAAGAACTCGTTGAGCGCTACGGTTTGGATGGCTATCGACGCCATTCGACCTTACGCCTCAACGCCATGGCCTGCGTGGCGCTGCCGACCTGCTCGCTGGCGGTGGCGGAGGCCGAGCGCTACCTGCCGGACCTGCTGGGGCGCATCGAGGCCTTGCTGGACAATCATGGTCTTGGCGAACAGCCCATCACCATGCGCATGTCCGGCTGCCCGAATGGCTGTTCCAGGCCGTACCTGGCGGAAATCGGCCTGGTCGGCAAGGCGCCCGGGCGCTATAACCTGCACCTTGGCGCGGCGTTCGACGGCACCCGGCTCAATACCATGGTGCAGGAAAACGCCAACGAGGCGGAGATACTCGAAACACTGGATGCGGCATTCGGCGATTACGCCGCAGGAAGAAAGGACGGTGAGGCCTTCGGTGATTTTATCGCCCGCACCCGGAACCTGGATCCGCAGCAGGAGGCGGGCCATGCATAGCCCGTATATTGCACGAACTCCCTTGAGCCATAGCTATTGCTATGGCTCTGCGGACGATCGTCCAACCTGCTTTGCCAGCTTCACCCTGATTCCCGAATCGTTCGTGCAATATGCGGGCTGAACCCTCACTCAGCCTGTGTGTCCCGGAACCGGGCCAAGCCTGGACGGACGCACAGACCACGGCCATGGCCCCGTGCCTGGAAAAACTATCCGCGCCGGAACGCGTGCGTTGGGCGCTGGAGTACCTTCCAGCGCGTGCGATACTCACCTCGAGTTTCGGCGCGCAATCCGCGGTGATGCTGCACCTGGTCACACGCATTCAACCGGACATTCCGGTGGTGCTGATCGACACCGGCTACCTGTTTCCCGAGACCTATGCCTTTGTAGAGCGACTGCAACGGAAACTGGATCTCAATCTCAAGGTATACCGGGCCGAGTTATCGGCGCCCTGGCAGGAATCGCGCTACGGCAAACTGTGGGAACAGGGGGTGGAAGGCATTCAGCGTTACAACCGCATCAACAAGGTGGAACCCATGCAGCGGGCGCTGGATGAACTAGGCGCCGGAACCTGGTTCAGCGGGCTGAGACGCCAGCAGTCACGCAGCCGCCGCGATCTCGCTGTTCTGCAGCGGCAGGGTGAAACTACCAAGCTGCATCCGCTGGCAGACTGGACCGACCGCGATATCCACGCCTACCTCAAGGATCATGGCCTGCCCTATCACCCGCTGTGGGCGCAGGGTTACGTGTCAATCGGCGACCACCACACCAGCCGCCCACTCGGCGCAAATGAAAGCGCCGAGGACACCCGCTATTTCGGTCTCGTGCGTGAATGCGGCTTGCACCAAGCCGAGCACTATCAACCGCGCAGGCTTACAGCGTAAAGCCGTTGCAGCAATTCTCGAACTGCTCCCCAAACGTGGGGTGAGTCTGTACCGGCTTCGGCGGCGGCAGCGGAATAACGTTACTGCGTGCACCGGCGCTGGCAATGTACCCGGCGATGCGCTCCTTGCTGATTCCCGGAACCACTTGCTCGAGGAAGTCGTGCATGTAATCGAGCAGGAAACGATCCTTGCGGAAGCCCACCCAGGTGGTCTGCGTCGGAAACAGGCCCTTGGCCGGAATCGCCAGGAGATCGCTGTCGCGTTCGCTTTCATACGCCATGCAGGCCAGGATCCCAATGCCCATGCCCTTGCGCACGTAGGTCTTGATGGTGTCCGGGTCCTGTGCCGTGAACACCACGTTGGGCTCGACGCCCGCCTGTTCGAAGGCCTGGCCCAGCGAAGAATCCTCGGAAAAACTGAAGGTGTAGGAGATGATCGGGTGGCGGGCGAGGTCCGCAAGACTTGGCTGGCGTACCGCCGCCAGCGGGTGGTCGTGCGGCACGATAATGATGCGTTCCCAACTGTACATCGGCAACATCACGAGATCCTCGAACAAGGCATGCTCGCCCGAGGCGATCGCAAAGTCGGCTTTGCCGCCCAGCACCTGTTCCGCAATCTGTTCGGATGTGCCCTGGTGCAGGCTTAGCGCAATACCCGGGTGGCGCCGCTGGAATGACTCCAGCATGTCGGGCAGCACGTAACGGGCCTGGGTCGGGGTGGTCGCAATGGTGAGCATGCCCTGCTTCTGGCCGGCCAGTTCGCTGGACAGACGCTTGATGTTATCGGCCTCAGCGAGCATGCGCCGGGCTCTTTCCACCACCTGTTTCCCCGCCTCGGTCAAACCGGTCAGACTCTTGCCCTTGCGGATGAACAACTGTATGGAGAGTTCGTCCTCGAGCAGCCTGATCTGCTTACTCACCCCGGGCTGGGAAGTGAACAGCGCTTCCGATGCGGCGGTAATGTTCAGTCCGTTGTCCACGATACCGATCAGGTATCGCAATTGTTGCAGTTTCATCAGTTTATCCCTGTCAATATTGTCTCAATATGTCCTTTGTTCGATTAATTCAATGCCCAAATAAAAACACCCGCCTCTTGGGCTGGTGGTTTTGCATTCATTCTTTTAAATACAGATGCGCTACGCCACTCGCCCGGGAGGCGGCAGACAGATACAAACACAATGTTTGATGTACTTATGGCTCATACGCTACTGATCCGTAAATTCACTGTGAGCATAAGAGTAAATACCGGTTTATACAAGCAAAGCTTACATTTCGCGATATAACGCAATGGCATATCGGTCAAGAGAATCCGTATTTCAGCCGGCTTGGCGCGCGATCTATCATCAAGCTGAACTTCTGCAGGACTTGCCTATGCGTTACTTCCCGATATTTCTGGACCTTCTGAACCAGCCGGTGCTGGTGGTCGGTGGCGGCAACGTTGCCGAGCGCAAAATCCGGCTGCTGCTCAAGGCGGGTGCACAGGTGAACATCGCCGCGCAGGCGTTGAATGCGGGCACTGCACAGATGGCTTGCCACAGCAGTGTCTCCTGGAGCGCGAAGGAATACCACCCCGCGTTGCTGCAAGGCGCCCGGCTGGTGTATGCCGCCACAGATGACAAGGCGCTGAACCGCCGTGTGTATGCCGATGCCGAGCGCTTGGGCATTGCGGTCAACGTGGTCGATGATATTGACCATTGCCGCTTCATCACGCCGGCCATTGTTGACCGCTCGCCGCTGCAAATTGCAATCTCGAGCGCGGGTACAGCACCGGTGCTGGCGCGTCGGATTCGCGGCTGGCTGGAACGCCTGCTGCCAACCGGAATCGCCAACGTGGCCGAGGCAGCCGGACGGCTGCGCCCGTGGATCAACGCCCGGCTGCCACTCCGGCAAAGACGCCGGTTTTGGGACCGGCTGCTGTCCCGCCAGCGCCTGCTGAGCTGGTCTGAGCTGACCACTGCGGAAATCGAATCCAGGATCCGGCAGGCACTGGCCACGACCGGTTCCGGCGCGCAGGCGGGCAAGGTTTACCTGGTGGGCGCCGGGCCGGGCCATCCGGACCTGTTGACCGTACGCGCCCTGCAACTGCTCGGGCAGGCCGATGTCATCCTGTACGACAAACTGGTTCCTGAAGAAATCCTGGACCTGGCGCGCCGCGACGCCGATCGCGTAGACGTGGGCAAGCGGGCGGGTACCTGCCTGCAGACACAGGACCGGACCAACGAATTGATGCTGGAACTGGCCCGGAGCGGGAAACAGGTCATCCGCCTCAAGAGCGGCGACCCCTTTATATTCGGCCGGGGCGGCGAAGAAATGGCGTATCTCGAGGCACACGGCATCGAGTGCGAGGTGGTGCCGGGTATTACCGCAGCCGCCGGTTGCGCCGCAGCCGCGCGCATTCCCCTGACCCACCGTGATCATGCCCAGGTGCTTTCACTGGTGACGGGGCATACCGCCGCACAGGTTGATTCCCCTGACTGGCGTGGACTGGCAGGCAAGGGCCGCACGGTGGTTGTCTACATGGGTGTGAAACAGGCGGAGCACATCCGGCGACAACTGCTGGATTCGGGCATTGCCGCGGAATTTCCCGTGGCGCTGGTGGCCAACGGCACGCGCGCGGATCAACAGGTGCTCAAAGGTGACGTCGGCACCCTGCCACAACTGGCAGCGCGCATGCAACCGGGTTCGGCCGGCCTGTTGGTGATCGGCGAAGTGGCGCGCTTTGCTGCCCAGGCAAGCGATCTCAATGCCGTTATTCCGCCAGGCATCCCACTACGGGACGTCGCCTGACAAACGTTGAAGGCTGAGTTGGGTGGCTGTGGATGAGACCTTCGCCAAAGGCAGTTTTTCGATTTGCAGCGACCGGATGAGGATGGGTTTGAGATTAAAGACTAGCGTAGGGTGGGTAGCGCATGCTACCCACATATCTGAATTTAGGCATTGGTGGGTAATGAATTACCCACCCTACGGGGCGCTGTGGGTGAGACCTTCGCCAAAGGCGGTTTTTCGATTTGCAGCGACCGGATGAGGATGGGTTTGAGATTAACGGCTAGCGTAGGGTGGGTAGCGCATGCTACCCACGTATCTGAATTTGGGCATTGGTGGGTAATGAATTACCCACCCTACAGGGCATGGTGGGTAAGCAGTTACCCACCCTACGGCGCGCGGAGTTTTTGCTGGTCGGCCTGTTTCAGGTCGTCGTGGTTTGAAAGAAATTCCTGGTAGATAATATTTTCTGTTTCATCACAATAGCGGTAACGCGTGTCATCGAGAAAGTTGCGGAATGCCTCATCATCTTCCTCCGGTACAAGGAAACCAGTCAGCACACGGCCATATGCCGATCCGTGATTACGGTAATGAAAAAGGCTGATGGACCAGCGGCCTGCCAGTACTTCGAGGAATTCAAGCAAGGCACCGGGACGCTCGGGAAATTCAAACCGGAACAGGCGTTCACGATCCCCGACGGGAAGGCGACCGCCGACAAGGTGTCTCAGGTGTAGCTTGGCGACTTCATTACCCGACAGGTCGATAAACTCGTAGCCCTGTTTTTCCATGCGGCCCTGCAACACCTGCACAGAGTCGCTAAGGCGTACGCCCACGAACACCCGCGCATTGCCGGTCCCGTTGTGCCGGTAGTTAAACTCAGTGATGGAGGAGTCTTTCAGCGCCCGGCAGAACTCGAGAAAACTGCCGGGGCGCTCCGGAATGGTCACTGACAGCAGCGCCTCGCTGCCATCGCCGAGTGCGCAGCGCTCCACCACGTGTCCGAGGCGCTCAAAATTCACATTTGCGCCGCTGACCAGGGCCACCCAGTCGCCCCTGGTTTCATTTTCCCCAGTTTCATTCTCAGGGGGTTGATTTTCGGCGGCGTAGCGCAGCGCACCGGCCACCGCCAATGCACCGGCCGGTTCGGCCACCGCGCGCACTTCTTCGAATATGGATTTGACCGCGGCGCACACCTGGTCAACGCTGACGGTGATGATGTCTTCGAGCAGGTCCCGGCAAAGCCTGAAAGTAACTTCGCCGACCTGGCGGACCGCCACGCCGTCGGCAAAAATACCGGTGGTGCCGATATCCACCGGGTGGCCAGCCGCAAAGGCCGCTTTCATCGACGCGGCGTCCTCGGGTTCAACGCCGATGATTTTAACCTCCGGATACACGGATTTAACCGTCGCCGCCACGCCGGCCGCCAGGCCGCCTCCGCCCACCGGGACGAAAATGATTTCCGGCGGCGCAGCCAGTTGCTGGGTGATTTCGATGCCCAGGGTGCCCTGCCCGGCGATCACGTCCAGGTTGTCAAAAGGATGAATGAACACCGCGCCGGTCTTTTCGGCTTGCGCCGTGGCGTGCACGCAGGCCTCGTCATAATCGTCGCCGACCAGTTCGATCCTGGCGCCCAGGTCAGCCACCGCCTGCACCTTGATATCCGGCGTGGTACGGGGCATGAAAATGGTGGCAGAAATACCCAGTTTGCGCGCCGACAGCGCCACGCCCTGGGCATGGTTGCCGGCCGAGGCGGTAATCACGCCGCGTGCGCGCTGCGCATTGCTCATTTGCCGGATGCAGTTGTAGGCGCCGCGCAATTTGAAGGAAAAGGTCGGTTGCAGGTCCTCCCTTTTCAGCCACAGGCGTGTACCGATGCGCGCGGACAACCGGATTGCCTCGTCCAGCGGCGTGCGTCTCGCCAGTTCATAGACCGGCGCAGCCAGCGCGCGGCGCAGGCATTCCTGTGCCGGGTCAGTATTCGTGCCCGGGATTGGCGCCCTGGATTGGAGGGACTCAGCCACAGGCAAACTTGTGCACGTAGTACTCACCCAGGCGGTCCCTTACGGCTTCACCGGCCTCGCTGGTGGTAAGTTTGCCGCCGATATCCGGCGTGCATTCCCCGTTTGAAACCGCGGACCAGATGGCGCGCTCGATGCGGTTGGCTATTTCATGGTCACCCAGCGTGTAGCGGAACATCATCGCGACCGAGGCGAGCATGCCGAAAGGGTTGGCAATGCCCTTGCCGGCAATATCCGGCGCCGAGCCGTGGATCGGCTCATACAGGCCCACGCGGCCATCGCCCAGGGACGCCGAGGGCAGCATGCCCATGGATCCGACCAGCATCGAGGCCTCATCGGTGAGGATATCGCCGAACAGGTTGTCGGTGACGATCACGTTGAAGCGCCCCGGGTTGGCGACGATGTGCATGGCCGCGGCATCGACCAGCATGACATCAAAAGGCACATCCGGGTATTGCCCGGCCATGATTTCGGTGGTGACCTTGCGCCATAACCTGGAGGTGGCCAGAACATTGGCCTTGTCCACCAGGGTCAGGCCACCGCAGCGCTGGCGGGCCAGTTCCGCCGCCCGGATCACGACCCGTTCAATCTCTGCACGGGAATAGGCGCACAGGTCGGAGGCATATTCGTCGCCCTCTTGCTTGTCGCCGAAATAAATGCCGCCCGTGAGTTCACGCACGACCATGATGTCAACGTTTTCTATATGTTCGGCCTTCAGCGGGCTGATGGCAGCCAGCGCGGGATGCACGCGCACCGGCCGCAGGTTGGCAAACAGTCCCAGTTCCTCGCGCAGTTGCAGCAAGCCCTGCTCCGGGCGAATGGCGGCGTCGGGGTCCGACCATTGTGGCCCACCCACCGCGCCGAGCAGCACCGCGTCCGATTGCTTGCACGCAGCCAGCGTTTCATCGGGCAACGGCACACCGGTGGCCTCCATCGCGGCGCCACCGATCAGGGCGTGCTCAATCTCAATGCTGATGCCATGCTGCCTGGCAATTTCCAACAACAGATTTTCCGCTTCCGCGGTCACTTCCGGCCCGATGCCGTCGCCGGGCAATATGAGTATTTTGGTGCTCATTTTTTGACCCTCATCATCCCTGTTCATGGCCCCTTTTCATGAAATTTCTCATGGGCTGCGATGGCAGCGTCCTGTGCCAGTAAAAAGTCCAGCCGGTCCTTGCCGTGCAGCATGCAGTGGCGCGCAAATCCGTCGATCTCGAACGTGAAGCAGATGTCCGAACCGTGCTGGCCGCGTAGTTCGATACTGCAACTTTCCAGATCCACGCTGATTTCCTGGCCATCCATTTCCAGTAGCTGCCAGTGCTGTTGTTGCGGCAGGACAATGGGCAGCAAGCCGATGTTCTGGGCGTTGTTTCTGAAAATGTCGGCGATCCCGGAACTGATGACCACGCGAAAGCCGAAATCCAGCAGCGCATGCGGCGCATGCTCCCGCGATGAGCCGCAGCCGAAATTGTGTCCTGCGACCAGCACGGGACTGTGCCGGGCACGCGGTTGGTTGAGCACACAGTCGGCTCGCTCTTTGCCGTCAGTGTCAATGCGCCAATTCGCGAACAGGTGTTGGCCCAACCCGTCGAAAGAGGTGGTGGTCAGGTAGCGCGCCGGAATGATCTGGTCGGTGTCTATGTTCTGCTGCTTCAAGACCAGCACTTTGCCGCTCAGTTGACTAAAGGCTTGCATCAGGCCACCTCCCGTTTGCTCGCCAGGTGGCGTGGATCGGTCACGCGGCCCGCGATCGCACAGGCTGCCGCGGTGGTGGGGCTGGCCAGCATGGTTCTTGCACCCGCACCCTGGCGGCCTTCGAAATTCCGGTTCGAGGTGCTTACCGCGGTCTGGCCGGGCGCCACCAAATCGCCGTTCATGGCAATACACATGGAACAGCCCGGCAGGCGCCATTCCGCTCCGGCACCGGTAAAGATTCTGTCCAGGCCTTCGGCTTCAGCCTGCACCCGGACCGCTTCAGAGCCCGGCACCACCAGCATGCGCACGTGATCGGCAATGCGATGGCCGCCTAAAACTTCAGCGGCTGCGCGCAGGTCCGTGATGCGCCCGTTGGTGCAACTGCCTATGAAGACCACGTCCACCTTGTGTCCTGCCAGGGGTTTTCCGGATTGCACCGCCATGTAATCCAGCGCCCGCTGGGCGGTGGCGGATGCGGCGGCCGGCACGATGCCGTCCACCGGGATGGACATACTGGGGTCGGTACCGTAGGTGATGGCCGGGCTGACGGTGTGCGCATCAATCTCCACTTCCCGGTCGAATTTCGCGTTTTCATCCGAGACCAGTTCCAGCCATTGCCCTGCCCGCACCTCGAATTCTGCTCCCCGGGGCGCCATGGGCCGGCCCCGCAGGTATTCCACCGTGACCTCATCGGCGGCGATCATGCCGGCCCGGGCGCCGGCTTCGATGGACATATTGCACAAGGTCATGCGGCTTTCCATGTCCAGCGCACGCACCGCGCTGCCGGCGTACTCGATGCTATAACCGGTGCCGCCATTGACGCCGATTTGCCTGATGATATGCAGTGCAAGATCCTTGGCAGAACTGTATTCGCGAAGTTCGCCGTGCACGTTGATGCGCATGTTTTTCGCTTTACGCTGCAGCAGGCATTGGGTGGCCAGCACGTAGCCCACCTCGGTGCTGCCGATACCAAAAGCCAGCGTAGCAAAAGCGCCGTGCGTGCTGGTATGGCTATCGCCGCACACGACCGTCATGCCCGGCTGCGTGGCGCCCAGTTCAGGTCCGATCACATGCACGATACCGCGGTGTGCACTATCAAAATCATGTAGTTCAATGCCGAATTCCGTGCAGTTGTTGCGCAAAATCTCGACCTGCTTTTCGGCCTGCACGGTGGTGAACGGCAGGCGGCCGTTTTCATCGGCCGGCAGGGTCGGGGTGGAATGGTCCAGGGTCGCCAGGGTCCGGCCCGGCTGGCGCAGAGCCAGTTTGCGGCTGCGCAGCATATCAAAACCCTGTGGCGAGGTGACCTCGTGGACCAGGTGCAGGTCGCAATACAACACCGCCGGCCTATCCCGGCTTTCCGCCTGCACCACGTGTGCGTCCCAGAGTTTGTCGTAGAGGGTTCTAGCCCGCATATTGCACCCGTATCACGGATGATGGCGCAGGACAGCGGCGGCTGGACGCCGCGCTGGACTGAATAAATCGCCGGGATCGATTCGAACAGAGGAGCGAAGCGATGCTGGCCCAAAGGGCGGAGGGCAGGATGTCCGAAGTAAATCCATAGCCGTACGTAGCTATGGGTTGCAGGAAGCGCAAGTCCAGGCGTAGCTGATCAAGCCAGGGCCGGGATACGGGTGCAATATGCCGGCTAACGCGCACGTGCCACTCTCTTTGACGGCCTTTCCGCTTTATGAACTGAATCCAGCCAGCCGAAACGGTCTTCTGTTGTGCCGTCAAATAATCCAAAGAATGCAGACTGCAATTGCTCAGTGACCGGACCGCGACAGCCGTTGCCAATATCCAGGTCATCGACCGAGGCGATCGGCGTGATTTCCGCTGCGGTTCCGGTAAAGAACAACTCATCCGCCAGGTACAGGATTTCGCGTGAAAGCCTCTGCTCACGGACTTCAATGCCCATCGCGTGTGCCAATCGCATCACCGAATCGCGGGTAATGCCGGCCAGGATGGATGCCGCCTGTGGCGGTGTAAACAGCGTGTTGTTCTTAACCACGAACAGGTTTTCACCGGCGCCTTCGCTTAATGTGCCGTCGGTGGCCAGGCCGATACCCTCGTCATATCCCAGACGGTGTGCTTCCATGCTGATCAGCTGCCCCGAGAGGTAGTTGCCGCCGGCTTTGACGCCGGATGGAATGGTGTTGGGCGCCATGCGCTGCCAACTGGAAACACAGACCCTGGCGCCGTTTTCCCGG
>SMUY01258761.1_pt1 | contig 10119 bp, 9 predicted proteins | sample 2456441 | NCBI WGS metagenome assembly SMUY01 (sample SAMN11095931, study PRJNA526329) | marine sediment metagenome | biome: Marine sediment; feature: Surficial sediment; material: Deep marine sediment; isolation source: Hadal surficial sediment | place: Pacific Ocean | collected 2014-11 | depth 0-1...
GGCTGGGGCGTAGCCAGTGCCCGCATCCGACGGCACATCGGAAGTGACACAGCCGGCCAGGAGACCGGCCGCTGTGATCAAGACGGCTGTGGCTTTCTTCATGACAGGCTGCTCCTCATCGTCGGTCTGGGGCTGTTCAAGGCGGACGCTTCTTGCCAGTGGTACGCATGATGCCCGCGGCCTTCCCTGCTTCGCTATGGGACGAAGGTCCCATATTCCCGGCTGAACTCGTGAGCAATACTGTCCGAATGCAGCGGGGGACTAGCACGGACGAGAGGGGGAGCCATTGAGGACGAAGAGTCGTGATCATCACGCCTGCGTGGTCGCGATCTTCCTGTTCGGTCTCATAGCGTCGGCGTCAGTGCTCGCGCAAGGACAATCGCCGCCCACGACCCGCATGGAGCAGCTCGAGGCGATTCGACGCGACAAGATCGCGACGCTCTGGCCCGAGACCCAGTCGCCGCTGGTCGAGCAGGAGGTGTTCGGGCAGTAAGAGGAGGTGAACTGGCGGCTAGAGACGGCCGTCGGACGACCCACGTAGAGTCCATCTGTGGGTCGAAATCGACAAACGAAGCATTTCCGCTGGCACGATCCACACATGCCGAGGCGGTCGTCACCGGTGACCAATCAGGAGGAGAGACGAGTGACGAGGGCGCGAGGACTTGACCGTTGCGGGCCGGCAATGATCGTGGCGGTGGCCACCCTGGCCGGCGCCCAGCCTGCGGCGGCGCAGGAAGCGGCGCCGCCGCAGCCGGGGGGACGGTTCGAGACTGCCCGCCTCGGCGACAACACGACCCGCCGCCTCGTGCTGCCGGATCTGCCGAGGCTCCGCGGCGCCGCCGAGGCCCGGGATGTCGACGAGTTGCCGGCACCGGGCGATGGTCCCGGCGGCCGCGCGGTGGCGACGTCGGTGCGGGAGATCCAGCCGGATTCGGACGACGGCCCGGTGGACCCCGATGCGATCACGCGAGAGCTGCAGAATCCGGCGACCCCGCTGGCCACCCTGAACATGAAGTGGGAGTACCGCACGTTCGGCGGTGACCTGCCCGACGCGGACAGTCAGTACGGGGCCGGTGTCCTGTTTCAGCCCTCCTTCCCGTTTCCGATCGGCGAGGGAACGAGCTTCGCGGTTCGTCCGGCGATTCCCTTCTTCTTTCACCGGCCCTACTTCGACGCGGCGGACCCCCTGGCGGCGAACCCGCACGAGCTCAACAGGAATGTGTTCGACAGCCCGGTGGCCGGCATGTTTCGAGCTAAAAGCATGCAGCTCGGCGACATCGGCTTCGATGCCGCGTTCACCAAGGCCTTTCCGTCGAGATGGGTGCTGCTCGGCGGCATGGCCGGTACACTGCCGACCGCGACCGATGACGTGGTCGGCGGCGATCAGTGGCGAGCCGGACCGGAGTTTCTCGTCGCGAAGCTTCACCGATGGGGCGTTCTGGCGGCACTCGTGTCCCATCAGTGGGATGTGGGCGGCTCCAACAAAGAGCGGTTCAGTCTGACGGCCGTCAACTACATCTACGCCTTCAACCTGGGCAGCGCCTGGGTACTCAGCGGCGCCCCGATTCTTACCTACGATCACCAGGCCACCGACGGCAACGCCTGGTCGGTGCCGGTCGGTCTCGGTATCTTCAAAACGGTGGTGCTGGGCAGGACGCCGTGGAAGATCGGCGTCGAGGTGCAGCGATATGTTGTGAAGCCGGACACCTACGGCGCCGAGTGGTACGTGCAGTTGGTGACGACGCCGGTCGTCCCCAACATCTTCGCGAACTGGCTGGGACTCGGCCGCCCGAACGGGTCCATCACGCGTGGCGTGGCAGGCCGCCGGTGAGAGGTGTCGCAGCCCGTGTTGATCGCGGTCGGGGCAATCGGCTTGTGGGTCTTGTGGCCGATGCCCGTGTCGGCGCAGGACGTCATCGTGCTGGCAAACGGCGACCGCCTGAACGGCGAGATCAAGGAGCTCGACCGGGGCGATCTCTGGTTCAACCCCGAATATGCTGAAGCGGTGTTCGTCATCGACTGGGCGCAGGTGGTCGAGATCGACAGTACGCGTCGATTCGCGTTCCAGCTGTCCGACGGCCGCCGCTTCATCGGCTCGTGCCGGTCGGACCCGAGTGCACCCGGCACCCTGATTATCACCGAGGCCGGTGGCGACACGCCCGTATCCGCTCAGAGCGTGATCTCGATGCGGGCCGTCGACGCCGACATCCTGGGACGGCTGTCGGTAGACATCGCGTTCGGCTACTCGTTCGCCCGGGCCAACACGAACCACCAGTTGACGCTACGAAGCTCGGCCGTGTATCTCGAGGAGGCGTGGGAGCTGAGAGCTTCGGGCGACACGCTGCAGAATCGAGTCGACGATGGCGCCGACACCCTGCGGACGAACTCGACTGTCGGCTACACGCGGTTTCTGCGTGGCCAGTGGTTCGCGATTGGGGCGGCCGGCTTCCTCCAGAACGAGGAGCAGAGTCTCGACCTTCGGTCGACGATCGTCGCTGGCGTCGGGCGCTTCCTACGGCGGACGCAGTGGTTCGACTCCAGGCTCATCTTTGGCGGCGGCTGGACGAGCGAGAAGTTTCTCGACGACGAAGACTCGCGGTTCAACAGCGCGGAGGGGCTGCTGGGCCTGATGTTCGATGCCTTCGACGTGGGTGATCTAGTCTTCAAGACCGTCGCGCTGGTGTATCCGAGCCTCAGCGATATGGGTCGCGTCCGCATCGACTTCGACGTCGACATGAAATGGGAGCTCATCTCCGATCTGTTCTGGAGCACTGGTTATTTTCACAACTACGACAGCGAGCCCAGGGCCGAGACGTCGAAGAACGACTTCGGGGTTACGACCACGTTCGGGTGGTCTTTCTGACACCCCCAGACAGACGAGTCTCCGATACCATGTGGAATCGTGGGAGGCGTGCTATGCGTCGTCACGTGACCCGCGCCGCTCATCGCTCTCAGCCTCGATCTCGCGAAGGGCCGCCGCGACGCCCGCATCAATGGCGGCGAGGGTGTCCGCCGCGGTGATCAGAATTGCTGAGACTTTCTTCATCATGTTGGTCCTCATCGCCGATCTGCGGCTGTTCAAGCAATTACGCTACCTGCCAAAATAACCCACGATGCTCACAGGCTTCCCTGCCTCGTTATGGGACCAAGGTCTTATAGATACCGTCTGTCGCTGTGATTAATAATGTCCGGATGTAACGAGGGACCAGCAACTTGGAGAGAGAGTGAGCCGCTGAGCTTAAACGGAGAGAACCCTGGTGACCTGTAGACCTCAGGTTGGCCAGCTGACCCAAGGGAGGAGGGGACGGATGTCGAGTCGGGAACGATGCAGCTCTGTTGTTTGGCTCTCAATGGTCTTTGTTTTCTACATCGTCGGACCGGCAGGGGCGCAATCTGCCACCGAGATCGCGCTAGCGATCCAGGCGGGGTTCGCGAAGAATGCCGACCTTGGCAACGTCACGCTCACGATGACAGGTGCCGTCGTGACGCTGGCTGGCGAGGCCCCGTCGCTCTACACCCGGGGACAGGCGATCGACATCGCGCGCCGCACCGGGGGCGTGGAATCGGTGGTCAACGACGTGATCATCCCCGCCGCCGAGAGCGACCAGGCGATCGCAGAGGGACTGGTGAGGGCGCTTCGGGCGTATCCATATCTGACGATCTGGGACCATGTTGACGGTGTCGTCGACAACGGGGTGGTGACGCTTGAAGGAATGGTGACGCCGGACCGGGACAAGACCGGGGACATCGGTCGGGAGGTGGCCAAGGTGCCAGGCATTCAGGAGATCCGCCTGAACCTCCACGTCATGTCGCCATCGGCGGAGGACGACCGACTCCGGAGCCGGATCGCGCGGCGGTTGATTTCGCACGGTGACCCGTTCGAGCGGTTCGAGAGCATGCCCAATCCTCCTATTCGGATTCTCGTCGACAACAGCGTCGTGGTGCTGCTCGGGTATCTCGGCAACCGAGGCGACAACCTCGAGTTGCAGCGGATCGTCGCGCAGACTCAAGGGGTGCTGCGGGTCGAGAACCAGATCGTCACGAAGTAGGGTCAATCGGTTCACTGGGGCGATTCAGAGGGAAGTTGGGACTGAGATGCGAAACTCGGTTAGAAACTGGTTTGGTTGTTGTTGCCTTTTCTTGCTTGCGACACCCGCCTGGGCGCAGCAGGACTACCGGGTGGAAATCGAGGGGTTCGGTGGGTTCACATGGAGCGACGGCGTGCCGATCCGTCCACAGACCATCGGCAACGAAACGATAGACGAAGTCGCACCCAAGAGTGGCGGTTCTTACGGGCTCGGCGTCGGGGTGTTTCTCTCTGAGTATGTCGAGCTGGGTTTCCAGTTCACCCAGCAGTTCAGCGTGCTGGAAGCAACGGTGAACGGTCCGGTCGTGTCATCGCTCGCAACAACAACTCGTGATGTCGCGGACATGAAGGTGAACAACTATCACGGGGTCTTCATCTTCAACTACGGTTTCGAGGACTCGACGATACGGCCCTTCTTCTTTGGCGGGCTGGGCGCGACCCAGTATGACCCGGAGGAGCTTACGGTCCAAACCCTGGGGAGCCAGCCAATCGAGGGAACCACACGCTTCTCGGCTACATGGGGTGGAGGTGTCAAGTTCTATCCGGGGTCGAACGTCGGTATAACAGTCACCGGTCGATGGACCCCGACCCGCATCAACGCCAGTCCCCGTGGGATCTGGTGTAGTCCGTCTTGGGTGGGAGGCTGTGTGCGGCTAGCCAACCCGAACTACTCTCATCAATTCCAGCTTGCGAGCGGCGTGAGCTTGCGCTTCTAGCAGCGCATCCGTGAGTCAACGAGGGGAGCCGTGGGCCGAAGAGGAATGGGAGCGGTTGCGATGCGTAAGCGTTCAGTGTCGAGTCACATGTTTCCGGGCTGGCATCGGGTCGTGTCTTCAGGGCTCGCTGGCCTCGTCGTTTGTGTCGCTGCGACAGGGATCAGCCGTGATGCGATGGCCCAGGACGCGGTGGGCGAGGTGCGATGGTTCGAGCTTTTTACCACCGACGCGGCGGTGGCAAGTCGCTTCTATGCTGAGTTGCTGGGTTGGGAGGTCCACGAGAGCGCGCCCGGTCGATACTTGGTCTCCCACGATGGAGAGTTGATTGCAGGCATCACGGAGATCGAGAGGCGCGACGATTCGACCTGGATGACCGGGGTCGTCGTGACCGATCTCGAGGCGTCGCTGGGTGCGGCCCGACGACTCGGTGGCCAGGTGTTGGTGGACGCCTCCCGCGCGGACGGTCTCGCGTCGTGGGCTGTGATCGAGGATCCGGAAGGGGCCCAGATCATGCTGATCGTGCCCGAGCGCGTGTTCGGGGGCACTGCCCGTTCCGGAAACTGGGTGTGGTCCGAGCTGTGGACCCATGATCCGGCCGATGCGACTCGATTCTACGCCGAGGTCGTGGGGTGGGAGCGAGCCGATGTCGGGAGCGGCGACGGCGGTACATACCCAACGTTTCAGTCGAGCGGCCTGGTTCGGGCGGGTTTGGTCCCGATTCAGACTGGCGACATGGAACCAGGCTGGGCACCCTACCTGGGTGTCGATGATCTCGCCTCTGCGATCACCCGGGCGAGGGCACTGGGTGGCCAAGTGCTGCTGGAGCCGGTGCAGGAGATCCACGGTGGGCACGTGGCGGTGCTCAGCGACCCGACCGGCGTCAGCTTCTTGATGGTCGAGCTCGAGGAGGACACACCGTGAGGAGATTCTGGCAGTACCTTTCTCGCGCCATCATGTTGCTCGTGGCGCTTGCGTCGATGACCAGCTGTGCGTCGTCTGGCGGTCCGGACGTCACCGTCGGTGTTGCGGTCGGGGTGGGCGGCCCCATCGGTGTGGTCGGGGTTGGATTCCGGCATCCGTATGGGTACGGTCCAGGCTGGCGCTATCCACCTGGCTATTATCCGGTGCGCCCGATCGGCCCACCACCATCACGGCCCCGTCCGCCTCGCCCGGCGCAGCTGCCAAGCGGGCGGTAAAGAAGGGAGTCGATGATGCGACGAAGGACACTGATCAGCGGGTTACTGCTCGCCGGCCTTCTGGCAGCGGCGTCGATGAGAGTACCAGGTCAGGCTCAGGCGCCGCAGCAGCCGCGCCAGGTGCTCGATCTCGGGGCCGACCCCGATGACGTGGTCATCGGACAACCTGAGTATTCACCCTATTTGTATCAGGCCTATCCGCGGCAAGTGTATTGGGGTGACACGCACCTGCACACAAGCTATTCCACGGACGCTGGGATGCTCGGCAACCGCCTTGGCCCGGAAGACGCCTATCGCTTCGCGATCGGGGAGGTCGTCGTGTCCAGCCTCGGGCTGCGAGCGAGGCTTCAGCGGCCGCTCGATTTCTTGGTCATTGCCGACCACGCCGAGAACCTGGGGCTCGCGCCGATGATCGCGGAATCGAACCCCGACCTATTGAGGACGGCGTTCGGTCGAGAGATCCATAGACTCGTGCGTGACGGTCGACTGTTCGACGCCTATGGGTTCTGGGGCGACGGGATGATGTCTGGCGATGATCCCCTTCCCGATGAAGTGCTGATACGGTCGATGTGGGAGCGGCTCACGACGGCGGGCGAACAGTACAACAGGCCTGGCCGGTTCACGGCGCTCCTCGGGTACGAGTGGTCCTCCAGCCCGGAGGGGAACAACCTCCACCGCGTCGTTATCTTCCGCGATGCCAAGGACAAGGTGGACACGATCCTGCCTTTCTCCAACTACGATTCCGCCGACCCGGAGGACTTGTGGGCGTGGATGGCGAACTACGAGGAACGGACCGGCGGGCAGGTGCTGGCGATCGCGCACAACGGCAACCTGTCGAACGGACTGATGTTCGACGATGTCACGCTGGGTGGCGATGCGCTCGACCGCGACTATGCCGAGCGCCGGGCGCGTTGGGAGCCGCTCTATGAGGTCACGCAAATCAAGGGCGACGGCGAGGCGCATCCGTTCCTCTCCCCCAACGACGAGTTCGCCGACTACGGGACCTGGGACAAGGGCAGTTTCGGTCCCCAACCCAAGACACAAGACATGCTGCCCCGCGAGTATGCCCGTGAAGCCTTGAAGCGGGGCCTTCGCTACGAGGCCGCGCTCGGTGCGAACCCGTTCAAGTTCGGCCTGGTGGGGTCGACCGACTCTCACACCTCGCTGGCCACCTCGGAGGAAGACAACTTCTTCGGGAAGGTCACGCTAGTCGAGCCGAGCGCCGACCCAGAGCGCTTCGATGAGGTGGTCACCGGTCTCCTTCAGGAGCCCGGAGGCCCGGATATCACCATCCGCCACTACCAGTCCCTCGCCTCGGGGTTGGCAGCCATTTGGGCGACTGAAAACACCCGCACGGCCTTGTTTGATGCCATGGCTCGCAAGGAGGTCTACGCGACCACCGGCACACGGATGACCGTCCGTGTGTTTGGCGGCTGGGAGTTCGAGGAAGACGATGTGCTGCGGCCGGACTTCGCCCAGACCGGGTACGCCAATGGTGTCCCCATGGGTGGTGACCTGGTCGACGCGCCAAGCGGGACGGCCCCGACGTTTATGGTGCGCGCCCTCCGGGACGTGGACGGCGCCAATCTCGACCGGATCCAGATCGTCAAGGGGTGGCTCGACGCGGGCGGGGGGCTCGAAGAGCGCGTCTACGATCTCGTCTGTTCGGACAACCGGGCACTGACGGCGGCCGGGCGCTGCGAGCGCGACGTCGGCACCACCGTGGATGTACCCGCGGCCACGTATACCAACAGTATCGGCGAGGCGTTGCTGATGGGCTTCTGGCAGGATCCCGATTTCGACCCTGCCGAGCGTGCCGTGTACTACATTCGGGTCCTGGAGATCCCAACACCCCGGTGGACGACCTATGACGCCGCGTTCTTTGGCGTCGACTTGCCGGATGGCGTGCCGGCCACGCATCAGGAGCGCGCCTACACGTCGCCCATCTGGTACACGCCGGGAAACTGACCATGGGCCGAGCGACTCGGCGGCGGCTCGTGCTGACGAACGTTGTCAACTGGTGGTGCACTCGGGGCGGACGCCTCATCCAGCTGAGGAGCCTCGTATGGGACCAAGGCCCCCCTTTGGCCCATCCGTCCAGCAGGTGGAGTGCCTGCGATGAAGGGTGTCGAGAATCCGCCATTAAGGGTGCGGAATCCGGCTGACCAAGATGAAAACGCCGGCTTCATCAGGGAGGTGAAGCGCGGGTCGGGCTCTACACCACCGCGGCTGAGTTTAAGGAACGATACGTGAACATGTCAGAGTCAGTGGTAAAAACCGTCCTCGTCGTCGGTCTACTGACCTTCGGCGCGTCGTCCGCCTCCGCCCAGCTCAGCGGACACAACCTGGTGGGCGACTTCGGCCTGCTGTCCGGCTCGCAGCCCGAGCCGGGGCTGTATCTGGTGGCGCCGTTCGCCCGCTACGGCTCCGACACCATCAAGGACCGCTCGGGCAACCCGCTCAACTTCGCCGGGAACGTCGTGGTGCAGGCGTTCTTTCCGACCGCGTTCGTGGTCACCGACTGGAAGCTGTTCGGCGCCAACTACGGGTTCATCGCCTCTTCGCCGTTCATCAACCAGCGCTACGAGTCGCCGCGGTTCGACCAGGAGACCGGCATGGCCTTCTCGGACGCTTACATCGTACCGCTGCATCTCGGCTGGCACACCCCGCGGGCCGACGTCACTGTCGGCTACGGGTTCATCGCCCCGACCGGCCGGTATGAAGCGGGGGCCGACGACAACCGGGGGCTGGGGATGTGGTCGCACGAGATCACGACCGGGGTGACCGCCTTCTTCGACGACGAGAAGCACTGGCACGCCGCGACCACGATGTTCTACGAGATGCACTCCGAAATAGAAGACAGCAACACGAAGGTCGGCGACCTCATCACGCTGGAAGGCGGCGTCGGCCGCTCGTTCATGGACGGCGCGGGCAGTGTCGGACTGGCCTACTACGCGCAATTCAAGGCCACCGACGACCGCCTCGAGGGTCTGCTCGCCCTGCTGCTGCCCGGCAGGAATAAGGTGTTCGGGCTGGGTCCCGAGCTGACCATGCCGTTCTTCGCCACAGGTCCGTGGGCCGGTCTGGTGACGGTGCGCTATCAGTGGGAGCTGGGCGCCCAGTCGGCGTTCGAGGGTCAGATGTTCAACGTCTCGGTCACGCTCGCGAGACTGGGCTGGGGCGGATGATGTCCAAAGCCATGAATGCCCGCGTACGTCAGCAAGCAGCAGAGTAGGAGGAGAATCGATGCCACGAGCGGAAAATCCGATTGCGCCGGTGGCGCGCGTCTGCGCCCTGTTTCTGACGACGGTCCTGACCGTGGGCATCGCCGATCCGGCGGCGGGGGGGCAACTGCCGCCTCCGCCTGACGGCGAGCTCTCCGACACCTATCAAGGGACGCAGTATTCGCCGTATGCGGGACGCGGCTTCCCGAGTCGCGTCTACTGGGGCGACACCCACGTTCACACCGGTTTGTCCGTGGACGCTGGTGCGTTTGGGAACACGCTCGGGCTCGACGAAGCCTATCGGTTCGCTCGTGGTGAGGAGGTCACGACTGCTACCGGTCTCAGGGCGAGGCTTTCACGGCCGCTGGACTTCCTGGTCGTCGCGGATCACTCGGACAGCATGGGCATGTTTCTGGACTTGGTGGCCGGTAAGCCGAACATCGTGGCCGATCCACTCGGAAAAGATTGGTACCAAAGGCTCCAAGCCGGTGACGGGGTTGCCGTGGCCATGGAGCTGATCGGCCTGTTCGCGCAGGGAGACTTCCCCGAGGCATTGTATTACGCCCCTGACACCAAGGCGTACAAAGACGTCTGGCAGCGCACCGTAGATGCCGCGGAAGAGTTCAACGCTCCCGGTGTGTTCACCGCGTTCATCGGATACGAGTGGACCTCTCTCGTGCAGGGAGCCAACATGCACCGTGTGGTCATCTACCGGGATGACGGGGACATGGGCCGTCAGATGATGCCCTACACCACCTATCCTCCCCTGGGCAGCCCGAACCCGCGCGACCTCTGGCGTTGGTTGGACCGCTACGAGACCCAGACCGGCGGGGATGTGTTGGCCATCGCCCACAATGGCAACCTGTCCAACGGCATCATGTTCCCGCTCGAGGCCC
>SMUY01252354.1_pt1 | contig 10118 bp, 7 predicted proteins | sample 2456441 | NCBI WGS metagenome assembly SMUY01 (sample SAMN11095931, study PRJNA526329) | marine sediment metagenome | biome: Marine sediment; feature: Surficial sediment; material: Deep marine sediment; isolation source: Hadal surficial sediment | place: Pacific Ocean | collected 2014-11 | depth 0-1...
ATTGATGGTCCGGCCTCGGTACGATATCCAAGAGGGGGCGGTCCGGGTATTGCGGTAGAAAAGGAAATGATCGCTCTACCTATTGGTAAGGCTGAAATTCGGTCTCAGGGCAAACGAATTGCGATCCTTGCTTTTGGCGTTGTGCTGGAGTTTGCACAAGCAGCAGGTGATGAACTCGGTGCCACCGTGGTCAACATGCGATTTGTTAAACCTATCGATGAAGAACTGATCCTGAAAATGGCTGCGACTCATGACTTGATAGTCACAGTGGAGGAAAATATGGTTCAAGGTGGTGCGGGTGAAGCGGTGAATCGGGTTTTGGCTGAGAATGGTGTCGTGCAAGCAATTGTAAATTATGGTCTGCCTGACAGGTTTATTCAGCATGGTTCCAGAGATGACATGCTCAATGATGTCGGTATGAATATGGAAGGTCTAATGGAATTTATTCGGCATCATATGGGTGAGCAAGAGCAGAGCGCCAAGATTAAAAGTGTCTAGATAATATTTCCCATTACAGTTACAAATCTTTCCATATCCTGAGCAGATATTTCACCCATACATGAAATTCTAAAAAGTGTTTTAGACAGATCCCCCTGACCAGCATAGATAACAAACCCGTTTTCCTTGAGTCCATCATGCAGAGTTTTATAATTAATACCGGTTGGTAAATGAAAGGCGTTAAGGACACAGGAACAATCTTCAGCCTGCATCAAGGCATCGATTCCCAGTTTACTTAAACCTTTTCTGACGATATTCAGTAGGCTCCAATAATTTTGTCGGCGTTGTTTATGACCGCCTTGATCCTGTAATTCTTTTAAAGCCTCAGAAAGCGCATAGAAGGTTTGTACCGATTGCGTGAAAGGCGTGCCATTTGCGTCCTGATTTTTCAAATAGTTGGAGAGATCAAGATACAGCGTCCTTGGTTTTGTTGCTTGCATTTCGTTCAACGCATTTCTGTTGCAAATGACAAAGGAGGTGCCGGGTACGGCATGTAAACATTTATTGGCTGTAGCAGCGCTGGCAGCGATGTTCCAGTCTTCAAATTCAATATCTTCTGCACCAAAACTGCTGACACCATCCAATAGGACAGGTAAATTATATTTAGCGCAGATTTCCGCTATACCTGTCAGGTCATTCAGCCGACCGGTGGTAGTTTCATGATGTACTACAGCAACATGACTTAATTCTTCGTGGGTTCGCAATTCACCTTCGAGTAGTTTCAGGTCAATGGCTTCACCCCATTCATGGTGTAAGGTCAGGTGATTGATCTGATGAATTTCTGCAATTTTGCTCAGGCGTTCCCCGTAGACACCATTTTCAATAATTAATACCTTGCCATGATCTGGAACCAGGCTGGTCATCATGGCTTCCATCGCAGCGGTGCCTGAGCCGGTCATCAAAATCGCCGCCCACTTATTCTCAGGCAGGGAGTAGACGTTTAATAAATCATGACGAATGGTGTTTTGTAGTTCAGCAAATTCTGCTTCACGATGACATAGATCAGGACGCAGCAGGGCATGCCGAACACGCTCGCTGAGGACGACAGGACCTGGATTTAATAATATTTCAGGCATTAATATTTTTTTATTCGCATGGTTGTAATGTATGTTTCGGGTGCATGGACCTCGGAACCCTCTTCTGGGGTGTGCACAAGAGCGACTATTTGGTATTTTTTTATTTAAAAATTCGTGTCGATATGTTGCATCAGTCTTTGCAAGACCACAACCGGCGGAACATCTGGACGAGGCAGGTTTTCAATTGCCCCCGCCGAAATTTTAAGGTGACCAAATTTTGCGCCTGGATATTTCTTACAATTAAATAATTGATCTATCAGTTCAATGTCATTGCCCTGGTAGGTCACAGCATAGCCACAAGCTGCTGCTATCTCAGCAAATTGTACATTATTTGCAACGGTGGCTTGCGCACCTGTTGAATCGTGAACTTCATTATCAAGAACGATGTGGGTAAGATTGTTCCCGGCATAACTTCCTAAAGTTGCGAAATTTCCCATTCGCATCAGCGCCGCCCCGTCACCTTCAACCACCACCACCTGCAAATCAGGACGTGCCAGTGCCAGACCCAGACCCAGTGAAGAAGCACAGCCCATGGAGCCGACCATGTAGAATTGATTTTTGCGGTCATCAATGGCAAATAACTCTCTTCCAGTAAACCCTGTTGTTGCGATGACAACAGAATTTTCAACCGGTGTGTGTTCAATGATTTTTTTCAGTGCATCGTTTCTGGTACATAGAGGCATATCGTTTTGATTGAAAATTTTTTTCTCGCTGCCAATTGCTTTCGTTGCTAGCAGACAATTCTCTTTGAGTTCATGTGCGGCCACTGTACCTTTCTGCATGATGAAGGCGTAAGGTCTTTGCTCCTTTCCCATAAATTCACAGGCACGCTTCAATGCCACGGCAATATTTTCTTTCTCCATTGGAAATATTTCCCATGGAATGCGCATGGCATCGAACATTTCACCAGTGATCTGTCCCATTAATTCATGTTGGGGTTCATCTGTTATTCCTGGTGCTCCACGATGAGTAGTGATAATTATCATGGGGATACGGAACACATAACTCAAGGAAGTGATCGGACTGACAGCGTTACCCAGCCCTGAGTTCTGCATCATGACAATAGAACGTTCGCCACCCATCGCTGAGCCCGCAGCGGTGGCAATGGCATCACCTTCATTTGCAGAGGACACGTAATTTAAAGACTCGTCATTGATAACGTAGTTTATGAAAGGAGTAAGGAAAGAGCAGGGGACTCCTGTGTAGCGTTGGAAACCTAGGTCACGTGCTGCTTCAATAAAATCTCCTGCCTGTATCATCTGGACATCCCTAAAAATGTACTTTTCCGCGATTGTGGCGTCAGCTCGACAACCGCTCCCGGCGTTGTCCTACCTGCTGCGTCCATGCAGTCGTCCGTGCTCACAAAATTGCAGGAGCAAATTTTGGACAGCTTCATGCTGGGCCGAAGGGCTAAATACATGGATGTATTTAGCAAATCCTCATGTATTTGTGATACATTGCGGCTACTTGCCACATTCCTGTGGCTCGCCCTTCGGGTTAGCCTACGGCTGTTCAAAATCGTCCCCGACGATTTTGTCTCTGCGCGATGCTTCCCTACACTTATGTACAGGATGTACTGTATGCTGGTTTTGCAGTAGCAAAAACCAGTCACGAAAAAATTGCTACTTTTAGAGACGCCCATTTATTACTGCCTATAATTTGGTGAAGTCGCCAGCTCGATCGATGTCTGCCAATGCATTGATATCAACCCAATGACCGTTGATGTAATTGACTTTGACAGGGTGTTTCATCTTGATTATTTGATTTAGGAGATCGGCAAGAGACATATGCTTAAAATTCTTGTGAGATTTTAATTCATCAATAGCATTTTCGATCCATTGCCTGCCTTGTCCACGTACGCGTAACATGCCAATCCATCGACCAGTAGGGTCGCCCGAAGAAGTATTTTTTTCTTCAGAGACATGATTTAAATATGCATCTTGCTTAAATATGGCCCGGTCTTCTTTCTGTGAGCAATAGGCATAATCAGGTGAACCACTGTAATTTTCATTTTCAACAGTGGAATCAATGACAGCAATAATTTCACCTTCATTTTCAAGCAAATCTCTGAGGATGTAGCTACGAAAAAGTAAGTCACCATAGGTGATGATCATGTCCTCATGAAATTCACTGACGACCTGGGTGAGTGAAGCCAATTCACCTGTTGTTGCATAATCTTTATTGATTTTCATCTCTATACCACTGGTATCGATAGCTTCAGATTTATAGCCAGCAACCAGAGTAACTTTATTGATATTCTGATTCTTAAATTCGTCGAGCAAATGACGTAAAACGGTTTTGCCGCCGATTGAAAGCATTACTTTAGGTTTGTCTTCAGTGAGTTCTCCGAGTGCAGAACCACGGCTCGCTGCCAGGACAATGGCTTTAGTTTCAGGGCCCTTGGGACGCAAATAACGTTCCTGCGCCTCGCTAAGCTCTGCCGCATCTTGTAGGAAAAATAATTTTTTTACTGGCGCAATATTATCTTCGACATCGGCCACTGATTCATTTGCATAAATCTCGGCAGAGATTTTCTCCATCGAAGCGACCGATGCGCGAATCATATGATTAGCCCAGATGACCAGACTAATATTTGCCTTCCTGAAAATATCTGTTGGTGTGCTGTAATAGACTGTTGGAACAATCACTAATGGAGATCGGTTTGCCCATTCATTTGCAAATTCCAGAATTTCATCCGCCTGTGACAGCTTGCTATGGATCAGTATCCCATCTGCACCTGCCTCGTAATAAGCCTCAGCGCGTCGTAGTGCTTCCTTGATGCCCCATCCGGCGATCAGCGCTTCAACCCTGGCGACAATACAAAAATACTCATTTTGTTGACTGTCTTTACCAGCTTTAATCTTTCCACAAAATTCATCCACTTCGGCCAGCGGTTGGCGTTCGCCATCGATAAAGCTATTGGTCTTTGGGAATTGTTTATCTTCTATACAGACACCGGCAATATCACGTTGCTCAAGTTTCTTGACCAGGCGGCGCATGTTATTGAAATTGCCATAGCCGGTATCGCCATCGAGAAGAATTGGAATGTCTGTTGCATCAGACATGAACTCCAGCATATCGACGATCTGAGTCCAGCTTGCCTCATTACTATCGCGTACAGCATATTGTGCAGACATGGATAAGCCACTACCCCAGATCCCTTTGAACCCGGCCTTCTCGACAATTTGGGCAGAAATACCATTATGTGCTTCCATGATAAATTCAAGCTCCCCCGATTCGAGTAAGGCGCGGAGTTTTGCACTTTTGCTTAATAATTTGTTTTCGGTCATTGTTACTCTAGTCTGTAGCTTCAGTTTATGGCCTTCATTTATGGCCGTGGGGTAAGTCTGTCAGTTTTGGCAGTATTATATCTTTTGCTTTGACAACATCATCGGGAAAGTCTATTTCCAACCAGGGTAAACCAGTAATATCTTCAAATGAGTATTGCTCAGGTTTAGCCAATAGCAAGTCTCTGATAATTTCTTCATGAGGGGTCTCATCTTCCCCTCTATTAATATATTCACCTGCCTTCAAGCCAAGCAATCGTCCTGTTGCAGATGTGAATTTGAAGAAGCCGACTGACTCTCCCGTAAAATCAAAAGCCAGATTTTTATCCAGTTGTTTTCTGAACTCGACCAGATGCTCATTACGTACACATAATTTCACGGGCTCTTCTCCCATTTCGAAATTCTGATCCAACAAGAAAACATTTCCTTTGTCTGAGTTGATCAATTTGCCAAGAATATTGTGATCATAGAGCACATCAGCATCCATCAGAATAAAATTCTGATTTGTTTCCAGGGTATTTAGTCCTGATAACATGCTTAAAATACTACCCTTGTTGAAACCAGGGTTAAAACATATATCAACATGGTCAGCACCAATCTCTGATAGTGTTGACTTAATCATATCGGATTCAAAACCTGTGACGATGACGATGTCATCAATGCCATAGTGATGCAGATTTTCCAGATGCCTTTGTAACAGGCTCTTGCCATCAAATTCCAGCAAGCATTTTGGTTTTTTCTCCGAAGAGTTGCCCAGACAGTTGCCCAGGCGTTGGCCTGTTCCAGCTGCGAGAATTATCGTTTTCATGTTAACATTGACTTATCAAATACTTGTTTTCTAAACAGAAGCGAATGGTACTTGATGATACTATTCCAAGTACAGCAGGAGCTATCATTTCCAAGTAGTTTGGGTATGAAGTAGTATTGATCACCATACAATTTAATCTAATGATAATTAAACGATGGCGACCGACATACCAAAAAAACTGGGAAAGTACGAAATAATCAAGGAGCTGGGTCGTGGCAGCATGGGGGTAGTCTATGAAGGACATGACCCTTTTACTGATCATCGTGTAGCCCTGAAGGTGGCCAATACGCATACATTCAGGAATAAGAAAATTGCAGAACGTTATAAAAAGACATTTTTCAATGAGGCTCATACAGCGGGTAAATTAAAACATCCCAATATTATCGAGATTCTGGATGCAGGTGCTGAGGAAGATATTTGTTACATCGTTATGGAACTGGTTGAAGGTGGACACACCTTAAAACCATACTGTAAACCCGAAAATCTTTTGCCTTACGAACAAGTTGTTGAAATCATATTTAAATGTGCAAAAGCGCTGGATTATGCGCATAGAATCGGGGTCGTTCATCGGGATATCAAACCCACGAATATTCTGCTGACAAAAGATATGGATGTTAAATTTTGTGATTTTAGTATCGCACATTTAATGACCGAGGAGGCGGAGAGTACCATGCCGACTGGCTTTGTTGGCTCACCTCGTTATATGTCACCTGAACAGGTACAGGAAGATATGATTACAAATCAAACAGATTTGTTCTCATTAGGTATTGTTATGTACGAATTATTAACCGGTAAACATCCTTTCGCTGCAGATGGTTTTTCACATTTGATATACAAAATCATCAATGAGCAGCCACCGGCATTGAAAAGTTACCGCACCGACATTCCAGAAATATTCGAGAAAATCATCCACCATGTTCTACAGAAGAACCCGGAGAAGCGTTATAAGATGGGGCTTAACATGGCGGCAGACTTGAGTCTGGCATTTGACTATCTTGATGAGCCACAGGAAGATCTTGATGAGAAGGAAAGATTTTCACAAGTTCAGGCACTGGAATTTTTTCAGGGCTTTTCGGAAGCCGAAATCTGGGAGATCATTCGATCATGTGTATGGCAGGAACATGAAGCAGGACAAGAAGTTGTTGTTCAAGGAGATGTCGACGATGCATTCTATGTAATTGTTGCGGGTGATGTTGATGTTTATCGAAAAACCATCCGCATTGGAACTATTAAAGCAGGGGATTGTTTTGGAGAGATGGGTTATCTGGCTAATACTGAAAGGACAGCGACTATTCAGGCAAAGGATGCCGTTCGCCTTTTGAAAATAAACAGTACTGTTATCGATCAGTTATCAGTGGGATGCCAGCTACACTTCAACAAGGTATTTTTAAGAACGTTGATAAAAAGGCTTTCCTTAACCACTTCAAAAGTTTTGGACGAAGACTAGATTTTTAATTTGAAGGTTTGTTTTTAGCAAGATAGCGAGCCATCAAATGATTTGTGGATGAATCATGTGCTTCTTCGTTGGTATTTTTATCAAATTCATCGACAATTTGTTTTGCAAGGTTTTTCCCCAATTCGACCCCCCACTGATCAAATGAATTAATGTTCCACAATTGGCCTTGAGCAAAGCATCTATGCTCATACAGACATAATAATGAACCTAATGTGGCTGGAGATAGTTCGTCGAGCAGTATAGTTGTGCTAGGACGATTCCCAGGAATATTTTTGTAAGCTGTTTGGCTAGTCTCTGTTTTGCCATTCATTAGTGCTTCGCTTTGAGCCAGACAATTTGCAACCAACTCCTGATGATGGGTTTTGTTTTCTCTCGTACTTTTGAGACTGACAATAAAATCAACGGGCGTGGTGTGTCCCCCCTGGTGTAAACATTGAAAATAAGCATGTTGGGCATTGTTTCCAATCCCGCCCCATATGATCGGAGAAGTACTGTATTCGATTTGATTACCTTCGTTATCAATCTGTTTGCCATTACTTTCCATGATTAGTTGGCCAATATATGCGGGTAACATGTTCAGCGAATGATCATAGGGGAATATTGCGATCGTCTCTGCATGAAAGAAGTTGATATACCAGATATCAATTAATGCGAGGATGACAGGCAGGTTATCTTCTATCGGTTGTTCACAAAAATGTTGATCCATTGCCAAGGCACCACCGAGAAAATCATAAAAATTCTGCATACCAATTCTGATTGCAATGGGTAAGCCGATGGCAGACCAGAGTGAGTAACGACCCCCGACCCATTGCCAGATGTGAAATATATTTTCATTGGCCACGCCAAATGTATTCGCTGCATGGTGATTGGCAGTAACAGCCACCAGGTGTTTCTCCGGGTTATTACACCCACTTTTGTTTAACCATTTGACTGCTGTTTTTGCGTTAAGGAGTGTTTCTCTGGTGGTAAAGGATTTTGACGAGATGATAAATAACGTTGTTTCCGGATTAGATTTTTCAAGTGCTGAATTGAGATCATTGACATCAATATTGGATACGAAGTGAATATTAATGTCTGAAACAGAAAAATCTGCAAGTGCAGCAGTGGCTAATCTTGGGCCAAGGTCTGATCCTCCAATCCCGATGTTAATAACAGTATCTATAGATTTACCGGTATGACCTTTGATATCGCCTCTGTGTAGCTGCTCAACAAAGGTCTGCATATGCTGTAATTCATCGTGCACTTGTTCAGTGACATTTTTACCTTCGACAAAAAATGCTTTGTCTGCAGGTGCGCGCAACGCCATATGCATCACCGCTCGCCCTTCAGAACAATTTATTATTTCCCCACTAAAGAGTTTTCGTATCTTTGTAACCAGGTTTGATTCTATTGCCAGTGATAAAAGAAGCTCAATTGTTTTGTCTGTAATTCTATGTTTTGAATAATCTATGAAAAGATTATTAAATTCTCTCGAAAATCTCTCAGCGCGTGAGGGATCATCGGCAAACATATTTTGCATATCAAGATTGGCAATATCAGCTTTATGCTGCTCAAGATTCTGCCAAATCTCATTCGAAATATGGTTGGGTATACTTTGTTTCTTCATCTGCTCATTATACAAGAAGGGGTAGAAATGAAGATCCTGGGCAATAATTCTGTGTGATCTTAAACAGACAGAAGCAACAGGAATTCTTTAGCCAGAAATGCTGTTGTTTATGTTTTGTTGCTATGGATGTTATAGCTTATGTTAGCCAGAAATGTAATGTTCCAGTTGATCTATAATTTGTTCTTTTTCCAAGATAATGTTTCTTACCACATCCATCACTGACAGCATGCCGATTGGTTTACCGTTTTCTGCGACCGGGAGATGACGTATATGATGTTTGGACATCAGCACCAGGCATTCATCTATGCTTTGTTCGGGTGTCACAGTCAACACAACATTTGTCATGACGTCCCTGACAGGTGTATCTCGGGATGACCTGGATTCAAGTATGATTTTTCGGGCGTAATCCCGCTCTGAGACTATGCCGACTAATTGCTCATCTTCCAGAACCAGAAGTGCACCAACTTTGACTTCGGCCATTAATTTGATGGCATCAAACACCATGGTATCCGGGGTGACTGAATACAATTCGTAGCTTTTGTCACTAAGAAGCTGGCGTGCATACATCGTCATGGTGTGGCCTCTCTAATTCAGCAGATGTTTTCTGTATCCATTATTGTTTGAGAAATAGCGTTTCAGGACTATTTATACAAGTGCTTGTACGTTGTTATACCAAGTTTGGCACCTATTATGTTTAAACTCAAACCATAAGCCGGAAATTGATGTTTGTCTGTGCAAAAAGTTGCAATTGCAGTAACATCCTGATGGATGCGCATCGTAAGTTTTTGTCAAAGAAATGTCTTGTTGAGGCAAAATCTGAATAAACATTAATCAATATGCAAATAAATTTATGAGTATTCCTAAAAAACTAGGTAAATATGATGTGTTAAGTGAAATTGACCGTGGCAGCATGGGCACGGTTTACCTTGGCCATGATCCATATATTGATCGTGGCGTTGCAATCAAGGTCGCCCATGACGAAGGCCTCAAAAATAAAGAGACAGGGGATCGATACCGGAAAATGTTTTTCAACGAGGCACACACTGCCGGTAGCTTGAATCATCCAAATATTGTTGGCATTTATGATGCAGGTGTGGACCAGGATGTCTGCTATATCGTCATGGAACTGGTCAAGGGAGGTGAGACACTCAAGACTTATTGCACACCCGAAAATCTATTACCGTTAGAAAAAGTTATAGAGATTATCTTCAAGTGTGCCAAAGCGCTGGATTATGCGCATAAGCAGGGCGTTGTTCATCGTGATATAAAGCCATCAAATATTCTGGTAGAAGAAGATCTGGAAGTACAGATAGCTGATTTCAGTATTGCTCATATAAACAGGGCAGACGATGAAACACAACAAATTGGCCTCATGGGCTCACCCAGA
>SMUY01005126.1_pt1 | contig 10109 bp, 8 predicted proteins | sample 2456441 | NCBI WGS metagenome assembly SMUY01 (sample SAMN11095931, study PRJNA526329) | marine sediment metagenome | biome: Marine sediment; feature: Surficial sediment; material: Deep marine sediment; isolation source: Hadal surficial sediment | place: Pacific Ocean | collected 2014-11 | depth 0-1...
ACGAAAGAATCTGGCCGACGTTGTCGGCGTAATAATCCGGGGGTGGCGGTTCGTTGGCGGCCAGTTGCGGCACAGGCAAGTTGCGTAGTGAAGAGCGAATGGATTATAAGGAAGTCTGTATACATGTACAGTAGTCCCATCCTGGTCAGAGTTTCAATTCATGGACCCATTCCCATCCTGCATCTGCACAACCGTCGGCGCAAAAGCGCTAACCGTACTTCTGGAAAACTCGGGCTCCGGCACCTACAAAGACAGTCACCCCTGGCTGGTGGCGCTGGAGTTATTCGATCAAGCGAGCGAGGCCGGACAAGGTCTGGCAATCCTGTTTGCGACGGGACAGCCAAGCGAGTTTTCTCATTGGGGGTTTGTCGAGCGTATCGACGTGGTAGAACTACACCGAGCCACCTGGGAGACGGCTTGCACTTTTACCCAACTGCAACCCGTGAACCCGATCTGGACCAGCCTCGACAGCGTCTTTCTGATGCCGAGCGAATATCGAATGAAGCGGGAACTTCTGGAAGAAATCCATCAGCACCGGTACGGTCTCACCGAAGGCGAGATTCGACCTTATGCAATTTGTGAAACCCCTCCTTTTTGCAGCAAGCAAAAAGTGGCAAGCGTAGACGGCGCCACTTAGCGCGTTTACTTCGACTCTGCGGCCTTGGGCTCTCCATGGATTCTGAGCCATACTTCCTTGCGATGTACGGCTGCACTTCTGGGTGCATCGATCCCAATATGCACTTGGCTGCCACGAATCTTGAGCACCTTCAGCTCAATATCATCGTCAATCATTATTGACTCTCCGGCGCGCCGGGTTAACACCAGCATTCTTAATCCTCGCAATCCTTTTCTGCTTGCCCAATCTACTGGCTTCGCGGTATACGTTCTGTGAAGCTCATGGAACTTCTCGACACGACGACTGCCATTTTTACCTCAAAACGAGAACTTGCTCACACATTGGACCGCAAATACGAACCTGGCAGAATTCGCTATAGCTAACATATCTACTAAGGGGAGGTAGAGGCTTTGAGCAAATCGAGGCAGCTACAGATCGTCCGACGAAGCCTCTTCGATCAGGTTTTTTGGTAGACGTGTCTTGACTTTGGCTCCGAGTTCACGGAAATGCTCGACCTGGCGCACCAGATTACCTTTGCCGCTCGCAAGCCGGTTGTAGGCAGATTCGTAGGTTTTCCCAACAGCACCAAGTTGTTTACCCAGTTGATCCATATCTTCCACGAGCACTCTGAGCTTGTCGTAGAGCGCACCGGCTTTGCGAGCGATTTCCTGAGCGTTTCGATTCTGCTTTTCGTAACGCCATACGTTATGGATGATCCTGAGTGTCATCATCAACGTCGTTGGGCTGACAATAACGATGCGTTTTTCAAACGCCTCGGTGAACAACCGCTGGTCGTACTCCATCGCCATGGTGAAAGCGGATTCGATAGGAATAAACAACAGCACAAAATCCAGTGAGCGCACGTCACTCAACTGATCGTAGTCCTGTTCTGACAGGCGCTTCACATGTGCGCGTAAGCTCAACAGATGTTGGCGCATCCCGGCGTTGCGAGCCTTCTCATCCTCGGCCGCCAGCGCTTTCTCATAGGCCAGCAGAGACACTTTAGCGTCGATGACGACATCTTTGTCATCGGGTAACCGGATCAACACATCGGGCCGCTTGAGTTCGCCCGCTTCCGATCGTTTAGCCTCCTGGGTGAAATACTCGTGGTTAGCACGCAGGCCGGATTCTTCCAGCACCCGCTCCAGTACCATTTCACCCCAGTTACCCTGCACTTTTACGTCACCTTTGAGCGCCTTGGTGAGGTTTTCCGTTTCCTGATTGATCCGTTCACTTGCCTGCTGGAGATTGCGCACCTCGTTCAAAAGTGAAGCACGGTCCTTGGTATCGGTGTGATACACCTCCTCGATACGTTTGCGAAAATCGACGATCTGATCTTTGAAAGGCGACAACACCGTGGCGAGCCTCTTCTGCTGGCTCTCCCCCTGGCGCTCGAAGATTCGATTGGCAAGGAGTTCAAACTCTTGTTTCAACGCGTCGCTGGAATCCTTGAAGAGTGCTTCCTTTTCAACATATGCCTTGCGAGTTTCCTCGAGGCGCGCCTTGAGTGCCGCTTCCGAAGCCAACTGCTCACCGAGCAGGCTGGTGCGTTCGTCGAGTTCTTTACGTTGCGCCGTCGCCTGGGTTTGCAACAGCTCAATACGTGCTTCGAGCCGAGTCATCTCCCGGTTTCGAATCTCCAGGCGCTCATCCAACAGGCGACGCTCGGCGGTATTTTTTTCGGCATCTTGCGTCAGGCCCGCTTCAAACGCATCACGGATCTTGACGTTGTAGCGCCAGGCCCACAGGGCACTTGCGAACGCGACGCCAACCAGCATGCCGATCACCAGCAACCATAACGGATCGAACCCACTCACAACCACGTATCAGCCATCCTGTTTGTGCAGGTTGCGAAAATCCGCCGGGCGCTTATCCAGAAAGGCAGCGATCGCTTCCTTGTGTTCGGGTGTCGCGTACGCTTGCTGGAGCAGTTCCCCCTCCCGCTTCTGAACCTGCTTCAGATCCGCGTCAGAACCGTTCTCCGTCAACAAGCGTTTGATCCAGCGAAGCTGAGGAGCGGGGTTCTGGGCAATGGTTGTGGCTAGCTCGAGCGCTTTGTCCATCAGCTGATCTGGCGGAACCACGTGATCGGCAAGTCCAACTTCGTAGGCCTCGTTTCCCGAGTACATGCGCCCGGATAGACACATTTCGCTCGCTCGACCAAAGCCTAAACGTTGGACGAGAAAGTGCGAGCTGGCAAGTTCCGGGACCAGACCCATCTTGATGAAACCCATGGAGAACTTCGCGTTTTCCGACGCGATGATGACGTCACAGGGCAGAATCATGGTCGCGCCGACGCCGACGCTTGCGCCGTTGACCGCGGCGATTATCGGCTTGGAAGATCGCACGAGGTCGACCCAATCACGGGCATCGCGTTTGGGTGCCGGGTCATCGCCGTCCAAGCGTTTTTTGAAGGTGTCTTTGATGTCCGCACCGGCACAAAACCCCCTGCCTGCGCCGGTAATGATCATGGCGCCCAGATCGTCATTGGCGTTGCAGTAGTCGATCGCGTCAACCAGTTCCGCACTCATCTGAAATGTCCACGCGTTCAACCGTTCTGGCCGGTTGAGCGTCATGATGCCAACCGCACCTTGCACTTCGAAAAGGATCTGTTCGTAATCCACCGCGTTCTCCTTGACTCGTTAAGCCCGCCCTTCTGGAAGGGTTCAATTCCTGTGCTAGTATGCGGGAAACGGGAAGGGATTCCAGGATGGCTGGATGGTCGTAGCCAACGCACCGATACTCATCATCGACGACGACCCAGGATATGGGGCCAGCGTGCGAGACCTGTTGGCCACATACAGCTACCAAGCGAACTTCACCGAGAACAGTCAAGAAGGTCTCGAGCTACTCAGGCAAGACAGTTACCAAGTTCTCATTCTCGATCTGAACATGCCCGAAACTTCCGGTATGAACATACTGGAGGAACTGGCCGCAACAAACGCCGATGTTAAAACGATCGTATTGTCCGGCGAACCCACCCTGAACTCTGTCACGCCAATCCTGCGCCTTGGCGCCTACGACTATCTGCAGAAGCCCTTCGAACCTCAACAGCTGCTCACCAGTGTTACCAATGCCCTGGATCACTACCAGCTGGAAAAACGTAATCGATCCATGGCCTCCGAAGTCGACGCCTCTCACGAATTGCACGAATTTCTCGTCAACTCGACGCCAGACATAATCTACATGTTGGATGAGGATGGAAATTTTAATTTTATAAACAAACAGTTACATAATATATTTAAGGTAAAACCTGAAGATTTACAAGGACATCCCTGGGAAAGACTACTCGGTGACCGGCTCGCTTCCATACTGCATCATCGATTTAACGAGCGGCGCACCGGATCGCGCGCAACACGTAACTACGAGTTCGATTTTCTAGCGCCAGACGGCCAACAGCGCATCATGGAGTTTTCCGCAACTGGTCTCTATGACGATCACAGCCCTGGTAATGATGGCCGCTTCGTTGGCACTTATGGCGTGTTGCGTGACGTCACCCAGTCACGTCTGACAGCTCGAAAGCTCGAACAGAGCCAGCAGAAATTTTATAGCCTGTTCATGGACAGCCCGGACGCGGTATTCATCACCCGCGTGGAGGACGGGCACCTCATCGAAGGTAACGATAATTTTCGGCGGATCAAACATGCTGTGGGAGCCGGCGATCTAGAGAGCGACGCGTTCATATTTCCGAGTCCCGAGTCGCGACAACATTTTGTGCAGGCACTCAAGGAAACGCCCAGTCACTTCCGTACGGTTATTGAGCGGGATCTCAGCGGACAGACCCACTTTTTTGAGGTCAGCGCACGTATTCTCGAGCTCGAAGGCGAGGACTGCATGATCGGCACCTTACGTGACCGCACCCAGGAACGAGTGGCGGAATCCGATCGCCTGAATCTGCAAAACCAGCTCCAGCAGGCCACCAAGATGGAAGCCCTGGGGCAGCTCGCAGGCGGCATCGCCCACGATTTCAACAACATTCTGGCCAGTATCATTGGTTACGCGGAGTTGGTGCTGACCGCCCGTGAGCGGTTTGAAAGCGAACAGATAGACGCTTACCTCGGTGAGGTCATCACAGCGGGGCACCGGGCCAGAGATCTCATTTCGCAAATGTTGACCTTCACCCGCGCCAATCGCGGAGACCCGTGTAGCGTGGATATCGTCGAGGCGATCAATGACGTTTCACGTATGTTGCGAGCCGCAATCCCAACCTCCATAGACATCAATTCGGAGTACGAAGACGATCTACCACCCGTCATGGCCGATCCGGTACAACTCCAGCAAGTCATTCTGAATCTGATGATCAACGCACGCGATGCCATTTCAGGCAACGGTTCGATCACGTTGAAACTTGCCCGCGGCCACCAGGACGTGCCTTGCACCTCTTGCACAGAGCGACTCCACGGAGAACACATCGTCTTATCGGTCACCGACACCGGCCACGGCATTCCCGAAGAACTGCGCACGAAGGTCTTCGAGATGTACTTCACCACTCGCGAGCCCGGGAAAGGTACCGGCTTCGGTTTATGGCTGATCAACAACCTCATTCACGAATACGACGGTCATATCTCGCTCGAATCCACCGTCGGCCAAGGGACGACGTTTCACATACATCTACCCATTGCCGAACCGCTGCAGTCGGTGGCTCCCGAGGAAACGTTGGCTGCAGCCAGTAGTTTGGGCCCGATTGTGGTCGTAGATGACGAAGTCTCGCTCAGCAACTTCATCGGCGAGGTGCTTCGCGACAGCGGTCACAACGTCGTTATTTTCAATGAAAGTCCATCCGCACTGCGCTACATGGAAACTCATGGCGACGAAGTTTCTGTCATGATTACCGATCAGGCGATGCCGGTCATGACGGGACTGGAACTGTCTGAGCACGTGAAAAAATTGTACCCGGATTTGCCGATCATCCTCATCACGGCTTTCACCGCCAGCAAGGACACCCAGCGAATGGAGCGCATCGGCATCGGCCGCTTCCTGGCCAAACCTTTCCGCATCGATGAACTCATGGACGCCATTTCTGAGTTGACGCTAGACTCCGTCGCAACTGCTAGTACCCCGTCTTTTCCTGTTCTTGAGCCAGACCGCCTCTAGCTGCAGCAAGATCTTTATAAGCTGCTCGGGACATAAAACCAGAGTCGGTTCCCAGCGTGACGAAGTTGAACTTTTGAGCGAGATACGCTTGCGCATATTTGAGGCTCGAGCAGTGAATGCCTACCCCAACGCCGTTGCTTACACAGGTTGTGCGAATGCGCTCAACAACCTCCACGTGTTGCGGATCGTCGTTGTCACCGATCGGCGCCATGCCCAAAGCAAGCGCCAGATCTGAAGGGCCGATGTAAACCCCGTCGAGACCCGGCGTGGTGACGATTTCTTCCAGGTTCTCGATCCCATCAGCCGTTTCGATCATCGCGATACACGCAATCTCCCCGTTCGCTTCTGCCGCGTAGCCACGACCACCGTATAACGCGGCCCGAATCGGTCCGAACGAGCGGTTACCGAGCGGTGGGTAGCGACAGGCAGCAATGGCTTGTTCTGCTTCCGCACGGGAGTTGATCATCGGAACGATGACGCCGTACGCACCGGCATCGAGGACCTTCATGATCTCATACGGCTCGTTCCACGGAACCCGCACAATGGGCGTAGCATCACTATTGGAGATCGCCGGTAGCATGTAGGTAAGATCCTGATAGTCGATCATCCCGTGTTGCAGGTCGACACACATCCAATCGAAGCCGAGCTTCGCCAGTGCTTCCGCACTATAGGCGTTAGCCAATGAAAGCCAGCAGCCAATCGTTTGGCCACCGGCGCGCCAGGTCTTGAGCGCGCTGTTCTCCCGCATAGTCACCTCCCCAAAAAGTGCGAACAACAATAACACAGCCCTGCTGACACTCACTTCAGCGCATCTCACTCACGCTCTTCACCCCTGCTCTCCTCTCCTCACCCCTCTTCACCTTTCGGGCAAGAATCGTGCGAGAATCGCGCCCTTTGCCGAAAAGTCTATCTTTGTCGATGGGGGGATTTACGCGTGGCTGAAGTTCTGTCACAAGCCGAAATCGAAAGTGCGGTGGCACGCCTCGTTGGTCCCGGCCAACCTTTTGAAGTCGTCGATACCAATGTGGACGGCGTTAATTTAAAAGTATTCAAGAACGCACCACAGAATCTGAACGCGCTTTATCGTTCAAGCCTCGAATATGGCCAACGAGACTTCTACGTCTACGAGAACGAACGTTATACCTTTGAGGCGGTCTGGGAGCAGGCGGTAAAAGTCGCCAACTCCCTCATCGCTTGTGGCGTGAAGCCTGGCGACAGGATCGGAATCGCTTGCAGAAATTACCCGGAATGGTTGTTTGCTTTCATGGGAGTCACATCCATCGGTGCTATTGCTGTTGCCATGAACGCCTGGTGGTCCGGTGACGAATTGGTTTACGGAATTAAGGACAGCGGGCTCAAGTTACTTTTCGCAGACCGAGAAAGAGTTGAGCGCCTGAAGCCCCACCTGGCGGCGCTGGAGCTGAAGATCATCACAGTTCGTTGCAATGTCGAGAAACACCAGTCCTGGGAGGAGTTTCTCGGTGACGCGTCAACGACAATGCCGGAGATATCTGTAGCCCCGGATACCGATGCAATGATTCTGTACACCTCCGGTTCAACCTCTCACCCGAAGGGTGTGCTGTCCACACACCGGGCCATCATCCATGCACTGCTCGGCTGGGAATGTGGTGGGGCGATCGCCGTCGAGCTGTTTCCGGATTTGCTCCCAGCCCCTACCCAACCCTCGATGTTGTTGGCCGTACCACTTTTTCACGTTGCCGGTCTGAACGTTCAATTCCTTTCGTCTTTCCGCCAAGGGCGCAAGCTCGTGGGCATGTACCGCTGGGATGCTGAGCGAGCCTTGAGCCTGGTGGAAGAAGAACAGATCACCCAGATGAACGGCGTCCCAACAATGGCTTGGGAAATGATCCAGTCACCGAACTTCGACAAATATGACACTTCGTCGCTGATGTCCATGGGTGGCGATGGTTCGGCCATGGTCCCCGAGCAATCCCGTCAGATAAATGACAAGATATCCAACGGGGTTGTAGGTACCGGTTATGGTCTGACAGAAACCAACGGCCTCGGAACGACAATATCCGGTGATGCATTACTTTCCCGTCCTTTGAGTTGCGGCCGGCCCGCACCACCCATGGTCACTATCAAGATAGTAGACACGGCGGGTGTCGAAGTACCCAGGGGAACGAGCGGAGAGATCTGGATACACGGCGCGATGAATTTCAGCGGTTACTGGAACAATCCAGAAGCAACTGCTGAGACGTTGAGTGACGGTTGGGTACATACCGGCGATATCGGCTATATGGACGACGAGAACTATGTATTCATCACCGATCGTGAAAAAGACATGGTTATTCGCGGTGGTGAAAACATCGGTTGTCAGGAAGTCGAAGCCGTCATATACGAACATGCGGCGGTACTGGAGTGTGCTGTGTTCGGCATACCTGATGAACGCTTAGGTGAAACGCTTGCAGCGGTGGTGATGAAAAAACCAGGCACCCAGTTGGAACCGGAAGATGTACGTACACACGTGACGCGTCTACTGGCAAATTTCAAAGTCCCGCAACACGTCCGGATAACAGACGAGCAGCTGCCAAGAATTGCGTCCGGTAAAATATTCAAACGAGGATTACGCGATGACACCATCGCCCGGTTGTCCAACCGATAACCTCGCCGTTCAGAAGGCAAATCCATGAGCAAGAAAAAAGTAGTCATACAGTTACCCAGAATCGCCCCAGCGAAGAGCATCGCACAACGTTACGCGCTCGAACTCGAGGCACTCGACCCGGTTGCCGAGATCGTGGAAGTCGAGGCAGCAAGTGTCGAAGATTTTGTTTCCGTAGCCCGTGATGCGGATGCAATCATCACCTCGTGGGGAATCAAAATCGACCAATCGATTATCGATGGACTGACAAAATGTGTTGTGATTGGCGTCGGTAGCGTCGGTGTCGATATGGTGGACGTAGATGCAGCCACACGCGCCGGTATCGTCGTAACAAACGTGCCGGACGTATTCATCGAGGAAGTAGCCGACCACGCGATGATGCTGTTGCTGAGCACCACAAGACGAACCAAACAGATGGATCAGATGGTCAGAGACGGCGACTGGTTCAAAGGGCGGCCATTACTGAGTGATACCCCGCGTTTGCTCGGCCAGACACTTGGGCTTGTAGCATTTGGCAACGTAGCCCGGTGTACTGCCAGGCGGGCTGTCGCTTTTGGCATGCACGTCATCGCTCACGATCCATATGTCAGCGAGCTGACAATCAGCGAAGCAGGGGTTGAACCCGTGGGCTGGCAGGAACTCCTGGAACGATCCGACTACCTGTCCATTCACGCTCCCTTAAACGAAGAAACGCGCCACTTGCTCGGTGCCGATGCCTTTGCGCAAATGAAATCTAGCGCAGTTGTTATCAACACAGCCCGCGGCCCTATCATAGACGAGGCAGACCTTATTCAAGCGCTCTCGGATAACGTGATCGCCGGTGCCGGACTGGATGTGCTGGAGCAGGAACCGCCGGATTCGGACAACCCGTTGCTGGCGATGTCCAACGTGGTGATTACTCCCCACGTAGCTTCTGCCACCAACCGCATGCGTCCAGAAACCCGTCGGCGAGTCGGACGTGAAGTTGCCCTGGTACTGCGCAACCGCTGGCCGATGAGTTGCGTTAACCCAACTGTGTTGCCTCGCGTTACACTGGAACGCTGGCAACCCTATCCGATGAACCGTGGACCGAACCGATAGCCCATCAATCGAATACCAAAAGGATTACTGACATGTACAAACGACTCACCCATCTGCTGACCTGGGCGCTCTTGTGCGGCCTAGCGCTGACGGTCAGTGCTGATTTGCAAGAAGACGTGACTGCGGCCATGGCCAGTGAACTGCGAACGGACGCTGAAAAGGCGCGCGACCGCAACCGCAAACCCGTCGCGACGCTGGAATTTTTTGGACTGACTTCGGACATGCGCGTACTCGAGTTGCTTCCTGGTGGCGGCTGGTACACCAAACTCCTGGGTCCGGTTCTCGAGGACAACGGCAAACTCTACGTTGCGATCGGTACTCAGGGTGTCGAACGCATCAAAGCCGGTGGTGCCTTGCAGTCCGTAGAGGTTGTCACCATTGGCGGGCAGTTTGAGCGTAAGGGAGGCTTCACGGAGATTCCCGGGCTCACCATCGACGTGACCGACATCGATATGGCTTTGACGTTCAGAAACCTGCACAACTTCACCGCAGACGGTCGCAGAGGCATGAACGAAGCGGTTTTCAAAGCGCTGAAGGCCGGTGGGATTTATGGGGTTGTGGACCACAGCCGCAGACACATGCAGGCCGGCGACAACGAAAACCGGCGGCGTGTGGATCCAGTGCTGATGATCAAAGAAATTGAGGCTGCCGGATTCGAATTTGTCGATTATTCCAACTTGCACTATCGACCGGATG
>SMUY01023976.1_pt1 | contig 10109 bp, 8 predicted proteins | sample 2456441 | NCBI WGS metagenome assembly SMUY01 (sample SAMN11095931, study PRJNA526329) | marine sediment metagenome | biome: Marine sediment; feature: Surficial sediment; material: Deep marine sediment; isolation source: Hadal surficial sediment | place: Pacific Ocean | collected 2014-11 | depth 0-1...
CAAGCGCGTCGAAGGTGGTTGCCGAGGTGGCCTTGACGTAGTGGATTTTCTTCGGGCTCTGGCCCTTGATTTCGCGGTTGGAGATAATGCGGAAGGTATCGATGGCCTGCAGGAAGGCCTTGTCATATTCACTGAATTTTTCCTGTTCATCCACCTCGCCGGTGAATAGGAAGGCCTTGAGTTTGTAATAGACCACGGCAATGCGTGCATCCGGTTTACCATCCTTGCCCGGCAAAATGCCCGTGTAGCCTTTGAGGCGCGCGGGTTCTATGGCCCTGCCCTCGCGTAATTGCGGCACGTTCAGGTGGTTATAAAGATACTCCTCCGGGTCCTGCGGGGTGCGGGCCATGGGCTCCATGGACAGGCTGGCATCGTTGCTTTGGGGCGCCCCGGTGACAACCAGTCCCTGCGTGTCCAGTTGGTGTGTCCAGTCATCCGGGAAGTCAAAGCGTATGCGCATGTTCATATCGGAATAGCGCGTCGCCCTGGGTTCCTTTTCCCGGAAGTTTTCGCCCCACACCAGGCCCTCGGTCATTTGCCGAAATTTTACCGCGCCGTTGCCCCGCGCAATGGCGGGATCGATCGTGCCGGCCCTGCTCACCGCGTTGCGCAGCCGGGAATCATTGCGCGGGTGGGAGGAAAAAATACCGTGGTAAGTCTGTTTTGGTGCGCCCTGCTCCTTGGCGCGCTCTTTTTGCAACGACTCCATGTCTTTCATCACCGACAACATTTCGAGCATGTCCCTGGGGTCATAACCCAGTTTGACCATGTATTTTGCGCCCGCCTCATCGGCCTCGAGTTCATTGGAACGGCCATGGCCGCGGATCAGTGAATTGGCATAGGCCATGCCGGCCTCGTACACCTCGTTGCTGCCGGACAGCATGGCCGCGATTGCCGCAAGAATCTGCGCCCCGGAAGCCTTGCCTTCCATGCTGGTGACATGGCCCATGGTGATATGGCCGATCTCGTGTGCCAGCACCGAAACAAGCTGCGCTTCGTTATTCACGTAGTTGAGTAAACCGCGGTTGATATAAACGTAGTTTCCGCGTGTCGCAAAAGCATTGACGTCCGGTGAATCCAGCAGGGTGAAGGTAAACTTCTCGCCGGACTTTTCGGATACCGAAACGACTTGCCCCACCAGTTTCCCGACGTAGGCTGCCAGTTCAGGGTCGTCATAGACCGGCGTGCCTTGCAGGACTTCCTCGTAAATTTCCTTGCCGGTCGGCCCGGCAACAGCAAGGGTCGAAATTGCCGTCAGCAGCACAGTGCAGCTTATGCTTTTCCAGTTCCAGGCGTTCATTGCGTTCAATTACCCGGCCGTGTTGGTAAAGAAGGATTTTAACTGCTTGCCCATGCCGGAACAGGCGTTACTCTTGACCGGCGACAGTAACGGTATGGGGGCGACGATGCCGATCAAGTACGAGGTACCCTCGGAATCCACCCGGATCCGGCCTTTCTCGGTCAAATCAGTCAAATCCCAGATGATGGCCTCGATAAAAACAATCTTGTCCCACTGTGAATAGCCAAAACAGCCCGCTCCGGTCGGCCCGACCGTACAACTCATTGAACCAATGTGACCCTGTGTTTCGGTGGAACCGTCGAGCCATACCAGGTAGCGCACACGTTCTCTTGCGACTTTTGCCCTGATCACCGGTTCCTCCATGAGCCGCTTCAGGCGCGGCAGTCCCTTGGGCGCGGTGCGGGGCTCGAACCAAGGGTAAATGGCATCGATAAATGCCTGTTCCGGGAGTACCGTGATATCCGAACCGTTAATCCTCTTGCCAATGCAGCCTACAAAATCACGATCGGTTTCATAATGCCCGGCATCGCGCCGGCCGAGAATCACTATTTTTTCACCGGGAGCAATTTCCAGCGGTTCCGTGGTTGGCCGGAATTCATCAATTGTGGTCGTGGCCGCGCATCCACCCAGATAAACGGCTGCAAGGAGCAATAGACAATGATGTTTTCCCATAATGAGACCTATCCGGTATATTGCATGACTGTCATTTCGGTTATTTTTACTCAGTTTATAATGTATTTCTCAATCCCACGTCTGCCTTCGTGCAATTTTCCGTTAAAGTTTTTGTTCACGCTCCATCCAGCTATAGACAGACGGAATGCGAAAAAAGTCCAATAATAATTTGGCGCCGGCGTCACGCAAGGCGACAACGGCTGCCTCCTCGATGGCATCAGTGCGTGAGAGCATGAAAGAATCCGGGGTTTTACCGTAGGCCGGCATGAACCAGCTATCGATGGCTTCACCTTCAACGGTTTCAATGTCCAGGTTGTACTTGATCCAAACCTCGTAAACATTCAGATAGGAATCTGATGGCGTGGACAACTGGACCTCGCGAACCGAGGGAATAATCACCAGTTCAATGCCGGCGCCCACCTGTTCCCGGGAAGAGACAACTTCAATCTGTTCGAACAGGCCAAGGAAGGCTTTGGACAGCAGATCCACCTGTGCGGCACCAATGTCAATGGTGGTTTTTTCATTGGGCCGGGCCACGTAGCTGCTGAATTCCTGGTCAAAAACGATTGCGGCGTGAATCGCCTTTGGCTCTGAGACGACCGAGGGAAAATTCGGCATTACCCTGACATTCGCCGTTGAGCCGCACCCTCCCAGGATGAACATGCCTGCCAGCAAAAGCGCGGTTTTCCGTTTTCCAAATACCATGTTGTGTCGCATATTATTGCAGGCTTGTCAGGCCGATAAAGGTTCCGCCATTGTTGTAACTCAGTTCACGCATCAATGCCGCGAACCTGATGGCCGAATCGCTCGGGGTTCTCCCCGGCGGAAAATGCACGGGAAATCCGATGGCGTGGATGCGCACCAGCCGCTCTTCGCCACGATGCGCCTGGTTCAGGCTATCCACGGCCTTGACCACCCGCCGTATTGAGCGTCCGGAGAAGTCATCGCCCAGCGTATAGATGCTGATTTTCCGTCCGGGTTTGTAAAAGGTCTGAATCGCGGCGTTGATGCCTTCAACCGGGCTGGAATTGCTGAATGGCGCCCAGTTGACGAGGGTCTTCAATATCGACCGGCGCATTTCCGGGCTGTCAGGAATCCACCGGCCCTTGTAGGCCGAAAACATATATTGCCCCATATCATTAAGCACCTGGATGCCCTTCACCGCAGGGTAAATATTGAGAATGTTGATCATTTCTTTCTGCACTTTCTGCCACGCAGCCATCTGCATGCTGCCCGAGGTGTCAATCACGAAAATGATGTATTCGCTATCCACCGGCACCCCGCCGATAAGCTGATTCTGGACCTGGTCCTGGGGCAGCAGGCGTTCCATCTCTTCGGTCAGCACCTGTAGCGCCAGTCTCAACTGTTCCTTTTCCTGGACCATGGTATTGGCGATTTCACTCGATTGTTTTTCAACACTGGCGAGGTTGGCCCGCAGACGCGCCACCCGTTCTATCAGTTCCGAAAGCTGTTCTCTGCGTGATTTCATTTCTTCATTGAGCACCACGGACTCACCGCGGATATCGAACAATTCCGTTTGCAGTTCCTTCACCGAGCCCTGCAGTTCCTTTTCCGCTTCCTCCAGTGCCGAAGGGTCGCCCACCCGGGCGATGATCAACAACAACACGATGGCGCCGAAACCGCAACTGATAACGTCCAGGAAAGAAAGGCTGGCCTCCTGGTACTCACGCCTTCGATTTTTCATGGCCAATCCCTCGATGGCGCGATAAAGGCGCCGCGGGTGTTCAGCGCGAACAACCAGAACAGGGCGGCTGCTTCGGGATCCCCCTCCATTGGAAAAAGAATGGTATTGACCGGCAGGCCCCGCGGCAGTTTGCCCACGGCGTCGATGAAATGCCTGCGCCTTTGTTCACCGCTCACCATGTATTTTTTGGGCGGATTTTTGCCTTGCGTGGGCAAACCATCGGTCAACAGAAACAGGTTATCCGGCTTGTCGCTGAATTCCGCCAGCGCGGTGAACGCGTTTTCAAGACTGGTGCCCCCACCGGGCGAGAATTCCCTCATACCCGCGACCGCTTCCTCAAGTTGCAGTGAGTCCGCGGCATCCAGCCACTCGCCTTCGCTCCCCACGATCGCCGGATAGGCCTGGGTATTGAACAGGTATACCTGGAAACGGCTGCTGGGCGGCAACTGCGCCAACAGCCATTCGACGGTGTTCATCGTCCACTGCCATTTGGGTGAGTTTTTCTTTTGCTCATCCCCCATGTTCCGCCGCCGGATGACGTTCACCACCGAATCGGCAAGCATGCTGGCGGATGCGTCCACCAGGATCAGCACTCTTTCACCGCCGAGTTTGAGCCCGGTGAGGTATTGCCGGTGTCCCTCTCCTATGAACTGGCGCACCTTGTCGCCAAACTCCACCTCCTCCATGCTGGCGGTTTCCCGTTCCAGTTCTTCGACCTGCCGGCGCAACATGGCTATTTCATCTATCGGGTCGGACTGGATGCTTTCTTCCAGTTCTTCCAGTTCCGTGACATAGCGCCGCGACAAACCCTGTGCATCGACGACTTCCAGTTTCAGCTCCTTGATGCTGTTGAGCAGTTCGACTTTCTCTTCCTCGGCATCGCGGATATCCACCTGCAGGAGGTTTACCTCGGCAGCCAGGTTCAGATCGGGCGTTTCAACGATAAAAGAGTTATGCCTCAGGATCAGGAACAACAGTGTCACCGCGCCGAAACCACAGGCCATGATGTCCAGGAAAGACAGGCTGAATGGCGTCACTCGGCGTTTTTTAGCCTTCATGTTGCACCCGATATGAGTTACCCATCCTGGACCTCGATCAGCCTGAGCTGATGGCCATCTACAATGATCGCTTCACCCGGAACGCAATTTTGTGGCAGCGAAGCGTCCATGCCCGGGGCGCGGTGCACTGCTTCGAGCTGGCGGTTTCTCAACACCACGGTAAGCGCGGCTTGCTTGTCGATTTCATTGACAAGTTGAAGGTCTTTTTCGCAAATCCGGATGCTGACGGGCTTGGCCAGTGGCAGCGCCTGGTCACCATAGAGCACGTGTGTGGCGAGCCTGCCCACCGCGACCGCAACCCGGGTTCCGGGATCGCTGCGAACCAGTGACCGGACACGATAAACGCTTTCATCTGTATCGGACATCAACCGGTAGTGCGCCAGGCTGTTGTCAATCCCTGCTGTTTGTCCGGTCACTTCCGCCGTGGAGAACTCATTGGATAAACCAGCGAGCAATCCGGAGGCATGGGAAAGAACCGGTAGACATCCAGGATGCCTGGCGACGAATGCGCGGATATTGACGAGCCGCTCGCCAATGAGGTTTTTGATTTCGTCCTGCCGCAATATGAAGGGCAACTCCTTCTGCTCCGAATGGAGGGTGGCAGAGAGCTCTTTTTCCCAACGCAGGCGCGTAAGCCAGTCCGGGATCTGATCAAAAATGGTCTGCTCATTACCGGAGGCATGCAAGGGGTCATAGCGGTCGCTGTCGATCAACAGCTTACTGATATACCGCGCCACGGAGTTTTGAATCTGAATCATGCCAAGGTCGGGAAAGACCTCCTGGTCGATGATACTGACCGCCTTTTCCTCGGGCCGGCACAGGGTCAGCACCGTTTGGTGTAATTGCATATCGATAAACAGTATATCCTGCTCAAGCTGTAAACAGGCCGCCAGGGCACTGTCAATGACAGCGTGAGCCTTGGCTGGCAACGCACTGACCAGCCCCAACAGCAATGAAAGCTGGGTGTCGCTGAAGCTGCCTGGAACCAGGATGAGCAGCGTTTCGGGTGATCCGGCACTGTCCCAAAGGCTCTTGAGTTGTGCGAAGGCAATGTCGGCGTGGTGCCGTGCCCATTGTTGGCTGGCGACAAGCGGCGTCTGGTTCAGGTGACACCAGTACTGGTTGTAGCTGTGCTGGGGCTCGCGCCACGCCGAAGCGCGGGCGTCTTCACCGCACTCGATGCCCGAGGCTGTCACGCGGGCGAAACCGGGTTGCGCATGCAATGGACCTCCCTCTGCCTGAATCAGCAGTGATTGGTCGTTCAATTCCAGTACAGCCAGGGTCATTTTTTACTCCGACTTGAGAAAACGCAGCAGCCGGTTTTCACAGTATGCATTGGCATCCAGCACCAGGCGCTCCTGGATCAATTGCAACTGGTGCATAAAAAACATCACCACCATGCTGATCAACAACGCGATAAAAGTCGAGTTGAACGCCACACCCAGGCTGGCTGTTACGCCCGCTATATTTCCCTGCATTGCTTCGTGGGCCTTCCCCAGGGCACCGCCGATTCCCCGCACCGTGCCGATAAACCCGATCGACGGGATCGCCCAGGTGATGTAGCGGACCATTGATAGCTCAGAATCCAGGCGATTATTTTCTGTCTCACAGATGCTGCTGACCGCATCGATTGCCGACTGCACGGACGCGGTAACCTGGAAACGCGCCAACGACGTTTGCAGCGCACGGGGTATCAGAAAATTCCGTTGCTCCTCCGGCAGGGACTGTATTGGCCGTGCCAGTTGCCCCGCATCATCCGGCAGCACACGCGTCCCTTCTGCTATGGATATCAGTGGCATGGTCAGCATGCTTGTTTCCCGCAACGCCGTGCGTGTTTTGTAAGCCATGATGGACATTGCCCAAAACATCAGCACAAAGCAGGCTTCTTGTTCAAAGTCCTTGATCACCACGAAAAACGACCGCGGCACAACGTATTGTTCACCACCGGCGGATTGTTCGGCGGCTCGGCGAACCAGGGATTCCGCGTTGGGCCGCACCACGGTGACATAGACCGTATGCACGATGATCACCGCCACCAGCAGGACCACCAACTGGTAAAACATTTCATTGTTGTCTCTTTTCATTTTTCCATTTTGTCAGTTGAAAGTGCTAGATGTCCGAGGGAAGGGGCACCGGGTAATCCTCGGAAATTTCTTCATCGGGATCGAAGTCGGTGTCATCGGGATCGAAATTGGTGTAATCGGGATCGCTCTCACCTGATGCCTGAATCGGTCCGTCTTCATTGTCCTGGCCGTTTTCGGCTATCGGTTCGTTCTGAATGACTTCTTCATTGCCCTTGCCAGTCTTGCCGGACCCGTCCGGCGCATTTTCTTCACTGTCCTTTTCGGTCGCGGCCGGCTGTTCTGCCGGTGCCTGCGTTTCATCAACACTGTCGGCATCATCGCTGGCCTGCTGTTGCGCAAATACCGCCACGGAAATGGCCATCAACAAATAAAGGAATATGCGTTTCATTGCCTGGTCTCCGCCTTGTCAACGTAACGGGCTAACCTGAATCCTGTGTCCATGCGGTGACCGACGGCGCCGTCCCGATAGCTCAGACGCAGTTCGGATCGTGAACCCATGGCCCAACTGGCCCCGCGAATCACGTGCCGGCTACCTCCACGGGGTCCTGTCGGATCCCGTTCAGGCTCACCCCGCATGGGACGAATGTCATAGAAATCATTCGTCCATTCTGCCACGTTTCCACTCATATCATAGATACCCTTGCTGTTTGGCGCGAAACTGCCGACTGCCGCGGATACCGGGAAACCATCGTCGTAATTGGACAAGGTAAAGCTCAGAAATCTCACCGCACTCCGGTCGGCATAGTTTCCGGCCACCTGTGTCGGGGGATAAAGTTGCGTACCCCAGGGAAACATTCCGGATTGACCCTCCGAATTAACCCTGGCCGTCCAGGCCCACTCTGCCTCTGTTGGCAAGCGGTAGCCGTGGGAATCCAGGTTGAAACCCGTCACCAGTCCCTGTTCCTCGAGATAGAACAGCGGTAAGCCCTCATGACGGCTCAGCCAATTACAAAACAGGGCCGCTTCCTGCCAGGTGACATAGGCCACCGGCTGATCATCCATGTCCAGTGTCTGTCCCTGGATCGCCCTCGAACTATGCTGCTCATTCCAGCGGCGAAACTCCTCGTTACTCACTTCATGCGTAGCCAGGTAAAAAGGCCGCTCCAGGCGCACATTGCGTTGGGCCTCGTTGGCGCGCCGGCCGGGTTCCCGGCGTGGCGCCCCGAGTTCAAACGCAGTGCTGGGACGAAACAGTTTCAGCTTTGACCCCAGCGGACTGCTGATCATCGGTGGGCGCGTCGCCCAGTACGCCTGCTGAATGGTGAGCAGTTTGAACTCCAGGGATTGTTGCTGGTCCGGCCTCGGGGTGACCTTGATATTCTGTTCCTGGTATCCCGTCTTGCGCACGGTGATGGCGTGTTCGATGGCGGTAAGTGCCAGGGTCTGGCTGCCCTGGCCGAGGACGCGGCCATCTACCACCACTTCTGCGCTTTCGGGTTCGATGCTGAGCTGGATTCGCCCGATGATGGGTTTCAGATTCACCGCCAGCGAAGAATGCTGCTCCGGTTCAATGCTGATCCGGCGCACCGCCTTGGCGTAGCCTGCTACGAACAACTCAACCCGGTGATCGCTCAGCGGCGACAGGGAAACCGTCAACGGGGTGCTGCCCCGGAATTTCTTGTCAATGGTAATGCCCGCGCCCGCCGGTGAACTGCTGATCGCCAGGGTTCCGTCCGCGACCGTTAACTCGATGGTTGGATAGGTTTCCAGGCTGCCTGCTTTAACTGAAATCTCTTGCTCCCAGGTCTTGTAGCCGCGGGCGACCAGGCGGAGCGTATTGCCCGTTTCCAGCACCTCCGTCGTCAATGGTGTTGTGCCCACGGCTTGTCCGTCTATGAACAGATCTACGCCCTGCGGGATGGTGCTGAATTGCATTTGGCCCCACGCCGGTTCCAGCGTAACGGTCAATGACTGGGTGCGGCCCAAACCCTCTATATCAACTTCCTGCCTGGTGGGAAAGTAACGGTGCTTGCTGAATTCGATGATGTGCGGACCGCGGCTGATTCCGTCGATGATTCCAGGCGCGGTGCCTGCTGATTGTGTGTCGATACTGACCGCAATATCGTCCAGGTCTGAAAGCAAACTCAGCCTTCCCGGCAGGGGTTCCAGAGTCAGTTCGATTTCCTGCGCCGCATCACCGGAAACAGAAATGTTCCGTTCCAACGGAAAATAGCCCTCGGCACCAGCATTCACCCGGTGATCGCCCGGCAGCAACAGGAAATTATTACCGATATTGAAAGAGATTCCACTGACGCTGATCTGGGCGTCGTCGGGGTCGGGAAGGAATATGACCGCAGTGGCTGCAAACAGGTATATCAGAACGACGCCAGCAACGATGGAAAGAAAGGCCAAAGCCAGGTGACCCTTTGAAAGCGAAAATTTCTTGCGGGCGCCCGGACTTAGAAGTGGCGTGAACTCGGTTGCTTCTATCCGCGTTTCTGTGTGGACGGGCTTGTGCTTGTCTTCAACCATTATTCATCAGATGGACTCAATACAACGTACGACAACCGGCTCGACACCCCGTTCACCGCTGACCGTAAACTCAATCCTGACGTCACGAAATCCTGCGCGTGTGCCACCGGCAATGTATCGGCCCGGCCTTAATTTTACTGATCTTTGCTCAAAACGCCCCAACTCGGCCACCCGAAAAAGAGTCACCTTGGTCAGATTATCGGATTGAAATACCACGTCGACGGGTGACAGCGCCGTGGCCAGCACGTTCTCAAGCCTGGTAATCTGGGCGAGTAATGTGTCCCCGGGGTCCGGGATACCCAGCGCGTCATTCAATGTCCCTTGCGCTTTACGATATGCCGTCGCGTTTGAAACCGTGAGCGGGTCATCAATAATCTTGTTCAGGCGCTGATCCAGATCGGCGCGTACCCGCGCAGGTATCAATTTGACTTTGGCTTGTGTGAGCGAAGGATCCTGTTCCAGCAGCGATTCATAAACCGACAGCGCCTGTTGCCATTCTTCCTGGTTTTCCAGTTCAGCAGCATGCGCAATCTGTTGGTTTACGAACAATTGCGAATTCCGGTTCTCTACCTGCGCGAGCGCCTTGGTAACGGCGGCATGACCAGGATAGACGCCATCTGCCAATTCGAACGCGGAGCGCGCAAGTTCAAAGTCGTTGTTGTCGAACGCAGCATATCCACGGCTCATGTGCCCGTTAAACCTGCTTTGCGTGATTTGCCGCTTGATGGACGACAGCGATTCGACCGCTCTTTGGTGCAAGGGGTCGAGCTCAACTGCCCCCTGATACGCGATTTCTGCAGCGTCCAGGTCATCGGCAG
>SMUY01332305.1_pt1 | contig 10109 bp, 9 predicted proteins | sample 2456441 | NCBI WGS metagenome assembly SMUY01 (sample SAMN11095931, study PRJNA526329) | marine sediment metagenome | biome: Marine sediment; feature: Surficial sediment; material: Deep marine sediment; isolation source: Hadal surficial sediment | place: Pacific Ocean | collected 2014-11 | depth 0-1...
GCTACAGGGCTGCGCGCGACACAACACCTTCATCGCCCTCGCCGTCGCCGAGCGGGTCTTCGGGTCAGAAGGGTTGGCGCTCGCCGCATTGATTACGGCGCTGCTCATTCCGGTCACCAACGTGTCGGTGGTGTCGCTGATGGCGCTGCTGCTGCGGGGGTCCCAGCGTAGCGGTGTCGCCGGCGCCATCGCACGCGATCTGGCGCGCAATCCCTTGCTGATTGCTGTCGCCGCCGGGATCGCCGTCAACCTCACCGGGCCGCCGCACATTCCGGTGGTATACGACATGACGAAGATCCTCGGTGGCGCCGCACTGCCGATCGTTTTGCTGTGTGTGGGGGCGAATATTCGCGTGCGCGCGATGGTCGCGGCGACGATCCCTACCTTGCTGTCGATCACCGGCAAAATGATCGTATTTCCGGTGGTGATCGGGTTTGCCGCAGTGGCGGTGGGCCTCGACACAACGGCGGCGCTCATCGCGATGGTTTTCGGCGCCGTGCCGAGCGCCGCTGGCGCCTACAATTTGGCCCGGCAGATGGGTGGCGACGCGCCGGCGATGGCTGCCATCGTCACCATCCAGACCGCAATCTCGTTCGTCACGCTGCCGCTCACCCTGACGCTGGCCGCGCACCTGCTCGCGGTCTGAGCTACCGGCTCGCGCCGATGGCCGCGGCGCCTTCGCTTGCCGGCATCGGCCTGCCCGAACTTCAAAGCCCAGCGGCGTGCCGTCTGGTAAGAAACATCGACACCACGCTCAGCCAGGAGATCTTCGACATCGCGAAAGCCGAGGGGAAATCGGAAATACGGCCAGACGACATGGTGAATTATCCCTGGCGGCAATCGATGGCGGGCATAGGACGTTTCCTGCAGCCAACGACAGTACTGCGCCGCATGTCACCGCTCACCCAGTTACTGTGACAGAACCCAGACGGCTACCGTAATGGCCAGAACCGGCGGTCATCTGGGGAATGTCGGATCACCCAACGAAAAACAAAAATCCTTGAAACCGAGCCTCATGGCTGCGCTAAAGCTGGCGTACAGTCAGTCAGCAGCGCATTGTTAGAGATACCCTTTAGTGATTGGGCTGTTTGGAGGTGCAGGGTGGTGAGCCGTTTCGATAGCGTCGTGGTCGGAGGGGGTCTGTTGGGGATGTCGGTCGCCTACGGTTTGCGTCTGCGCGACCAGTCGGTAGCGGTCATCGACGAGGGTGATGTCGCCCACCGGGCGTCACGTGGCACGTTCGGTCTTGTGTGGGCCCAGAGCAAGGGTCGCGGGATGCCGGAGTATGCCCGCTGGACCCGGGACTCCATCCAGCTTTGGCCGGCCTTCGCCGAAGACCTTCTCGACCGCACGGGCATCGAGGTCACCTATTCCCGGTGCGGCGGCTACATGTTCGCCTTCACGGACGATGAACTGGACCGCCGCAAGGCGGATTACGGCGAGATTTGCGACGGCATCGGGCTTGCGGCGCCGGACTTCGAGGTGCTCGACCGCAAGGCGGTCGCCGACGCGTTCCCCGGCATCGGCGAGGCGGTACGCGGCGCGACCTATTGTCCGATCGACGGTGACTGCGATCCACTGGCGCTTTTGCGGGCGCTGCACCGCGCCTTCATCGATGCCGGCGGCCGGCATTTCCCCGGACACATCCTGGCCCGCATCGATGACGAGGGGCCACGGCCGAAAGTCGAGACGAACCGCCAGACCTTCGAAGCGGATCGGATCGTGCTGTGCGCCGGTATCGGAAACAGGGGACTCGCCAAGGACCTGGGTTGCGCCTTGCCGCTGAAGCCGTCGCGCGGCCAGATCCTGGTCTCGGAGCGGGTGAAACCGGTCATTCCCCACCTGACCCATATCATTCGCCAGACCCGCGAAGGGTCGATCATGATTGGCGATTCCCACGAAAACGTGGGTTTCGATGACGGGACGACGGCGACGGCCATGTGCGACATCGCCAGCAACGCGGCCAAGACATTCCCCTTCCTCAGGGACCTTCAGATCGTGCGGGCGTGGGGTTGCCTGCGTCCCATGCCGTTGGACGGGTTCCCCATCTACGACCGTGTTCCCGGACATCCCAACGTCATCGTCCTCAATACCCACAGCGGCGTCACCCTGGCGGCGGCCCATGCCGGGCCGCTGGCCGAACAGATTTCAAACGACAGCCTCGGCATCACCGAGCGGTGCTTTTCGATGGATCGGTTCGATGTTCAAACGGCTTAGCGACGCGGCGCCCACGGTAAGGGTCACGGTCAACGGAACCGCGCTCGATGCGCCGGCCGGCGAAAGCGTCGCGGCGCTCCTGTTGGTTCACGCGGAACACACGTTTCGCACGACGGCCGTGTCGGAAAGCCCACGCGCGCCCTATTGCATGATGGGGGTCTGCCACGACTGTCTGGTCGAGATCGACGGCGTGGGGAACCAACAGGGATGCCGTGTCCGTGTGTCCGAGGGCATGGATATCAAGCACCAGTCCGGCGCGCCGGAGCTGAAACCTTGACGAAATCGATCGAGCTCGCGGTGATCGGCGCCGGGCCGGCCGGGCTGGCGGCCGCCATGACGGCCTACGAAGCGGGGCTGGATGTGACCGTATTCGATTCCGAACCCGCGCCCGGCGGCCAGATCTATAAAGCCGTCGGCGCCTCGCCGCTCGCCGATGTCCAGGCCCTCGGCCCGGACTATGCCGACGGCGCGTCATTGGTCTCGGCATTCCACGCCAGCGGGATCCGTCACGTCGGCTCGACGGACGTCTGGACGCTGACGCCGGACGGCGAAATCGGCCTGCTATGTGATGGCCGGGCGTCGTTTGTCGAGGCCCAGCGGATCCTCATCGCGACCGGCGCACAGGAACGACCGGCCCCGTTCGAAGGCTGGACCCTACCGGGCGCCATGACCGTGGGGGCTGGCCAGGTTCTTGTCAAATCGGCCGGCGTGGTGCCCGCCAGCGGTGTCGTGTTGGCCGGCCTCGGCCCGTTGATGTTGCTCGTCGCGTGGCAATATGTCCGGCTCGGCGTCAAGGTGCGCGCCGTGCTCGACATGACGCCTTCGGCGAATTTCGTGCGCGCGGCGCGCTTCTTGCCGGCGGCGCTGACGGCGGGCGACTACATCGCCAAGGGCTTGCGGTTGCTTCGCGATCTAAAGCGGGCGGGAATTCCCATCCACCGCCGGGTGACACGGATCCAGGCGATCGGCACGGACCGGGTCGAGGCGGTTGAATTCGAGGCCGGCCAGCGGACGCGGCGGATCGAGACACCTGTCGTGCTGACACATTTCGGCCTGGTGCCGGAGACCAGCCTGACACGGGCGCTAGGGATCGCCCACCACTGGGATGGCGCGCAGCAATGTTGGCGGCCGATGGTCGACGACTGGGGCCGGACGGATCAACCCCGCATCCAGATCGCCGGCGACGGGCGCGGCATATTCGGCGCCAAGTCGGCCATATGGAGTGGCCAACTGGCGGCTCTCGAGGCGGCGCGGGCCGCCAACAAGCTCAGCCGAGCGGAGCGTGACGCGAAGGCGGCGCCAATCCGCGACAAGCAGCGGCGCGACCACCGGGTCAGGCCATTCCTTGAGGCGCTTTATGCGCCCACCGCCCCGGATTGGCGTCGGCTTCCAGATGCGGTTATAGTGTGCCGCTGTGAGGAGGCGACGGTGGGCGATGTTCGCGCCGCCGCCCGGGCCGGCGCGATCGGCGTCAACCAGGTCAAGGTGTTCACCCGCGCCGGCATGGGACCGTGCCAGGGCCGGCAATGCGGCCTGAGCGTCGCCAGGCTCATGGCGGAGGCGACGGGGCGTCCGATCGGCGAGGTCGAATTGCCGCGTTCCCGTTTTCCGCTGCGCCCGATCCCGCTGGGGGCGCTGGCGGATATGGAACCGCCGGCAAGGCGTGAGGGAGAACCTTGATGAGAACCGTTCAAGGTGGAATGGGCACCCGGCACGGGTGCCGAAAACGCACAACAAAGTGTGGAAAAGAATATTGAAGAGCCGTTGAAATCAACATTTAGGGAGAGATGTCATGAAATATTTCTTGAAAGCACTTGTCGTCGCCGGTGTGGCGATTTCGATGACCAGCGCCGCGGCGCAAGCCGAATGGCCAGAAAAACCAATCAAAATGATCATCCAGTTTTCGCCCGGTGGTGGCGGCGACCAAACACTGCTGCCGCTCAAGCCACTGCTTGAAAGCAGACTGGGCACCCCGTTCCTCTATACCTACAAGCCGGGCGCCGGCAGCCGCATTGGAACGGAAGTCATCTTTGCCGACGGTGCCGAAGGCTACGCGGTCGGCGGACTGTTCCTGCCGCATTTTGTCAACACCACGCTGTTCGCCAAACCGAAATACACCGTCGACGACCTGATCCCGGTGGGCCTTATCAGCAACGACGTACCGATCTGGTTCGTCAAAAAAGACTCGCCCTTCAAGACCATGAACGACTTGGTCGCGGCGGCCAAGAAAAAGCCCGGCGCAGTGACCCTGGCGATCGGCAGCTTCACCGGCGAGCACTACATTACCGTCGCCTTGCTGGAGCAGCAGGCCGGCATCAAATTCCGCGCCGTCAACGTCAAGGGTGGCTCCAAGGTCATGAGCAACGTGGCCGGTGGGCACTTCGACGTCGGCGTATCGCGCCCGTCGTCCATATTGCGGGTCCGCGAGCAGGTCCGGGGCATCGGCATCGTGGCGCGGAAGCGCAGCAAACTGTTTCCGGAAGCCGGGACCTTCGACGAACAGTTGCCGAACGTCAAAATTCCCTATCTGGCGAACTCCCGCGGCCTGCTCGCCCACGCGGCGTTCAAGAAGAACAATCCGGCCGGCTTCGCCAAGCTCGCCAAGGCGTTCGAGGAAGCGGTCAAATCCGCCGAGTACGCCAAGACCCTGGATCGCATGGGCCTGGAACTGAGCTGGAAGGGGCCTGAAGCGGCGGCCGAGCAGATCAAGGCCACCTACAAGGCGATGCAGCAATACAAACCGCTGATCGAAGCGGCGAAAAAGCGCTGAGCCATTGACGTGTCGCCGGGCGTCCCCGCGGGCGCCCGGCGACCACCCGCCCGGCCAATGAAGGGGAGCGCGATGTCCTTGATCCGAGAAACGCTGGTGCCTGGGATTCTTGTTGTCTTCGGCGTCATCTATTACCTTTCGGTGCACGACTTGCCAAAGCACAGCACGGTCTTTCCGTATTTCCTGATGATCGTGATGCCGCTCCTGATTGTGATGATTTTCGTGCAGGAATACCGCGAAAGGTCGGCCCAGGGGAGCGACGCGGATGACCCCAATAACGCGGTCAAAACAGCCCCGGTCGAATTCAAGGCGCCGGCGGTCGTATTCGCCGGGGCCATCGGATATTTGCTGCTATTTTCCTTAGCCGGATTTCTCGTCGCCTCCTTTTCGTACGTTTTTTTCATCATGGTCTATTTCGGAACAAACCCTGTCAGGTCCGCCATTACGTCGGCGGTGTTCACGGCGGCGTTGTACGTTGTTTTTGCCAAGATGTTCCTTGTTGATCTTTAACCGATTGGACGGATCATGTTGGATATTCTGACGTCTTTAAGCATTTATACCTTGCTGTGGGCGGCCATCGGCATGGCCTTGGGGATTTTCCTGGGTGCGCTGCCCGGCTTCGGTGGCAGTTCGGCGTTGGCCATCGTCTTGCCGATCGCGATCACCATGTCGCCGCTCAATTCCATGGTCTTTATGATCAACGTCTACGGCGGCACCCATTATGGCGGTGGCATCACGTCGGTGATGTTGGGGGTGCCCGGCGACGCGGCGGGCGCGGCGACCGTGTTCGATGGCTTCCCCATGACCCGCAAGGGCAAAGGCTCCGAAGCCCTCGCCATGGGCGCCATGGGATCCTTCGTCGGCGGATTTCTCAGTGTGTTGGCGTTCCTGTTCTTCGCGCCGGCATTGGCCCAGTTTGGTCTGCGGTTCGGCCCGCCCGAATTCTTCGTCCTGGTGGTGTTCGGCCTGACCGTGCTGGCCTCGGTGGATGCGGAACGTATTTGGAAGGGCCTGTTCGCCGGCGGCATCGGCATGGCGATCGGCGCCATTGGCGTCGATCGCTACTGGGGCGAACCCAGGGCCGTGTTCGATGTCGCCCATATCGAGGAAGGCATCCCATTCGTGCCGGCCCTGCTGGGCCTTTTCTGCATGTCCCAGATGCTCGAACTGATCAATGAAAAGAAGCTGGAACAAGAGGGCACGAGCCCGGCGAACCCCACCTTCCGGGGCATTTTCAAAGGCATGGCACTGGCGTTTCGCCATTGGCGGGTGATGTTGCAAAGCTCCTTGATCGGCACCTTTATCGGCGCCCTGCCGGGCGCCGGCGCAACCATCGCCGCGTTCATCGCCTACATGTTCGCCAAGAACACCTCGAAGCATCCCGAGAAGTTCGGCACCGGCGTGCCGGAAGGCGTGATCGCGCCCGAGGCGGGCAACAGCTCCAACGTCGGTGGCGCCTTGATCCCGACCTTCGCGCTCGGCATTCCGGGTTCCGGCGCGGCGGCGGTGCTGATGGGGGTGATGATGTTCATGGGGTTGCGGCCGGGGCCCCAGTTGTTCATGGAACAGATCGATCTGATCAGAACCCTCGGCGTCTACCTGCTGTTCGGTTGCCTGATGATCGGCGTTTGCGGCGCCATCGCCGCCAAGTACTTCTACCGGGTCACCCAGGTACCCATGCCGATCCTTGTGCCCTGCACCGTGGTCGCCGTGTCGGTCGGCGCCTATGCCTACCGCACGGAAGTCTTCGACATCGGCGTGATGCTGGTCATGGGCGCCTTCGGGTACCTCCTGACCCGTTTCCGCTATCCGCTGAGCGGCGTCGTGCTCGGCCTGGTCCTGGGGCCGATGGCGGAAGTCTACTTTGTTGAAAGCGTCGAAATGGCGGCATGGGACTTCTCCATCTTTTTCACGCGGCCGATTTGCATCGTGCTTTGGATCTGCATGTTCGCCGTGGTGTTCGGTTCGGGTTTCATCACCAGGATGACCGGTCGATGACAAGAGGTTCCAGCGCATGAACACGTCACCGACCCGTGCCCGCATTATCGGCACACGGCACATGGTCGCCGCCGGTCATTATCTGGCGGCGCAGGCGGCGTTTCAGATTTTGGAGGCGGGCGGCAACGCCATCGACGCGGGCGTCTGCGGCGGTATCGCGCTCGGCGTCGTGCAGTCGGAGTATGTGGGTTTCGGCGGCGTCGCGCCGATCATGATCCGGCCCGCCGCGACCGGCCAGGTCGTCACCATCAGCGGATTGGGGTGTTGGCCGAAGGCGACGTCGCTCGAAACGTTCCATCGCGACCATGGTGGCCGCATTCCGCCAGGTATCCTCCGGACACTGGTGCCGGCCGCCCCCGACGCCTGGATCACCGCCCTGGAACGCTGGGGAACGATGACCTTCGCCGATGTCGCCGCCGCCGCCGTACGCTTCGCGCGGGACGGCTTTGCCATGCCGGTGTTGATGAGCCGGATCATCACCAAGGCGGTGGACAACTATCGCCGATGGCCGGACAACGCCGAAATCTATCTACCGGGCGGCCGGCCGCCGCAACCGGGCGATCTATTTGTGCAATCCGATCTTGGCCGCACCATCCAATACATGATCGACCAGGAAACCGCCGCGAAGGGCGGCCGCGAGGCCGGGCTGCGAGCGGCGCGGGACGCGTTCTACGTCGGCGACATCGCCGCCGCCATGGTGCGCCACCAGGCGGAAAACGGCGGTTGGATGACGGCAGAGGACCTGGCCGAATTCCGGGTCGGCATCGAGGCGCCGCTGGCCGTGCGCTACCGTGATCTCGAGGTCTTCACCTGCGGGCCGTGGTGCCAGGGTCCCTTACTGGCCCAGACACTGCGCCTGCTCGACGGCATCGACGTCGCGGCGCTTGGCCATAACGAGCCCGCCTACGTCCACACCATCGTCGAGGCGTTCAAGCTGGCCTACGCCGACCGCCATCACTACGTCGGTGATCCCCGTTTCGTCGATGTGCCGATCGCCGGCATGCTTGACGACGCCTACATCGCCGCCCGGCGCGGCTTGATCGACCCGCAAACGGCGCACCCCGGAATGCCGGATCCGGGACACCCCGAGGGCGCCGCTTGGACCGGCGCCATGCAACCACAAGCGACGGCGCCGGCCGACGAAATCAGCCAGCTCGACACATCCTATATCGGCGTTGTGGATTCCGAAGGTTCGGTTTTTTCCGCGACACCCAGCGACGGCTCGGCCGCCGGCCCGGTCGTTCCCGGACTTGGCTTCGTGCCGTCGGGACGCGGCAGCCAGTCGTCGACCGACCCGTCCCTGCCGTCCGTCCTGGCGCCCGGCAAACGGCCGCGGCTAACGCCGAACCCCGCCATCGCGATCCGGGGTGGCCGCTGGGTCATGCCGTTCGGCTCGCCGGGAAACGATGTCCAGCCACAGGCCATGATGCAGGTCCTGCTCAACATGTTCGTGTTTGGCATGACGCCGCAGGACGCGATCGAACAACCGCGCTTCGCGACCTTCAGTTACCCGCGATCGTCGGATCCGCATTCCTACTCTCCGGGATTGATGAACCTGGAAGGCCGGTTCTCAAGCGAGACCGCGGCGCGGCTCGGCGCCATGGGCCACGATGTCGCCATGTGGCCCGATTGGGAGTATCAGGCGGGCGGCGTTTGCGCTATCGTCCACGACCGCGAGGCCGGCACCATGGAAGGTGGCTCCGACCCCCGGCGCCCGACCGCGGTCGTTGGATGGTAAGTGTAACTGCCCACGCCGACGGGTCGGGCCCTGCGTGCCGTGCCGCTCTCCGGCTGGCCCGCCTGACGAGTGGCAAGAACGCGGCGAGGCCCTAGCCCATCTTGTTGTGCGCCGCCCGGCAGACGGCGAGGAGGACTCCCGGGACCCCGGAATCGGCGAAGGTGCCGAACACCGCTTCGGGGAAGTGTCCCTTCCATTTAATCGATCCGGAAGGATTTAGGGTCCGGACCGCCCTCATCTGAGGGCTCGTCGCGAGCACTGTGGTCGGCATTGTCATGTATGGACGCCCCCGGTGTTGCAAGGGGAAAAGTGATTTGAAGCGGCGGTAGAGCTTGCAGTCATGTATCCGGCCTTATCGCTGCGGTACGCTGACCGCTGGCGTGCAAGGAATCCGAAAGATCGACGCCCAGTCAGATTAACGAGCTTGATGGGGGTAATCCTGAGGTCACGTCACCGGTCATGCGGGTTTCGGCCATACCCCCGCCCGGTATAATGGCGGGGAGGGGAATGACGGTGATGATGGGACTTCAGGCATGAACGGGGACGCCACCGGCCCGGTGGCCAGCAACGTCAGGCGCATCGCGCATTTGGACATCGCGGGCGGCGGGCAGATCGTCGCCGAAGGCGGGTATGCCTATATCGGCCATATGGTGCCGCCCCACGGCACCTCGATCCTCGATGTCTCCGATCCCCAACACCCCAGGGTGATCGCGTCGATCGCGCTTCATGACGATCACTCCCACAGCCACAAGGTCCGGGTAATCGGCGATCTGATGATCACCAATTCAGAGCGCTGGCACCGCTCGGGCGCCGGGCGGGCCACCGCCATTCCGGACGCCACCGCCCTTCTTGGGACCCGCCTCGGCCGGGCGCTTTCGAGCTAGCCTGGGTTGCATGGAGGAGGCTTTGGCGGGCGAGGGAGAGAAAGCCGTGAACGCGCCGGGTGGAGGGGGCGGCGGGCAAATCATCGATATCCACGGCCATATCCACACGCCGGGCCTGGACGCGGTCATCGAGGCCGCGGGTGTGCCCGGCGCGCCGGCCAAACGGAAGAAGGGCGGCATCGGCGATCCCGCCTTGCGCCGGGTGCTGACGGACGTCGATGCCCGGATCGAGGACATGGCGCGGATCGGCGTCGACAAGACGGTGCTGAGCCCGGCGCCGCCGCAAGCGTTCTATCGTGCGGACGCGGATCTCGCGCTGGCGCTGGCACGGGCGCAGAACGATCACATCGCCGAGGTCGTCGCCGCCCATCCCCGGCGGTTCGCGGGCCTCGGCGCCGTGCCCCTTCAGCACGTAGCGCTGGCCGTTCCCGAACTCGAGCGTCTGATGGGTGAGTTGGGCCTCAAGGGCGTCAGGGTCAACTCCAACATCAACCGCATGGAA
>SMUY01285348.1_pt1 | contig 10108 bp, 8 predicted proteins | sample 2456441 | NCBI WGS metagenome assembly SMUY01 (sample SAMN11095931, study PRJNA526329) | marine sediment metagenome | biome: Marine sediment; feature: Surficial sediment; material: Deep marine sediment; isolation source: Hadal surficial sediment | place: Pacific Ocean | collected 2014-11 | depth 0-1...
CAATGGCCCGAGACGCCGGACTTCGTGTTCTGCTCGCAGACCGGCGGCCTGCTCATCGAGCGGAACGTGTCGCGCACATGGGATCGGCTTCGGAGAAAGGCGCAGAAGGCCGGGGTCCGTCCGCTGCGACTGCACGATGCGCGGCACACGTTCGCCACGCTGGCCCTGGCGTCGCACAAGAGCATCGCCTGGGTGTCTGCTCAGCTAGGCCACTCCAGCCCCGAGATCACACTGCGGGTGTACGCGCACGCGCTTCCGGACGAGGAAATGGACCTCAGCTTCCTCGATTTCGGCGATTCCGGCGGCACGAAACGGCACCCCCGCGGCACCAAGCGAATAGCGATAGGCGATACGAGAAAACCCCGCTGCGCAACACCGCGACGGGGCTCACGAAACCTGGAGCGCGAGACGGGAGTCGAACCCGCGACCCTCAGCTTGGGAAGCTGATGCTCTACCAACTGAGCTACTCGCGCGCAAAACCCAGACTAGCAGACGCGCCCGCCGGGGCGCGCGCGCCCAGCAAGGCGCGGCGGAGGCCCCCCTTCCGGGAGGATTCCGGGATTGCGGGTGTTGCTGGGCGAACTACTCGTCGATCAGTTCGACGAGCAGATCGTCCTCGTCCTTGGGCGGTGCGCCCAGGCCGGCTTGTTCGGCTGCGGCGATGTCGGCCGGATTCTGGCTGCCCGTCGTCGAAAAGACGGCGTCCAGGTCGGCGTCGAGGTCACCCGCCCCGGTTTCGAGCACTTCCAGCGCGGCGCCATCCACGGTTCCGACCTCTCGGCCGAGGACGCCGATCGACCCCTGCTGGTCCCAACCGAGATCTGCGTGGGCCCGGATCACGTCCTCGCGGCTCACCCGCTCGCGGCCACAGAGGAAGGCCTCGAAGAGGGCGTTGTCGGCCAGGGCGTTCATGCGTCCCGGCAGTCCGTGACCCCGCTCGTGGAGGGCCAACACGGCAGCTTCGTCGAGGATGGCCGGCGCGCCGCCGGATTGTCGCACGCGGGTTCCCAGGTAGCGGGTCGCCATCTGGAGATCCATTCGGGTCATGTGGACCTTCACCTCGACTCGGTGGGCCAACGTCTGATCGGCGGCGATGGCTTCCTCCAGGCCGGGCCCACCGCACAAGACCAGCGAAAACAGTCGCCGCTCTTCGTACTCGAGCTTCAGCAGGCCGCAGACCTCCGACAGGGTTTCCCGGGATGCAAGGGCATCGGCGTCGTCGATGATGAGTACGGCGTGGCGGCCGTCTTCACGGATGATGGCGAGCTGTTCGTAGACCTGGGCGAGCAGCGCTTCGCGTTCCTCTTCGGGCTCCTCGATGCCGAGCTGGCGCGCAAAGTGCGTGAGCATCCAGTTCGCATCGGCGGCCCCGTTCAGCACGACCAGCATGCTGGCGTCGAAGATCTCCTCTTCCAGGTTCTCGAGCAATCGACGCACGACCATGGTCTTTCCCGAGCCGACCTCCCCAACCAACACCAGCAGCCCCCGCGACTGCCGCAGGCCGCGTTCGAGACGGGCCAGGGCCGCGCGACTGACGTCGGTGTCGAAGAAGTCGCGCATTCGCGGCTCGTTTCGAAACGGGTCGTCCGAAAGACCAAAATGATGGAGATGTTCCACGGGACTTCCTTATACGAATGAGATCTTCTTCTTCTTCCGGCTCCGCTTCTTCGGAGCCTTTTTCGGTTCCGGCTTCGGCTCGGAGACGACTTCGACCACGGGCTCGGGTTCCGACACGGTCAACCGCTCCGCGATGGGCGCTTCGACCGCGTCGCTGACGGCGCTCGCCTCGGCGATCAGGTCGTCAAAGCTTTCGTGCTCCACGGTGGCTTCGTCCATGACGGCCACGAGCACTTCGCCGCTGTTGCCATCTCCGACCTCGTCGTCGTCATCGAAGAGGTCACGAAACGACTCGAACCCCTCCTGTTGCGGCTTGGGCTGGCCGAGTGCGGCGAGCCGATCCTCGACTTCGCAGAACGAGGGATCCACTGCGGCCACCGCCTGCCAGGCATCACGTGCCTTGTCGAGTTCATTGATGGCCTCGTAGGCCCGGCCCTGCTCGAAGCGGAACGGAAGGGTCTGTTCATCGCTGAGCTGGCCCGAATCGAGTGCTTCCTGGAGATAGCCGAGGCCTTCCTGTGCGCGACCGCCGTCGGTGCAACAGATGCCCATCATGTGAAGGCAATCGAGTCGCCGAGCCTCGCTCGCCATCGCCGCCTTGAACTCGGAGATGGCGTCGTCGACGAGGCCCATTTCCCGATAGGCAATACCGAGGTCGTAGTGGGCCTCGTAATCGCCTTCACCCAGCGCCTGACTGACGCCCTTCTTGAACTCCTGGAAGACGGCGGCAAAGCCATCGTCCTGGGCCGCGAGACCCACCCCGACCGTGGAGGCGGAAGGACTGGCGTCCAAGGCGCCGCTGAGCTCCGCAGCCAGGTCGAAGTCGCCGCTCTCGGCGACCGTCGCAGCCTCGACCGTGAGTGCAGGCGCGGCCGACGTGTCGAGTGCCGCGGGCTGGGCGGGCATCTCGTCGTCTTCGTCGTCGATCCCGATGACTTCGTCAACGGACTCGACCTGCTCGTCGCCAACTTCGACCTGCTGCGGGTCGGCTTCCGCCGAGGTCGGGACGGCAGTTTCGCTCGAGGGCAGCTCGACACCGGTGGCGTCGTCATCGGTTTCCGCTTCGACATCCACGCCTTCGGAATCGACGCCTTCCTCCGATGTCTCCGGGTCGAGGTCGATTTCGATGTCGCCCAAGTCTTCGTCGGTCCAGTCGTCGAGATCCTGTCCGGGCTCTCCCTCACCCGAGGTAGCGCTCGGATCCGCAACCGCTGGCGTGCTGCCGGCTGCGGAGGCAGCGGGATCGCTACCACGTGCGGCGGCGATCTCTCCCATTCGTACCCGGGCCTGGGGATGATTCGGAGCGATCTCGAGGATCTTTGCGTAGATCTTCTCGGCCTCATCCATCAGACCTTGCTGGTGGTAGAACTCGGCTTCTTCCAACTCCTCGATGACCTGCTGTGACACGGAGGTGCTGGCGCTCGGCTCCGGAGAAGGCGCCTGCTCGGACGGCTCCACACTCGTCCGCGTGGCTTCGTCGGCGACTTCGACCGGGTCGGCGACTTCGACCGGGTCGCCGGAATCGATCTCGATATCGTCTTCCAGATCGATGAGATCGTCGTCGTCCTCAGCTGCGGCAGGAGCGCCGCCATCGAGCGTCGCAGCGGCGTCGGGATCCAATGCGGAAATCCGGTCGCGGAGAATATCGAGGGCCTCGCCGTCACCCTCGGCCTTGGCCTGCTGGGCGGCACGCAGCCAGCTGATGACCGCATCCGCCGACTCGCCGGCGTCGGCATGAGCCTCTCCGAGCTTCTCCAAGGCACCGCGATGATCGGGGTCCTTGCCCAGGATGGCGTTCAGGTTCTCGATGGCCTGGGGCCGCTTGCCATAGCGGAGATAGACACTGGCCTCGGCGAGGAGCTGCTCGGGATCGCCCGAAATCTCAGCAGCGGGTTCCGTTTGCTCGAGCTCGTGGTCGAGATCTTGAGTCAGCGAGATTTCTTCTTCGTCGTCGGCTTCGAGGGACGGGCCGTCCGAGAACTGGACGATCGTCTCTTCGGCGAGATCGCGGCCGTCGGGCTCCTCGATCTGGATGTCGTCGTCATCCAGCAGATCATCGGCGCTGAGACCGTGTTCGCTCAGGAGGTGCGGCTCGTCAGCCCGTCGATCGTCGTCCCCGAGACCGATGTCGGCTTCGAGCACCGCCCTTCCATCGAGGCCCTCACCGTCCATCGGAACGTACCGCTGGATGATCTCGCGCGCCTTGTCTTCGTCCCCACGCTGCCTGTACATCTCGGCGAGGTTCTTGTACGTGGCTGTCAGATCGTCGTCACGGCCCAGGGACCGGTAGACGTCGACCAGCATCTCGACGTGGGCGATCTCGTCTGGTTGGCACTCGATCATCTTCTTGACGAGGGGCTCGGCACGATCGCCGTGCCCTCGTCCGAGCACCAGCTTCGCCAGCGTGATCATCGTCGAAACTCGCTGAGGCTCGACTTCGAGAATTCGCTCGAGCACGCCACAGGCCGGATCGACCTCACCCTGACGCATCAGTTCCGCCTGGGCTTCCTCGTACTCGGTGATGCCTTCGCTGACCCGCCCCTCCTGACACAGCAGGTCGCCGACCTTGATCCGACTGGTGGTATTGGTCGGGTCGAGCGTCGCCATCTTGCGCAGGAGGTCGAGCGCTTCGCGCTTCTTACCTTCCTTGTGGTAGCCGTCGGCCGCGGTCTGGAGCGCCTGGATCGCCTCGGAGTTGAGACCCATGCGCTGATAGAGGTCGGCGAGCGCAACGTAGGACGCGTATCGATCCGGATCGAGATTGAGGATCTGCTTGAAGACGGCGACGGCGCGGGCGTCGAAGCCTTCATTCATGTATTGGTCGGCGACCTTGGAGTAGCAGCCAATCGCCTGGTCGACCTGGCCCCAACGCCGATGCGCGTCACCGATCTCGAGACGTAATTTTGCGTCACGCGGATCCAGCTTCAGGAGCTTCTCGTACTCCTTGAGAGCCTTGTCCTTCGAGCCCTTCTGCGCGTACTTCCGCGCGCTCTCGAGGATCTTTCGCTTTTTGGGAGCCAACCTACGCCCCTACACCGACGCAATACGACCGCGGTGCGCAATTGGGTGGGGTATATCCCCCCCCGACATTACCTATCGGCCGTCGGTGGGGACCCTTGAGATGCCCCTCGGGGTTGACTCGGCAGGCGTGGAGAAGGCTCGTTCCCCCGGGTCTTCGCCAGCTCGGTTTCGACCGGGGTGAGGGCCGAGGGCTCCAGCCGGACTTCCAGCACCTCGCTGAAAGCGGCGACCAGGGCTTCCCGGAGCTTCGCTGGCGTGGGCGGATGGCCCAGCTCGGCCAGGCTGGTGGCCCCCACAGCAGCGAGGCCGGTGGCCTGCCGGGCCAGGCCTGGATCGGGCAAACATCGCAGGGATCCGTGCTGCAGCACGGCACCCGAAACCCGGCGCTGGGCGCTTCCCACGAGCTTCTGATCGCCGACACAGAGCTCGTCGGTGGCCGCCTGGGCAAAGCAGTCGAAGCCGGCGGGGCCCGGCTGGCGCCGGCTCGGAGGCCGACCCCGACAGGTCGCCTCGATGCCGAGCCCTCGCAGCCCCGCGAGCAGGGCGCGGGCCAACAGCTCGTAGGTCGGACGCAGTCCTTCGGCCAACATCGACTCGGGTGCCGCCACGGAGTAGGTCAGGTCGGACCCGTGGAGCACGGCGCGACCGCCCGTACAGCGTCGCACCACGCCGACGTCGGCGGAAGCACAATGCTCGGCTTCTTCGTCGCTCCAGGACTGCGCATAGCCGAGCGAGAGCCACGGGCCCTCCCAGCCATACAAGCGGAACGTCGCGCGGCCGGATTCGATCGCAGAACACAACAGGGCTTCATCGACGCCCATGTTCCAGGGACCCGACCCATCGCCGTCGAGGATGAGACGCCAGGCGTCCAGCACGGAGCCTAGGACTCCAGGTGTGCCAGCAGACCCTGCAACGCCAGACGATACCCGAGTGGCCCGAGGCCCGAGATCACGCCGACGGCAACGCCGGAGACGAACGAGTGCTCCCGGAACTCCTCACGGGCGAAGATGTTCGACAGATGGACCTCGACCACGGGCAGCGAGGCTGCCGAGAGCGCATCGCGCAAAGCGACACTGGTGTGCGTCAGACCGCCAGGGTTGATCAGCAATCCGTCCGCCCAGGTGGCGGCCTCCTGGATGCGATCGATCAGGGCGCCTTCGTGGTTGGACTGAAAGAAATCCAGCTCGGCGCCCCACTCCTTCCCCGCCGTCGACAGATCGGCGTTGATCTCGTCGAGCGTGGTCTTGCCGTAGACCTCGGGCTCTCGGGTCCCGAGAAGATTCAGGTTGGGACCGTGGATGACGAGGATACGCTGGGACTCCGACATGGGATCTCCCGACCGCCCCCCGAATTCGCACGGGCCTCCTAACCCAGAAGCTCCTGTCGCAGGGCGATCAACTGCTTGCGGATGAGATAGCGCGCCTTGCCAAGGTTGCCATCCGGACGCAAGGCGACGGCCAGGAAGGTCTCATCGTCGATGGCACGGAAGACGAGCGTCACTTCCGAGAGCAGCACCGTCGTCTCGAGCACGCTGCCGCCCGAGATCGCGTCCGAGGCCTTCCGGATCTCTTGCAGAATCCGGCTGAACTCGGTTCCCACGGTAGAAAGGTCTTCGGCAAACGGGGTCCGGCCGGCCTTCTGGGCCGTCACCTGCTCGATCGGAATGCCGTCATTCCCCATCAGGGCGGCCCCGATGCCGCCACTGCAGCCATCGACGATTTGGCGGAGCAGTGCTGAAAAGCTCATGCTCTGGATCCTCGCAGATTTCCGAGCCAACGCTCCAGGGTGACCAGGGACTGCTGGCGGCTGGGACGTTCTTGATCCGAGGACCTCACCTCCGCCGGCGTCAGTACGTCGTCGTTCGCAGCGGCCGCCTGTGCAAGGCTCGCCCGGATTCGCCGGGCGCTCTCGAAATTCCCCTGCTGATCCAACAGCTCCGCCATCGACTCCGTCGCAAAGGAGCTTCCGAGCTCTTCCGGTCCCAGCTGACCGGCCAGTGAGCGGTCGGCCTGATCCATCGCGACCTTGGCCACCGTGTCCGCGCTCACCATCTCGTCGGTCTCGGACTCGGCCTCGGCGAACGCCCGGTCGAGCTCGTTGTCACTCATCGGATCGAAGAATTCTGTTCCTGTCGGAAGCGAGTCGGCACCTTCCGCGCTCTGACACATGAGCGCCCGCAGTTCGCGGCGCACTTCGTCGATGGCCCCCGACTCGAGCAGCTCGAGGCAGCGCGAAACGGTCTTCTCGAGCCGAGCGACCCGCTGCTCTGCGTTCTCGTCCATCACGGCGCTCCCCTTCAGCGGCGTCCGGAGCCCTTCCCGGCCCTCGACCGACCCTTCTTCCCTCTGGAGCCCTTGCCAGAGGCTCCAGATCGGGTCGTGGGCAGGATCTCCGCCGGTGTGAGATCGACCGCCTCGGTCTGGCCGATGCGGCGCAGGACAATGTACCGGATTCGCGCGTTCCGACTCTTCTTATCGACCCGCAAGGCGTCGAGATAAGCCTTTCGCGAGAATTCCGGAAGCTCGGTGGGCAGCCCAAAGCGTTGCAGCAGCAACTCGAGTCGTCGGGCCGTTCCCGGCTCGGCCAGGCCGAGTTCCTCGGAGCGCTGGCCGGCATAGACCAACCCGATGGCCACCGCCTCACCGTGCAGGATGCCGCGATAGCGCGAGAGCTTCTCGACCGCGTGGCCCAGGGTATGCCCGAGGTTGAGGAGCATGCGGAGGCCGTCCTCGCGCTCGTCCCGGGACACGATTTCGGCCTTTACGGCGCAGGCTCGCTCGAGCGTGGGCAGCAGCAACCGGGGTTCGAGATCCATCAACGCCTCGGCATCCCGCTCGATCCGGTCGAAAAGGCTCGCGTCCCAAAGGGCTCCAGCCTTGACCACTTCGGCGAAACCGGCGGCCCGCTCGCGTCGCGGCAGCGAGCCAAGCGTCTCGACGTCGATCCACACCAGACGGGGCTGATGGAAGGCACCGACCAGATTCTTCCCCTGCGGCAGGTTGACCGCCACCTTGCCACCGATGCTGGCGTCGACCATGGCGAGCACCGTCGTCGGAATCTGTACGATCGGGATCCCTCGCAGGAAGGTCGACGCGGCGAATCCCGCCAGGTCTCCGACCATGCCGCCTCCGAGCGCAACGACGGCCGAGCCCCGGTCCAAACCCGCATCGAGGAAGCCGTCATAGAGACGACCAAGCTGACGCAGGTTCTTGGTCGCATCTCCGTCGGGAACGTCGATGCGCAGCGCCTTCACGCCGGCTGCGGCGAGTGACCGCACCACCTTCCCCGCGTAGCGCCGCCCGACCGCGGGCACCGTCACCAGTGCCACACGCTTCGCCGCCGTTGCGCGGGCGATGGCCGCGCCCACGTCGGGCAGCGTTCCGCTCCCCAGACGGATCGGATAGCTTCGATCTCCCAGCTCGACGCGCACCGTGCGGGTCTTCGGGCTCATGACTGTGGGTCTCCGATCTGCAGGGCTCCGACGATCCAATCGACCACTCCAGCGAGATCCATGTCGTCTGTATCCACGCTGAAGATCGCCGTGGCATAGGCCGATTCCCGCTGCTTCAGGAGAGACGTCAAGCGCTCCAGCCGTTCTTCGGACCCAAGACCGGCCAGCAAGGGCCTGCCGGTTTCGGTGCCGACCCGCTTCAGCAGCGTTTCCGGGGTTGCGCGGAGATACACGATCGGGCCACGTCCGGCGAGGACCACGCGCACGGCGGGCTGCGCGATCGCGCCACCACCCAGGGCCACGACGGCACCGCTTTCCCCAAGCTCCTCGATCACGGACAGCTCACGTTCGCGAAACGTGGGTTCGCCGTCGCTGGCGAAGAGGTCGCTGATGCTTCGTCCAGTTTGGCGTTCGATCTCGGAATCGCTGTCGATGAACCCGCGCCCAAGGCGCCGCGCCAGTGCCCGACCGACGGTAGACTTGCCCGCACCCATCATTCCGATGAGCCACACCGTCTCCGAAGCTTCCACAGCGGGCAGTATAGGCAAACGCGGGGGAGCCGAAGCTCCCCCGCGCCTGGGTGGGGTCCGGTGACGGTTGGATCAGCTGGCCGAAGGCTGCTCATCGGTGATGACGATCCGCGGCGTCACGAAGATCAGGAGCTCCTTGCGGGAGTCGCTGACCTCGTCGTTGCGGAAGGCGGCACCAATCAGCGGAATCCGGTGGAGATAGGGAACGCGCGACTGGCGCTGGCTCTTGTCGACCACGTAGATGCCGCCGATCACCAGCGTCTGTCCGTCCTTCACCAGGGTCTTGGTCTTCACCTGGTTCTTGGAGATCGCGGGTGAACCGGTGAGTGTGAACACCGAGTCATCCGGCGCGTTGCGGCTCACCGCGATCTCCATGATGATGCTGCGATCGGCCGTGATGTGCGGCTTCACATCGAGCTTGAGCACGGCGTCCACGAACTCGAGCTGGGCATCACCATTTTCGAAGGTCTGGAACGGAATCGACACACCCTGCTCGATGGTGGCCTTCTGATTGTCCAGCGTGACGATGCGCGGGCTGGAGATCACCTTGCCATCACCGTTGACCTCGGCCGCCTGGAGCTGAAGCTCGAGGTTGAGCTTTTCGTCCAACAGGAAGCCAGCGATGTTGAACAAGGCGGTCGGAGCGGCGGTCAGCGGGTTGTTGAAGAAGGCCGTATTGCCCGCGCCACTGGATCCCGGATAGAGGCGGAAGAAGTCGCTACCCAGATCCGATCGATTGCCACTGCCCGAGTCGAACGCATCGTTCAGCGGCTGGACGCCGAAGTTCCACACGCTTCCGAACTCTCTCGAGAAGTCGAGCGCGGCTTCGACGATCTTGGCCTCGATCAATACCTGGGGCGTCATGGTGTCGATCGCCTTGACCAGTGCCACTGCCTCGTCGATCACCGTGGGGATGTCCTTGATGATCAACGTGCTGGTGCGATCGTCGGCATCGACGGTTCCACGGTCGGTGAGAAGACGCTGGATCATGCCGCGCATCTTCCGAACGTCGGCGTAGTTCACCGGCTGGAGCTTGACGACCAGATCCTGCAGCTGCTCGAGCTGGCGCTTCTCTTGGAGGCGCATTTCCTCTTCCTGCCGGAGGACCGTCTTCGGGGCGATGCGCAGAACGTTACCGATCCGCACGAAGCCCAAGCCCTTCGTCATGAGAATCACGTCGAGTGCCTGATCCCAGGGGACGTCCACCAGGCGGATCGTCACCTTGCCCGCCACCTCGTCACCCGCGATCACGTTCAGGTCCGACACCTCGGCAACGAGGCGTAGAACGTCGGTCATGTCGATGTCCTTGAAGTCCAGCGAGATGCGACGTCCCACATACTGCTTGCCGGCAATCAGGCCACCTTCCTGCAGGATGTCGATGGCAGCTGGCGCCTCGAGCGATGCCGGAGAACCGGGAAGTCCGAGCCCTTCGGGCAAGATTTCGCTCTGCACGATGGCGGCCGGAGCCGGCTCCACGCCCGCTTCGGTG
>SMUY01109745.1_pt1 | contig 10107 bp, 9 predicted proteins | sample 2456441 | NCBI WGS metagenome assembly SMUY01 (sample SAMN11095931, study PRJNA526329) | marine sediment metagenome | biome: Marine sediment; feature: Surficial sediment; material: Deep marine sediment; isolation source: Hadal surficial sediment | place: Pacific Ocean | collected 2014-11 | depth 0-1...
AGAGTAGTTTATGTTTCAATATGCAGGTAGTAAGAGATAGCCTATGATAAACTCCTGGTGGCCATTAAATATCATGTGGGAAGGAGGAAAGGATGTAATCAATAAAGGACTACCTCGAGATAAAGTGACCCCGGCATGGCAGGTACTGTTACTGGGCGATGGGTCACCTACCAGACATTTGCAGCTTTTAACAGGTGAATCAATTGAGGTGGATATCATTGACATGTCACTTATAGGAAGGGATTCAGACAACGCTCCTGATTTAATCCATATTGTCCCTGGACCCAGACTAAGACGTCAGGTTTGGCTGAGAACTACCACAGGACAAAGATTGGCTTATGCCACCTCCTGGTGGGAAGAACGTTATGTAAATGAATACTTAGAGAATAAATCATTGCCAATCTGGGCAAGCCTGACTCAGTCCCGCATGGAGCTTTACCGGGATATCCAGGGAGTACATTATGGTGAATCAGCAGAACTAGCTAGTGCATTTGAGCGGCCGGGACCCTTCTGGGGACGAAAATATTTGTTCTGGCACCAGGGAAAGCCCATCACATTGATTTATGAGGTGTTTTCTCCTTATCTGGAAAAATATTTGGGGCAAACAAAATTCGAGCTTTGAAATTTCTATCAAAATCCGTTGAAATGTACATAGCTACCAGTGATTCAGTCCAATCGGCACGAACCTATGATAGCAGTTCTGCTTCCAGTTTTATTGCTTTAGGAAATAGAATATTATTTTCTAAATGGACATGCTGATGCAAGTCATTTTCAAACTCTTGTAGCTTGGCATACAGCACCTTGTAGGTGTTGCAGGCCCATTCAGGTGGATTGTATCCGCTGCTCAATTCATTGATGGATTGCATGTTTCCCCCCGCTGATTCATGCTCCGCCTCCATCATGTTGATGGGGTTTTTGATGGAGCCAAATAGTGATAGAGGTAACAATTCACCAAAGTGTTTGGCCATGGCCATTTGCTTGATGTAAGGGAACAGTATAGTTTCTTCCTTATCCATGTGCATACGTAATTCATTGGCAACAGCCTTAAAAAGGTTGGCTATCTCAATTACTTCAGGATTAGAGGTTCCGTGAACCTTTGCAACTTTTGTACTATACTCGTCCAGCAGCGGAAGCGCTTCGCTTACATACTTATGGTGGTTATTGATAATGAAATCCGAGAGGATATCAATGCTCCAATTGTTGTAATCGTGCGCAAATCGCATTTGCTGTGGTTCATCCAGGACTTTCAATGCTTGTTTTACCTCTTCCAGGTTAATCCCGCGCTTGTTACAGGTTTTATCCAATTGGTTTTTACCTCCACAGCAGAAATCGATGCCAAATCTTTTAAATACCTCAGCCTTGCGATAGTCATTAGCTACCATTTCCCCAATGGTGGGTTCGATTTCGATGCTGTTTATTTCTTGAACATTCATGGTTTTATTTCTTTTTTAGGTGAATATGTAAATGTAAACAAATGTTTAAATAAAAATAGATAAAAAGGTCTAAATATCATATATAAGTACAAATATTTAAGAGGTCATGATTAACACCCACCTTGATCCTGGTTGACATTGATCTGTATAATTATTAACATGTATTAATAAATCAATCAAAACATTAGATTACCATGATTCCATTAAAAAACCACTGCCTCCATACTATCAATATCTTACCTTTTTACCTTTTCACAATACTCACATTATTTGGTTGTAGTCAGAGATCTGATCAAACGCATACAGCTGAAGCACAGGAAATTCAAGAAGCAATATCAGACCCGCCGGGATTGGTACAGGTTAAGGCTGTAGGCCTGACATTGGAGGCTCCGGATGAAATACCCTCAGGTTGGACCACCTTCAGATTAAGCAACGAAACAGATATGGTCCATTTTGGATACATATACCGGGTGCCGGAAGGGAAGGGAGTTGAAGACCATAAGCAGCTAGCTGCCGTTTTTCAAAACTTTATGGACGATTTTAACGAGAAGCCGCGCAGCGCCCCGGATGCGGGAGTTGAAATTCCAGAATGGTTTTCAAAAGTAGTAATAAACGGCGGCCCCGGACTGATTTCACCAAGGAAAATAGCAGAAACTACCGTGTTTGTGGAGCCAGGGACTTACTTGATGGAATGCTATATAAAGACTGATGGTATTTTCCATTCATACAATCCTGCACCAGATGGGTACGGCATGGTCCATGAGTTTACTGTTACCGAAGAAAACAATGGTGTGCAGGCACCCATGCCAACCATTAATATTAGTGTGTCAGGAGAGACCGGGCTTAATGTATCTGGAGATATCACAGTTGGCAGCCATGTGGTTGGTGTAAATTTTCTGGACCAGAAGGTACATGAAAATTTTGCAGGTCATGATGTACATTTGGTCCGACTTTCTGAAGGTACTGATCTTGATGAAGTAGAGGCATGGATGGATTGGACCAAACCGACCGGACTCCAGACGCCGGCACCAGCAGACTTTTTGGGAGGAACCCACGAAATGCCTGAAGGGGGAACTGCCTATTTCCATGTGGACCTGGAACCCGGTAGTTATGCCTGGATATCAGAAGTGCCAAATGCTCAGGAGAAAGGTTTGTTGGTGCCATTTGAAGTGGCAGACCATGTTCCTTGATGTAGATAATCTTTTCATAAATCTATTAACCCAGAATTATCATTAGAAATTCTGGGTTAAAGGTTACACCAGACAGGTAACTTGCTCATTCGACAGATTTCCCTTTTAAACAGAGGTTAAATTGTACAGTAAATCAAAATCTCTCGAAAATGGGCAGTTTAAAATATTTTATTAGCGCCGTATTATTTTTTACTATTACTTCACTTACAGCCCAGTACAACACTGGCAGTGACGACCTTAATAAATCTTTGGTGCGTATTGATGCCGATGCCAGTATTAATTTCGGAGGGTTCAAAGCTGATTTAAGCGGTTCCTATGATATTACTGAAAAAAAAATAGACTATCTGGCGGTAAGAGTTGGCATGACAGCGGGGGATATATATCTGGCGGTGGAAATTGCCAAAATCACTCACAAAAGTGTTGATCATGTAGTGGAAGTTTATCAGACACACAAAACCCAAGGTTGGGGAGTAATAGCAAAAGAATTGGGAATTAAACCGGGGTCTCCTGAATTTCATGCCCTAAAAGGAAATAAAAAAGGAAACGGCCACAGTCATAAAACCAAGGGTAAAAAGGGTTAGACTCCGGTATAGGATTTGTTATTAAATAGGCGGGTACTCACTCGCTTTTTTTGTGACCGTCCTGAGCTCTATTTTGATATCAATCCGATATTATATTCCCAGTATTTTAAATCCTGTTATCACCCCTCAAAAGTTATTTTACTATATTAGCTCGTCTGGCCAAATTGTATGTATCGTCTAGTCACCTTTTATTTAATTTAATATTTCTTTTTGTGGAAGCACTTACTCATTCACCTTATTGGCCATTTGCCGTATTATTATTAGGAATAGTGGCAGTGGTATTGATGATCTCTCGATGGAGGTTACATCCATTTGTGGCCTTAATCCTTTCAGCTATTCTGGTGGGCCTGGTGTCCATTGAGCTTCCCGGGGATCAATACCATGTAGTTAAAGCTGTGGAGCTTCCTATGCTGGAATTTGGAAATGTAGCAGGCAAAATAGCCTGGGTGATTGCCTTGGCTGCTATTATTGGCACTGCCATGATGCAAAGCGGTGCTGCCCAAAAGATCGTCAACTGGTTGATTGGAACCTTGGGAGAAAAGCAGGCATCCCTGGCACTTTTAATAAGCGGTTTCGTGCTTTCTATTCCGGTATTTTTCGATACCGTGTTTTTCCTGCTCATCCCACTGGCTATTGCACTTGCGTTGAAGACCGGGAGAAATTATGTTTTGTACGTTATGGCCATAGGAGGTGGAGCTGCCATAACCCATAGCCTGGTTCCACCAACCCCAGGTCCGTTAATAATGGCGGAAACCCTGAACCTTGACCTGGGACTTACCATAATTGCAGGCTTGTCTTCAGGGATTGTACCGGCTGTGGCGGTGCTGGTGGTGAGTAAGCGCATGAATTCAAAATTTAATATTCCAGTTCGTGTAACATTTGAGGATGTTGGAGAAGACCAGAGTCAACCTTCCCTATTGTTGTCAATACTACCTGTATTGGCCCCCATCGTACTTATTAGTATGGCTTCAGTAACTGAGGTAGTCGCTGGAAGCATGCCCCCCTGGATGGCCTTTTGGGGAAACAAAAATATTGCTATGACAGTGGGTACTGCCCTGGCTCTGTGGCTATGGGTCAAACAACGGAATTTACAGGGGGCAGAACTCTGGCAGGCGATTGGAAAGCCCTTAGAAATTGCCGGTATCATTATTCTGATCACCAGCGCCGGTGGTGCATTTGGGGCTATGATCAAACATAGTGGGATTGGAATGGCCATTGAGACTTTAACCGCAGATTCTCATATATCCTATATACTGCTGGCATGGTTGATCGCTGCGGTCATGAAGACCGCTCAGGGTTCCAGTACAGTTTCCATGATCACAAGCGCCAGTATAATGCTTGCCCTGATGGGAACTGGGGTTGATATACCCTATCACCCCATGTATATTTTGCTGGCCATTGGTTTTGGAGCGCTGTTTATTTCCTGGATGAATGACAGTGGGTTTTGGGTGGTAGCCAAAATGAGTGGTTTTACCGAGAAGGAAGGATTGAAAACATGGACGGTACTTTTGGCGGTAATTTCCCTGGTCGGCTTAGCTCAATTATTGCTGTTATCTTGGGTTTTACCCTTTATTTAATCAGCCATCAAATAACAAGCTTATGCGGATTGTGGTTTTAGGAGGTGCTGGGTTTATTGGCAAAAAACTCGTGAGTAAATTATTAAAGCGCGGTCAGATTTCTCTGAATGGCCGGCCTGTAATGCCAATAAATCAATTAGTGGTATTTGACAAAGAAAAGGCAATAGGGCTGCCCGAGGATTCCCGTCTGGAAATAGTTGAAGGAGACATTTGCAACAGGGGTACCATTGCTGAATTGTTGGGTAAACACACTGATGTTATTTTTCACCTGGCTGCGGTAGTCAGCGGGGAAGCAGAAAAGAACTTTGAACTAGGAATGCAGGTAAATCTACAGGCCAACCTGCAACTGCTGGAGATCTGCAGAGCCATGTATCATGCACCGGTATTGGTTTTTGCCAGTAGTGTTGCAGTTTACGGTGGCGAACTTACCGAAATAATTAGTGACGATACTGCGCCTATACCACAAAGCTCCTACGGTACCCAAAAGGCCATGATGGATCTATTGATCAATGATTACAGCAGGAGAGGATTTATCGATGGCCGGGCCCTGCGACTACCAACTATTGCTATTCGATCTGGTAAACCCAATGCTGCTACTTCTTCATTTGTAAGTTCTATTATCAGAGAACCATTACAGGGCCAGCGTGCTAATTGTCCGGTGACTCCTGATATCAAAGTTTGGATTTTATCTCCTGAGAAGGTTACTGATAACTTTATACATGCCGCCCACATACCTGCCCAGGCGCTTAAAAACAATCGTGTAGTCAACTTGCCGGGCCTTACAGTCACGGTAAGAGAAATGGTAAGTACCCTGGAAACAGTGGCAGGTAGTGAGACTACCAAGTTAATAGACTGGGAGCCTGATGCTTTTATCCAGAGTATTGTATTGACATGGCCTCCACAGTTTGTCACAGAACGAGCATTGACATTGGGATTTCAGCGAGATGCATCTGTTGAAGGCATCATCAAATCGTTCATAAAGGAGGAATTGACATGAATTCAAAAGTGGCTATAATTACCGGAGCAGGTTCCGGAATTGGTCGCAGTGTGGTGATCGCATTGCTAAAGGAAGGCTATAATATTACCCTTACCGGCCGTCGAGAAGAAGCGCTGCAAGAAACCGCTGGTTATGCCCCTGATCGGTCTCACCTGTTGTTGGTCCCTTCAGACATAAGTCAGCCGGATTCTGTAAAGCAGCTGTTTGCCGCCACCAAAGAAAAATTCGGCAGGCTTGACCTGCTATTCAACAACGCCGGGGTAAATACCGCTGATGTTTTATTAGAGGATCTCGAGTATGATCAATGGAGAAAAGTGGTAGATGTTAATCTGACCGGTACTTTTCTGTGCACCAGGGAGGCTTTTAGATTAATGAAAAATCAGCAACCCATGGGCGGGAGGATCATCAATAACGGTTCTATATCTGCACAGGTACCCCGGCCCAATTCAGCCCCTTATACCGCTACTAAACATGCCATTACCGGGCTTACAAAATCCACGGCTTTGGACGGTCGCAAATATAACATTGCCTGCGGTCAGATTGACATTGGCAATGCCGCAACTGACATGGCCAGTAAAATGAAAGAAGGAGTCCCACAGGCTGATGGTTCTACTGCTGTCGAACTCACCATGGATGTCAGCAATGTAGCTGATGCCGTGGTATACATGGCTAATCTACCACCAGAAGCGAATGTGTTGTTTTTGACAGTGATGGCCACCAAGATGCCATTTGTGGGGAGAGGATAAATTGAGTTTGGGTTTGAGTTTGAGTAAGGAGTGTGTATTTCAGGATTTTATCTTTAGGATAACAGCAGTAGTCAGAGCGAACAGTATGACAATCCCCGCCACCAACCAAACAACACTTTTTTCAGTAGGAGTTTCAGTGATGGTCAAAAGTTGATTGACATCCTGGTCCAGCAGATATTGTTGTTTCCCTCCGGTCCACGTCACTATTACAGAATCTACCATGGTTGCATCTGCTAGACCAAAATGTGCAATAGTAGAGTTTTGGGATAGATGACTGGACCCGCCCCCATCAATTTCTCTTATCATATGGACTCCGTTAGTTATTACCTCTACTCTTGAACCGATCCCATGACTTTCAGCGTTAATTCCTCTCAAAGCTACCTTAAGCCAGTTGCCTTTGGCTAAATCATTTCTATACAACCTGGTAACGGAAGCAACCGGGTACTCTTTTACAGGTTTTTGATTAACTACCAAAATATCCATGTCACCATCGTTTTCAATATCAAATACTACCGACCCCCTTCCAATTCCATAATCGTTAACACCCATGGCCCTGGCTTTTTCTGTAAACTGATTATTGTTATTTTCAAAATAGAAATCAGCCATGGGAACACAATTCGGGTTCAGATCACCATTTGATACGTAGAGATCCAGATCGCCATCATGGTCAAAGTCAGCAAAATTTGCACCCCAACTTATAGTAACATAGTGCATCCCCAATTCTTTGGCCAAGTCCATGAAAGGCTGACCTTCTCCTTGATTCACCATAAAATGATTAAAACGGATATTGGTAACAAAGTAATCCATTAGACCATTGTTGTCGTAATCTCCCACAGCTGCACCCATGGCATTGATTTTAAGATCCATACCGCGATCTTTACTGATATCCTTAAATGTTTTTTTTGGGTATTGATTCTGCAACATAAAACTTGGTACTGCTTTATAACCAAAATCATGGTTCACTATTAAATCCTGATCATTGTCGTTATCGAAATCCGTGAAAACCGCCCCGAACCCAAATCCACGGTGTTCAAGACCATAGTCCTCATAAGAGTTAATAAAGTATTTACCTTTATGATTGATCAATAAATATCCTTTGGCGCTTTGATTGGCGCCGACAATAGTTGCATCGTTAATGGCGCTGAGGGTACCTTCATATTCCAAAAAATAATTGCCTACATACAGATCAGGATACCCATCTGCATTAACGTCGCCAAAACTGGCTCCGGTGCTAAAAGAATAGAACTGGTCCAATCGATATTCCGTGGTGGCGTTCCTGAAAGTGGAGTCCCCGTTGTTCAGAAATAATAAGTTGCGGGCACGTGGAATGATTTGAGTACTATCCTTTGAGGTAATGGTAGTTACAAAAAGGTCTACCCATCCGTCTTTGTTAACGTCAGCGCCCACTGTACCCTGTGTAACGTATTTTCTGGTGTCCTCTAATCCGGAACCAAGATAAATATTTTGAAAAGTTCCGTCTTTTTGGTTTAAATATAGAGCGTCATCATTCATTCCACCAGTAATGAACAGATCTTCATATCCATCATTGTTGATATCCAGAACACAAATACCGCCACCAAACATGCCTTCATAAACTTTAAACTGATGATTGATGTGTGCTTCTTCACTAACATCCTTAAATGGTGTTTGTGCGTTTACGTGAGACAGGAACCAAACTAAGATCAAAGTTAAGATTAAGAATTCACGTGAAGCTCGCATGTCCTATTGGTTTGTAGCCCATTTGAGTTCATTAACATTCTGACCCACAGCCATACCACCTTCAAGCCCGACTTTATTATCTTGTAGAGTATGGATTCCTCCAAAAAACCGCGAATCCGCCGTTTCTTGGGCAACTGCCCAAAATGAGTCAAAGGACCTTTGTACAAAGTCTGTATTTCGCACTTCATCACGTGGACGACCTACATGAGCACTGTCAATAAAGTTTATGGGTCCACCCAATATATCCTCCAAAACCGTAGCTGCTGCCGCTGCTTGAATTGCATGACCGGAAGGAAAGGATGGGAAAGGTGGATCTGGCCAAAATGATACCCATTCCTGGTCAATAAATTGTGGTATGAAAGTATTGGGCCGCTCAGTAAAGAAATTATATTTCCATTTCCAACAAATTATGAAAGCATCTGCAACTGCCATCCCAACCTTTGCATAGGTCTTTGCACATTTGATTAACCCCGGCTTTCTTTTTTTTAGGGCTAGCGTGGCTAAATAATAGGAATGGCCAGGTGGAGTAAAGGTTACATCAGGATCATCACCCCACCAAATCGCGGCTTCTTTTTCATCCTGGCTTAGGGTCATGTCCTTATTATAGACTTCCAGGAACTGCCGATAATATGCAGAGTTGCTAGATGTATCATAGGTGATCATTGTAGGTGAAGGCAATTCCCCATTAACCTTTAGAAAGGTTCTGTTTTTACCCCAATAAGGATGCAGGGGATGACGACTGATTGATTGAGCATATAACGGTGGCTTCCAGGATCCAGGTTTGTCGGGATGCTCCAGGTCTTTGTCAAAATTCCTTAAATATGCACGATGTCCCCCGTCTGTTTTCGACCATTCAAAAATGGCATCAGCAACTTGTTTCCCATAAATTACTGATCGGTTAGCGGTGGGTTTATCATCAATTTTATTGGCAAAATAGCGGTGAAATGCTTTTTCAAGGGAATCAATCCGCAATTTATTCTGGTCGGAAGTTTGATTGTAGATACTCTTAATTATGGATGCCTGGGCTGCGTTCAGACTAAGTACCCAATCATAACTCAAACCAGGTTCAGGTAATGGTAGCTGTTCAAGTCCATTTAATTGATCTGCAAGAGACTGATGGGAAGGATATCCATTTACCATGGATTCATACATAGTCAGGCCCAGATAACCAAAGCCTCTTGAAGCATAAGTGGGTGAATTAGCAGGGGTATATTGGGTTATATACAAAGCCAGTTCAGACCAGGCGATTGCTACTTGCTGCTTAGAAATTTCATTCTCTGCTAGTTGGGAGCAGCTGATGATTAGTGTCATAAACACCACCCAGGAATATGTTATTAGTCGATAGTAGCTCATTACCAAGGTATTACGGTTCTTACGGTCAACTGTAATTTAGAAATATAAAATAGATCATAATTCCTGTACCTATCTATTTTTACCAGTCCCAGCATTTTTTTCAGACCATTCATAGGTTTCAATGGGTTGCTGGTTAATTCCCAGGAACAGCAAATTATTAATCAATAAAGAACTTCTAACAGCACCACGAACATCTAGTCCGGAAGATCGTTGGTTCATATATTGAAATTGCCCTTTTCCATCTCCGACAAGCAGTGTGCCATAGTTTGCATCGGACTTACCTAATCTTAATTTAAGATGATGATTGTTTCCTAAAAGCAGAATGTCTTGATTTCCATCTCCGGTGAAGTCATGTGTTTGAATGGAATAAACTGGAGCATATTGAGCTTGAATGGGTATTTTTGATTTTCTAAACCTACCTTCCTCGGTACCACAAAACAAGGTCGTTTCCATATGGTTTGCTATCAATTTTTTGGCAGAATTAAGCTCTTTGGTAGTAAATATATCATTG
>SMUY01090267.1_pt1 | contig 10096 bp, 10 predicted proteins | sample 2456441 | NCBI WGS metagenome assembly SMUY01 (sample SAMN11095931, study PRJNA526329) | marine sediment metagenome | biome: Marine sediment; feature: Surficial sediment; material: Deep marine sediment; isolation source: Hadal surficial sediment | place: Pacific Ocean | collected 2014-11 | depth...
CGTGTAGAGATCGAACAACTACGCATCAGCGGTCAATTGAGTTTGGGCGATGTGCACATCGCGTTGGGTGATTTGCTGGCAAATTTTACCAGCGCCGCAACTTCCAACCAGCTTGGACAACAATAGCCCAGACAGCCCCCCTTGTTTGCCATGCACGCAGCGATGGATGCGGCAGTTGTAACGTTCCACGTATGACTTTGGGTTGGCTATAGACGCCATGCAATGCTGTAGCGTCATCCGGAAGTGCATGCTCTCTTATTGAACGTCGTACCAGATGGGTGAGCTGAACGCGCGTTCCTGGATCGTCTCGGGTAATTCTTCAGGCACATCAATGCCCAGCGCTTTTGCGTCGTACGACGACCACCGCGTGGTTGGAATCTCAAGCGCGCGGACGTAATAAAATGCGTTGTGTGAGGCATCGAAGTCAGGATCTGTCCATACGGCACTCAAGACTGTTGCACCGATGTCGTTGGTGTAATCCAGAGTTGCGGGGTTCACTGTGTTCCCAACATGAGGCGCTTTGTTAGTAGACGGATCGACCGAGCGACTGTCCGATAGAGCAACATCATGGATCTTCTCATTCGAGACACCGCCCACACTCCAGCCCTTGATGATTTGCACGCGGTCTAAATTAGCGCTCTCTAAATCTTTTAGTGCCCAGACCACAAAAGTTGGCCCGGTTCTTTTTTTACGAGAGGCATCGCTGGATTTCAATTCACCGCCCATTGACACGCCGCCAGCGTACGCTGCATCGATCCACCCTTGTGAAGCCGGATCAACGCCTTCCATGTTCCAGCCGCCGAAGAACCGGAGTTGAATACGCGGACCCGTCGTCGCCCAGGTCTCCTTGCGCTCAAGCGCGCTGAAAACACCCTCTCTCGTATTGTCGGTCGCCCAGACAGCGGCAAGGCCCGAACTACCCCATTTCCGCCCGTCCATCGCAACCACGGTTTCGGTCGCCATTCGTGCTGCGGGGGAGCGATCGGTTGAAATTCGCTCGAAGTTGCGCTCTTTACCCGCCACCATGCCGGTGTGGCTGTCTGATGAGCCAATCAGTCCGAAACGATAGGGGTTAAAGCTGCGGTTGTCCTGAAACTCGAGGCCCGTACGCCACGCGTCACGGACGTAGCCACCCTTAAAAAGGGTGAGGGGTCTGTTGGTGGCAATCCACTGCTCCACCAGTTCAAAGCCTGCAAACTCATCATTGGGACTCAAGCTCGGGTGGGTTTCGGATGTGCCTTTCTTCTGCGTGACTTCCACAAGCAATTCGTTTCGCAAGCGCGTGGCTGCATAGTCCGAGGTAAGCGCACGACCATCGGTGTCCTTGCGGTCAAACATCAGACCGGCGCTGAGATTACTATTGTGGGGAATCGCCATGAGGCGATGCCCGTTGGCACGCTGGGTATCCATCCATGCCCACAGGTCTTCGGGCTGACGTGAGTGCAAAGCCGTGAAAGGAAGCGGTGCGCTGTCACCGGCAAAGATGACATTGCGATGCATGTTGCCGCCGTCGATGCTCGCCGTCCATTCGTAACCAATGAGCGCGGTAAAGTGTCCTGGATCGTTGTGCCGGTTGGCCGCTTCTACCATGCGGTCCCAGGTTCCTTGTTTTTCGCTTGTATTATCCAGATCTGCGATGGGAACGCCGCTGCGCAGAGACTTCGATACAGGAGCAAATGCTTTGATCATATCTTCGCGCTTGCCTGAGGTGACAAGCTTCGCATAGTCGAGCTTCGAAAATGGATGTTCCGGGTCCGCCATGTTCTTGAAGGCGCCCATATATTCCGCGTGGTCGGTCACGGCCATGAAGTCGAGCGGCCGAGACATCTGATGCGTGGTACCGAAGGCTGTTGTATAAGGCTCACCTTTTGCGAAACGGTAGGCTTCATCCGGGCTTGTCCGAACGCTGAAAATATAAGCGTCCATTGACCAGCCAGTGTGAATGTGAAGCTCGCCAAACAGTGCTTTCTTTCCACCGGCCTCCGCGTGGACGAATCCTACGGTCGCTAATCCACCAACCAGAATCAGGGAAGTAGTGATCCACAGTACTGTGCTTGCAGTACGTAGCTTCATTTCATCTTTCCTTTGTTTAATCCGGTAACCCCAGTACGCGCTTGGCCACGATATTTCGCTGCACTTCAGAGGAACCACCTGCTATGAGAAAGCCCCTGCTCAACAACCAACTGCGCGTTGTCTTGAGTTCGTCCGCTTCGAATGTGTCGCCTGTCCAGCCGATACCAAGAGTACCTGCCATGGCGATAATGGCCTCTAAACGACGGCTTTCCAGCTCGCTCGACAGATACTTAAAGGTCGATGTGGCAAAGTCCGGTGTCCGCGAACCCATGCTTGCTTGCGTAGCACGTGCCTTCGTTAGTTGAAAGGCTGCGTCATCCATCTCGATGCGCAAAACATTGTCTCTTGCCACCGCGTCGTCGGGTGCATACTTCTTAAGCGCTGCTGGCAGGTTGCCACCTCGCGGAAGAAATTCACCCCTGGAGACCGATGCGCGCTCGTATTGCAGCAAACGTTTGGCGATCGTCCAACCATCGTTGAGTTCGCCGATCAGATCGTCTTTCGCGGCTTTAGCATCGTCGAAAAAAGCTTCGCAGAATTCCGAGCCGCCATTGATGAGGTCTATGGTTCTCACGGTGACACCCGGTGCATCTAACGGAAACAGCAGGAAGCTGATGCCTTTTTGTTTTGGCGCGTCCTGGTCTGTGCGAACCAGGCAAAATATCCAGTCCGACATATGGGCGCCGGAAGTCCAGATTTTGGAACCATTTACCAGATAATAGTCGCCGTGATCATCGGCACGTGTACGCAAAGATGCCAGGTCCGAGCCTGCACCAGGTTCTGAGTAACCTTGACACCAACAGACCTCGCCGCGAGCTATCCTCGGTAGGTGTCGCTTCTTCTGAGCTTCTGTACCGAATTCAATGATGGTTGGTCCGAGCATGGCGATGCCACCGCCAAATAGTGGTAAGGGTGCACCAACCTCATTCAGCGCCTCGCGAAAGGCTGCAGCATCGATCTTATTCAAACCAGCGCCGCCGTAGTCTGGCGACCATTCGGGAACGGTGAGACCGCGCTCAACACAAGCATTGAACCACAGTTCGAACGCAGGGCTGGGAATCTTGTGCTTAGTGCCACCCGAATATCTAAGTGGCTTGCCGCGAATTTCCTTGGGACAATTCTGTTCTACCCAAGCGTGAAAACCTTCCATCGTCTTGCTTTCCTGGTTTTTTGTTTAGGTGGTTTTAACCGATGCATTATGTATTTGAATGCCGAGGTATCGGGGTTACCCGACAACGTTCCTTTTTCATTGCAATAATCTCAATCTGCTTCAGACCAGTCTATGCTGCGCCATCGATAACAGCCATCGAAGTATCTTGAGGTCGCTTGCGAGAGTAGCTCCCGCCAAAGAAAGCGGACAAAAAATCCAATGCTTTCAGGCTCGAAAACGGCCAAAAGGAGTCACCGCACGACAAAAGAGTCCATTGTGGATATGGAGGCTAACGTGGGCACCTGGCGACAGCTTAGCGACCAATGGGGCCTAATCAGGCAGTGAGTCCTCCATCCACAGGAATTCTCTCTGATCAACCCGACGACCTAGATGTGATGTGATGAACATTTCTGTCAACTACATATGGGTACGATGTAACCCACATTCCCAGATTCTGCACTTTTCCAATGTCGGACTAGTTTAGCCAGATGAACCATAGGAATCTTATGAAACGCCTACTACAGCAAATCCTTCTGTTGAGCCTTGTCATGTCCTCTTTAAACAATGTTGCGTTTGCCAGGGTGATTACGACCGAAGCAGCGTTAGCTATTCAGCAGCATGAAGACTCGATCGAACGTGTTGGTAGATTCCTGATGCGGGAAGACGTCCAAGCGGCGTTGGTACGTATGGGAGTCGATCAATCTCAGGCGATAGAGCGCGTTCAAGCGCTCACACCCAGCGAGCTTGCCCAGCTCGAGCGGCACCTAAACGAATTACCGGCTGGTGGTACGGGTATTGTAGAAGTCCTCGGAATTGTCGTGATTGTACTAATCGTCTTAGAATTGCTCGGTGTTACGAACGTCTTTACGAGGTTTTAGTGTTCTAGCGTTTCTTAGCGCGATCGGCTGCGCCTCGGTTGGCTCCCAACAACCACTGAGCGCAATTGCGATCGAGTTGGATGAGACACCCTTTTACCCCCAGACTAAATACATGTGTGGTCCCAGTGCATTGGCCACGGTCTTCCATCGATCGGGACTAGAGATCTCATCCGAAAAGCTAGCTGAGCAAGTGTACGTCCCTGGGCGTCGCGGCAGTCTGCAGATTGAGATGGTCGCCGCTACTCGTCGACATGACCGGCTTGCTGTATTAGTCGATGGGAACCTCCTAGCAATTGTCGATGAACTCAAATTGGATCGTCCGGTTCTTGTTCTGCAGAACCTGGGGTTGAAACGGTTTCCAGTTTGGCACTACGCGGTCGTCATTGGCTACGATCCCGATGATGACAGTTTCATTCTTAGATCAGGAACAACGAAGCGTTTGGTCATACGTCGCTCCCGCTTTGCCCGAACGTGGGCGCGTGCAGAAAGGTGGGCTATCGTCGTACTGAAACCGGGAGAACTTCCCCAAAGCCAGGACGCAGCGACGTATGTGAACGCTGTCGTAGGTCTCGAAAGCACTGGCAGGCTACACGCTGCTTTTAGGGCTTACCAGGCTGGATTAACCCGGTGGCCTTCCAACAATTTGCTGTTGTTTGGATACGGCAACGCCCTCTACGAGTTGGAAGAGATCGAGTCGGCAGCAAAAGCATATCAAGACCTATTGGTGGTCAGTCCCGACTACCTCCCCGCACTAAACAATCTCGCTCAAGTACTCGGCGAACTAGGTTGCAGGAGGGAAGCCCTCGCACTGGTCGACCGGGCTTCGCAACTGGGGGATAGTTCGTTTCGTGGAATTCTTGCAGAAACACGACGATCAATCTCTAGCCGCCCCGACACTGAATGTGGTGTTGTAATAAACCAAAGGCCTGGTCCGTTTCCCCCAGGACACCCGTAAGCTTCATAGTATTCCGAAAACTCTAGCCTTTACTACGACGCGTTATTTCTGAATTACACCCGTCTTATGAGCGTGGTCGGCGCTTCGGCAGGTGTGGGTTGTAGAAACCGAGTGATCGACACAGAATTGATACATGCAGATCACATGGGTCCAACATAACCATCAGCAGATCATGAACCGACTTCATCGTTGGCCATTTCGTTTCTGTTATTTACGTGCGCGATTTTCTGGTCGAAAAAACCAAACCAACGAACACGCCTAACGGCGCAAGGAGGCAGGATGCCGCAAACAGCCTTGCATAGAGGTTCAGCGCTTCAGTGGAAAGACCTGCGTCGTTTACGTACAGAATCTGAAAACCGAATAGCAGTGCCGTACCCACGGCGAGCAACTTGAGCAAGGGGTCCCGGTTGATGAGCGCGAGAACGCAAGCTGGTATCCCGAACAACGGAACCAGAATGACCGCCTCAATGTAAAGCTGGACGTACGAGTCGGAGTTGGATCCAAAAGCGACAACCGAACCCGCGAGAAAGAACAGAGCGTAAGCTGTGAATCTGAATCTGTATTTCTTCGCCATTTGGCTAAATTGTGGGTTTTGCCATCCAATGGCTTTGGCTGCTTCATCGCCGGTGAGGGCCCCATATTCCAGTAGTTTTTTTACGAGGAGATCGATGCTAACGCAATGCTTGGCGACGAGATCCTCCGCCTCGTCAAGACATTCTTGCTTGAATGTATCGCGATGGAATTTCTTGCCTTCTTTCTCCATATAAGTCTCGAGAAAAGAGCACTCCGCATCGATGTCCTTGTTATCGTCGTCGCATCCACAGCCTTTAGTCTCAGGATTCCAGCGTATCTGCGAATGTCGTCCGGCTGCACAAAGGATCGTCTTGCGGCGCCTCCTTTCTGGTTCCGGTAGGTTGGACATGTCGCCATGGTCTGAGAAGCCTTTGGTATTGGTCATCGTGACCCTAACCAGCGGAACGCCCAGCGCCAGCGTAACAACCGCATGACCGGCTTCGTGCTGAGCTATTCTCAGCTTTTCGTTCACCATTTAATCAATCCTGTGGAACGATATACTGTACGCCTAAAACGAGGAGCTTCTCAGTCCTAGCAACAACCATTAGAGTGTCGTTTCTGTGATCCAGGAACAGCAATCTTCCAATACACCAAACAAGTTTAAACGGAAAGGAAAATCGACAACCTCCCGATGGGGGTCAAGCTGGCTTCCTAACAACCCGCTTCCACAACAAGTATGTTATTACGGCGACCGGCATACAGGAAGGAAAGGTAATTTCCTCCCTCCAAATCAGAGTGGAAGAGACTTGTGAACTGAAATGGATTCACAATCAGCACGCCGGCTTTCGAGAAGAAGGTACCACCGAGTTGATGCGGCTTACTCTGGCGTGAGAAATTTCCTGCAGCCTGTAAGCCTGTGAAAGTGTGTGGCGAAGTCACATGTATCATGCAGGCGTTGCGCGAAAAATTTGTGCAGACGCATCGAATGCACAATGATTTGATGCGGAGGCGCACCGGTGGAGGCTATCCAACAGTTCTTCGCTGAGCACTCGGCATGATCAGCGTCTTACGCGTTTGATGAAGTCGGAACCTGGGTCAGTTTCGAACCGAACCGTTACTCCGACTCCATTGATCTCAGATTGATCTGAAATTTCTGCCCCTCACCTGTTTCAACATCGATGTTGAAAGAGTCCGGCGCCGGCCGGCTGTAGGTGAGGCTTCGCAATTCTCCAGGTTCGGTCGCCTCGAAACGCACCCGTCGCTCGCCCATCTCGGTAAGTGCGAACGTCTGCGGCATAAGCGAACGCGGGATAAACCCTGGGGAGAACTGGCGAACGCGAAATACCAGCGATTCTCCTTGCTCTTCAATGAAAATTAATTCGATCAAGCCCGTCTCGCCGCCTCCCGTGAATCTGATCAGACACGCCATCGATCCTCCCATTGGTTGAGTCCAGTTCTCCTCCAAGGTCTGCTCACCCAGCGGCCCCGTCCACGATCCGGTCATCCACGCCAGATCTGCCACGCGTCCCGTTACACCTGCCTCGGCAAGTGGCGAAAAAACCTGAGTCATGAGAAAAACGATGCCAAACAGCGCCGTGTGCAATATTCGAATGGTCATTGTGCATCCTCTGTCGTCGTCATCCAGATTTTTCCGTCCACCAGGACCTAGGCGGTTTTCCTCTCGTAAGGGTGATCATACCGGTGAGAACAACTGAACACATAAGCGCTTGAAGAACTCAACGCCAAATCACACTCGATGGAGACCGCGCCGTCGCCCACAGTAACAGTCGTGCTGGTGTCAAGTCCTGTACACCCAGCGCTTGCCTCGCAGAGACGGTTTCTCAATACTCTCCTGCAGGAGGAAAGACGCCATGGCCTACAAGCTGCTCGGGAAGAATTTCACTCCACCGGACGTGATCGCCAAGGTCACAGGCAAGGCGAAGTATGCGGATGATTTTCATGTGGATGGCTGATTCCTTGCTACCGACGCAGTCGAGAAGATCCAGCTTGTTATCGAGCCGTTGAAGCGCTGACAAAAGGTGCAGAACGTTTCGGCTGGGCAGAAAGGGTGCGCCAAAGCGGTCAACGCATCGGATCCAAAGTGCGCACGGTAGCCGTTGGCCAGGCATTTCATCCCGCCGGGTTCAACGGTTTCGACGGGCTGGTGCGCATCACGACCGACGGCGTGCTGCACATCCACAGCGGCGTCGGCAATCTCGGCACCTACTCTTATGCCTCCACATCGCGGGTTGCCGCTGAAGTATTGAAGTGCGATTGGGAACGTTGCGTTGTGGAACGAGGCGATAGCCGCAAGGGGTTGCCGTTCAACAGCAACACCTCGTTCACCATGACCCGCACCAACTACGTCGCAGCGACGGATGCGCTTAGGAAACTCAAGCAGATCGCCGCGCGAGATTTCAGTGGGGCAGTCAGCGACTACGATGTCGATGGTGCGCGAGTGTTTCGTATGGACGATCCGTCCGTAGGCATGTCGTACAGGATGCGGGGGTACCTAACAACGATTGAACCCGTCTCTCCGGGCTGTCACACCACTTTACGCCCTGAGTCAGTAGTCAAGTTGTTTTGCCCTCGAGTAGTGGCGAGCCACGATCCTTCAACGCCTTTAGATACGTGGATTCATCATAGGGTGTTCGCATGACCCAGCAACGATAGAGTATACGGATCCATTTGAAAGCAAGAGCACGTACGGCAGCTTGGTGGGAACAACCTTTGGCTCGCTGTTGATAGTAATACAAGCCTGCCCAGTATGATTTGTTGATGGTTTGAGCAGCCCACTCGACGAACGTCTGACGTAAGAACGTTGAGCACTGCCAACGCCAGTGGATCCAAGTCTTTTGGCCGCTACGTTCTATGACGGGTGCGATTCCTGAGCATTTCTGTACTTCGGCAGCATTGGCAAACCGTTCTCGTTGTTCACCAAACGCAACCAGTAGACGAGGTGCATAGGAAGCCCCCGCACCCGGTAGAACACTAAACAGCTCGTAATCAGGATGTTGAGGCGCCAATGTAGCGATTTCATCATCGTAGGTACGCAATGAGTTGAGGGCGACTTCTAGCTGATCGACCAGGGTGAGCACCTGGAGACGATACGGCCTAATGACGGCTTCGTCCCTCGTAAGAGGTTGCGCAGATTTGATCGATTTTGCTCGTCGTTCTAGTAGCTGTTTGCGATACATATTGTGCTGTTGGAAAAACTTTTCCAGAGTATTGTGTCGTGCACCTTTCGCCTGAGCGAGCGTAGGCCATCGTTTGATGAAGGCGCAGAACAAAGGCGTGTCGATGCGGTCGAACCAGTCCAACACCTGCGGATAGTACTGTTTCAGCGCATTCCGTAATCGATTCGTCGTGCGTATTTTGTCGTTTACCAACTGACGGCGATGCTCGACTAACGTCATCAGAGTCCGCATCTCAACACTTTGTGGATTGAGGGGTTGGAAGTGGTTGCAATGGTTTAACAAGATGTCCAAAGCCAGCTCCGCATCTGTCGGATCGTCCTTGGCGCCACTGGGGTTAAAGGCTTGACGATACTTCGCCAGCGTCGCTGGATTGATAGGGTAAATCACGAAGAAATCGTACTTTTGTAACGCCGAGACAATCGGTCCTTTCGACAACTCCAACGCCACGGCCATTTGACCACCGTGGCGCTCGTACATCGACTGTGCCCACTTATCAATCTTCTCTACGTTATGAGATATCCGAGAAAGCTCACGCGCATCAGAATCGCTCGACTGCACACAAATGTCATGTTTTGCATCTGCCCAATCGATCCCGATAACCGCGGTGAATTGAGAGAGTTCTGCGTTCATGCCATACCTCCGAAGGGATAAAATAACCAACAGGACATGCATGCTTGAGCTCTGCGAAGGCAATATAGGTGAGCCGATGTGACGGCAAGCCCTGAGTATTCGTTAATGAGTTCAAGCGCACCTGTAGACTCGAAGCTAAAGTGGTGAACATCATATGTTTAGGTCTAGATATTCGTGGTCTACGGGTGCATGTCCCCTCTCACCGACAGATACCTGCCAGCTGTGTCCAGTATCACTGAGAGAGGGACGAAGTAACTATATAAGGTCTAGTCACTGAAGCTTCCACTGGCAGGTGTCGCCAGCGCGTTATAGCTAACGCTATAGGACCAAAGCCCAATGCATAACCAATTTGACATTTGGTAACGTTTTTGGCGACCGGCCCAGAGAGGGGAGCCGAAAGGATACTGACCCCTCTTGCTTAACAGCCATAACGTTCCATGGGCCGGTCACTTGATTTGAAATTCGGAGTTCGGGAGTATGTTTGTAGGACATCAGCCATCAGGGAGGGGGGAGATGCGCCTGAGAGTCATACTGCTGCTGATCGTTTCTATGGTTTCCACACTAGCGGTTGCAGATAGTGTCGTTCCGACTGATAGAGTCTCAAATCGCGTAATCGTTAGGGAGGACTCAACTAGCCAGAGTGTGGACATTGGTAGTCTACGACCAGGAGAGAGCCTGCAGTTTATTCGCAATGTTACAC
>SMUY01090595.1_pt1 | contig 10095 bp, 8 predicted proteins | sample 2456441 | NCBI WGS metagenome assembly SMUY01 (sample SAMN11095931, study PRJNA526329) | marine sediment metagenome | biome: Marine sediment; feature: Surficial sediment; material: Deep marine sediment; isolation source: Hadal surficial sediment | place: Pacific Ocean | collected 2014-11 | depth 0-1...
ACCCAATTCGGAGTAGGTAACGCCCGCCCGCCGGGGCTCGCGGACTCGACACGCTTTTTCGGGGAAACAACGACATGGCTCGCAATAAGATTGCGTTGATCGGCGCCGGCCAGATCGGCGGCACGCTCGCCCTGCTCGCCGGCCTCAAGGAACTCGGCGATATCGTGCTGTTCGACATCGTCGACGGCATGCCCCAGGGCAAGGCGCTGGATCTCGCCCAGGCCTCGCCGATCGAGGGCTACGACGCCAAGCTCGTGGGCGCCAGCAAGTACGCTGCCATCAAGGGCGCCGACGTGGTCATCGTCACCGCCGGCATCCCGCGCAAGCCCGGCATGAGCCGCGACGACCTGCTGGACACCAACTCCAAGGTCATGGCCGCGGTCGGCGCCGGCATCAGGCGCTATGCGCCGAAGGCCTTCGTAATCTGCATCACCAACCCGCTCGACGCCATGGTCTGGGTGTTGCAGCGCGAATGCGGCCTGCCGACCCACATGATCGTCGGCATGGCCGGGGTGCTCGATTCGGCACGATTCCGGTACTTCCTAGCCGAGGAGCTGAGCGTCTCGGTCGAGGACGTGAGCGCCTTCGTGCTCGGCGGCCACGGCGACACCATGGTGCCGATGGTGCGCTACTCGACGGTGGCCGGCATCCCGGTGCCGGACCTGGTCAAGATGGGCTGGATCACCAAGGCCCGGGTCGACGAGCTGGTCGACCGGACGCGCAACGGCGGCGCCGAGATCGTCGGGCTGATGAAGACCGGCTCGGCCTTCTACGCGCCGGCCGCTTCCGCCATCGCCATGGCCGACTCCTACCTCAAGGACAAGAAGCGGGTGCTGCCCTGCGCCGCCTATCTGAACGGCGAGTACGGCATCAAGAACATGTTCGTCGGCGTGCCGGCGGTGATCGGCGCGGGCGGCATCGAGCGCGTGGTCGAGCTCCAGCTCACCAAGCGAGAGGCCAGGATGCTGGCCAAGTCGGTGGCCGCCGTTCGGGGCCTGGTCGAGATCTGCAAGAAGCTCAAGCGCAAGTCGGCGAAGAAGGCGGGTTCCTAGTGTGGTGGAACAGCGATCCTAGATGCGGCGTATTTCGGTTCCACCACACGAGGTTCATGTCCCTGTCCTGGCCCCGGTTGCGCCGGTGACTCAGGATGTTAGAGTAGCCGCGGAGTCGGCGGCCCGAATCGCGATAGCCCCCACGGAGGCGGCTGCTGAGGCGGCCGCTGAGGCTTTCATGACCCGGTTCATCGCAAAAGATCGCACATGAACATTCACGAATATCAGGCCAAGGGCCTGCTGGCGAAGTTCGGGGTCGCGACCCCGCGCGGCGGGATTGCGTTCACCCCTGAGGAGGCCGAACACGTCGCGCGCGACCTCGGCGGGCCGATCTGGGTGGTCAAGTCCCAGATCCACGCCGGCGGCCGCGGCGCCGGGCACTTCCGGGACGATCCCGAGGGCGCCGGCGGCGTGCGCCTGTGCAAGTCCCGCGACGAGGTCAAGGATAGCGCCCGCAAGATGCTCGGCCACGTGCTGGTGACCAAGCAGACCGGCGCGGCCGGCAAGGAGGTCAAGCGCCTGTTCATCGAGGAGGGCGTCGATATCGCACGCGAGCTCTACCTCGGCATGCTCATCGACCGCGCGACCAGCCGGATCACGATCATGGCCTCGAGCGAGGGCGGCATGGACATCGAGGAGGTCGCCGCCGCCACGCCGGAGAAGATCCGCAAGGTGGCGATCGATCCGGCGATCGGCTTCATGCCCTACCACGGCCGCGAGATCGCCTTCGGCCTCGGCCTCGAGGGCAAGCAGGTCGGCGCCTGCGTCAAGTTCATCGGCGCCATGTACCGGGCCTTCACCGAGCTCGACGCCAGTATCGTCGAGATCAACCCCCTGGTGGTAACCGGCGACGGTCAGGTGATCGCGCTCGACGCCAAGATGAACTTCGACGACAACGCGCTGTTCCGCCACCGGGACGTGGCCGAGCTGCGCGACGAGGACGAGGAAGACGCCATGGAGCTGGAGGCCGCGCGCCACGAGCTCAACTACATCAAGCTCGACGGCTCGATCGGCTGCATGGTCAATGGCGCCGGGCTGGCGATGGCGACCATGGACATCATCAAGCTGTGCGGCGGCGCGCCGGCCAACTTCCTCGACGTTGGCGGCGGCGCCACCAAGGAGCGGGTCACCTCGGCCTTCAAGATCATCCTCTCCGATCCCAACGTGAAGGGCATCCTGGTCAACATCTTCGGCGGCATCATGCGCTGCGACGTGATCGCCGAAGGCGTGGTCGCGGCCGCGCGCGAGGTTTCGCTCCACGTGCCGCTGGTGGTGCGCCTGGAGGGCACCAACGTGGACCTGGGCAAGAACATTCTGGCGGAATCGGGCTTGCCGATCGTCTCGGCGGACGACCTGGGCGACGCCGCGGAAAAAGTCGTCAAAGCGGTCGAGGAGGCGGGGTAAATGGCGGTCCTGGTCGACAAGGACACGAAAGTCATCTGCCAGGGCTTCACCGGCGCCCAGGGCACTTTCCATTCCGAACAGGCGATCGCCTACGGTACCCGCATGGTCGGCGGCGTCACCCCGGGCAAGGGCGGTACGACCCACCTCGATCTGCCGGTGTTCGACACCGTGGCCGAGGCGGTGTCGGCGACCGGCGCCGGGACCTCGGCGATCTACGTGCCGCCACCCTTTGCCGCCGACGCCATTCTCGAGGCGGTCGACGCCGGCATCGAGCTGGTGGTCTGCATCACCGAGGGCATTCCGGTGCTCGACATGCTTCGGGTCAAACGAGTGCTGGCCGATTCCGATACCCGGCTGATCGGGCCCAACTGTCCCGGCGTGATCACGCCGGGCGAGTGCAAGATCGGCATCATGCCCGGCCACATCCACCGGCGCGGCAAGATCGGCATCGTCTCGCGCTCGGGCACCCTGACCTACGAGGCGGTGGCCCAGACCACCGCCGCCGGCCTCGGTCAGTCGACCTGCATCGGCATCGGCGGCGATCCGATCAACGGCCTCAACTTCGTCGACTGCCTGGAGCTGTTCCTGGTCGATCCCGAGACCGAGGGCATGATCATGATCGGCGAGATCGGCGGCAGCGCCGAGGAGGAGGCCGCCGAGTTCTACAAGGCCTCCGGCTCGTCCAAGCCCGTGGCCGGCTTCATCGCCGGGCGCACCGCGCCCCCGGGCCGCCGCATGGGCCATGCCGGTGCGATCATCTCCGGCGGCAAGGGTGGTGCGGAGGACAAGATCGAGGCGCTCAAGTCCGCCGGCATTACGGTCGCGGACTCACCCGCCGGACTCGGCCGCGCCATGGTTCAGGCCATGGGCGGCTAACACCAAGGAGGACGGCCCGGACAGCGGCCGGGCCGCGGGCACTGGATGTCGAACCAAGACCTAGAGCGGAACTCCTTCCTGTTTGGCCCCAACGGGCCCTTCATCGCCGATCTCTACGGCCGCTTCCTCGACGATCCCGGCTCGGTCGACCCGAGCTGGCAGGGCTTCTTCCGGGAGCTCGACGAGGACGCGCGCGCGGTGGTGCAGGCGTTGCGCGGCGCCAGCTGGACCCCCAAACCCCGGCCCGAGGAGGGCAACGGCGGCGCCGAGGCGGCCGACACCGTGGCCGCGGTCGCCGAGGGCGTGACCGCCGGCCCCGAGATCACGCCGGAGGACGTGCGCGCCGCGACCATCGACTCGATCCGCGCGCTGATGCTGATCCGCGCTTTCCGGGTGCGCGGCCACCTGGAGGCCGATCTCGATCCGTTACGGGTCCAGGAGATCGAACCCCATCCCGAGCTCGACCCGCGCAGCTACGGCTTCACCGACGAGGATTTCGACCGGCCGATCTTCATCAACTACGTGCTCGGCATGGAAACTGCGACCCTGCGCCAGATCGTCAAGGCGGTGCGCGAGACCTACTGCGGCCGTATCGGGGTCGAGTTCATGCACATCCAGGACCCGGCCCAGAAGGCCTGGATTCAGGAGCGCATCGAGTCGGTCCACAACGTCACCGAGTTCACCGAGAGCGGCAAGCGGAAGATCCTCGAGCGCCTGACCGCGGCCGAGACCTTCGAGCACTTCCTCGACAAGAAGTACACCGGCACCAAGCGCTTCGGCCTCGACGGTGCCGAGACCATGATCCCGGCGCTCGAGCAGATCCTCAAGCGCGGCGGCCAGCTCGGCCTCGAGGAGGTCGTGATCGGCATGCCGCATCGCGGCCGGCTCAACGTGCTCGCCAACTTCATGGGCAAGTCGTTCGCCGCGATCTTCTCGGAGTTCCAGGGCGGCGCCGCCAATCCCGACGACATCGGCGGCTCCGGCGACGTCAAGTACCACCTGGGCACCTCCTCGGACCGCGAGTTCGACGGCAACGTGGTGCACCTCTCGCTGACCGCCAACCCCTCGCACCTGGAGGCGGTCAATCCGGTAGTCATCGGCAAGGTCCGGCCCAAGCAGATCCAGCGCGGCGACACGGACCGCACCAAGGTCATGGCGCTTCTGATGCATGGCGACGCGGCCTTCGCGGGCCAGGGTCTGGTGGCTGAGACCCTCGACCTCTCCGAACTCAAGGGCTACCGCATCGGCGGCACCATCCATTTCATCGTCAACAATCAGATCGGCTTTACCACCAACCCGGTGCACTCGCGCTCTGGGCCCTATTGCTCGGACGTCGCCAAGATGATCCAGGCGCCGATCTTCCACGTAAACGGTGACGATCCGGAGGCGGTGGTCCACGTCGCGCGCATCGCCACCGAGTTCCGCCAGACCTTCAACAAGGACGTGATCATCGACATGTTCTGCTACCGGCGCCACGGCCATAACGAGGGCGACGAGCCGGCCTTTACCCAGCCGCTGATGTACCAGAAAATCCGCGAGCACCCGACCACTCGCGAGGTCTACGCGGCGCGCCTGGCCGCCGAGGGCACGGTAACGATGGAGGACAGCGATCGCTTGGTCGCCGAGTGGCAGGAGCGGCTGGAACAGGAGTTCGAGGCCGCGAGTAGCTACAAGCCGAACAAGGCGGACTGGCTCGAGGGCGCTTGGTCGGGCCTCGACCGGGTGCGCGGTTACGACGCGCGGCGCGGCAAGACCGGGGCGTCGATGGAGACCTTGACGGAGGTTGGCGCCGCGCTCAGCCGGTTCCCGGACGACTTTAACGTACACCGCAAGATCGTCCGCCAGCTCGCGGCCAAGCGGAAGATGATCGAGACCGGCGAGGGCATCGACTGGGCGACCGCCGAGGCGCTCGCCTTCGGCACTCTGCTGGTCGAGGACCATCCGGTGCGGCTGTCGGGCCAGGACAGCAATCGCGGGACCTTCTCCCATCGCCACGCGGCGCTGATCGACCAGGAGACCGAGGAGCGCTACGTGCCGCTCAACCACATTCGCGAGGGCCAGGCGCCGATCGAGATCGTCGACAGCCCCTTGAGCGAGATGGCGGTGCTCGGCTTCGAGTACGGCTATTCGCTCGCCGAGCCGCGCGCACTGGTGCTTTGGGAGGGCCAGTTCGGCGACTTTGCCAACGGCGCCCAGGTCATCATCGACCAGTTTATCGTCTCGGGCGAATCCAAGTGGCTGCGCATGTCGGGGCTGGTCATGCTGCTGCCCCACGGTTTCGAGGGCCAGGGCCCGGAGCACTCCTCGGCCCGGCTCGAGCGCTACCTGCAGCTCTGCGCCGAGGACAACATCCAGGTCGTCAACTGCACCACCCCGTCCAACTACTTCCACGTTCTGCGGCGTCAGTTGCACCGCAATTTCCGCAAACCCCTGATCATCATGACGCCGAAATCGCTGCTGCGGCACAGGCGCGCGGTTTCCAAACTGGCCGACTTCGGACCCGGCTCGACTTTTCACCGGGTCATGTATTGCGACCAGCTGCCGAGCGACCCCAAGGACGCCAAGCAGGTCGTGATGTGCTCGGGCAAGATCTACTACGACCTCGTGGAAGAGCGCGAGAAGCGCGGCGTCAAGGACGTGCACCTGTTGCGCCTGGAACAGCTCTACCCGTTCCCGGCGGACGCGCTGGCGACTGAGCTCGAACCTTATCGGCACTGCCACCTGGTCTGGTGCCAGGAGGAGCCGCGCAATATGGGCCCGTGGGGCTTCGTCGATGATTTCATTCGCGAGGTCGCGGCAGAGGCCGGGGTCAAGGACACACGTTTGCGTTATACCGGGCGCGCTTCGGCCGGTTCGCCGGCGACCGGCTCGGCGCAGCGCCATCGTGCCGAGCAGGCGGCCCTGATCGATGACGCGCTTACGGTCGGCAAGCAGGCCATGGGCCGGATCGCCAGCCGCAAGGCGGCCGCGCTCGGCAAAATGAAATAGCACGGCTTTTTTTGAAAGAGCGGTAGAACCATGGCAACCGATATCCTCGTGCCCACCCTGGGTGAATCGATCACCGAGGCGACCGTCGCGCAGTGGCTCAAGCAGCCCGGCGAGGCGGTGGCGGCGGACGAACCCCTGGTCGAACTCGAAACCGACAAGGTCACTCTCGAGGTCAACGCCAGCACCGCCGGCGTGCTGAGCGAGGTGGTCGTCGCCGCGGGTGAAAACGTCGAGGTCGGCGCGCTTCTGGGGCGCATCGCCGAGGGCGCGGCCCCCAGCAAAGCGGCCCCTGCCAAACCGGCGCCTGCCAAGGCGGCGCCCGCCCCTGGGCCTGCGGCGCCCGCGCCCACCGCGAAATCACCCGCGGCGGCGGCACTGTCGCCGGCGGTGCGCAAGCTGATCGAGGACAACAAGCTCGACCCCGCGGCGATTGCCGGCACCGGCAAGGATGGCCGGATCACCAAGGAAGACGTGCTCGCGGCGCTCGAGAAGCCGGCCGCCGCGCCGGCCGTTGCAGTTGCGGCCCCCGCTCTTGCCCCCGCCCCTGCCCCCGCCCCTGTGCCCGCCCCAGCGTCCGGGCCGCCGGCCGAGGCGGGCGCGCGCGAGGAGCGGGTGCGCATGACCCGGCTGCGCAGGCGCATCGCCGAGCGCCTCAAGGAGGCGCAGAACACCGCGGCCATGCTGACCACCTTCAACGAGGCCGATATGTCCGCGGTCATGGCGCTGCGCAAGCAGTACCGCGACAGCTTCGAGAAGCGGCACGGCGTGCGCCTAGGTTTCATGTCGTTCTTCATCAAGGCCTCGATCGCCGCGCTGAAGGAGCTGCCGGCGGTCAACGGCGAGATCGACGGCGACGAGATCGTCTACAAGAACCATTACGACATCGGCATCGCGGTCGGCACGCCGCAAGGCCTCGTGGTGCCGGTGATCCGCGATGCCGACCGGCTCGGCTTCGCCGATATCGAGAAGACCATCGGCGCGCTCGGCCGCAAGGCGCGCGACGGCAAGCTGTCGATCGAGGAGATGTCGGGCGGCACCTTCACCATCACCAACGGCGGCATCTACGGTTCGCTGATGTCGACCCCGATCCTCAACCCGCCCCAGTCGGGCATCCTGGGCATGCACAAGATCCAGGAGCGACCGATCGCGGTCGGCGGCGAGGCGCGGGTCCGCCCGATGATGTATCTGGCGCTCAGCTACGACCACCGCTTGGTCGACGGGCGCGAGGCGGTCACCTTCCTGGTCCGCGTCAAGGACTACATCGAAGACCCCCAGCGCCTGCTGATCGATATGTAGCGGAGCAGCGGCCGGATGGTGGCCTAGGCCGCTAAGTGGGAGGCCGGCATGGCCGAGCGCAAAGCAAAGAAGAAGCGGACGATCGCCATGAAACGCGCGGCCGAGGCGCCGCTCGACCAGCGCATCGTCGATGGGGCGCTGGATCTCGCCGAGGAGGTCGGCTGGGACGGCCTGCGCCTGCGTGAAGTGGCCGCGTGCCTTGACGTGCCGCTCACCGAGGTGCTGGCCCGGTACCGCGACCTCGATGCGGTGGCGAACGCCTGGTTCCGGCGCGCCTGGGCCGCCATGCTCGCAAAGCCGCCCAAGGGCTTCGCCGCGCGTCCGGCGCGCGAACGCCTGCACCTGGCGATGATGCGCTGGTTCGACGCCCTCGCGCCGCACCGGGAGGTGACCGGGCAGATCCTGGCGACCAAGCTCTATCCCTCGCATCCGCACCACTGGGTGCCGCTGGTCTTCAACCTATCGCGCAGCATCCATTGGCTGCGCGAGGCGGCGCTCCTGGATGCCGTCGGCCGGCGCCGGCAGATGGAGGAGGTCGGGCTGACCGCGCTGTTCCTGACGACGCTCGCCGTCTGGCTGCGCGACGAGACGCCGGGACAGGCGCGCACGCGCGATGTCCTGCGCCGCAGGCTGGCGCATGCGGACCGGGCCATGGTCCGGGTCTGGGGCCAGGCGCCGCCGCCCGGCGCCGCCGAGGCGGCGTGACGCCTCAATCGCAGGGCGGCGGATCGCGCCCCGAGAGCGCGCCGGCGGGCGATTCGAAGAACGTGAGACCAGGACCGCCGCCCTGGCACGACAAGGCGAGCTCGCTGCGCGGCGCCGCGGCCCCGCCCCCGGGGTCGGCGGCGGTTCCCAGGATCAGTGCGTAAAGGATCAGCGCGTAAGCGAGCGCGACGATGACCACGGCCGCGGCCACGATGCGCCGGCCGTGGCGCGGCGGGCGCGCGGGTTCGCGCGGCCGCTCGAACCCGAACCGTGCCAGATCGGGGGCGTCCGAGCCGAGCTCGCGCAGGACCTCGCGGGCGTAGTGGCGCGCCCAGGGCGGCACGACGCCGCCGAACATATAGGCGGCGAAGACGCGCTCGAGCCGCTCCCGGTCCAGGCATCGCCCGAACCACCAGCGGTGGGCGCGCGCGAAGAGGTCGAATTCCTTGACCTCGAGCAGCGCCGCCACCTCCAGAATCGGGCCGGCGCCCCGATCCGTATCGCGCCGCTGTCGTGCCCGGGCGCTCATGTCGTCCCGTCTCCCGCGGCCAACGGCCATCATGCTATCACGTGGGCGCTGGATCGTGCCGCCGCAAGGCGCAGGCGGCGCGGGTCGTGCCTCAAGTTTGGAATCCCGCCGAACCAATGCCCGGAAGGTCGGCTTTTCAGCGAACCATTCGCGCTTCGCCCCCGACTGCATACTTCATCCTAATCCTGTGAACCTGCTGATTCTGTCCTCGTCACCCAATACTACTCCTTACCGTATTAGCGGTTTATTACAGGAAACGGCTCCTTTTGGTGTTCCCGGATTTCCACGATTGCCGCGTCCGCAGGGCGCTTTCGGCGGGTCACATCTCAAAGCGAGACACTACCGCGGCGCGCGATCGATTTCCCCAACGCGTTGCGACATGGTATACTCTCGACCCAAGCCCGGTTCCCCGGCCGGAGCCGCACAGCGCATCACGCCCCGCCATGGAACGAACCAGCCTCAATCCGATCGACGCCGCCGCCGTGCTGGTCGTGCTCGCCGCGGTCTTCGGCTACCTGAATGACACCATCATCAAGCTGCCCCACACCATCGGACTGACCATCGCGGGCGCGCGCGCCTCGCTCGCGGTGGTGGCCGATGCGCTGATTCCCGACCTACCGCGCCGGCTCACGACGGGAAGTCGTGGTGCCAATGACCTTCGTACTACCATGGCCGGCGACCAGATCGGGCCGTTCGGGGAATCGGGGTCGAATGCTTTGATATTGTTGCCAAGATTGGGGGCGTGAGATATGGGGAACCAACAATGACCAAGTTCACACGCCGCGAATTCCTGGCCGCGACGGCGGGTGCCGCACTGGCGCCAGCCGTGGCGTCGCGCGTCGGCCGCGCCGAGGAAACGCCGATCGTATTGCGTGCCGAGTCGCGTACGATCGAGGTCAACGGCAAGGCGGCGACGATGCTTCGCATCGGCCGGTCAGACGGGGTGTGGGGCGTCTACACCGAGGCCGGGCGCCGATACCGCGTCAACCTTGAGAACCATCTCGGCGAACCCACACTGGTCCACTGGCATGGTCTGATGCCACCGTATCAGCAGGACGGTGTGCCGGATGTCTCCCAGCCGGCGCTCGAGCCCGGCGGCGTCTACGCTTACGACTTCCCGCTGGCCGCCCCCGGCACCTACTGGATGCACTCGCACGTCGGCTTCCAGGAGCAGCGGTTGATGGCCGCGCCGCTGATCATCCGAGATCCCGCCGAGGCCGGCCTCGACGAGCAGGAGGTGGTCGT
>SMUY01144154.1_pt1 | contig 10095 bp, 9 predicted proteins | sample 2456441 | NCBI WGS metagenome assembly SMUY01 (sample SAMN11095931, study PRJNA526329) | marine sediment metagenome | biome: Marine sediment; feature: Surficial sediment; material: Deep marine sediment; isolation source: Hadal surficial sediment | place: Pacific Ocean | collected 2014-11 | depth 0-1...
CATAGAACCCAAAGAAAAGAAAACCCCATGGATGCGTTTATTAGAGTGGTTACTGCTCTATTTTATTGTTGGGTTTATCGCCCTGGGATTTGAGAAAAAAATGACCGGGCAATTGCACGCACAGGATTGGGAATTTTATGCAACAGGATTTTGCTTATTTATCGTCTTTGCATTACCCGGTTTTATCTATCGCCACGATTTTTTAAACCATTATCAACGATGGAAAAGACGCCAGGCGAAGTGAGTGTTTAGCCAGAAAATCGTGGTCTGACCCCGATTATTCCGATTATTCTTTTTTATCCCCCCGTTGATGTCTTACTGAATTTATTTTGATAAGTAGTGAAAAAATCGCAGGGATGCGATTTTTAGTCCACCGGATCATAGCAAGGATTGTTCCCGACAATCCTTTTGCATTTCCTCCATCCCTGGAGGTCAGCCGTACTATGGACGACGCGTTAGTCATCGAAATAAATTAAGGAACCCGCAGGGTAAGACATTAGGGAAAGGTTTTCTTGGCACCTTCTTTTTGAAAAGAAGGTGCTTGCCGTACAGGGCAAGACCACTACTTAACACTCCCTATATTTTCACCCATAATTATCTCCTTATCCGCCTTCATCCCTGCCGACCATTGCATAACATCCTTTGCAAATAACAGGATCACCGTTGAACCCATATTAAATCGGCCCATTTCCTGACCTTGGTGTATTTGAATATCTTCGTTTGGATATTGAGTATCGTTAATGATCCTATCTTTCGCCGGTGTGATCTGTCCTGCACAGACGGTTTCCATACTGCCGACATTTAAAGCGCCGACCATGACTATAGCCATGGGGCCAATATCGGTATTAAAAATATTAATCACACGTTCGTTTCTTGCGAATACCGAGTCAACAACACGTACGGTATGAGAATTCACAGCGAATAATTTACCTGGTACATAGATCATTCGAGTGAGTTGTCCTGTGATCGGCATGTGAATACGGTGATAGTCTTTGGGTGCAAGATAAAGTGTGGCAAATGTGCCATCAGAAAACATGCTGACGAGTTCATCTTCTACCAATAGATCTTTCAAGGTGTATGATTTGCCCTTGGCCTGGATGATCATGTCCTTGTTATTGTCCACGCTATTATCTTTTTCAACATTTCCTACCTGACTGACCACACCATCCACCGGACAAAGGATGGTGTGCTTATCTAAAGTTATTGGCCTTGCTTCTGCTGAGAGTTCCCGGGTGAAGAAGGAATTAAAACTGGAATAGCTTTCGGGATCTGGATTATTTGCCAGAGACATATCCACGTCGAAGAAACTGACGAATAATTTGATTAAAATATTTTTAAACCACGGGATTTCACAGCGGGTGATTCGATATACCAGGCTGGTGATAAAATGTTGTGGGATAAAATATTGTGGCAGAACACTTAATTTGTCTAACCAGCTTTCTATTCGATTATTCATAAATATTTAATGATGATGTTCATGATTATGCATTTCAGTTGAATCAGATCGTTTAACCATAGCATCAAACATGAGTGTCTCACCATTCGCAAATGTCAGCTTGATTGAAGCGAGTTCACCTTCTCGCATCGGAGCAATATTGTTAAATAACATCAGGTGGTAGCCGCCGGGTTCGAATGAAAAAATGGTATTTGCGGCAATAATAATTTCATTCTGTTGCTGCATTCTTGCTACACCATCCTCTATCTGACTCAGATGAAATTCAATGCGTTCAAATTCAGGGCTTTCTGCAGAGATAAGGGTCAGTGCTTTGTCTGATAAATTTTCAATCTGCAGATAAGCTGCCATTATTTTAATCGTGGGCGGTGCTTCACGGATCCATGCATTGTGTATCGTAATATTTTCATCTGCTGAAGCGAGATCAAGGAAAAATAGAACAAGGAAAAATGATATGATGATTAAATTGCGTGTCTTCATATTAAAGGTATGATTATTTTTCTTTTTAGTTAAGTATTTCGAGCTGTTCTATATCATATCATTTGTCATTCCTGTGAACGACCGCATGGACGTAGGAGGTACTATTACATGGAGGAAGTAATTGCCAGGGTCGAGTCTGGAACAGAGACCGAGCCGAAACGGGAATCTAGTTGAAGATGTACCGCCTGTAAGGCGGATATTTTCAACTGGATACTGCCATGCGCCAGTATGACGTATTTCTTCTTTCTTTCAGGAATTTGGAACATTTATTAACCCTCTGTCAGAAAGCCGATATAATACACGTTGAGACGAAACCAGACATGCATGGACTCATGTCTATTTCTAGAATTCAGACCCCGCAAATGGCGGGGTTTCGCTTGTTTATAAGTGAAGCTGATTCGTTAATACGCATTGTAGGACTGATTTAGATGGAAATTTTATTAGGACTTTATAATTACTGGGTAGCCATTGGACTTATGATGATGGGGTTTTACATCGTCATCGCTAATGGAAATTTAATTAGAAAGATTATCGGCCTGAATATCTTTCAGGTATCAGTATTTATTCTATTTATATCAATGGGTTATCTCTCAGGTGGCACAGCCCCCATCTATTCAGAAGCCTACACGCAATATTCAGCACCATTGCCTCATGTCCTGATTCTAACTGCCATTGTCGTTGGTATCGCAACCACCGCACTTGGTCTGGCATTGACGATTCGTATCTATCAGGCATACGGCAGTATTGATGAGGACGAGATCAACGAGATGGATGAAAATTGACTGATGAGCCAGGTTAGATTGATGGATGTGACTGCGTGATTTCACAGCATTTACCCGTCTTACAGGTTGTTGTTCCCTTATTATTCGCACCGATATGTATATTACTGCGCAGACATAATCTGGTCTGGGGCGTAGTTCTACTGAGCTGTTGGGTCAGTTTTGCCATTGCCACGTTTCTGCTACAACAGGTGCTGACTGGTGGTGAGATTATTTATGCCCTCGGCGGCTGGGATGCCCCCTGGGGGATTGAATATCGTGTAGATGTTCTTAATAGCTTTGTCCTGTTAATCATTACGGCGATTGCCTCCATTGTCATTACCTTCGCGCGTGAAAGTGTGCACAAGGAAATCTCGGAAGACCGAATCTATCTTTTTTATACGGCCTTTTTGCTGCATTTAACGGGAATATGTGGCGTCGTCATTACTGGCGATGCCTTTAACATATTCGTCTTCATAGAGATTGCCTCATTGTCTTCCTATGCAATGATCAGTGCAGGGCGTGACAGGCGGGCATTGTTGGCTGCCTTTCGCTATTTGATACTGGGTACGGTAGGGGCGACATTCATCCTCATTGGTATTGGTCTTATGTATGTCATGACCGGCACATTGAATATCGCTGATATGGCAGAACGTATTCGAGATGTGCAGGACACACGCACCATTGTTACTGCCTTTGCATTTTTTACCGTAGGTGTCTGCATCAAGTTTGGTTTATTTCCTCTACATTACTGGTTGCCCAACGCCTATACCTATGCACCTTCGGTGGTTTCCGCATTCTTGTCTGGAACCACCAGTAAGGTCTTTATTTATGTCCTGCTCAGGTTCCTGTTCACACTATTCGGTGCGGAATATGCTTTTGAAATTATGCATCTGGATATTATTTTAATGGTGGTAGCCATACTGGCAATCTTCAGCGGTTCTATCGCGGCAATTTATCAGGACAACATCAAAAGAATGCTGGCTTATTCCAGTATTGCCCAGATTGGTTATATGGTTTTAGGTATCAGTCTGGTTTCTGTGTCCGGACTTATGGCGGGCATATTACATCTGTTCAATCATGCTTTAATCAAGACAGCTTTGTTTATGATCGTCGCATGTTTCTTTTTTCGGTTTGATTCAGTCTCACTGAAAGATCTAAAAGGAGTTGGTAGACAAATGCCGTGGACGACGATGGCGTTTGTGATTGGCGGCCTGAGCTTGATCGGTACACCGCTGACGGTGGGTTTTATCAGCAAGTGGTACTTGATAGTTGCTGCCCTGGAGAAAGACTGGTGGTGGTTGGCTGCGTTAATCCTGTTAGGCTCAATCCTGTCCGTTATTTATATATGGAAGGTCATCGAGGTTATCTATTTTCAAAGCAGCGGTTCCCAGTCAGATACTGGGGCAATCAAATATAAAGAAGCACCGTTATCTATGTTAATCCCAGTGTGGGTGATTATTTTCGCGAATATTTATTTTGGTGTGAATGCATCGTGGGTCACGGATATTGCTCAACGGGCAGCTGTTTATCTGATGGCAGGTCAATAAGCCGATGCTGATTGAAGCCGCGATTCTTATTCCTGCCGTCGGTGCTGTATTGATCGGCTTAACGGGTCGCTATCCCAATCTCCGTGAAGCGGTCACATTAGTATCTGCAGTCAGTATGTTCATAGTTGTATGGCAGATATATCTGGCCCTGAATAGAGGAGATATACTTGCAGTTGAATTACTTGAAGTCGTGCCTGGCCTGTCTCTGGCCTTTGCGGTCGAGCCACTGGGGATGTTATTTGCCCTGGTCGCCAGCTTTCTCTGGATCGTCACATCAATTTATTCCATTGGGTACATGCGCGCTCACCATGAACAAAATCAAACGCGTTTCTATGTCTGTTTTGCCCTGGCACTGTCATCAGTGATGGGGCTTACCTTCAGCGCCAATATGTTCACACTGTTTATTTTTTACGAATTAATAACATTGATAACGTATCCGTTGGTAACACACAGTGGAACAGATGAAGCAAAACGTTCCGGGCGTCGCTATCTGGGTTATTTATTGGGAACCTCGATTGCTCTGCAATTATTAGCAATCATCTGGACCTGGACAATCACCGGGACGCTGGATTTTACCGAGGGCGGTATCCTTGCAGGCAAAACAACTGATATTGTTATCGCTATACTCTTCGCACTTTACATATTTGGTATTGGTAAAGCAGCACTCATACCTTTTCATGGTTGGTTACCGGCAGCCATGGTCGCACCAACGCCTGTTAGTGCATTATTACATGCCGTTGCCGTGGTCAAGGCGGGTGTGTTTACTGTCTTAAAAGTCACGCTGTATATATTTGGCATTGATTTACTGGCAACCACAGGCGCAAGTGAATGGTTGATATATGTGGCTACCGCAACAATTCTGATTGCCTCCATCATTGCCATGAGCAAGGATAACCTCAAGGCAAGGCTGGCATACTCTACCGTCAGTCAACTGGCCTATATTGTGTTGGGCGCAATGTTGGCAAGTACCATGGGCATCATCGGCAGTGGTATGCATATTGCCATGCATGCATTCGGAAAGATTACTTTGTTCTTTTGCGCAGGGGCGATTATGTTGGCAAGTCATAAAACCGAGATCAGTCAGATGCGTGGTTTAGGAAGGACCATGCCGTTTACCATGATGGCTTTTTTGATTGGTAGTATGAGTATCATTGGATTGCCACCGACGGGAGGCATGTGGAGTAAATGGTTTCTGGTGATGGGAACACTGGAGGCAGAATATTATATTCCACTATTGGTATTGCTCATCAGTTCCCTGTTGAACGTGGCTTATTTGTTACCGATTGCCGTGCGCGGCTTCTTCAGCGAACCTGAAGGCATGCTTCCTGAAGACGGACCACAGGGTATTAAAGAGGCACCGTTGCCTTGTTTGATTGCGATAGCAATTACCAGCCTGGGATGTGTTGCACTATTCTTCTACCCGGAACCTGTCTATGAATTAATGCAGTCCATTGCTGATTAAATAATTCAAATTGAACAATTATGTCTGACGATAAAGAATATTATTTTGATAAACCAGAGAACGTGAATTTTGTTTTGCGTATTTTCTATGTGATCTGTGGTTTGTTGGCAGCGGCCGATATTTTTATTCATCGACATACCATTCATTCATGGGAAGATCTCTTCGATTTTTATGCCATTTATGGTTTTGTTGCCTGTGTGTCCCTGGTGCTGATAGCCACACAATTGCGTAAAATACTCATGCGAGATGAAGACTATTATGATGATAAGTAGTTTTCCTCCCTTTGTTTTGTTTTTTGTCGCGGCAATATTATTGCCGTTCTTACGTGGTTACCTGCGTCATGCATTGTTACTGGCGGTGCCAATTGTTGGTGGATTAGGACTGATTGGTTTAGATGCCGGAAGTACCTGGCAGATTTCCTTGTTCGGTTATGAACTAGAACCCTATCGAGTCGATAAGCTGAGCTTGTTATTTGGTTACATGTTTCACCTCGCTGCATTGATCAGCATTATTTATTCCTTACATGTGCGCGACACCATGCAACACATTGCTGGTCTGGTGTATGCGGGCAGTGCATTAGGTGTGGTATTTGCCGGTGATCTTATTACGCTGTTTATCTTCTGGGAGTTGATGGCGATTTCATCGACATTTCTGATTTGGGCCAGACGCACGGATAAGGCCATGGCTTCAGGTTTTCGCTACCTTATCATTCAAATGAGTTCAGGGATGTTGTTACTGGCCGGTGCTGCGTTACTCATTTACCAGACGGGTGATGCCCGATTTGAATATATTGGTTTGCATGGTCTTGGCTTTAATAACCTGGCCTCGTGGCTGATCTTTCTCGCCTTTGGCATAAAGTGCGCCTTTCCGTTATTTCATAACTGGTTGACCGATGCCTATCCGGAAGCAACACCGACAGGGACAGTCTTTCTTAGTGCATTTACTACTAAAGCTGCAATCTACTGCATGGCACGCGGCTATCCAGGAACGGAAATACTGGTTTATATCGGTATGGTGATGACTTGCTTCCCGATTTTTTATGCGGTGATAGAAAATGATCTGCGACGCGTTCTCGGTTACAGCATGATCAACCAGTTAGGGTTTATGATCTGTGGCATCGGCATTGGTACCGCCTTAAGTATCAATGGTGCTGTCGCCCATGCATTCACTGATGTGATCTTTAAAGGCTTGTTGTTTATGTCTATGGGTGCGGTGTTGCACATGACAGGGCGTATGAATGGCTCAGAACTTGGAGGCTTATACAAAACTATGCCGAAGACAACTGTCCTCTGTATTATTGGCGCGGCCTCTATTTCAGCCTTTCCTTTGTTCAGTGGCTTTGTCAGCAAGTCCATGGTGATGAGTGCTGCCCTTACCGAAGGCTATCATGGTGTCTGGTTGGCATTGTTATTTGCTTCAGCAGGTGTGTTTCACCATGCCGGTATCAAGATCCCTTATTTTGCATTTTTTGCCCACGACTCAGGACTGCGAGTGAGTGATCCACCGAACAATATGTTGATCGCAATGACCATTGCAGCATTGTTATGTGTCTTTATTGGAACAAACCCACAATTACTTTATGGCTTGTTACCCAATACGGTTGAATATACAGCGTATGACATGACGCATGTCCTTGCGCAGATACAGCTATTGTTCTTCTCGGCACTGGCCTTTGTCTGGCTACAAAAACAAGGACTCTATCCACCAGAATTACATTCCATCAATATCGATGTGGAATGGTTATACAGGAAACTATTTCCATGTACCTGGAATTATATAAAAAGAATTTATTGCTCACTTGCCATGAGTATTAATGAGATAACAGGCAAAATATTATATGGCGTTGGTATAAGCGTTGCACATATCTATGGCGAACAGGGGATCATTAAAAAGACACTGCAGACCAATTATGCTGTTTTTATGGTGATGCTGTTCTTGCTGGGTTACTTGTTATTTTATTTATCGAATTTGAACTAAGGAACCTCTGACTAAGTCCCAAAACCCATTAAGTCGTCATTCTGGCGTATGCCAGAATCTAGTCGAAACAATAAACACCTTATACTGACTGGATACTGGCTTGCGCCAGTATGACGGTGAAGGTTTATAAAGGAATTTAAACGGCTATGGAAAAGCAACCCTGTGTTTGTATACTGACGATCAGTTCCCCGCAGGGGTTGGTTAAATTATTTTTTTGCATGTATTATTTCTTTCGGCAGTATCCATTCTCAATAAACCAGTCAATGGCATCCTGGATGGCTTCTTTTGCAGGTCTGTTTTTATAGCCTAATTCATTAATGGCCTTGTCTGATGAGAAGTACATGAGTTTTTTAGACATACGGATTTCATCAACCGTTGCTCGAGGTTCTTTCTTGCTGATGTCTGCCCAGCGTTCCATACACCAGGCAATTGGTAATATCAGATTATGTGGCAATTTAATCTTCGGTGGTTGTTTGTCTGTCAGCTCACAAATGATACCGAGGATGGCCTGTAAACTGAGATTCTCACCACCAAGAATATAGCGCTCACCGATCTTGCCTTTTTCAAAGGCCAGCAAATGCCCTTTGGCAACGTCATCAACATGCACAATATTCAATCCGGTATCGACATAGGCAGGCATCCGATCATTCAGTGTTTCAAGAATAATGTTGCCGGTGGGTGTTGGTTTGATATCCCTGGGCCCCAGCGGTGTTGATGGATTGACAATGATCGCTGGCAGTTCATTTTTATCAACGAGCTTCGAGACTTCTTTTTCGGCAAGATATTTCGACCGCTTATAGTGTCCTATCATGTCATCTACCGTCACCGGTGTTTCTTCGGTGGCGGGTGTGCCGTCTGAATTTATACCCAGTACAGCGACACTACTGGTATAGACTATTTTATCCACACCAGCTTCAGCACTGGCCAACATCAGATCTCGTGTACCTTTGACATTGGTTTGATACATGTTATCTGGATCGGGTATCCAGAGTCTGTAATCAGCGGCGACATGAAATACCGCATTACAGTTTTTCACTGCAATTTCCAGTGACACTTTATCCTGTAAATCGCCTTCAATTATTTCAACGTCCAGGCCCTCAAGGTTTTTTCTATCGCTGCCCGGGCGGACCATGACACGAACTTCCTGGCCAGCATCGAGACAATGTCGCATGACCGCTGAGCCAACAAAGCCATTCGCACCAGTGATCAGTGTTTTCATTTAGGTTTATTATTTGTTGTCGCCAGTAAACTGGGCAGGATAATCAATGTACAGAGTAAGGTCATACTGATGCCAATGGTTAACAGTATTCCCATGCTGGCTGTGCCCAGGTGTGATGAAAAAGACAAATTACCAATACTGACGATGGTAGTTAGTGAACTGACCACCACAGCACGCGCTGAACTGGTCGCGAGTATAATGCCATCCTTTGGAGGGGCATTTCTATAGCGATGCAAAATATGTATGCCACTGTCGACGCCAATACCCAGCAACAATGGCAGGGCAATAATGTTGGCAAAATTTAAAGGGATAGAAAAGACTACGCTGGTTGCTGCAGTTAACATTGCTGCCATTAATATAGGGATCATAATTAAGAGCACATCTCGGCGCCTGTCCAGCAAAATGAACAATAAAAATGATATCACAATCAATGCAGTCAAGAATGCCTGCTTGAAGGCAGAGACAACTGCTTTACCTCCTTCGACACTGATAACAGGAGAACCGATGACATTCGGAAATCTGGATTGTAATTGTTCCACAAATCTTTCCAGGGCTCCGTTATTCTGCAGGTTTTCTACCGGTGATATCTCAAGTAAATATTTTCCGCTTTTACTAACCCAGCGACTGCTTAGTTCTGATGGAAGATTACTGACATCGACAGCTTCTGCTGCAAGAGAATTATCCAGAGAATTCAGTCGACCAGGCAAGGAATCAATCAGGCTATGTTCAAGCCTCATTAATAATTCATTTCTTTGTTGTCCGTCTAGTTCAGACTGATGTTTCAGAAAAATCTCAAGCTTCATTAACAGATCTTCAGCAAGGGGAATTTGATGTAACTCTTGCTGCCTGGCGATCATTAACAAGTGCAGTTTATTGATGGCGGTAATTCTGTCTTTGACAGTAGGGGCAGGTAGCGCTGAATTCAGATTCATGCCACTGAGGATGATATCCATTTCTTCAATGATGAATAATTTATTGTCCTGATCCTCAGGAATAAATTTATTCAGCCAGGTGACATCATCAACCAGGGGTAATTTTTTCAGTTCTAACTCTAGTGCTTCTGCTTCTTGCTTATTGGCTACGAGAATTTCAGTTGTCCAGGGAGATGATTCACTATCAGCCAGGAGATCCATATAAGTCTTTACAGATTCATTCTCAGGATTTTGCAGATTTAATGTGTTGTTATCAAACTTGAC
>SMUY01291226.1_pt1 | contig 10094 bp, 7 predicted proteins | sample 2456441 | NCBI WGS metagenome assembly SMUY01 (sample SAMN11095931, study PRJNA526329) | marine sediment metagenome | biome: Marine sediment; feature: Surficial sediment; material: Deep marine sediment; isolation source: Hadal surficial sediment | place: Pacific Ocean | collected 2014-11 | depth 0-1...
CGTCTACTTCCAGCACCGGCACATGCCGATAGGCCCTTCCCGGGTCGGTCGAGAGCTTTCGGACGTTGATCTTTGGATCGGCCCCACCGAGGATGACCATCCGGGCACCAAATCCAAGGGCGGCCCGAAGCGCATGACCGACGTTGACTCCATCGGCCGGCCTGTCGAGGGCGATGCAGGCGAACCCACGCTCGGTAAGCGTCGACTTTCGTTGCACGTGGCGCTCCAGGCTCTTTTTGGCTAGGTTCGTTCTGGCAAGTTTTTTCTTGATGAGACTTTTCCTGGTCGAATTTTCACCGGGGTCTGAAGCGGCCCGAGGTAACAGCCCGACGGGGTGGGTATTAATATGGCTGCCTGTTCGAAGCCCGGGGCGTCGATTTCCCGGACCGTCGGAAATGCAGCCTCTGCAGCCGCGTTGAAATCGTCGATCGCCGCGGCGTCATCGACGGAGATTTGCAGTCGATTTTCATGCGCCCGTTCGGCAAATTGTCGGGCGTCGTTAGCCGGGGTCATTTGCGGAGCCTAAAAAAACAAAATTTTCGGTCGCACGGCAGTATAGACCTGCGGTCTTTGGGTCGTGCTAGTCTGGTCGGTCTATGCAGATAACAGACACACTCGCAACGCTCGTCGCTGAGGCATTGGAAACCGTCCAGACCTCGGGGGTCCTGCCCGCTGCCGGTGATGTGGAAATCAAGATTGAGCGGCCGAAGCTTGCCGAGCACGGCGATTTCAGCACGAGCTTGCCGCTGGCGCTTGCCCGGACAATGCGGATGGCACCGCTCCAGATCGCCGAAGCGATATCGGGTGCCGTGCCCGATCACGACATGGTCGGAAACGTCGAGCATGCCGCTCCGGGTTTTGTGAACTTCACGCTGTCGACCATTTGGCTTCAATCGCAGGTAGACGCGATCAGAAAAGCTGGCGAAAAATTCGGGTCCGTCGAGGTGGGTGCCAATAAGAGCGTGCAGGTCGAGTTCGTAAGTGTGAACCCGACCGGGCCACTTCACGTCGGGCACGCACGGGGCGCGGTTATCGGAAGCAGCCTGGCGAACGTTCTCGACGCGGCAGGATATGACGTGCAGCGGGAGTACTACATCAACGACGCCGGGAACCAGATGCGGGTGTTTTACGACACTCTGTATTCCCGGTACATGCAGGCAGCCGGGCACGACGTTCCACTTCCCGATCCGGCATACCCGGGGGAGTATCTCAAAAAGCTCGCTGAAGGTCTGCTCAAGGACCTGGGTAAAGACGCAGTTTCAAAAGACAAGGCCGACGCAATTGCCGACCTGGCCCCCGAGGCGCTGAAACGGACACTTGCCGACATCCGCCATGTGCTCGAACGGCTGGGGGTTACTTACGACCAGTGGTTCTACGAGGGCGAGCTTTTCACGACGGGCCGGTTCGACGAGGTCCTCAGGTTCCTGGAAGATGCAGGGCTGATCGTCGAGCGCGACGGGGCTAAGTGGTTCGCGGCGACAAAACTCGGTCTCGACGAAGACGTCGTCGTCATTCGCAGCGGCGATGGCGGTCCGACCTACTTTGGCACCGATCTTGCGTATCACCACCAGAAGTTTTTCGAACGGAAGTTTGATCGCGTCATCAACGTGTGGGGTGCCGACCACCACGGGCATGTCGCCAAGATGTATGCGCTGATGAAGGCGTTTGGTATCGAGTCCGACCGGCTCACGATCATTATCAACCAGATCGTCAATTTCAAGAACGAGGGCAAGTCGGTCAAGTTCAGCAAGCGGAACGACGTGATGGTGACCATCGAGGAGCTGCTCGACGAGGTCGGTGCGGACGCATGCCGGTTCATATTCTTGAGCCGCTCTCCCGAATCTCACATGGAGTTCGACCTGGGCCTGGCCAAGACACAGTCTTCCGAAAACCCGGTCTACTACGTCCAGTACGCGCATGCACGCATGTGCTCCATTCTGCGGGTTGCTGATGAACGAAGAATCACGTTCGATTCCGCCGATCTTTCACTGCTGACGCACGAGCGGGAGCTGGACCTGATACGCAGGTTGATCGAGTTACCAGCGGTTGTGGAGCGTTCGGCCGAAAGGTTGGAACCGCACCACCTGCCTCACTTCGCCATGGAACTCGCGAGGTCGCTCCAGAGGTTCTACGAATCGTGCAGGGTGGTATCGTCGGACCCCGGGGAGCTGGAAATATCCCGTGCGCGCCTTCAGCTGGTCGACGCGGCGCGGGTGGTGCTCAGCCGGACACTTGGGCTAATGGGAATGAGCGCGCCTGAGCGCATGTAGGCGGTTCGAGAAGAGGGGGCCGGGGGCACGGTGGGTGTTGGCTGAATCGTCGGGCCTTCACGCGTTGGGCGCAAACCCTGAATCAAGTTCGGGATGACAATGTCTCGTCTGGGTCGCCGAGGCCGGATGACCTGTAGCGGGCGATTCGGTTGACATACGACCTGGCAGCTCGGCTCATCAAATCGGCATGTTTCTTGCGAATTTTTCCGATCTCCTTTCCGGGGGTGCCCCGTATCAGCGACCGCTCCTCGAACACCGAGTTTTCGGTAACCGTGCTTCCTGCGGCAACCAGGCAATTCTTTCCGAGCTCTACGCCGTCGTTCAGCGTTGAGCCGTTTCCGATGAGACTGCCGTCCCCGATAGTTCGTGCGTGACAGACGACGCCATGCCCGATCGTGACGTTATCGCCGATCTCGGCATCGGCGTCGGCATGTAAAACTGAATTGTCCTGGATATTGGTCCCGGCACCGATTTTGATCTTGCCCGAGTCTGCGCGAATTACGACGCCGGGCCACACGCTCGAGTTGGGGCCCAGTTCGACGTCGCCGACGATGTAAGCGGCTTCGGAGACGAACGCCGTCGGGTCGATTTTCGGGGTTTTGCCATCGAGTGAGCGAATCACTTTTCAGCTTTCCGGAAAACGCGGGAACGACAGGTCAAGGACCTGATTGGTGGGCTGATTCACCTGGCTCCAGGTCCATGTCTGATCGGCCTTCACGTGATCGCCTGCCCGGGTGCCGAGATAGAAGCTGATCACGCCGAGATCAATGTCGTCGACGCTGACAGGACCGAGTATCACCTGGATATATTCGCCTTCAAGCGTTGTCGATCGTAGAGAACCGCCATGCACAAACTCGGCATAGATTGTCTGATCGGCAGGGCCCGGCTCGCCGGCTACGGTGAACTTCCCTTCGAAGATCATCGGGAGCGGAGGTGGACCCGCAATCGGGGTGAAGTCCTCGCGGTCGTAGGGCGTGGGTTCGCCATCGGCTGAACAGCCGAGCGTGGCTGCGACCATTACGAGAGCAATCGTGAGGATCAGGCGGATGCGGGTCTTGGACGACGCCAGATGCGCGGCAGCCCCCGGTATCTGGGAGTTCAGTATGGACAAATTGGGTGGGTTCGAAGCGTTCAAATTAAAGGGTGTTCGAGGTGCCAGCCGGTCGCTAGTTCGTATGCTGCGGCAGCCTGTATTACCGCCGTGTCACCGAACTGCGGGCCGATGAACTGGAGGCCGACCGGAAGGCCTTCCGACATTCCACCCGGAATCGATATCGAAGGCAGTCCGGCAATGTTTACCGGAATGGTGCAAACGTCGTTCATATACATCTTGAACGGGTCGTCCATTTTGTCACCTATCTTAAATGCGACGCTAGGTGAGGTTGGCGTGACCAACACATCGAACTTAAGGAAGGCGTCAGTGAATTCACGCCTGATGAGCGTCCTGACCCGCTGCGCCTTTTTATAGTAAGCATCGTAATACCCGGCAGAGAGCGCATAAGTGCCCAGAAAGATTCGGCGTTTGACCTCTTCGCCAAAACCTTTTCCCCGCGCGGTTTCGGTCGCTTCCGCCGATGTCCTGGAATCCGTTGAACCGAGGCCGTACTTCACTCCGTCGTATCGCGACAGGTTTGCCGACGCCTCTGACGGAGCGATGATGTAATAGACGGCCAGGGCATGGTCGGTGAGAGGCAGAGAAGTTTCGGTCACGTTGGCCCCGAGGTCTTCAAGAGTTTTGAGCGATGCTTCGAACGCTGATCGGACACCGGGCTCGATCCCGTCGACCAGGTACTCTTTCGGGACACCGATGTTCACACCCGATATTCCAGATTCGAGGTCCTGCCCGAAGTCGGCGAACGGCGCGGGGACCGAAGTTGAGTCGCGATGGTCGTGGCCCGAAATCACGTTTAGCGCGTCGGCACAGTCGGCCACGCTCCTGGTCATCGGGCCGATCTGGTCGAGGGAGCTGCCGAATGCGAGCAGGCCGTATCGGCTCACGAGACCGTAAGTAGGTTTCATTCCGACGACGCCGCACAGTGCGGCAGGCTGCCGGATGCTACCGCCGGTGTCCGAGCCGAACCCAACAAAACATTCACCGGCCGCAACCGCGGCCCCCGGACCGCCCGAGCTACCCCCGGGTACACGGTCGGTGTCCCAGGGATTGTGGACAGGGCCATAGGCGGAATTTTCGTTCGACGAGCCCATGGCGAACTCGTCGAGGTTGCCTTTGCCCAGGATCACGGCACCGGCTTCCTTCAGTAGTTGAACGGCGGTCCCGTCGTAAGGCGGGATATACCCCTTGAGGATTTTCGAAGCTGCTGTGGTTTCGACGCCTTCTGTCGAGAAGTTGTCCTTGACCATAACCGGAACTCCCGTGAGGGCAGTCGGTTCCTGTCCAGCACCCCTGAGCCGCTGATCCGCGAGCCTGGCCTGTTTAATGGCGCGCTCTGGCGTGACGGTGATGAACGAGTTCAAGTCTGGTTCGAGCGATTCGATGCGGTCGAGCATCGCGCGCGTCGCTTCTACTGACGACAGTTCCCGGTTATCGAACCTTGTCCGGAGCTCACGGGCCGTAGCAAAGTAAAGTTCGGAGTCAGTTGACCATGTTGTCATTCGATAATCGGATTATTCGAGAACTGTTGTTCGAGGGCCGTTATTCCAGAACGGGGCGGACCCTTACAAACTCGCCATCGCTATCGGGGGCGTTCTGGAGCACCAGTTCCCGGTCGAGCGGCGGGTGCGGTTCGTCCTGGCGCATGACCGTGTTCGCGTCTGTGGTGTGGCCGGTTGGTTCGACACCCTCTGTATCCACGGCGGCAAGCGCCTGGAACTGGCCGAGAATGTTGGTGAGTTGAATGCGCATTTTTTCCGACTCCTCGTCGGAGAGCCTGATGTACGCGAGCTGTGCTATGTGTTCAACGTCTTCGGGAGTGAGGGGGTCCATTATTTTTCAAGCTGTTCGTTTAAGTGTGTGATGTTTGGCCGTAACGCCAGGCCGATGCACCGGGCCGGGACAGTGGGCCGGTGCACGGGCCGTTCGCCGTCTATCGTGGCAATTCCCGGATGAACGCGGACTGGATGCGGATAGTGGTCCGCAACGCCGAATCGAGTGTAGCAGCGGCCCGATGAACCGGGCGTCGTCGATGAAGCACACGGCGCACCACTCAGAGATGTTTGACACCCTCGATTCATGTTGCTTAGAATCGAGTTCCGTGCAGGGTGAAATTGCAAATGGCAATTATTGAGGCCGTAAGCCCTGCCCGAGGACGCGAGCAATCACTGCAAAGTGCCGCCTGAACCAGATACCGGACCAGAAATCAAAAGCGCCGATATCGATTTTCACCTGCTTCGACAGGCGGTTGCGCATCCTCCCTGCAACACCCTTCTCGCCTGAACCGCCTTTGCTGTTGGCCGGTCGCGAAACCGGCGTACCCAGTGGAGACGGCATTTGAGCAAGTTCATTTTCGTAACTGGCGGAGTTGTCAGTTCACTTGGAAAGGGCATTGCCGTAGCTTCGATTGGCAGGATGCTAAAAAGCCGCGCCCTGACGGTATCGGTCTTGAAGCTCGACCCGTACCTGAACGTCGATCCCGGCACTATGTCGCCCTACCAGCACGGCGAGGTGTTTGTGACCGTCGACGGTAGCGAGACTGACCTTGACCTCGGGCATTACGAGCGGTTTATCGATGTTGAACTGACGGCACTGTCAAACGTGACGGCGGGTCAGATTTATTCGGAGGTGATCGCCAACGAACGCGCCGGCAAGTACCTGGGCGGGACGATCCAGACCGTGCCCCACGTAACCAACCTGATAAAAGACCGGATTCTCGGGCTCGCCGAACATTCCAAGGCCGATGTTGTGGTCGTGGAGGTTGGCGGAACGGTCGGCGACATAGAGGGCCAGCCGTTCCTCGAAGCGATCCGCCAGGTCCGTAATGTCGTGGGACGCATGGACACTTTCTATATCCATGTGACACTGCTCCCCTATCTCGGTACAACTGGCGAGCTGAAGACGAAGCCGACCCAGCACAGTGTGCACGTTCTGCGCGGAATGGGTATTCAACCCGACGCCATTTTGTGCCGGGCCGACCATGAGGTGGGAGAGGAAGAGCGCAGAAAGATATCGCTGTACTGCGATGTTGCGATCGAGGCGGTGATTGGACTGCCGACGCTATCGAGCGTGTATGCGGTCCCGCTCCACCTTGAGGCAGAAGGGCTTGGCGAAATTCTGATCAGGGAACTTGGCCTCCCGGCGTCCCGCCCCGACCTCGATTCCTGGCGCGCAATCGTCAGGGTCGACGAGGAGGAACATCCCGAAATCGACATCGCCCTGGTCGGAAAATACGTGGAGCTCAAGGATTCGTACCTGTCGGTGGTCGAAGCGCTTCACCACGCCGGACTGCACAATGAACGAAAAATCAACATCCAGTGGATCGCGGCCGAAGATGTAGAGAAACATGGCCCGGAACAGCTCCTCGGTTCAGCCAGGGGAATCATTGTTCCCGGGGGATTTGGTGAACGCGGGCTCGAAGGCATGATCGCCACCGCGAATTACGCCAGGACCACCGGCATCCCATACCTGGGCCTATGCCTGGGAATGCAAATAATGGTTGTGGAGTACGCCCGGAACGAGCTCGGCATTTCAAATGCGACTTCGCTGGAGCTCGACCCTGATGCAGAGCACCCGGTGATCGCTTTCATGCCGGGGCAGGATCAACTCCACTCGACTGGCGGCACCATGCGGCTCGGCGTTTATCCCTGCGTTTTGAAAGAGGGTACGCGTGTGCGCGAAGCGTACGGCAAGGAACTGGTGAACGAACGGCACCGCCACCGATACGAATTCAACAACGATTACCGAATTCAACTGGAAGAAGCCGGGCTTATTGCATCCGGGGTATCACCTGACGGAAACCTTGTAGAAGTGACCGAGGTCTACGGCCACCCGTTCATGATCGGCAGTCAGTTTCACCCAGAATTCGGTTCCCGGCCTGAACGGCCACACCCGTTGTTTCGAGAATTCGTCCGGGTTGCCAGGACGATTTTGCGTGAGGGTGGGCAACACGACCTGTTCGAAGAAAAATAGCCCCGCCGGTACTCGAAAACGGGGCGACTGTGTCGGGGGCTGGAATTCTTGTGCGTGTTTTTGGTAACATTGAGGTAGTAGGCGGATGAGTCCAGCGCGGATTCTCGCCGAATTTGTTACCTTGCCCGACGTCCTTGTCTTTCATTGACCGGCACTGATTACGATTGGGCTATCCCCTTTACAGGAACAAGATGTCCGCTCACGCGGGCAGCGTTGCCGGTGCGGATACCGGGCGCTGTACCCCCAGCCGAGCAACCAGATAACAGACTCGTCAACGACTGGCCGATATGTGCACGGTCGATTCCCAGGAACGACAGTCTTTCTCACCCACCCCATTTTTTCTAAGAACATTCTCTGCCCCAGTTGCGCATGTGGCACATCGATATTGATGTTTGCCATATGCGCCGATTGCGGATGATTCGTCGCAATAACGCCAGGAGGAACCCAAGCTGACTACCCAAACCCGATCCCAATCCCAATCCCGCGGTGGCCGCCGCAGGCCAGGCCGACGCCGTCCGAGGGGTGCTGGTGGTGGTGGTGGCGGTGGTCGGCCCGCCGGGCTGCCGGCGGACAACTTCGAGGTCGATGAGAACACGCTGCCCGATCTGGGGAACCTGGGTACAAAGACCAACGACGAGCTCCGGCAAATTGCGATCGACAAGGGCATCAAGCGGGTCCCCATTCAGCGGACGGAGCTGGTGCTCGAAGTACTCGCAAATGTTGCGGAAGAGACCGATCAGCTGGTGGGTACCGGAATCCTGGACCTGCTTGGCGATGGTTACGGCTTCCTCCGGACGCCCGGCAAGCGTGGCGGTACCGAGGACATTTACGTTTCCCAGAGTCAGGTCCGCCGGTTCGGCCTGCGGCAGGGCGACATGGTCGCGGGCCAGGTGCGGCCACCCACCGAGGGCGAGAAGTACTTCGGCCTGATACGCGTCGAACTCGTAAACGGTTACGATCCTGAGTCGGCAATGAAGCGGCCCAAGTTCGACCAGTTCACATCAATTTATCCGAACGAACAGATCAAGCTCACGACCACGCCGAAGGTGATGTCGACTCGAATCATCGACATGGTGGCCCCGGTCGGCAAAGGTCAGAGGGCGCTCATAGTCGCCCCGCCGAAGGCCGGGAAGACGGTGCTGCTCAAGCAGATCGCAGCCGGAATTTCGGAGAACCACCCGGAGATCTACATCATCGTCGCACTTATCGGTGAGCGACCTGAAGAAGTCACCGATATGCGGCGGACTATCAAGGGCGAGGTGTTCAGTTCGACTTTCGACGAACCTATCGAAGACCACGTCCGCACGGCCGAGGTCGCGCTCGACAGGGCACGGCGGCTGGTGGAAAGCGGCGAGAACGTCGTTGTGCTCCTGGACAGCCTCACCCGGCTGGCCCGGGCCTATAACCTGTCGATGCCGAGCAGCGGCAAGACGCTATCGGGCGGCATGGACCCCAATGCGCTGTACCCGCCGAAACGCTTCTTCGGGGCTGCCCGGAACTGCGAAGAGGCGGGCAGCCTGACGATTATCGCGACGGCCCTGATCGACACGGGGTCCCGACTTGACGACCTCATCTACGAGGAGTTCAAGGGCACCGGGAACATGGAACTGCACCTCGACCGTCGATTGGCCGACCGGCGTCTGTGGCCGGCGATCGATATCGAGAGGAGCGGTACCCGCCACGAGGAGCTACTTCAGGACGAAAGTACGTTGAAGCAGATCTGGCTCCTCCGCCGAATGATTGGAATCATCGGGCAGGACTCTAACAGCCCGACCGAGGCCGCTGAACGAATCCTGGAACGGATGGCCCGGACGCAGACGAATGAAGAGTTTCTGGCGTCGATCACAAAACCTGACAAGGTTTAAATGAAGGTGTGGGATAGCCCGATATCGGTGCAGTTCGTTGCAAATGTGTAATTCTCCGGTAACGCAAACTCGCTTTATATTGTTGTGGGACTCATTGACACTCGTTCAACAGGCTATTTATAGTTCAGCAGAACTGGTTTTCACGCTCTCGGGCGCCTATCCGGTAACGGATGCGTGTTCCCCGTCATAGTTGTGAAAATCATCGAAGGGTCTATGCCGAACGGGTTGACATCGCGAACGCTGCGATGATTAAATCGCTTGGGTTTGTCCCGAAGTCCGATGCCGCGCGCGCCGGTTGGTGTGCATTGGACTGTACAGAAATAACGGAGCCGGCAAACTTTCCGCATGTTTTGCGGGGAGATTAAATAGATTTGGAGACCTCCGGGTTTCATACCACCAGGCAATGGCGGGAGAAGATATTTTCTCTGCCTCCTGCCGTTGTTGTGGGTAAAAACGCGGATGCAAGGGGGACTGGAGCTGTGAAGCTTTCAGTGAAATTGCTTTCCGGGCTGGCGTTTGTAGCGTTGGTCGCGGTGGCTGTAATAGGCCTCTCAAACTCAGCCAGTGCGGATGTGGACGGCAAGATATACGTCACGAACGTAGCGTCCGTTTTGACCAATGAACCCGGTCAAAACATCGAAGATGATGGCCGGCTGACTACCACAACGGTGTTTGGGACCTATAAGAACAAGACGGCTGACATTTCAGGTACGACTGCACGCGACATTGTCACAGACGCGGACAAGTTCATCGTCACAGTACTTGACGGTGACCTGAACACCACCACCAACATAACGTCGGACGAGTCGGGTGCGGGCTATAACGCAACCGGTGCCGGCACTGATGTCGTTGCGATTCCTGTAGCTTCAGGATTCA
>SMUY01053247.1_pt1 | contig 10088 bp, 11 predicted proteins | sample 2456441 | NCBI WGS metagenome assembly SMUY01 (sample SAMN11095931, study PRJNA526329) | marine sediment metagenome | biome: Marine sediment; feature: Surficial sediment; material: Deep marine sediment; isolation source: Hadal surficial sediment | place: Pacific Ocean | collected 2014-11 | depth...
CCCTAGGCACGTAAATATCTTATACAGCTTTTTCGCGCTCAACCGCCGTTTCTAGGTTAAACATAACTTGAACAAAAACCGCACTAAGATTTTTGACAGATTTGGACGGAACGATTGAGAAAAGGCCGAGGCATAGCACAGCTATGTTACGGTTTGTTCGATTGAGGTGCGTTCAAAGATGGCACGAAGATGGGATGCGAAATGTCCAAGTTATTTTGTAACAGGCCCTTCATCGAGCGTTTCTACTTCAAGATGGTGGGCCATGAAGAGAATACGATGGCAATAGGAGCAGTCCATCAATTCATCCCCTCTTCTCACTTCAGCAATGAGTTGGGGCGGAAGCTGCAGCCGGCAACCACCACAAGATCCGTCTTGCACTTCAGCCACGGCAAACCCTTTTCGCATCGTCTTTAATCGGTCGTATCGAGCCAGTAACGGTTTTTCCACCATATCGGCTACGGTCTTTTGCCGTCCTTCCAGATCGGTTCTCTCATTAACTAACTCGGCAGATTGATCTTCCAAACGAACCTTTTCCGCATCAAACACTTTCTGAGCCTCACTGGCTTGTTCTTCCAATTCCTTCACATCCTTGGCGTTTTCCTCAACCTGCTCCATCACTTGGAGTACGCTTTCCTCGATGGAATCCTTTTTCTTTCTGGCCTGCTCAATTTCAAATAAATGGGCCTGATATTCTTTATTCGTTTTCAACTCCGATAACCGACTTCGAACTTTATGCAACAAATCTTCCTGAGTAGCCAACTCGCGTTCAGAACTGCGTTGTTGCTTCACAAGGGATTCGGCAATATTTTTCAATGATTGGAGACGGGTAAGAATTTCTTGGAAGGGAGATTCAGCAGCTTTTAAAAGCTCTGGAGTTTTTCGCTGCGCGTCCAGAATCTGAAAAATTCGACGATCAAGTTTTTGAAGTTCAATAAGAAATTGCAGCTGCGAATTCACAAGGTCCTCAACATTGGCCAAAACCCATTCACTCTGTCAACCTTTCAAGTCCGGCCCGAAATCTTGGTGGGCCCACCAGGACTTGAACCTGGGACCAACTGATTATGAGTCAGTCGCTCTAACCAACTGAGCTATGGGCCCAAACCCCACAATCGCGTATCATATCTTTTACCATAGATTGGCTCTAGGAAAAATAGCTTTTCTACTTTTCTTTGATATTGACTGAAAATTCCTCAGGATACCATTAATCCAGCTTTTTGGTTTCGAAGCTCATGAATTTGCACATTTAAGGCATCGACATCGTCATGCAGCCCATCTCGTTCAGCAACTTTGAGCTGGCCAATTAACTCATCCAACATACGCTGGATCCGCTTGTTGACCAGAATACGGAGACACCCCACTACATGAGCATGGCTATCCTCAAGGTAGAGATCCCACACACTCAATTGTGCCACAACCGTTTCATAGTCCGGATCATCACTCAGCGCCCCACGAAACCCTTTGAGGTTTAACTGCCCAGCCTCATCACGATATCCGAGGGCTTGAGTAAGGATATGACGATAGACCGGAACGGTAAAGGTTTCCTCATCTAATTCGAGGATATGTATGGGCTCCAGACGGCCCTGCAGTAAAAGAATAATCAAATCACGTTCTTCCCGCTTTCCTGCTGGCAGGGAAACAGTCGAAATGGGTTCAGCCTGATTGGCTTTATCCCTGTCCGAGTCCACGCGAAATCGCAAGGTGGGCAACCGTTTCCAAAGTAAGTCCTGCCGAATCCCTAGCCGTTCGGAGACCACCTTGAGATACTCGTCCTTTTCAAGAGGATTTTTCGTCTTTTGTAGGATGGCCAAGACCTCGTCAGCACGCTTTACTCGATCTTGAATCGAATCTTTTTTAGCTTTATCTAAGACTGAGGTCACAACAAAATTCAAAAGCGTCGCGGCTCGTCCCTCTAACTCCAGAAATGCGTCCACACCCTTGGTTCTGATATACGTATCAGGATCATCTCCCGTAGGCAATAGCAACACCCGTACTTCCACCCCAGAATTCATAAATAAATCGAGAGTTCGCAACGCGGCATTCACTCCGGCGGAATCCCCATCAAAAACCAACGTGACCGAAGGGACAAACCGCCGCAACACCTGCACGTGTTCAGACGTCAGTGCAGTTCCCAGAGGAGCCAAGACATTCGTCAGGCCATGTTCATAGAGGGCTATCACATCGAAATAGCCTTCGACCAGATAAAATCGACCGGCTGCAGTTGCTGCCTGCCTGGCTTTATCTAAGCCATACAATGATCGCCCTTTAAAAAATAGATCGGTCTCTGGGGAATTCAGATATTTTGGCGAGGACTCATCCTGCATAATTCGCCCGCCAAAGGCCAAGACTTGGCCCCTGATATCGGCAATAGGAAATAACACTCGGTTACGAAACCGATCATAAGTGGAAAAACCTTGTACACTTTCTTTCTCTTTTCGGACAACCAAGCCGGCATAAATGAGTTCTTCCAGTTTGACCGATTGCCGTTCCATCCAATTAGATAGCCCGTTCCAGCCTTCAGGCGCATACCCTAATTGAAACGTTACCCAAGACTGGCGAGAAATTCCTCGTTGATCCAAGTAAGCCCTGGCGCCTTGCGCTTCGGATGCTTCTTGGAGATTTTGATGGTACCAGGACGCAGCCAATTGGTAGAGATGAAGATACCGCTCACGAGACAAGCCAGACTCTGAACGGGAGATCGACTGACGTCGTTCGGGAAGAGCAATCCCGGCCCGTTGGCTGAGCTCACAAAGAGCCTCCATGAAATCCATATTTTCTTGTTTCATTAAAAACGTAAAGGCATCTCCCCCAGCCTGACAACCGAAACAATGAAAAAATTGACTGGCGGGATTCACCGAAAAGGAGGGAGTTTTTTCCGAATGGAAGGGGCAAAGGCCTTTAAAATTTTGGCCGGCTTTGGAAAGACTCACATACGTAGAAATCAAATCGACGATATCGATGCGCTCCCGAATTTGTTGAATCGTTGCTGACGGCACACCCCGTTTTTCACCTGTCATCTTGGCACCACCCGTGGACAATAGAAATATGGCCTACCCTTTACCCCGGTGGCCATATAAATGAACGCCCTCCCAGCATATGCAGGTGAAGATGAAAAACGGTCTGACCTGCCTCTCGTCCCGTGTTAACCACGACACGATATCCACCTTCCACAATGCCCCGCTCCCTGGCCATCTTCGCGCACACGATCATTAATTGCCCTAATAATGCTCCGTCCGAATCCTGCGTATCATCCAGTGAAACCAGGTGGCGTTTGGGAATAACCAAGACATGTACGCGTGCTTGCGGATTCAGATCGTCAAAGGCGATAACCTGGTCATCTTCATAAAGTTTCTTCGTAGGAATCGCTCCCCCCACAATCTGACAAAAAATGCACTCAGCCATGAGAGGCCTCACTTTTGGCTGTTCGAATGCCTGACTTCCCAAATCGCTTGCCTAGCTCCTGATAGATTTCTTCTGGAGAAATGGAATAATGCCCGAGCATGACCAAGGAATGAAACCATAAATCAGCCATCTCGTAGATGATCTCTTCACGGTTCGAGTTTTTCCCAGCCAGAACGACTTCCCCGGCCTCTTCAATCACCTTCTTTAAAAGGCGATCAACGTCTCCTTGCAGCAATTGCGACACATAGGAATCGGAACTGGGATTGGCCTTTCGATGTGACACCGTTTCATAGAGTCGTTGGGTAATTCCTCCCCAGGCCGTGCCAGAAGGGAGTGGTACACCTGGTTCAGATGCCGAAGGAATGCGTGTAAAAAAACAGGAACGGATGCCCGTATGACAGGTCGGACCAATCGGTTGGGCTTTCATCAACACCGTGTCTTGATCACAATCAAGAAAGACTTCCTTGAGTATCAGCTCATGCCCTGATGTCTCGCCCTTTTTCCAAAGCTGTTGTCGAGATCGACTCCAAAAATGCACCCGTTGGGTCTGTTGGGTCATCTCCCAGGCTTCCTGATTCATAAAGCCCACCATCAACACCGTCCCGTCTAACCAATCCTGGACAATACCGGGCAACAGGCCCTGTGCATCAAACCGGGGTGTTATCGATTCAGGTTTCTCGCTCATCTGTCTTTAGGCAATCGAAACAGGAACCGTTCCTGGCCGCATTGGAATGCCCTGTTCCATCAAAAAAGATTTGGCTTGCCCAATCGAATAGGTTTGAAAATGAAAAATTGAGGCCGCTAATACTGCATCGGCCTTTCCCAGAGTAAACGCCTCATACAAATGGTGAAGCGTGCCGGCTCCGCCGGAGGCAATAACCGGAATCGTCACCGCATCAGATATCGCGGCCGTCAAGGGTAAATCATACCCATCTTGGGTTCCATCCTGGTCCATACTAGTTAACAAAATTTCTCCCGCGCCAAAATCCATCATCCGCCGAGCCCACTCAACCGCATCCAACCCGGTCGCATTTCGCCCTCCATGCGTAAAGACTTCCCATCCTTTAGCGTCTTCTTCGCAACCTGTCTCACGTTTGGCATCAATTGCGACCACGATACATTGTGAGCCAAATCGATTGGCTGCCGCTTTCACAAATTCCGGTTGTTGAACGGCCGCAGTATTAATACTCACCTTATCCGCTCCGGCTTCCAGCAATCGACGAATATCTTCCAAGGTGCGAATTCCACCACCAACCGTCAATGGCATAAACACCTGCTCTGCGGTCCGCACCACCACATCAAAAATCGTATCACGTTTTTCATGTGAGGCCGTAATGTCCAGGAAACACAGCTCATCGGCCCCTTCCCGATCATAGACCTGCGCCACATGAACAGGATCACCCGCATCACGCAAATTCACAAACGAGACCCCTTTGACGACGCGCCCATCTTTGACATCCAGACAGGGAATGATCCGCTTGGTCAACATACCGCTCCTGCCTCTCCGGCCGAATGAACCAGCGCTAACGCCGCTTTCAAGTCCAATGCCCCTTCATAGAGCGCTTTTCCAATGATAACGCCAGAAATATTGTCACCAATCTCTTGAATGGCCCGAATATCTTCTAACGCAGTGACTCCGCCTGAAGCAATGACCGGAACCGGTGAGGTCTTCGCCGCCTCTCGCAAAGCGGGAATATTGGGGCCGCTCAACATGCCATCTCGAGAAATATCCGTAAAGACAATGCCACCCAAAGGAAGTTCTTTAATGGAGTCATAAACCTGTCGAGGCGTCAAATTGGAAACCGTCGTCCACCCGTTAACGGCCACTAACCCCTGCTTTACGTCAATGCCGACTAGAATTTTCTGTGGAAATTGTTGAGCAACCAATGCCAAAAATTGCGAATCTTGTAATGCCGCCGTTCCCACAACAACTCGATCCACGCCGATGGATCGATAGGCTTGAACAGTGGACACATTTCGGATACCCCCACCAACTTGTATGGGAATAGTCACTTTCTTGACTATTGCTTCAATTTGGGGCAAATGCTTCGGTACCCCTTCTACTGCCCCATCTAAATCCACAATATGCAAATAGGGCGCACCAAGATTTTGCCATTGTTCGGCCATCGCCACTGGATCATCAGAATACCGCGTGACTTGGCTCATAATGCCTTGCCGCAACCGGACGCATTTGCCATCCTTTAAATCGATTGCAGGAATTAACAACATTGGCAACAACAAAAATTTAAAAAACGAGACCAGTTAATGGGAAGGACCAGAAATTTTTCCAACAGGAAAGGCCTTCATCACTTTTTGCACGCCTAATTCTGACAGTTCTTTCGCCCTAACAAATCCGCCACTCTTTTCGAAAAATCCCACGACATCCTGGGTGAGTGGCTTTTGTTCTTCAAAAAACTCCCCCTTCCACAACACAACCCCGTCTGCGGGTTGAACCAAAAAAACCTCAAAGCCAACCGCTGCGGGCTTAGCTCCCATCCTTGTCCCATCACGTTCACGATAGGTCCGAACCAAACCCATCAACACGCCATCAACCTTCAGACGATCCCCAACCTCTTGGGCCAATGCTTTCAAGGAAGTGTGGAAACGTTCTTCCTCCAGGGATACGATAGAAGCCACCTCACGTGGTCCGATGACCCGTAAGGTTGTTCGAGAGGCAAGAGCCGACTCCACACGTGCCGTTATGAATTGAGCCGCCGTAGCAGGGACGGAATAGAGGCCTTGCGGGGAATCTGACCGATGAGCTTGATCAGCACCCGGCAATCGAAACTGCGTACGGATCTCTTCAGGATCCTTCACTTCTCCACGCGTTTGGCCATATCCCCATTGAGGCGTTTGAAGCGTCCGGAATGGTAGTATGGCGATACTAGAAATGGCAGCAGGGTCAAATTGTGGAGCAGACTGAACGTGGACTTTCGAAGGGACGCATCCGATTGCGAAACCCCACCATCCAATAAGCCCTATCACCACGCATGCAGTCTGATGCCTTTGACCCCATTTGCTAACAGAGGGAAAACCATCGCTCATTGCCACTCACCAAAATTTTTCAATACTTGCAACCCGACAGCCTGACTTTTTTCGGGATGAAATTGTGTTGCAAAAATATTATCTTTCCACACACTGCTGGCAAAAAGCACCCCATATTCCGTTTTGGTGCAAACCAGCGCCTGATCCCCAGGTTCCACATAATACGAATGGACAAAATACACATAGGATTCAGAATCGATACCCTGTAACGGTGGAGCGGGCTTTTCAACAGAAATCGTATTCCATCCCATGTGAGGAATTTTATAGAACGAGGCCATATCATGAGGGAGAGGAATGGCTTTTACTTTCCCTGGCAAAATCCCTAACCCCTTGTGACATCCAAATTCTTCACTTTCGGCAAACAACAATTGAAACCCAACACAAATACCCAAAAAGGGTTTACCAGCTTGAATAGCCCGGTGAATCGGGCCTACGAGCCCATAGCGAGTCACATTGGCCATACAATCGCCAAAGGCCCCAACACCCGGCAACACAACATGACTGGCCCGATCAATGACCGGAAGCTCGCGTGTCACCACCGCTTCGTGCCCAACGCGCTCGAAACCTTTCTGAACACTTCGAAGGTTTCCCATCCCATAGTCAATAATCGCAATCATGCTCTTCTCAGCTTATCCTGACTCGCTTCAAGTACATTCACCATTATGGGAATGTTGGATATTTCTCCCACAAAGCATATAAAGACTCTAGCTGAAATCGATATCAGCAGCCGATGGGAATGGTCAAAAAAGTCCGTCCAGCAAGGCCGCAGCCCTTTGGACGCGCGGAGCGTGCTCATAGTACGTGAGCACGGCAAAAAGTCGAGAACGCCGCTGGCGGATTTTTTCAACATTCCCATTTACAACGAGCCTTTCGTGGATAATACCCCTGCAATCCGGTCTTCCCGTCTCACGGCATGATCCAAGGCTTTCGCGAAGGCTTTAAAAATCGCCTCCATGATATGGTGAGGATTCCGACCATAGAGTACATTCACATGAAGATTCAACCCACCTTTATTGACAAATGCCTGAAAAAAATCTTCAAACAGTCCCAAGTCAAACGACTTGATGTAGCGTGTCGGTAGAGACACGTTGTAAACCAGATAGGGCCGCCCACTCAAATCCACAGTTACGTGCGCCAAGGTTTCATCCAACGGAACCGAGGCAAAGCCAAACCGGGCAATACCCTCCTTCGTCCCAAGCGCCTGGTTCAGCACTTGGCCCATAACAATACCAATGTCTTCGATCGTGTGATGATCATCAATCTCGATATCGCCCTTGGCTTCGACCATGAGATCGAAAAATCCATGCTTACCCAAGAGATTCAACATATGATCCAAAAAAGGAATCGAGGTTTGAATCTGATTCTTCCCCGTTCCATCCAATACCCATTGCACACGAATAACCGTTTCAGCGGTCGTCCGTTCTTGCGTAGCAGATCTGGGAACAGATTGTGAGCTCATGTCCATCGACTCTCCATAGATCGTCCGTGCGCGTCTAACCCCTCCAACGTGGCTAAACGTACAACAGAGCCCTTGGCTTTGTGCAAGGCGGCTTGAGAATACGCCACCACGTTACTCCTTTTAATGTATTCATCCACCCCTAAAGAAGAAAAAAATCTAGCACTCCCTCCAGTCGGTAACACATGATTCGTTCCCGCCACATAATCGGCGACAGCTGGCGGCGTATATCGTCCCACAAAAATTGCGCCCGCATGACGGATACGAGGGAGATATTCGAATGCACTCTTTATATTCAATGAAAGATGTTCGGGCGCGATCCGATTGGCTAAGACAAAGGCTTCATCCAACGTCCGCACGACAAAAGCCACAGCATGCGCGCCAATCGAGCGTGCGGCAATCTCTTGACGCCCTAACTCAGCCAGTTGCCGATGGACCTCTTTCACCGCTCGTTTCGCCAACGTGAGAGACGTCGTCACAAGATAGACACGAGCCTCCTCATCATGCTCGGCTTCACAGAGCAGGTCCGCCGCGACATGGCTTGGATTACTGACGGCATCGGCTAAGACCAATAGTTCACTGGGACCGGCAATCATATCAATATCGACATAGCCATAAACAAGTCGCTTGGCTGTCGCCACGAAAAGATTTCCGGGACCCACGATTTTATCCACAGGGCGAATGCTTGAAGTACCATAGGTTAACGCTCCGATCGCTTGAGCCCCACCCACACGATAAATTTCATCAACCCCGGCAATATCGGCCGCGACGAGTAGCGAAGGATGCATCGAACCTGATGGCGTGGGCGTACACATGACAACACGACCAACTCCCGCAACTTTTGCCGGAATCGCGGTCATCAGCACCGATGAGGGATACACCGCTTTCCCACCGGGAACATAAATTCCCACCGCATCAAGGGGGGTAATCATTTGTCCAAGTTGAATCCCGTCCTTTCGATAGGTCCACGTCGTGCGTCGTTGCCTCCGATGAAAAGTTCGAATACGTCGAGCCGCATATTTGAGGGCTTTCGTATCAGACGTTGGAAGTGCTGTGTAGGCCTCGTGAATCTCTTGTTGACCGACTCGTAATTGGTCTGGGCGTATGCGAATCCCATCAAACCGTTGCGTAAAGCGTTGAACAGCCTTGTCCCCTTCACGACGAACGGTATCCAAAATAGCCTGCACCGATTTCTCCACCTTGGCATTTTGTTGGGTTCCTCGTTGACAAACAGCTTCTACTGCCTTGAGAAACCCGTGATCTTTCCAAGAAAGAGTTTTCACCGGCGCACGCCTTTCCCTGCCCCTTTTGGTGATTGGTTCGTCGTGACCTGCTTTTTGATTCGGGTGATCACCTCCGTCATTGTGGCATGTTTCATTTTCAAGCTGGCGCGATTCACGATCAAGCGCGCAGAAGACCAGGCGATGATTTCCTCTTCAACAAGATTATTGGCCTTGAGCGTTTTTCCAGTTTCAACCAAATCCACAATCCGATCAGCCAATCCAACCAATGGCGCCAATTCGATCGATCCGTACAATTTAATCAGTTCAACGGGCAACCCTTGTTGGTTAAAATATCGTTCAGTGATATTAGGATATTTCGTGGCGACACGAAGCTTGGACGATAACCGCTGGATCGGTGTTTGGCCATTGGGTTTCGCCACCACTAATTTGCAGACTCCCAAGCCAAGATCCACAGGCTCATACACATCGGGGCTTTGCTCTAACAACACATCCTTCCCCACAACACCTAAATCAGCCGCCCCATACTCAACATAGACCGGCACATCACTCGGTCGAACAATCAGGATCCGATGCCCATGCTCAGGATATTCCAAAATCAACCGACGCTCATCTTCCTGGACATAGTACCCAGAGTACCCAGCTTGCCGAAACAGCAATAGCGTGGATGAAAGAAGTTTGCCCTTGGAAAGGGCAATCGTGATACCTTCACTCATGTAACTTCTCGAACTCGTTGAACCTGACCGCCCAGTGCGCCCAACTTTTCTTCCAATCGCTCATACCCTCGGTCTAAATGATACACCCGTGAGACAATAGTTTCTCCCTCAGCCGCCAAGCCCGCCAGAACCAGCCCAGCACTGGCGCGGAGGTCGGAGGCCATCACCGGTGCGCCCGTGAGCACCGGAATGCCTTTTACGACCGCATGCGGCCCATCTACTTCAATGGAG
>SMUY01196130.1_pt1 | contig 10084 bp, 12 predicted proteins | sample 2456441 | NCBI WGS metagenome assembly SMUY01 (sample SAMN11095931, study PRJNA526329) | marine sediment metagenome | biome: Marine sediment; feature: Surficial sediment; material: Deep marine sediment; isolation source: Hadal surficial sediment | place: Pacific Ocean | collected 2014-11 | depth...
CTGGAGCCCACACCCGGATTTGAACCGGGGACCTCTTCCTTACCAAGGAAGTGCTCTACCCCTGAGCTATGTGGGCAATAGCTTTACGGCCCGCAAGCACTGCCATCCAATGGAGCGGGTGATGGGGATCGAACCCACATCATCAGCTTGGAAGGCTGAGGTTCTACCATTGAACTACACCCGCCTCGTCTTGCCTGTGTCTTGCAATATTCAATGCGCAACTCTTTTTTGAGCACGCAAGAAATTCTGACAGTCTTTATCAACCAAACCGTCTGAATTTCCAAAATCTATAATGTTTGTCTTCCCTAAAGAGCAACCGCATCCAACTTTTCACAGTCACTCTGTAGCAAGCCAGGTTGCATCACACGGCACTTCTTCAAACGTCAACATCGGCAAATTCAAAGCAACACAAATAGGTACTGCTATACTTGCCTTCACCTTCCACCGCAAAAACCATCTGGTGGAGGGGGTAGGATTCGAACCTACGTAGGCATAGCCAGCAGATTTACAGTCTGCCCTCGTTGACCGCTTGAGTACCCCTCCGCGGACGCAAGCCGGCTATTGTCTAATCGTCCAGTCTGCCTGTCAACACATAAACCATTGTTTTTTAGTTTGCCGCCGGTAGGCCGTAAATTGTCGATCTTGGGCAGCCGTTGCTTGCCAGACCCCGGGCCGGCAATCGATTCGGTCCGGCTCCGGGCTAAAAGTCGGGATTCTGCGCCCAATGCCACGGTTCATAGATGAATCCGTAACGATTGCCCGGCGGATAAGTCATCGAGAAGCCGAACTGCAGGCCGTTGTCCGTCAACCATTCGAAGGCGTTAGAGTCGGCAAACTCCTCCGTCAGCGGTCGACTGCCGGGCGCCGCAATATCGATGGCAGCGCCTGTATGGTGCTGGCTGAATCCGGGCGCAGCATTTACCTGGAGAATTTCTTCGATCGTCTGTCCTGAATCTATCTTGTTGCGAATCAGCTGCGCCTGGTATTCGAAACTTCTGAAACCCGACACGATTAGGAGTCGCACGCCAGCATCACTGGCCTGCTCAACCATCTGCTGCCACCTGGCTGCCGCCTCCGGTGTCAGTCGCTGCATACGGCCAACGAGATTTGGCCCGACATCAACAAGATCAGTGGCCTCCACATAAAATGGCGGGCTGCCGTCCTGACCGTAATCTGCCGGAATGCCGAGTTCCTGGTGCAATTTCAGTTGTATCTGGTTAAGCATGGGCTACACGTTGGGATTGACGGGGCTGAGAACCTGTGGAGATTGTCCCACAACGGCGTCAGACCACAAGGATTGGCAAGAATTTACAACCTCCGGTTATTTTGCTCGCTATTGTCGCCAAAAGCGTCGAACCTCGGATAAAGTCAAATTTTCTGATTGGTCGAGTAATCCCGGCCGCTGCCGTCGCGGTGCCGGCACCACTGTGCCTCGGCCCGCGTCGCGATTACAATGCCTGCCTTCTCCTGAACCGGATATTCCATTTTGAAGGACACGATTTACGCCAGCGAAGACGTTGCCGCCAGTTCGTTCGAGTTTGATGACGCGGTTGCCGAAGTTTTCCCCGATATGCTGCGGCGATCGATTCCAGGCTACGCGGCGTCAATTCAGGCGATTGGCACACTGGCGGCGCGTCATGCGCAGGCCGGCACGCGTTGCTACGACCTTGGTTGCTCACTCGGTGCGGCGACACTCGCGATCCGGCAGAACATTGCTGTAAATGACTGTCGCATCATTGCCGTGGACAGCGCGCCGGCGATGGTCGAGCGCTGTCGCGGCCTACTCGCCGCTGACAAGAGTGTAGCGGAGGTCTCGATTCTCGAAGCAGACGTGCGCGAGATACAGATATCGCGAGCATCCATGGTCGTAATGAATTACACATTGCAATTCCTGCCGGTCGATGAACGCGCCGACATGATTCGTAAAATTCATGCTGGCATGGTCGACGGCGGCGTATTCGTTCTCTCGGAGAAGGTCGTCGATGAAGATCCCGACGTCGAAGCATTGCTGGTCGATCTGCACCACGAATTCAAACGCCGCAATGCCTATAGCGATCTCGAAATCAGCCGCAAGCGCGCCGCACTGGAAAACGTCCTGGTACCGGATACCGTTGCTGTACACAAGCGACGATTGACCGATGCCGGGTTTCGACATTCGGGCATCTGGCTCAGGTATTTCAACTTCATATCTATCGTGGCGATAAAATAACGATGCTTGATTACGCCCGGCTCTTTGCAGATCTCGACAGGATTGATCTTGCCAGCTGGGAGAGATTACTCATGCCACTGTTGCAGGAACGGTTCGCTGACAGTGCGCACGGCAAGCTGCACGAGTGGCAGAAAGTTTTGCAGGACCTCCCCTCTGTCAACAATCCCGTCATCAAACTTGATGCGGACAGAGTGGCGGCTGATGCAGCAGCGCTGTCAAAAAAGGAGCGCAGCCGGCTCAGGGCGTTGCTGTTGCAGCTAAAACCCTGGCGCAAGGGCCCGTTTGATTTATTCGGTATCGAAATCGATGCAGAGTGGCGCTCTGATCTCAAATGGCGACGACTCATGGATGCAATCACGCCACTTGATGATCGTGCGGTGCTCGATGTGGGATGTGGCAACGGATACTACGCGCTACGCATGCTGGGCGCCGGCGCGAAACTGGTGGTTGGCATCGAGCCAACACTTTTGTACGTATGCCAGTACCTGGCATTGCAACATTTGCTGCAAATCAAATCGGCCCACGTGTTGCCACTACGCCTACAGGAACTACCTGCAGAATCACGGGCCTTCGATAGCACATTTTCGATGGGTGTCCTGTATCACCAGCGCGACCCACATGAACATCTGCAGCAGCTTTTGGACACGCTGCGACCCGGTGGTGAACTCGTCATGGAAACACTGATTCTACCCGGGTCGAAAAATGCCGTCCGCACCCCGGAAAGCCGCTATGCGCGCATGCGCAACATCTGGCATTTACCGACAGTCGCAGCACTCGAGGAATGGCTGGGTAAAGCCGGCTTTTGCAACATCAGAACGGTCGATGTGACGAGCACAAGCGTTGCGGAGCAACGATCAACCGAGTGGATGTCGTTCGAATCACTTTCCGCGGCGCTCGATCCGGAGGACCCGACGCAGACAATTGAGGGCTGGCCCGCGCCAACGCGTGCGGTAGTGATTTGCAACGCTGCCTGAGTTGACTGCAAATTCCGGCAATTATGCATTGTCTGACTTGACTATTGATTCACTAATAAACTAAATTTCAGTCAGGACAGAAATAAGAGAAGCCGATGAAACTGACACCCGCTGTCGAAAAATATGTGCTGCATTGGGGAGAAATGGGTACCCGCTGGGGAACCAACCGAACCGTGGCGCAAATTCAGGCACTGTTGTACCTGTCGCCCCGGCCGCTCAGAGCCGATGAGATCGTTGAATTACTCTCGGTTGCGAGGTCAAACGTAAGTACCAGCATTCGCGAACTACAGAGTTATGGTCTCGTCAAGATGACTCACATGCTTGGCGATCGTCGCGACTACTTTGAATCACTCAGCGATGTCTGGGATCTGTTTCGCGTCATCATCGAACAACGCAAGCAACGTGAACTGAATCCTACGCTTTCAATGTTGCGTAAGGTTGCAGTTGAAGTCGTGGATGAAGAACAAACAGATCCGATAACCAAAGAGCGCATCAAAAACATGCTGCAGTTTGTTGAAACCACCAGCGACTGGTATGAAAAGATTCAGGCAATTCCAACTTCAACGTTACAAAAAATAATGAAGCTCGGCGCTGGCATAACGAAATTCGTCAAAAAATAAAGAACCAATGTAAGTTTTGAACCAACGTTAAGAGATTGCCGCGCCCTGCGGGCTCGCAGTGCCGTTAGTGACATCAGGCGTCGACATGCATCCTGCAACGTCATTAACGACTTCGTTGCCAAGCGCACGGATAAACCAGATCGACTCGCCGGTACTTTTTTCCTCAGTTCCGCCATGTACCGCCCCTGCAGGTCGATAGTAATAGCCTCCCGGCAGGTAGTCTGCAGTAACCGGTTCACCTTGCAGACATTCACTGGTCCGGTAGTTTCCGGACACGAGATACCCTTCTTTGCTCAACGACGAGTGGCGCCAGCTTTGCACGGCGGTCGGGTCAACTTTGAGCAGCCAGGTCCTGGCACCACTGCCTGGATCGCTACGGAATTCCTTCACTGACAGACCGATGTCGCTGATAGCGGTTGAAACCGGCTGCCAGTCAAGCAAATTGCTGCTCTGTATAAGCGGCGTCTGAATGACGGATGACGAATTCATCTCATCTACAAAATATAACAGGACAGCGCCAGCACTGGTGCTCATTGACGTACCCGTCGACCCGGACGGGATATAAGCATAGCCGCCTGGCTGCAACGCCAGATTGCCCAGGCGAATTTCACCAGCGAGTACGAAAATTTCGACACTCATTCCCGGAGAAGCACCGGTCGTAAATTGCCAATCTGCGGGCAATGCAATTCGTTGGCTCGATCGCCTCGTTTGTGGGTCGCCGGCGAGTGATTTAGCACGGACGCCGGGCATCCCGGCGATGAAAACATCGGGCAATTCGTTAACGTCTATAAAAGCCGGATATGGCAATTTGGACGGGCCGGCCGCACAGCCCGCGAGAATAAGAGCAAGGCTCAGGCAGGCAGTTTGAACAAGTTTATTGAAGTTTTTAGTCATAACGCATCCAGGCACAATCGATGCCATCCAGAAACATGTGAATGATCAGTCCGACTCCAAGCAGCCTAAATTTTGGCAACATCGCCAACACGACGTATACCGCTATTAAAGGATATTGATGCAAGGGATGAAAGCCGATACTGCAGCGACCAGCATCATATACCGGATCAGCCAGCAGGCGATCCAGATCAACCAGCATCGTGGCACACATTATCAGCCACGCACGCAGGAAATTCTTGCGAAAAAAACCCCTGGCTACTGCTGCCGGCACCAGCAGGTGCAGCAACAGGTGAATGGCTGACCGTAGCAACATCTAGCCCGAATATTTCATCAGTGGGCGGGCTAGCGCTTAACCATACGAATAAATCTGGCCAACAAAAAACCAAAGGCCACCAGCCCGACGATTTGTGCAATCCAGTGCGGCCCAAGCCACTCGGTACCAATGCCATCCGGCTTTTTGTTCTGCACAAACGCGACCCCCGCGATACCAACGCCAAGCAATCCTTCCCCGCCGACGAAACCACTGCCCAGGAGAACGCCCCGTTCCCGTCGCTTCGCTGCGTCCGCTTTGGAGGTTGCGCCCAGTTCGACGTAGGCATTTGATGACAGGCCCTGGCCAGTCTTGTCGTTTTCGTTTCCAGGCATCGGTTTGTTTCCCGGGTCAGGCTTGCCCTGCACTTAATTCATAACGAAAAAAGCCGCCCAGAATCTGGGCGGCATATAAAGCAGGTGTGTCTCAGGTACCGAAAACGCATCTGTCGAGCTATCCAAACGTCTCTGTTCGCAATATCCCCAACCGCCTTTTCGTCAATGCCCGCGATCCGCCTTTCGGTTGTCGCTTACTCGCGCTGTCCAGGCGAACGAGCTCGCGTCAAAATGAGTGCGCGATGAGAGGCAACACGCATATCCCATGGTCCGATTGTTGCTTCCTGCATGGCTGCCACGCCAGCACTGCCTGAATAACACCCCATCTCCGTGCGTACCGATGTGGTACAAGGAAATGCTACTACATCTTGTGCCTGAAGGCGAGTTGTGTACAAGATGTGGTAAGCGACGAGAAAAAAGCAACGCAAACCAGTTTGCGCCAATGGACCACACTCCAACAGCGGACAAGGGCATGACAGAGCGCTATTCAGTCGACAAAACGAACAAGGTCAGGCGACTGCACGAGAAGGCGGCGTACGATAAAAAGTCTGTATACGAGGTGCTGGATGCCGGCCTGATAGCGCACGTGGCATTCGTACAGGATGACTCCCCTGTCGTTGTGCCAATGATCTATGGCAGGGTTGACGATACGATCTACCTGCACGGCGCCAGAAAAGCACGTGTCATCAGGCTACTGGAAAAAACCACACGAGCCTGTCTGAATGTCACGTTGCTTGATGGCATTGTTCTGGCGCGTTCCGCATTCAATTCTTCCATGCAATACCGATCGGTTACTTTGTTTGGCACTCCAGTGCTGATCGAGGGCAACGACGAAAAACTGCAGGCAATGCGCGTGATCAGCGAACACAGCATGCCAGGCCGATGGGGCGAGTTGCGTGCTGCGCATGAGAGCGAGGTGAAAATGACAGGCGTCATTGCGCTCGATATCGAATCTGCTTCTGCAAAAATTTCCGCCAATGGCGTTGAAGATGAAGACGATGATTACGCCATACCGGTCTGGGCCGGGGTCTTGCCGATTACGACCTCGATCGGAGTGTTACAGGACGATGAGAGGTTACTGGCGGATGTTGAGGCTTCGGATGTTGTTAAGGCGATGCAGAATCGAACGCTTTAGTGCCGCGATTTCCTTCTACCGGCAGCTAAAGATCATTTATCGTCTCGTCCGACAAGTGCCCGCTCTTCATCCACAAAAGAGTATCGGTAACAACCAGCAATTCTGCTGCGTATTCAGCCGGAAATCGTAGCCACGACTCAAGCGGAAACAACTCGCCCGCGTATTTCACTGATCCACTAACAACGAGCGCTTCCGCGCCGGCCGGACTGGTGTTCATAGAAAACTTTTGTCCAGCAGCGATACGAACCATCTGCACCTGCTCGCTGCCAAATTCATACAAATGCAGAAATTCGGCACTCCCATCATCATTTTTTTGCCAATCCTTCGAATCGCGTGTTTTGATGACAACGGTCGTAAGATCGGCTGCATCGAACTGACGCAGCTTGACGAGAATTCTGCAGCCGTCCGTACTGAAAGGTGAATGCCCGCTACCCGGCGGGTTCCGCACGTAACAACCGGTCGGGTAGTCGCCGTTTTCGTCCGAGAAAACACCGGACAACACCAGGAACTCTTCGCCTTTGGCATGCATGTGACGCGGAAATGCGCTGCCTTTTGCATAGCGCACGATACTGGTGGCACGCGCAACCTCATCGCCAATTCTGTCCAGCATCAGGCGGTCGACGCCTGACTCCGGCGAACACTGCCAATCGTCATCATTTGGCACAACAATCGCCGGTAACGAAAAATCCGCATGAATTAGCATGCTGAGATTCTATCGCAGAAAACGCGCCGGCGAAAAGTAAGTATCCCCAGGCAAAGCTTGGGGCTTTCGTTTGTGAGCCGCTCAAAGCGGCTTAACGGGACCGCTGGGCGTAGTTGATTTCGCCCGCTGGGCCGGCTCCTACAATTCCCATTAGCACCTGTAGAGCCCGCCCAGCGGGCGATTGACATTCACTCCATGGTTACCTGTTGGTCTCAAAGTTTCTCCCTGGCGCAATATCTTGCGGCTACGCTTTAAACTTGTCTTTACGATTTCCGCAATGGTCAAACTGCCGCTGCCTCCCCGGCAGATTTTGGGGGTCTCCCGTTAGTACTCTTTCAGGCACTGGGCTGAAACTGGCTGTGCTCCAATTCAAGTTTCAACAATGCCTTCTTGGTCGGAATGCCACCACCGAACCCGGTCAGTTTGCCCGTGCTGCCAATCACCCGGTGGCACGGGATTATGATCGGGATCGGATTGCGACCGTTGGCTGCGCCAACAGCGCGCACCGCCTTGGGTCGCCCGATCCGTTGCGCAATGTCTCCATAGGACGCGGTAACGCCATAGGGAATTTTTTGCAGTTCTTCGAGTACCTGCAACTGAAACTCGGTACCACCAGGATTAAGCTTGAGATCGAACGATTTCCGTTCGCCGGCGAAATAGGCGGTGAGCTGCTCGCGAGCAGCACCGAATGGCTTGTCCGAGAAAATCCAGTCTGATTCCGGCTCGCGACGCATGGATCCTTGCGGAAATCCAACCAGGCATAGCGCATCCTCATCGCCCGCCAGTAACAGGTCGCCAATCGGCGTATCAAGATAACAGTAGTACATCAGTCTATCCTCCGGAGTTCGACAACGAACTCCACAACAACATGGCTCCGTAGGCACGCCAGGGCCGCCAGTCTTGCGCTCTTGCTAATAATTCTTTCGCTGTGACCCGATCTGGATGTTTGATCGCCTTGACCAGCCCCAGGTCAGACCCCGGAAACGCATCGGGAGTTTTCAAGGCGCGCATCGCGACGTATTGCGCTGTCCAGTCACCAATGCCGCGTATTGATTTCAAAGTCGTGCAGAATTCATCCGGATCCTGCGCGACATCGAAATGCAGCTCTGAGCTTACGACGGCAGCGGCGACACGCCTGATGGTGTCTGCCCTGCTCTTCAATACGCCGAGATTGTTGAATCGTGCGCGCACCAACCGCTCCGCCGGCGGAAATATCCGCTTTAGTTCAGCCTCTTTGCTGTCACCCCTCAACTGCAGTTTCTCGCCATAGCGGGCAGCAATTCTCCCGGCAAGTGTCGTGGCTGCTTTGACGGAAATCTGCTGACCGAGGATTGCACGAACCGTCAGCTCGAACCCGTCCCAGGCTCCTGGCACGCGCGTACCGTTGTTCGTGCGCTGGATTCTGCGCAAAATTTTGTCTTTCGCCAGCGTCGCATTGATTTCAAAAATCGGAGCATCGAGATCAAATACTTCGCGCGCAGTTTGCACGGTTTCGAACAATGCCTTTGTTTTGATGCTGTGTAACGTCAGCGACAGGTATCCATCACGGGCATCAGGACGAATTTCCACAATTCCATGATCACCCAGCAAACTCACGGTGCGCCGATAGGTGTCGCCGTTGACAACTTCGACACCAGGAGTTGCGCGAGCCGCGAAAAAACTCAGCATTGCCGGCCAGTCGAACGGCATTCGATAGGCGAGTCGCACGGTCAGGGTCGCTGCTCTTTCCGACTCGTCACCCGCTTTACGCAGTTCGCGTGGCGATCGTCCATAGGTCCGGCGAAATGTATCGTTGAATCGCCTGACACTGCCGTAGCCTGCGGCCGATGATATATGGCTCATCGGCAAGGAAGTTTCGTCAATCAGTCGCTTGGCAAAATGCAGTCGCTGCGTATGTGCGACCGCCAGGGGAGAAGCGCCCAGATGTTTGTTAAACAAACGGCGCAGGTGTCGACTGGTTACACCCAGGCGACCAGCAAGGACTTCGACATCACCATCATCGAGCGCGCCATTGGAAATCAATCGGAGACCGCGACGAACGGTCACAGACGTGCCACTCCAGGCAGGCGTACCTGGCGCTGATTCCGGACGACATCGCAGGCAAGGCCGAAAGCCCGCTTCGCTGGCAGCCGCGGCACTTGGATAAAAGGAGACATTCTTGCTCTTTGGCGAATTGGCAGGACAGATGGGTCGACAATAAATACCCGTCGTTTTCACGCCAATATAGAATTGGCCATCGAACCGGGAATCCCTGGCAAGCCTCGCACGTTCGTAGATTTCGTTTTGCAACATCGACTGGCATCCCTTTTCAGGAATCGAGTATACGCCGCCAGACAGCCAGAACTAGCCGGAATCGGACCTCAATGAATGCCCGCAAAGACAAAAAAATACACACTCAAGAATTGTAGCCGACCTGCCCTATTCGATGGCCAATAACCGTAGCACGACCTCGTAGGAGCCCGCCGGGCGGGCGACAAACATTTGTCCCTCTGGGACAAATGTTTGCAAAACCCAACCAACTGCAACCGCTCAAATCTCGTACTCTCTGAACTGGCACTATCAAGACCGAACTCTGATCCTCCACCACCCAGACCGAACTTCCCCAGCCCAACTACCTCACTTATCAATCCCGCCCATGCACATATACTTAATCTCCATATAGTCATCCAACCCATACTTCGATCCTTCCCTTCCCTGGCCAGATTCTTTTACACCACCAAACGGCGCCATCTCATTGGAGATGATTCCCTCGTTAATACCAACGATGCCGTACTCCAGGCCTTCAGCAACACGCCAGACGCGGCCAATATCCCGCGTATAGAAATAGCAGGCCAGTCCAAACGGCGTGTCGTTCGCCATCTCAATCGCTTCTTCTTCTGTTTTGAATTTAAACAACGGCGCGAC
>SMUY01413204.1_pt1 | contig 10077 bp, 7 predicted proteins | sample 2456441 | NCBI WGS metagenome assembly SMUY01 (sample SAMN11095931, study PRJNA526329) | marine sediment metagenome | biome: Marine sediment; feature: Surficial sediment; material: Deep marine sediment; isolation source: Hadal surficial sediment | place: Pacific Ocean | collected 2014-11 | depth 0-1...
GAAATCACCGCCGGCGCCGGCGCTGCCGACATCACCGTCGCCCGCGCCGCCCGGGATGCCGGGCTGTCGGGGCTGGAATTCCTGTCCGGCATTCCCGGTGCCATCGGCGGCGCGCTCAGCATGAACGCCGGGGCCTACGGCCGCGAGATCAAGGACGTGGTCATCGCCGCCGATGCCCTCGATCCGATGGGCGAACGTCACCGCCTCGACGTCGGCGGACTGGATCTGGGATACCGCCGATGCGGCGTGCCCGAGGACTGGATCTTCACCTCGGCCCGCCTGCGAGGGGCGCCCGGCGACAAGGACGAAATTACCCGGCGCATGGAGGACATCCAGGCCGAGCGCCAGGCGACGCAGCCGGTCAAGACGCCGACCGGCGGTTCCACCTTCGCCAATCCTGAAGGCCATAAGGCCTGGGAATTGATCGATAAGGCCGGCTGCCGGGGGCTCAAGCGCGGCGGCGCCCAGGTTTCGGAAAAACATTGCAACTTCCTGATCAACACCGGCGGCGCCACGGCCGCCGACCTGGAAGGATTGGGCGAGGAAATTCGCCGCCGGGTGTTCGAGGATTCCGGCGTCACCCTTGATTGGGAAATCCGCCGACTCGGCATTGCCGCAAAGCCCGCGGCCCGGGAAATCAAACCGGAGGACGCGTCATGACCAAGCACGTTGCGGTCCTCATGGGCGGCTGGTCGGCGGAACGCGAGATATCGATGGTATCGGGCGCGGCGGTGGCGAAATCGCTGACCGACGCCGGGCTCGAGGTAACGCCGGTTGACGTGCAACGCGACATGGGGGCGTTGCTGACCCGCCTTTACCCGCGCCCCGACGCTGTCTTCAATGCGCTCCACGGGCGTTTCGGGGAGGACGGCTGCGTGCAGGGGCTGCTCGACATCCTCGACATTCCCTACTCCCATTCGGGCCTGCTGGCCTCGGCCCTGGCCATGGACAAGCCGATGGCCAAGCGGCTGTTCGCCGCCGCCGGCATCCCCGTCGCCGAGCACGTCATCGCCGCCCGCGAGGAGATCACCGCCGGCGACGTGATGGAACGGCCCTATGTGGTCAAGCCCCTGAACGAGGGCTCCAGCGTCGGCGTCCATATGGTGCTCGAAGGCGACGACGAACCGCTGTTCGACGACACCGGCTGGCCCTATGGCGACCGTGTGATGGTCGAAAAATTCATCCCCGGGCGCGAACTCACGGTCGCGGTGATGGGGGACAGGGCGCTGGCGGTGACCGAAATCATCACCGCCCGGGAATTCTACGATTACGACGCCAAATACGCCGACGGCGGGTCCCGCCATGTGCTGCCCGCCGAGATCGACGGGAAAATCGCCGACGAGGCCATGCGCCTGGCGGTGCTGGCCCATCAGACGCTCGGCTGCCGGGGCGTTTCCCGGGCCGATTTCCGTCTCGACGGCAATGACCTCTATTTGCTCGAAATCAACACCCAACCCGGCATGACGCCGACGTCCCTGGTGCCGGAACAGGCCGTCCACGCCGGCATATCGTTTCAGGACCTGGTGGTTTGGATGGTCGACAACGCGGAGTGCGACGCATGAAGAAATCTAGGAACGCCAAATCCCGGAAACGCGGACAGCCGCGCCGCCGGGTCGTGCCTTTATGGCGCAGCCGACCGGTCCGGGGGACCTTGATCGCCCTGCTGGTGGTTCTCGCCGCCGCGGGCGGTTGGCGAATGTGGCAATCGGGGTGGGTCCCCAGCGCCATCGACAAGGCCAAGTGGAAGATGATCGCCCTGTCGTCGGACATGGGCTTCAAGGTTGACGAGATTCTTGTCATCGGCCGCCGCGAGACGGCGCAGAAGGATCTTCTGGCCGCGGTGCGGTTGGCCCGCGGCGCGCCGATCCTGGCCTTCGACTTGCAGGCGGCCCGAAAAAGGATCGAGGCGCTGCCGTGGATCAAGACCGTGTCCGTGGAACGGATGCTCCCCGATACCGTGCTGTTGAACATCAAGGAACGCCGGCCCTTGGCCCTGTGGCAGCACAAGGGGGCCTTCGCGCTGATCGATTCCGACGGCGAGGTGATCCTTAGGACCGGGCTCGAGCGATTCTCCGATTTGATTGTCGTGGTCGGCCGCGATGCCCCCGCCCAGGCGGCCGAACTGCTCAAGACCCTGGCCTCCGAACCGCAACTGATGGATCGGGTCAAGGCCGCCGTCCGTATCGGCGGGCGGCGCTGGAACCTGCGTCTCAAGAACGACATCGACGTCCGCCTGCCCGAGGAAGACGCCGCCAAGGCGTGGGCGCGGTTGGCGGAATACGAAAAGACCCACCAGGTTCTGGAGCGCGACGTGCAGATCCTGGACTTGCGCATCCCCGACCGGCTGATCGTCCGCAAGGTGCGGAAACCGGTCAAAATCCTTTCCGGCAAGCGGCAGCAAACCTAGGAGAAAGAAGCGAAAGCCAAGGACAATGAAGAAAAGAACAATATCAAAAAGAGTTAGAAACGGGCTGGTGGCGGCTCTCGACATCGGCACCACCAAGGTCTGCTGCCTGATCGGCCGCATCACCGCCGATGTGGGCCTTTACCGCGACGCCGGGGTGAAGATCATCGGCATCGGTCATCAGGTGTCGGGCGGGCTGCGGTCGGGCACCGTCGTCGACCTGGATGATACCGAGGCTTCTATCCGGGCCACCGTCGAGGCGGCGGAACAGATGGCCGGCGAAAACATCCAGGGCGTGGTCGTCAACGTTTCCGGCGGCCAGCCCTTATCCAGGCTCATCGCCTATGAGATTTCCATCGCCGGGCACGAAATCGGCGACGCCGACCTGCGCCGCATCCTCGATCCGTCGGTGTTGAACAACGGCCTGCCCCGCGAGCGCGAACTGATTCATACCATCCCCGTCGGCTATTCCATCGACGGCAACCGCGGCGTGCGCGACCCGCGCGGCATGTACGGCGAACGCCTGGGCGTCAACATGCACGTCATCAGCGCCCTGAGCGGCCCGTTGCGCAATATCGAAACCAGCGTCCAGCGGTGTCACTTAGGCATAGAGGACAAGGTCGTTTCCGCCTATGCCTCGGGGCTTGCCGTCCTGGTCGAGGACGAAATCCAGCTTGGCGTCACCTGCATCGACATGGGCGGCGGCACCACGTCCATCGCCGTCTTCTTCGATGGCGAACTGGTGCACACGGATTCCATCTCCGTCGGCGGGGTCCACGTCACCAACGACATCGCCCGCGGGCTGTCGACTCCCCTGGCCCAGGCCGAGCGCATGAAGACCCTTTACGGCAGCGCCCTGCCGTCTTCGTCCGACGACCGCGAAATCATCAAGGTGCCCTTAGTCGGCGAGGACAAGGAGGCCGAGGCAAGCCAGGTGCCGCGCTCGATGCTGGTCAGCATCATCCGGCCGCGCATCGAGGAGACCCTGGAGATGGTCCGCGACCGCCTCAAGGCCGCCGGCTTCGACAAGGTCGCCGGCCGCTGCGTGGTTTTGACCGGCGGCGCCAGCCAGCTCCCCGGGGTCCGCGAACTGGCCGCCGACATCATCGACAAGCAGGTCCGCATGGGCCGCCCCAAGGCCATCGAGGGCCTGGCCGAAGCCACCGCCGGGCCCGCCTTCGCCACCGTCACGGGGCTGTTGCATTACGCCGTCAACAACATGGCCGAGGCGCCTTCCGCCGCCTACTGCCCGCCCGAAAAACAGGCCGGCCGCGGCTTCGAGCGTCTCGGACAATGGCTGAGAGAGAACTTTTGATGAGCAAATCGCTTGAACCCTTAACGCCTAATAACCAGACGCCGCCTGTTGGCGTTTTCGATTCAACCGCGGCCGGCCCCGGGTTGGTGCCGCCGCATTCGCATTTTCAAGTCGCCTAAAATTAAGGAGGTCACCATGAGTATCAACCTGAACGTACCGGAAGAAAACGGCACGCAACAATTGAAACCGAAACTGACTGTCATCGGCGTCGGCGGTGCCGGGGGCAACGCCGTCAACAACATGATCAACTCCGAATTGGAGGGCGTCGACTTCGTTGTCGCCAACACCGACGCACAGGCGCTGGCGCAATCGAAAACCGACCGCCGCATCCAACTGGGGGCCAGCATCACGCAGGGTCTCGGCGCCGGGTCGCGGCCCGAAATCGGCCGCGCCGCGGCGGAAGAGGCGATCGAGGAAATCATCGCCGAACTGGACGGCGCCAACATGATGTTCATCGCCGCCGGCATGGGCGGCGGCACCGGCACCGGCGGCGCGCCGGTGATCGCCCGGGCGGCCAAGGAACACGGCATCCTCACCGTCGGCGTGGTCACCAAGCCCTTCCAGTTCGAGGGCACCCACCGCATGACCCAGGCCGAAGCCGGGATCGAGGAGCTGGAGCAGTTCGTCGATACGCTGATCGTCATCCCGAATCAGAACCTGTTCCGCATCGCCAACGAAAAAACCACCTTCGCCGAGGCCTTCGCCATGGCCGACCAGGTGCTGTACTCGGGCGTCCGCGGGGTCACCGACCTGATGGTGATGCCGGGCCTGATCAACCTGGACTTCGCCGATATCCGCTCGGTGATGAGCGAAATGGGCAAGGCGATGATGGGCACCGGCGAAGCCGAAGGCGAACGCCGCGCCCTGGATGCGGCGGAAGCGGCGATCGCCAACCCGCTGCTCGACGATTCGTCGATGAAGGGGGCGAAGGGCGTTCTCATCAATATCACCGGCGGCATGGATATCACTCTGTTCGAGGTCGACGAAGCCGCCAACCGCATCCGCGCCGAGGTCGACCAGGACGCCTATATTATCGTCGGCTCGGCCTTCGATGAGAGCCTGGACGGCACCATGCGGGTGTCGGTCGTGGCCACCGGTATCGACGCCGATGCGTCGCAGATGCCGTTGCCGACGATGCTGCACCTGGCCGAGCGGCTGGATCAACCCGAATACCGGCCCGAACTTGCGGGGGTCGAAGCCGATTCCGAGCCCGAGCCCGAAGTGGAAGCCGAAGAAGCGCCGGGATTCGAAGCCGAATCCGAAACCGAGTCCATCGCCGAAGCCGAATCCGAAGCCGATGGCGGTTCGGAAGCGGAGATCGCGGCCGAGGCCGACTCCTATGCCGCCGCCGAACTGCCGGTGGAAATGGCTGCTGACGACGCCGGCGAATCGATCGGCGAATCGATTGGCGAATCGGAAGCCTCGAGAGAGGAGGCCGAACCGGAAACGCCGCCGGCGGCGATGCCGTCGGTCAACGCCGAGGATGCCTTCATTCCGCCGCAACCGGCTTCGGCCACCGAAGACGAGATCGGTGACGGCGGCCAGGCAGCCGCCGAAGAGGTCCCGGAAACGGATTCCGAGGCTGAGAAGGAAGAGCCGGAAGAGGCGCCGGCCCGATCAAGGATGAGCCTTTTCGAACGGGTCACCGGCTCCAGCCGCAAGGTCTTCGGCAAGAAGTCCCGGCCAACCGTTGAAACCCCGGAAGCCCCGGAAGCCCCGGAAGTCCCGGAAATATCGGATAACAAGGAAATTTCGGCGACCGAAGAGGCCCCGGAACAAGACCCGGACCCGAACGGTGCCGGCATCGAGGAGGCTTCGGAGACGGGCGAGGAGACGAGCCCAAACGAGCTCGGCGGCCTGGACCCCGAAGACCGGCTTCCGGCCAGCGAAACCGACGACGATCTGCTCGATATTCCGGCCTTTCTCCGCCGTCAGGCCAACTGAGCCGACGTTGGTTAACAGCTTATTAAGAAAGGCTAAAAGCGCGAAACAAACGGAAACAAAGAGTGATTTGAGTGGCTTCGGGGATGTTGTTAAACACATTCTTGGAAGCCGCTTGAATCTTTCGCCTTTCGGCTTTGGGGGATGAGGAAGAGGCCAACCGTCTAAGGCCCTTACCGCATCGGCGACAAGAACAAGAACCGCGGAGTGTTATGGGGATTTCTAAAAACATCCGGACGATTGAAGACAAGGCCCCGGCCCGGAAATCCGCCCCGGAGTCCACGCCTGAGTCCCCCCTTGAGTCCCGGGGCGCGGTCAAGCAACGGACCCTGAAAACCTCCATCGATTGTTCCGGCATTGGGCTCCACTCCGGGGTCAAGGTTTCGATGACCCTGAACCCCGCCGACGCCAACACCGGCATTAGCTTCAAGCGCACCGACATTGCCGGCGGCGGCGCCGTGATCCCGGCCCGTTGGGATTATGTCGTCGATACCCGCCTGTCGACGACGCTCGGCAACGAAGACGGCGTCACCATCGGCACCGTCGAACACCTGATGGCGGCCTTGGCCGGTTGCGGCATCGACAACGCCTTGATCGAATTGAACGGCCCGGAAGTGCCGATCATGGACGGCAGCGCCCAGCCTTTCGTGTTCCTGGTGGAATGCGCCGGCGTCGTCGAGCAGGATGCGGCCCGGCGCGTGATCCGGATCCTGAAAACGGTGTCCGTCGACGGTGAATACGGCCAAGCCCGGCTTTCTCCCGGTTCTTTTCTTTCCCTCGATGTCGAGATCGATTTCGAAAGCAGCGCGGTGGCCAAGCAATCCCTTTCCGTCGGCATCGTCAACGGCAGCTTCGGCAAGGAACTGGCTCGCGCCCGGACCTTCGGTTTCCTGCACCAGATAGAAGAACTGTGGGCCGCCGGCCTCGCCAAGGGCGGCTCGCTGGACAACGCCGTCGTCGTCAGCGGCGATAAGATCCTCAATGAGGGCGGGCTGCGTTACGACGACGAATTCGTCCGCCACAAGATCCTGGATGCGGTCGGCGACCTGTACCTGGCCGGCGGCGCGATCATCGGGCGCTTCGAAGGCGTCCGTTCCGGGCACGCCGCCAACAACGCCCTTCTCAGAGCGCTTTTCGCCGACAACGAAGCCTGGAAGTACGACGTCTTTCAGGGTGACGAGGCGCTGTCGGCCATCGACGGCGGCATCTTCCCGGAACTAGTCGCCGAAACCGCTTAAGCCGCCCTGGGCCCCCTTGGCGGCTTGCCGCCCGGCCGCCGCGTTTTCGACCCGCCCCGGCGGGATTTTTTATGCCGTTTTCGGAAACCAACCCCCCGGACGGGCGGCGCCCCTAGAGCCTATTCCGACCAGATTGACCGATTCTGACCGAGGCCTTTGAGGTCTGGGGTAGGAGGGCTTCGCGGAGCGTAGCGGGGACTGCGCGCAAGAAGCCCGACGCCCTCCCAGGCCAGAAAGGCCCGGTCCCATAGGGATGGTCCGCAGCGGCCGCCCGCGGCGTTGCGCGGCTTGCCCGATGCCCTGGCATCGCGCCACGCCACGCGCCTGGCGGATCGCCGCACCGCGGAGCCATCAGAATCAATCTGGTCGGAACATGCTCTAGTCTTTCGCAAACACCCCTACAAACGCCGCACCGGCGTGGTATAATTTCGCCTCAAGGGCCTTCCGCGGGCGGGCCGGAGGGGCCCCGGCAGGCAACCATCAGGCAAGCATCATGAAGCGTTTTGAAATCACCTCGAAGCCGTTGATCGCCGCCTTGGCGGTTCTGTTGATGCTTGGCCTGGGCGCCTGCACGGTCAAGAAGAAGGAATACGTCGAACAGCCGGTCGAGACCCTGTACAACGCCGCCATGGACGCGCTGCTCAGCCAGAATTACCTGTTGGCGACGGAAAAGTTCAACGAGGTCGAACGCCAGCATCCTTATTCCCAGTGGGCGACCAAGGCGCAGTTGATGTCCGCCTATACCTACTACCTCAACAATCTTTATGACGACGCCGTCGCCGGGCTCAACCGGTTCATCCAGCTCCACCCCACCAACAAGGACGTCGCCTATGCCTATTACCTGAAGGGACTGTCTTATTACGAACAAATCTCCGACGTCGCCCGCGACCAGAAAATGACCGAATTGGCGCTAACCACCTTGGATGAGCTGATCAAGCGTTTCCCCAACAGCAAATACGCCCGCGACGCCAAGCTGAAGATCGACCTGACCCACGACCACCTGGCCGGCAAGGAAATGGAAATCGGCCGCTATTACCAAAACCAGGGGAACTACCTGGCCGCCATCAACCGTTTTCTGACCGTTGTCGACAATTACCAGACCACGACCCACGTTCCCGAGGCCTTGCACCGGCTGACCGAAGCCTATCTGGCCATCGGCATCCCCGAAGAGGCGCGCAAGACGGCGGCGGTCCTGGGCCACAATTTCCCGGGCAGCGAATGGTATATGGATGCCTACAAGATCATGGGCAACAAGGTGGACGAACCGGAGGCCGGGAAACCCTGGTACAAGCTTTGGTAACACCATGCTGACGACGCTTTCCATTCGCGATGTCGTTCTCATCGACCGTCTCGATCTTTCCTTTCACGCCGGGCTTTGCGTCCTGACCGGGGAAACCGGGTCCGGGAAGTCGATCCTGCTCGACGCCCTGGGGCTGGCGCTGGGCATGCGGGCCGAGGCGCGGCTGGTCCGCCACGGCGCCGATCAGGCGTCGGTGACCGCGGTTTTCGACTTAGCCGCCGGCCATCCCGTCCTCGAGACCCTTAAGGGGCACGCCATACCCGGCCTCGAAGACGGCCTGGTGCTGCGCAGGGTACTGGGCGCCGATGGCCGCTCGAAGGCGTTCATCAACGATCAGCCGGTCAGCGTGCAGTTGCTGAAGGAAACCGGCGGCGGCCTGGTCGATGTCCACGGTCAGTTCGAGAACCAGCGCCTGTTGAACGAAGGGGCGCACCGGGGGCTTTTGGATTCCTTCGGGGGTTTGAGCGCCGGGCTGAAAAAAACCGGCGACGCCCACAAGGTTTGGAAGGACGCGGCCGAGGCGCGCATCCGGGCCGAGGCCGAAATGGAGGCGGCCGGGCGGGATGAGGAATTCCTCCGCCATGCGCTGGACGAAATCACCGGCCTCGACCCGAAACCGGGCGAGGAAACCGACCTCGCCCGCCAGCGCACCCTGATGATGCATGGCGAACAGTTGGTCGCCGCCATGAACACGGCGGCCGAAGAGTTGCGCGGCGACGGCGGGGCGCTGAGAAGCCTTGAAGCGGCGTTGCGCGAACTGGAACGGGTGGCCGGGAAAGCCGACGGCCGCCTCGCCGATACCCTCGACGCCCTTGTCCGCGCCCAGTCCGAGACAACGGAGGCCGACGCGCTATTGGAGACCGCCGCCGCCGGCATGGACCTCGACCCGCAATCCCTGGAGCACGCCGAGGAACGGCTGTTCGCGCTCCGCGCGCTGGCTCGCAAGCATTCGACGGAAGTCGACAATCTGGCCGGCGTGGCCGAAGACCTGGCGGCCAAGGTGCGGGGCCTGGAAGACGGCGGCGCCCGGTTGGCGGAACTGATTGTGGAGGAAAGCCAGGCCCGGGAAACTTATGAAAAGGCCGCCCAGGCATTGAGCCGGGACCGAAAGAAGGCGGCCGGAAAGCTGGACCAGGCGGTGGCCAAGGAACTCAAGCCCCTGAAGCTGGAAAAGGCGAAATTCACCACCGTGCTCGACGGCCTGCCCGAAGACGCCTGGGGGCCGGAAGGCCGCGACAAGGTGGTTTTCCATGTCGCCACCAACCCCGGCGCCGCGGCCGGGCCGTTGGGCAAGATATCGTCGGGCGGCGAGCTGGCCCGCTTTACGCTGGCCCTGAAAGCGGTGCTGGCCCAGGCCGATCCGGTGCCGACCCTGGTTTTCGACGAGGTCGATTCCGGCGTCGGCGGCGCCGTGGCGGCGGCCGTCGGCGAACGGCTGGCGGGGCTCGCCGGGGCCGCGCAGGTGCTGGTGGTGACCCATTCGCCGCAGGTGGCGGCCAAGGGCAGGCATCACTGGCTGGTGTCGAAGTCCGATGCCGATCGGGGCGTGTTGACGACCGTCGATGCGCTGTCGGACGAGGGCCGCAAGGAGGAAATCGCCCGCATGCTGGCCGGCGCCAAGATCACCGAGGAGGCGCGGGCCGCCGCCGACAGCCTGCTCGAAGGCGCGGGCCCGTGAGCGGGGAAAACAAAAGTCAACTTCGGACACTAAGAGAAGTTGAACCTGATGATCTGTTGGAACTAGAAGCGGCAGCAGAATTAAAAGCCCTTTCCGAAGAAATCGCTTATCACGACCGTCTCTACCATGACGATCACTCTCCTGAAATAAGTGACGCAAAGTACGACACGCTAAAGAGGCGGAGCGAACGAATTGAACAGC